>Ga0134121_10000223_pt1 | contig 68332 bp, 56 predicted proteins | sample KB301_FD_96463 | JGI IMG/M metagenome (GOLD analysis project Ga0134121, IMG submission 96463) | Terrestrial soil microbial communities without Nitrogen fertilizer from Kellogg Biological Station, Michigan, USA - KB3-0-1 | ecosystem: Environmental > Terrestrial > Soil > Unclassified ...
GCGCCGCCGACGACGTGGCCTTCGCACACGCCGTCCTCGAGCTGCACGTCGAGGCCGAGCGGGCCGTCGGGATCCGCGAGCGCGAGCACGCTGCGGAAGCGCGCGGTGCGGTCCGGCTGGTCGACCTCGGCGAGGCGCTCGAGCAAGAGTCGGTTGTTCTCGCCGTCCGTCGCGTGCGAGCCGGCCCAGCGCGCCGAGCGCACGCCGGGCTCGCCGCCGAGCGCGTCGACCTCGAGGCCGGAATCGTCGGCGAGGGTGATCATCCCCGCGGCCCGCGCGTAGTGCCGCGCCTTGCCGCCGCCGTTCTCCTCGTAGGTCGCGCCGGTCTCCTCGTACGGCTCGCGGATCCCCGCGCCGGCCAGGGTCCGGGTGGCGTACCCGGCCGTCTCGACCAGGCTCGCGAGCTCGCGCGCCTTGCCGGGGTTGAAGGTGGCGATCAGGAGCGGTGGCGGCGCGGCCGCGGCGCTCACGACCGGGAGGCGGCGCTCATGGCCGCGGCATGAGGGTCGGCAGCACGTCGCGCAGCGCCTTCCGCTGGCTGTCGAACAGCAGGCGCGTGCCTTCGTCGGCGAGAGCGAGCAGGAGGTTCATCTCCTCGAGCGAGAACGGGCTGCGCTCGGCGGTGCCCTGGATCTCGACGAACCGCCCCGCGTCGGTGCGCACCACGTTCATGTCGACCTCGGCCTGGGAGTCCTCGGCATAGTTGAGATCGAGGCACGCGGCCTTCCCCACCATACCGACCGAGATCGCCGCGACCAGCCCCCGGAGCGTCGCGGTGCCGACGAGGTTCTTGGCGCGCAATTTCCCGAGCGCCATCCCCAGCGCCACGCAGGCGCCGGTGATCGCGGCGCAGCGCGTGCCGCCGTCGGCCTGGATCACGTCGCAGTCGATCCAGAAGGTCCGCTGGCCGATCGCCTTCATGTCGACCACGGCGCGCAGCGACCGGCCGATGAGCCGCTGGATCTCCTGCGTCCGGCCGGAGGGGCGGCCGCGCGACGCCTCGCGCTGGGTGCGCTCGTTGGTGGCGCGCGGGAGCATGCCGTACTCGCAGGTGATCCACCCCTGGCCGCTCTCGCGCAGCCAGCCCGGGACCCGGTCCTCGACCGTCGCCGTGCAGATGACGTGCGTCTGGCCGACCTTGATGAGCGCCGAGCCCTCGGCGTGGATGTTGATGCCGGTCGTGATCTCGACCGCGCGCAGATCGTTGGCCTTGCGTCCGTCCAGGCGTTCCATCGTCACTCCTGAAGGTCGACCAGCTCGAGTCGCGCGAGCGGCCGGCCGAGAAATCGTGAACCGACCTCGAGGAACCGCTCCGACGAGTCGGTGACATGAAAATGATCGCCGTCCGCCGGATGCGCGCCGGCGCCAACCGCGCCCGCCCCCACCGAGCCGGCCCCCACCGCTCCGGGGCTCCGGCCGCCTCCCGGCGCAGACGCCGCCTGCGGCGCCAGCAGATGCGCCTCGGCGAGCAGCGCGCGCGTCGCGCCCGCCGTCGCCTCGGCCGAGTCGACCAGGACGACGCCCGGCCCGACGGTCGCGGCGATCACCGACCTGAGCAGCGGGTAATGCGTGCATCCGAGGACCAGCGTGTCGAGGGCGGGCGTGGCCAGCTCTCGCAGATAGGTGCGCACCGCCGCCTGCGCCACGTCGTTGTCGACCCAGCCTTCCTCCGCCAGCGGGACGAGCAAAGGACAGGCGAGCGACACGACCTGCGCTCCCGGACGCCGTGCGGCGATGGCGCGCGCGTAGGCGCCGCTCTTGATCGTCGCCGCCGTGCCGATCACGCCGATGGTCCCGCCGCGGGTCGCCGCGCAGGCCGCCTCGACACCCGGCTCGATGACGCCGACCACCGGTCCCGGGAACTCGCGCCGCAGCGCGTCGAGCGCGATCGCCGACATGGTGTTGCAGGCCACGACCAGGGCCTTCACCCCGCGGCGCGCCAGGAAGCGCGCCCCCTCCAGCGCGTAGCGCACGACGGTGGCGTCGCTCTTGGTGCCGTACGGGACGCGCGCCGTGTCGCCGAGGTAGAGAAGCCTCTCCGACGGCGGCAGCGTCTCCCGCAGCGCCTTGTACACCGTGAGACCGCCGATGCCCGAGTCGAAGACGCCGATGGCGCCCCGCGGCCCCGAGATCGCCGGTCCCGAGGTCACCGGCCCGGCCGTCCCCGGACCCGAAGTCACCGGCCCGCGCCGTCGGACGAGTCCATGTTCACGATCGACATGTCCTTGAGGTAGGCGCGGCGCAGGTCGAGGTGGTTCTTGAGCGTGTCGCGCTCCTCGCCGCCCACCAGGAACCGCACCCGTTTCACTTCTTTCAGGTTCCAGGTGAGCGAATCGACGACCGAGAAGACCGTCGCGACCTCTCCGTCGCTGCCGCCGGGGTGCAGGCTCACGAACTCCTCGCTCAGGTCGACGAACGCGGTGCCGGCCCGGTCGAGGTAGACGCCGAGGACCTTGGTGCCGGCCGGGATCGTCGGCAGCAGCCCCTCCTTGCGCGGCCCCGCCACAAGCTCGGTGACGATCCGCTTCGCTTCTTCCTCCACCGAGTCGGGCATGACCATCTTCCGCTTCTCGGGGACGAGGGAATCGTCGTCGTTCGCCTGAAAAAAGAGGACGACGTCGCGCGGCGCCGGCTCGGCGGTTCCGGCGGCGGGGGCCGTCGCGGCCGGCGGCGTGACCGGCGGCGTGGCCGGCCCGGGGGCAGGAGCGGCGCCAGGCGTCGCGGCGTTCTGCGGCGCACCCGGCGCGCCGGCCGCCGGCGCCGCCGCGGGGTTCGAAGCCGGAGCGGCCGGCCCAGGAGTGGCCGACTCCGGGGCGGTCGATGCCGGAGCGGTCGAGGCGCCGGCGTCCTCCGTCGCCGGCTGCCTGCGGCCGCACCCGACGGCGGCCGCGAGGGCAACGGCTGTGAGCGCGACCGCCGCCAGTCGAACGGCGACGTGCTTCACTTGAGGAATTTCTCGCGGAAGCGGCGGACGCTGTCGGCCACGGAGTCGGCGATCCGATCCTTGAAGGCCGGCTCGCGCAGGCTCTTCTCCTCCTCCGGACTGCTGATGAAGGCGACCTCGACCAGCACCGCGGGCATGGTCGCACCCATGAGGACGCGGAACGGGGCCTGCTTGATGCCGCGGTTGCGCACGCCGAGCGTCTCGTTGAGCCGCGACTGGATCATCTCGGCCAGGTCGCTCGACTCCTTGAGGTAGGCCGACTGCGCCAGGTCCCACAGGACCATCTCGAGACCCGCCTGCCCCGGCACGCCCTGGTCGAGCTGCACGGGGTTGTTCTCGAGCGCGGCGACGGAGCGCGCCTCGTCGTCGGTCGCCTGATAGGAGAGGAAGTAGGTCTCCGACCCGTGCGCGCTGTCGCGCCGCGACGAGTTGGCGTGGATGCTGACGAACAGATCGGCGCGCGCGTGGTTGGCGATCGCGGTGCGATCGTCGAGCGGCACCTTGCGATCGTCGTCGCGCGTCAGGATGACCGCCGTGCCGGAGTCGTGCTGCAGGCGGTCGCGCAGGCGCCGCGCGATGTCGAGGGTGACGTCCTTCTCGCGCAGGCCACCCGGGCCGTGCGCCCCTTCCTCGTCGCCACCGTGCCCCGGGTCGACGACCACCGTGAACGCGGCCTTGGGCTGCGCCGCGGCCGGCGGGATCGCGGGCGCTTCGGCGGGGGCGGGCGCTGCCGGCGCCGGGGCCGCCGCGCCTGGCGCGGCCGCTCCCCTGCCGCCCGCGGGCGGAGCCGGACCGGCGGTCGTGCCGCCGGCCGGTGGCGCGGCCGATCCGCCAGGCGGGACGGGGCCGCCGATCCGGGTCGCAGCCGTTGGCGCAGCCCGGCGTCGCAGATCGATCACCAGGCGGAACGGCTCTCCCATCTCGAAGCTCGAGAAGGTGCCGAAATCGGGCCCGGTATACAGGACCACCTCGCAGGTCCGCATCCCCTCGACGAACTTCGCCTTCTCGAGCAGCTTGCCGTCGAAATCCTTCTTGCGGAACGGCGGCTTGGCCTCCCCCTCGTGCAGCGTCACGTAGATCCGGCGGGAGTCGCTGTGCACGTCGTACCCCGGCTTGCGGGTAAACTCGAGAATGACCCTGACACCCGAGTCGTTGTCGACGGTGCGCAGGGTGAAGGCCAGCGGCTCCGCGGCGTGCGCGTCCGGCGCGGCGTGGGCGAGCAGGGCCGCGGCGACGAACGCGATCGGCAGGGCGGCGCGTGCGAAGGCGCGGCGCATGGGCATGGGGCCGCAATCTAGCATGTCGGTCCCGGTCCGTCCAAGAGGTCGCCGCCCTCGAAATGCCGCGAGTGCCAGAGCTGCAGCATCAGGAGATTCCAGAGCAGGCGCCCGTTGTCGCGGCGCCGCGTGGCGTGCTCGCGCCAGAGGCTGGTCACCGCCTCCGGACGCAGCAGGCCCGCCCGCGCCACCCGCGCGGGGTCGAAGGCGCGGTGCAGCAGGGGATCGAGCGGGCCGAGCAGCAGCCGCGCCGCCGGGATGTTGAAGCCACGCTTCCGGCGCGTGAGGATCTCGGGGCTCAGACGTCCCGCCATGGCGCGCTTCAGCAGGCGCTTGGTCGTGGTGCCGCGCAGCTTGAACGACGCCGGCAGGGTCGCCACGTACTCGACGAGCGGATGGTGCAGGAACGGCGCGCGCACCTCCAGCGACGCCGCCATCGAGGCGCGATCGACCTTGGTGAGGAGATCGTCCTGGAGATACATCAGGAAGTCGGTCAGGAGCAGCGCGTCGAGCGGATGGCGGAAGGTCAGCCCGCGGCGCACGGCGCGCGCCTCGGCGAGCGGGTCGTGCCCGGGCCGGCGCGCCAGCTCGGCGAGCGCCGTGTCCGACAGGAGCGTCTGCTGGCGGTCGGGCGGGAAGGCGCCGAACCAGATCGGGTGCCGCACCTCGTCGGGCAGCTCGGCGGAGGCGACGAACTTCTTCAGCAGGTACTCGAGACCGACGTTGGAGAACGACGGGCGAACCGACATCGCGGCGCGGTGCAGGATCGCCCGCAGCGGCGACGGCAGCCGGCGGTAGACGCGCGCCAGCCGATCGCCGAGATAGGTGGGATAGCCGGCGAACAGCTCGTCGCCCCCCTCCCCTCCGAGCGCCACCTTGACGTGCCCGCGCGTGAATCGCGACAGCAGCCAGGTCGGCAGCACCGAGGCGTCCGCCAGCGGCTCGTCCAGGACGCGCGCCACGGCGAACAGCGCCTGCACCAGGTCGTTCTCGCCGACGATCGTCTCGTGATGATCGGTTCCGAGGAACGCCGCCGCGCGCCGCGCATACTCGGCCTCGTTGAAGTCCTGGTCGGTCATGCCGAGCGAGAAAGTGGGAACGCTCCCGCCCTTGATTTCGACCGCCAGGGCCGCGATGGTCGACGAGTCGACCCCGCCGCTGAACAGGACGCCCACCGGCACGTCGGCCCGCAGCCGCAGCTCGACCGCCTCGCGCATCAGCCGCCGCACCTCGCCCGCCGCCTCCGCCTCGCCGACGGCCGCGCCGCGCGCGCCGACGGCCGGGCCCGCCGCGAGCACCGCGCGCAGGTCCCAGTAGGGCTGCAGGCGCGTCATGCCGTTCTCGGCCAGCAGGAGGTGCCCCGCCGGCAGCTTGCGAATGCCGCGGAACGGCGTGTGCGGGGCCGGGAAGTAGCCGTACAGGAGATAACGGGTCAGCGCCTCGAGATCCACCTCGCGCGACACGCGCGGATGCGCCAGAAGCGCCTTGATCTCCGAGGCGAACATCAGCTCGCCGTCGGATTCGGCGTAGTAGAGCGGCTTCTCCCCGGCCCGGTCGCGCCCGAGGACCAGCCGGCGCGCCACGGTGTCGAAGATGGCGAATGCGAACATCCCGTTGAGATGCCTGACGAAGTCGAGCCCGTACTCCTCGTACAGGTGCGGGATCACCTCGGTGTCGCAGCGGGTCTCGAAACGGTGGCCGCGGGTCGCGAGGTCGCGCTCCAGCTCGGGCCAGTTGTAGATCTCGCCGTTGCAGATCACCCGGAAGCGGCCCGCCTCGTCGCTGTAGGCGCGCGCGCCCGCGCCGAGATCGATGATGCTCAGCCGCCGGAACCCGAAGGTCAGACGCGGCCCCTCGCCCGCGTCCACCTCGACGACGCACGATCCGTCGGGCCCGCGGTGCGCCAGGGTCTCGGTCATGGTGGCGAGCAGCCCGAGGTCGGAGCGCCCGCCGCCACGGAAGTCGGCCACGCCGACGATGCCGCACATCGGCTAGCCTCCCGGCCCGGCGCCGGCCGGGACCGGCGCGTCCGTCGCGCCCGCGCCGCCGGCCGCGGCCGCGGGCACGAACAGGCCGAACCCGCCCTGCTCCCAGACCATGCGCAGGGGGATCGACCCGGCCGCCTCCTTCAGGGTCCCGTACTCCTTGTGCGGCGTCAGCACGTAGGTCGTGAACGAGGCGTCGGCCAGCGAGCCGCGCAGGGTCTCCTCCGACACCAGACGCGACGCGGGGTCGGCCCGCAGCGCGTCGGCGTGCGCCGCGATGTAGTTGCTGGTGAAGATGCGCCCGGCGCGCGTCACCTGCTCGATCGGGATCCTCAGATAGAAGCCGAGACCCGGCCGGAACTCCTCGTAGCAGACGACCTTGTCGGAGGGGCCGAGCCGGCCGGCGAGATAGCGGCTGACGTCGCGCGACGAGCGCGCCGCCTCGACCTGGCGCGATGCGGCCCGCGCCGCGGGCAGCAGGCAGAGGAGCGGCAGGGCCGCGGCGGCGATCACCACCGCCGGGCGCGGCGCACGACGGACGAGGAACAGGATGACCGCGGCCGCGATCAGGGCCGCCGCGGTGAGCCGGAAGAGTCCGGTCGCTTCGAGCAGCGGCGCGTGCCGGTCGTCGGCCACCGCCGTCGAGGTCAAGACCGCGCCGGCCAGCCAGACGCCGATCGCGAGGGCGACCGACGCCACGCCGATCGCCACGAGCGCCGAGGCGAGGACGGCGCGCGCCCGCTCGTTCTCGAAGGCGCGCGCGATCAGGCGCCCCGCCAGGAGCGCCACCGGGACCGCGCAAGGCAGGATGTACGACGGCCGCTTCGAGGTGATGACCGAGAAGAAGACGCACAGCACCGCGAGCCAGATGACGACGAAGCGCGCCGCGCGGGCGTCGGGCGCCGGCGGAGCGGCCGGCACGCGCCGCAGCCGGCGCGCGAACGCTTCGACGGCCTGCGCCGCCGGCAGCAGGAGCCACGGGAAGAGTCCCGGCACGATCACCTTGGCGTAGAAATGGAACGGCCGGGCGGTCTCGTAGGGGTTGGCGGCCATGCGCGCCAGGTTCTCGCCCAGCAGGGCGTACTTCAGATACCCGGGGTGGCGCGCTTCGATGAGCAGCGGCCAGGGGGCGACGATCGCCAGGTAGATCGGCATTCCGAGGCCCCAGCGCAGGCGTCCGAGAAGCGCCGGCCGTCCGCTCATCACCGCCCAGGTGGCGGCGACGAGCAGCGGCACGACGAGCGCCACTGGTCCCTTGGTCAGGGTCCCCAGCGCCGCCGCCACGAAGAACAGGATCGCGGCGGTCCGGCGGGGCGTCTCGGCCTCCATCGCCTCGTACGCCGCCATGGTGCTCGCGGCGGTGAAGGCGAGCAGCAGCATGTCGAAGATGACCAGGCGCCCGAACACCACGAACAGCGGGGACAGCGCCAGGACGACGCCCGCCAGGACCGCCGCCCGATCCCCGAAGCGACGGCGCCCGAACCAGACGGTCAGCCCGATCACCGCGACGGCCGCGAGGGCCGATGGCAGCCGCGCGCCGATCTCGCCGGCGCCGAAGATCGCCATCGTCGCGGCGGCCGACCAGAAGAAGACCGGCGGTTTGTCGAGATAGACGGCGCCGTTGATGTGCGGCGTGACCAGGTCCCCGGTGGCCAGCATCTCGCGCGCCACCTCGGCGTTGCGTCCCTCGTCCGGATCGTTCAGCCCGAGACGCGCGAGACCGGCGAGGAAGATCGGGGCGCACAGCAGCGGGACGAGGAGCAGCGCGCCGCGTCGCGGCATGTCAGCGATCGGTCCGCGGCTCGAACAGGCCCGGCTGGTCGCCGGCGCGCGGCGGCACGCGGAACCGCGACGTATCGAGCGGCGCGGTGTGCATCAGCAGGCCGTTGCGGCGGCAGGCGATCTCGTAGCGCTTGCGCAACAGCGCGGCGTGCGGCCCCTCGCCGCGCATGCGCGTCCCGAACGACGCGTCGTACAGCGCGCCGCCGCGCATCGAGCGCAGCAGCGCGAGGACGCGCGGCGCCTTGAGGGGCTCGTGCGTCGCGAGCCACTCGCCGAACAGGTCCTTGATCTCGTGCGGCAGCCGGAGCAGCACGTAACCGGCCGAGCGGGCGCCGGCGCCGGCGGCGGCCGCCAGGATCGTCTCGAGCTCCGAATCGTTGAGCCCCGGGATCATCGGCGACGACAGCACGCCCGCGGGGATGCCGGCGGCCGACAGCGCGCGGATCGTCTCCAGCCGGCGGGCGGGGGCCGCGGCGCGCGGCTCCATGGTGCGCGCCAGGCGGCGATCGAGGGTGGTGATCGAGATCTTCACCACCGCCAGCCGCTGGCGCGCCATCTCCCCCAGCAGATCGGCGTCGCGCAGGACCAGTTCGGACTTGGTCACCACGCTGACCGGGTGGCGGTGCTCCGCCAGGACCTCGAGCACCGAGCGCGTGATGCCCAGACGGCGCTCGATCGGCTGGTACGGGTCGGTGTTCGAGCCGAGCGCCAGCGTCGCGCAGCGGTAATCCGGGCGGCGCAGCTCCTCGCGCAGCAGCCTGGCCGCGTCCGGCTTGGAGAACAGGCGCGACTCGAAATCGAGCCCCGGGGAGAGGCCGAGGTAGGCGTGCGTCGGCCGCGCGAAGCAGTAGACGCAGCCGTGCTCGCAGCCGCGGTACGGGTTGATCGATCGGTCGAACGGCAGGTCGGGCGAATCGTTCCTGGAGATGATCGTCCGGGTGCGCTCAGGGGTCACCGTGGTGCGCAGCGGGGGCGGCTCGTCGTCCGGGCTCACCGCGCCGTCACCGGGCGGCGCGCCGTCACCAGCCGGCGGGCCGGGGTCGACGTCCTCCGCGGGCTCGATGCGAAAACGCTCGAAGCGGCCTGCGCGGTTGGAGAGGGCCCCGCGCCCGCGCACCTTCAAGGCTGGATCCCGGGAGCCTGCGCCGCCGAGCCGAGCTGGTCGATCAGGCTCTTCCCGATCGCGAAGCGCGCCGTGAGCTTGACGTACGGAGCGGCGTTGATGTCGCTGGAGGCGAAATGGTCCTCGCCGGCGTTGGCGAACGACAGGCGCCGCGCGACCGCGAAGCCGGCCTGTCCCAGGAGCGTGACGTCGTGCGACGGGTGGTACTCGATCTCCGCCCCGACGTGGCTCTCCTTCATGCTCTCGTAGACCGTCGTGTCCTGACCGGGGAAGTTGCCGTCGTTCGCGAACCGGTACTGCTGGCCGGCGGCCGTCAGGAGGTAATTCATGCGGAACTTGTCGTTCAGCTTCTGGCTGAATCTCCAGGAGAACGGCAGGAACCCCGAGATCGTCCAGTTCTGATTGGGGCTCCAGACGACGCCGAACGCCGGCAGCAGCAGGCCCCGCCCGAACAGATAGGTGAAGGCGGCGCCGTAGGTGAACAACACCCCGTGGCTGTTGCGGAAGCTGCCCAGGAAGAGCCCGTACGGCCGCGCCTTCGGACCGCCCTCGGCGTCGTCCTCCTCGGCGAAGCTGGCGCCGACCGAGCCGTAGTAGAGGTTCCCTTTGCTGGTCCCGAACAGGACGGAGCCGGCGAGGACCCCGTTGTACAGACGCGGCGTCAGATCGAGCGGCGGCGCGTCGATCGTCTGCGATCCGCTGCCGACGAGCGCGGTCAGGAGGAACTGGTGCGCGAGCACGTCCCCTCCCGGGTGCACGTGGACGCCGCCCAGCGGGACGTTGGCGCTGAGCGTGAAATTGTTGGCCTTGAACTGCCCGTCGGTGTCCTTGAAGTCGGCGTCGGGCTCGGCGAGCGCCGAGACGCTCACGATCGGGCGGAGGAGCTTGAACTCGAACTCGTCCTCCGCCAGCGCCGGCGCCATGGTCACGACCGCCGCGGCGAACAGAAGAATCGCCGCCAGGCAATGCCGCGGCCGGATCGAATGTCTCATTGGGGCTCACCTCCGTGCCGGTCAGGGGGTCGCGCGGCAGGGGATGGTATCATGCCGAACGTCGGCCATCTCCATGCCACAGGACTCGCCCGTCACGCGCTCCCCTGACATCGTTCCCGTCGATCGCGGCTTCTGGACCGGCGGGCAGTACAGCCTCTGCCGGGCGGTGATCGGGCTGTCGATTTGCGTCGAGGCCCTCGCGTTCGCGCTGCACCAGACCGTCCCCGGCGCCCGCGTGCCGATGATCGGAGTGACGCCGGCGGCGCTGGTGGCGGCGGCCGCGGCGCTCGTCTGGGCGGCCGGGCTCGGCGATCGGATCGCCGCGGTGGTTCTCCTCGCGACCGGCACCGGTCTGGTCGTCGCCGGCCCTCCGCCGACGGGCCGCGCGGCCTTCCTGCTGGGCGCGATCCTGATCGCGCATCTGCTGATCCCGCCCGCGCCGTACGGCTCGCTCGGTGCGCGCGGCCGGATCGATCCCGCGGGCGGCTGGCGCATGCCGCGCCTCGTCTGGCTGGGGCTCTGGATAGCACTCGGCGCCGCGTACGCCGCGCGCGCGGCCGAGCGACTCGCCAGCCCGGAATGGACCGGCGGGTCCGCCCTGGCGGGACTCCTCGCCGGCCCCGCGCCCCGCTTCACGGCGGTGCGCGACCATCTCTTGGCCCTGCCGCCCGGGATTCTCGAGACCATCACCTGGGGCGTGCTCGCCGCGGGCGTCGCGTTCGTTCCCGCGATCCTGATCCCGCGGCTGCGGGTCTGGGCCTGGATGCTGCTCGGCTGTGCGCAGGCGCTGCGCGTGGCGCTGCTGCACACCGGCGGCGACGCCCCGGCCCTGCTCGCCGCGCACCTGTTCACGTTCGATCCGGGGTGGGTGCCCGGCTCGGCGGCGGCCGGCGCCCCACGCGAAATCCTCTTCTATGACGGGACCTGCGGTCTCTGCCACAGGGCGGTGCGCTTCGTCATCGCCGAGGATCCGGGCGGACGATCGTTCCGCTTCGCCCCCTTGCAGGGCGCCCTGCTGCGCACGGCGCTGCGCGAAGAGCAGCGCGCCCTCCTCCCCGACAGTCTCGTCGTGCTGACGGCCGATGACCGCGTCCTGACTCGATCGCGGGCGGTGCGGCACCTTCTTTCCCGGCTCGGCGGATTGTGGGGCGTGGTGGCCGCCGCGGCCGTCCTCGTCCCCGCTCCGCTCGGCGACGCGGCCTATGACGTCGTGGCGGGGATGCGGCGCCGGCTCTTCGCCCGTCCCCCGGAAGCCTGCCCGGTCCTGCCCGCCCGGCTTCGCTCCCGGTTCGTCCTCGACTAGCGGCCTGCATCCGGCGCCACGCCGTGACGCCGCGCCCAGTCCTGCGCCGTCTCGATGCGGTGCGCGGTGCTCGGGTGAGTGAAGAGGGCCCACTCGATCACCGGATTGACGTCGATCTCCGCGAGATCGACCTGCGCGAACTTGAGGAAGGAGGAGGCGGCCGCCTCGGGGTCGCGCGTCACCTCGATGCCGAACCGATCGGCGGCGCTCTCCTGGTGGCGGCTGTAGGAGCAGATGATCGGCCGCGCCGCGAACGAGACCAGCGACAGGACCAGAAGCAGGAGCGGAAGCGAGGACGGCTGCTCGATCCCGGTGATGCCCCAGCGGGGACGCCACGCGACGAGCGACCGCGCGATGCGGTCCACGAGGAAGAGGCCCGCCGCGAACAGCGGCGCCAGGAACGCGATCGTCTTCCAGATGTGCTTGAGGACGTAGTGACCCATCTCGTGGCCCATCACGAACAGGATCTCGCGCGGAGCCATGCGTCGCAGGAGCGTGTCATAGAGGACGATGCGCTGGGATCCGAGCAGACCCGCGACGTAGGCGTTGGTGTGCTCCGACTGGCGGCTGGCGTCGACCACGTACACCTCTCCGGCCGGAATGCCCTGGTCGCGCGCCATCGTCAGGATGGCGGTCCTCAGATCGGAGGGCGGCAGTGGGGTGAAGCGGTTGAACAGCGGCGCGACGAAGACCGGGACGATCACCTGTCCCACGACGACGAGCGCCGTCGCGAGCGCGGCCCCCGGGATCCACCAGGAGCGTCCGAGACGCCGCACGAGAAGATAGAACAGCGGGACGACCAGCATCTCCACCACGATCAGGACGGCCAGCGCCTTCCCCCGCTCCCCGAGCCACGACGCCAGATCCTGGTTCATGAATCCGAACCGCTTCTCGCGGAGAAAGCCGGCCCAGATGTCGAAAGGCAGCGTCACGAGGGAGAGCAGGCACAAGAGGAGGGCGGCATAGACCGCGATCTGCGCCCCGGACCATCGGGTGATCCGCCCGGCCAGGCGCTGCAGCCGGGCGGCGAACCCCGAGATCACGATGATCGACAGCGTCGCGACGGAGAGCAGGCTGCGCAGGAGGAAGAGGGTGTAGCCGCCGTGCGCGTACTCCTCGTTGAGCGGCGGGTCGGGCGGGATCGGTCCCAAGGCTCCCGCGATGACGGCCGGGGCGGCACCCTGTGGCGCCCCCGCCACGGTCGACGACGCGGGGTCGGACGGCGCGGGGTCGGTGGCCGCGGCCGCGCGCGCTCCGGCCGCGATCAACAGCAAACCCGCCAGGACGATCACCCGCATCTCGACTCACCTCCGCCGCGTCCTCACGGGCGCGATTCGCGCCGGGCCGTCCGGTCTCCGGCGCGCCGCGACGCGGCTTGCTAGAATACGCTCCTATGAAGGTTCTGGTTGTCGGTGGCGGCGCCCGCGAGCACGCGCTGGCGTGGAAAATCGGCAGGAGTCCCTCCGTTGACGAAGTGATCTGCTCCCCCGGCAACGCGGGCATCGCGCGCGACGCGGCCTGCGTTCCGGGCGATCCGACGGCGGTCGCGGCCCTGGCCGATCTGGCCCAGTCCCGCGGCGCCGGGCTGACGGTCATCGGCCCCGAGGCGGCGCTCGCGGCCGGTCTGGCGGACGAGCTGGCGCGGCGCGGTCTCGCCGTCTTCGGGGCCACGCGTGCAGCGGCCGAGATCGAGACCAGCAAGGCGTTCGCGAAGGAGTTCATGCGGCGCCGCGGCATCCCGACGGCGCGGCACGACGTCGCGACCTCTCCCGGCGAGGCGCTCGCCATCCTCGCCCGTCGGGGCCGCGGACCGGTGGTCGTGAAGGCGGACGGGCTCGCCGCCGGCAAGGGGGTCGTCGTGGCCGCCGATCGGGGCGAGGCGGAAGCGGCGATCGAGGCGATGCTGGTCGAACGGCGCTTCGGCGCGGCCGCCGATCGGATCGTGATCGAGGACCGTCTCGAGGGGCCGGAGGTGTCGTTCTTCGCCTTGTGCGACGGCGAGCGCGCGCGACCGCTCGCCACCTGCCAGGACTACAAGCGGCTGCTCGACGGCGACCTCGGTCCCAACACCGGAGGGATGGGCGGCTACTCGCCGTCCGTGCTGCTCGACGAGGCCGCCCGGCGCGACATCATGGAGACGATCGTCACGCCGACGGTGCGCGGTCTTCTGGACGAGGGGCGACCCTACGTCGGAATCCTGTACGCCGGCCTGATGCTGACCGCGGAGGGCCCGCGGGTGCTCGAGTACAACGCGCGTTTCGGAGATCCCGAAGCGGAGCTGATCGCGATGCGCTTGCAATCGGATCTCGTCCCCGCTCTGCAGGCGACGATCGACGGCCGCCTGGACGAGGCGCGCGTCGCCTGGCACCCCGGCGGCGCCGTCTGCGTCGTGCTGGCGGCGGCCGGCTATCCCGGCGCCCCCCGCACGGGGGACCCGATCACCGGTCTCGAAGACGCGTCGCGGGGCGACGAGGTGCAGGTGTTCCATGCGGCGACACGCCTCGACTCGGGCCGGCTGGTCACGGCGGGCGGGCGCGTGCTGACGGTGACGGCGCGCGGGGCGACCTTCCGCGAGGCGCGCGAGCGCTGCCACGCCGCCGCCGGCGCCATCCGCTTCGACGGTCGGCAGTCGCGCGGCGACATCGCCCGCGTGGCGGTCGAGCGCGAGACCGCCGCGCGCTAGCGGACACCGGCGGAATCGTCGGCCGGCCGGGTGCATCATGCGGCACGACGCTCCGGCTCGCGGTGGCCTCCCCGCGAACCGGCCGAACCGCCGCTGGAGCGCCCGCAGTCTTGATGGTAATATTCCGGCCAGGCTCGGTGAGGATGTGACCTTGTCCCGGAATTCCCGAACGACCCAGGGCATTTTCGAGTTGCTGCGCGCCTACCACCAGTCGCGCGAGAACATCCGCCTGCTCATCGACATGAGCCCGATGACCGACTACGAGAGGGTCGGGTTCATCGACGCCTGGCAGGAGGAGATGGCCGACTTCTTCGCCGAGCACGGCTACTGCTTCGCCTGCAACAAGCGCCTCGAGCGCTGCACCTGCGACGAGCCGCTGCGCCCCGCCGCCTCCGCCTGAGGGACGTACCCCGCTTCCCGTCCTGCCCTCTGCTACAATCCCGGCCCCCGATCGGACACGGAGGACACCACGATGACGGCGGCACGATCGAAGACCCGCGCGCGCGGCCCATTGAAGGTCTGGGTCGCGATGGGCAGCGACAGCGATCTGGCGGTGATGGAGGAGGCGGCCAGGACGCTGGAGGCGTTCGACATCCCGTACGAGCTCGACGTCACGAGCGCCCATCGCACGCCGCACGAGACGGCGCGCTTCGCCGCCGGTCTCGAGGAGAACGGATTCGGCGTCGCCATCCTCGGCGCCGGGCACGCGGCGCACCTCGCCGGCGTGGTCGCCGCTCATACGACGCTGCCGGTGATCGGCGTCCCGCTCCCCTCCTCCTCGCTCCAGGGTCTCGACGCGCTCCTGGCGACGGTGCAGATGCCGGGCGGCGTCCCCGTGGCGACGGTCGCCATCGGCAAGTCCGGGGCGCAGAACGCCGCCATCCTGGCGGCGCAGATCCTCGCCACCGGGGACCCCGCGCTGCGCGCCCGGCTCCACCGGCACAAGCAGGAGATGGCCGAGAAGGTGATCGAGAAGAACCGCGCCCTGCGCAAGAACCGCTCCCGTCCCTGATGCCGAGCTTCCGCATCGTCACCCTGGGCTGCAAGCTGAACCAGGCCGATTCGCTCGCTCTCGAATCGCGCCTGGCGCGCCTCGGGATGACGCGATCGCACGACGAAGCCGACCTCGTCGTGCTGAACACCTGCACGGTCACCGGCGCGGCCGATCGCGAGGCGCGCCAGATCGCGCGCCGGCTGCGGCGCGCCCACCCGCGCGCCCGTCTCGTGATCACCGGCTGCTACGCCGAGCGCGACGCCGCGGCGCTCGCGCAGATGGAAGGCGTCGACCACGTCGTCGGGATGCGCGATCAAGCGGCGCGCGTCGCGGCGCTGGCGGCGAACGCCTTCTCCATCGAGACCGCCGCGCTCCCCCCGGAGGCCGACGGGCGGGGGCTCGGTCTGGGACCGTTCGGCGCCACGGCCTCCTGCGACCCCGCGACCGGCGACCGGACGCGCGCCTTCCTGAAGATCCAGGATGGCTGCGATCTGCGCTGCACCTACTGCATCATCCCGTCGGTGCGCGGCGGCGCCCGGAGCCTGCCGGCGGGCGAGGTGCTGCGGCGACTGGAAGAGCTGGCGGTCTCGGGCTACCGCGAGGTCGTGTTCACGGGGGTCAACACCGGCGACTGGGGTCGCGACCTCGAGCCGCGCATGGCGCTGCACGACCTGCTCCGCGGGGTGGTGGCGACGGATTCCCCCGGCCGCGTGCGGCTCAACTCACTCGAGCCGCGCACCGTGACCCCCGAGGTGATTCGATTGATGGCGGACTCGGGCGGCCGGCTGGCGCCGCACCTGCAGGTGCCGCTGCAGAGCGGATGCGACGCGGTGCTGGCGCGCATGCGGCGCAACTACCGGACCGCCGACTACCGCCGCGTCCTCGCCGCGCTGCGCCTCGCGAATCCCGGCGCCGGGCTGGGGGCCGACGTCATCGTCGGCTTCCCGGGCGAGACGGACGGCGAGTTCGAGACCACCCGCCGCTTCATCGAGGACTCGGAGCTGAACTACCTGCACGTCTTCTCGTACTCGCCGCGCCCCGGGACGCCGGCCGCGGAAATGCCGGGCCAGGTGCCGCCCGCCGCGATCAAGGAGCGCAGCGCGCGGCTGCGGGAGCTCGGGCGCGATCTGTCGCTGCGGTTCCGCCGATCGTTCGTGGGCCGGGACCTGGAGCTGCTCGTGCTGCGGGACGCGCGGGCGGACGGACGCCTTCGCGCCCTGTCGGGCAACTTCATCGACCTCTGGCTGGATCCGGGACCACGCGATCCCGCGGGCCTGGTCAACCGCCTGGTGACGGCGCGGGTGACGGACGCCGGGGACGAGACGCTCGCCGCGCTCAGCCCTTGATGAGATCCTTCAGCGCCTTGGCGACCGTGAACTTCACCACGGTCTTGGCCGGGATCTGAATCGTCTCGCCGGTGGCGGGGTTGCGGCCCTGGCGCGCCTGGCGCTTCGACACCTTGAACTTGCCGAGGCCCGCCAGGGGGACCTCGCCGTCCTTCTTCATCTCGTTCTCAACGACCCGCGTGAAGCCCTCGATGAAGGTCTTCGCGTCCTTCTTCTCGGTTCCGGTCTCGGCGGCGAGTGCATCGATCAATTCGGTGCGCGTCATGCTAAGGATTCCTCCTCAGGATCGTCTCGTTGCACGTGCACGTTCACAGGGGACTGACGACCTTTGTAACACGTCCCGCGCGCGTGGATCAAGGACCGCGGGCGGAAGGACCGCGGGAGACCGGCCGGCTACTTCCAGTCGACCGGCAGGCGCAAGGAGCGGTCGTCGCGATCGCGATACAGGATGTAGCCGTTGTTGCAACCGAACAGGAACACGTCGCGCGTGACCTCCACGTCGCGGCGGCAATACTGCTCGATGAGATCGATCTTGCCCTCTTTCCACCACTGCAGCGATTGCAGGCCGTCGGCCGACTTGCCGACGCCGAGGGTCGCCTGGGCCACGTCGGCCAGCCGCAGACGGAATCCGAGCTTGCGATAGATGTCGGCCAGCATGTCGAGCGTGCGGACGCGCGACAGATCCCGGTCGGTGTAGCCGCCGAGCACCGGAAGGTCGAAGCGATCGATGTTGTACCCCACCACCCGATCCGCGGTGAGCAGATCGAGGAACAGCTCGTTGACGTCCTTCTCGTGGTAGGTGCGGAACTGGCCGGAGACGTCGTTGTAGGTCACCGCCAGGGCCAGCTTCATGGCCGCGAGGTTCTGCCAGCCGCCGACCTCCTCGGCGCTCTTCTGCGTCTCCAGGTCGAAGAAAAGCGTCGCGACGCGCGCGGGCGGCCCGTCGGCGCCGCGCCGGCGCGGCGTCGGCGCCGGCTCGTCCTCCCCGCCCCGGCCCATCGCCAGCACGACCGGCCGGCCGGGCCCGGCGGCCGCCGAGGGGGGAAGCGCGACCCGCGGCGCGAGCGACGGCGCGAGCGACGGCGCATCCGCGGCGACCGCCACGCGCCCGACGAGCATCTCGAGCACCAGCGCCGCCGACTCCTTGTCGAGCGGCTGGTTGCCGTTGCCGCACTTCGGTGATTGCACGCACGAGGGGCATCCGCCTTCGCAAGGGCAGGCGCGCAGCAGGTCCGCCGTTCTGCCGATGAGGCTTTCGAGCTCGCCGAATCCCTTGGCCGCGAGACCGACGCCGCCCGGGTGGCCGTCGTAGATGAAGATCGCCGGCCGTCCGATCTGCGGGTGGAGCGTGTAGGAGATCCCGCCGATGTCGCCGCGATCGCAGATCGCCAGGAGCGGAAAGAGCGCGATCATCGCGTGCTCGGCGGCGTGCAGCGCGCCCATGAAGTGGCCGCCTCGAAGCCGCACCTCCTCCTGGATCGATTCCGGGATGGTGAGCCAGAGACCCACTGTCTCGAACATCAGGGGCGGCAGCGTCAGCTCGTAGACGCCGAGCCGGTCCCGCCCGTGGAGCCGGCGCTTCTCGTAGCCGGTGATCCGCTCGGTGACCTTCAGCCGGCCAAGCGTGGCCTGAAGGGGGCCGGCGCCGCGCTCCTCGAGGACCCCGAGGATCGCGGTCTCCTTCTCGCCGCGCGCCTGGGTGTAGTAGTCGACGTCGGCGGGGACCACCCGCACCTGACGCCCATCGATGTCGAGGTCGCGCACGAGGTACTGCTGTCCGTGGTGCAGGTAGATCGCCCCGGTGTGGGTCTCGTGGAAGGCGCGCACCCCGTCGATGCTGCCGATGACCCGGCGGCGATCCTCGTCGTGGATGGCGTAGGTGCTGCCGGTGGAGCGCAGGTTGATGTCGCGCTGCGGCCGGCGGCGCAGCGAGAACCAGCGGCCGCCCTCCGCGTCCTGCGCCAGCACGCCGGCCTCCTCCAGCTCGCGGATCAGCGCGAAGTTGGCCGGGCCGTACCGATCCCGATCGGCCTCGCAAAGCGGCGTCTCGGCGCCGGCGCAGGCGAGGTGGGCGCGGGCGACCACCTTGTTCTCCGGATCGAACACGACCTCCTCGAACCCGCGCGACAGGAACTGGTCCGGATGCGTCATGTAGTACTGGTCGAGGGCGTCGGGGAGCGCGATGAGAATGGTCAGCGACGGCCGATCCTCGCGCCCGACGCGCCCGATCCGCTGCCACGACGAGACGATGCTCCCCGGGTAACCGACCAGCAGGCAGACGTCGAGTCCGCCGATGTCGACCCCCAGCTCGAGCGCGCTGGTCGAGATCACGCCGCGCAGCTCGCCGCGGAACAGCCGGCGCTCGATGTCGCGCCGCTCCTCCGGCAGATAGCCGGAGCGGTAGGCGCTCACCTGGCCGCGCCAGCGCGGCGCCGACTGCAGGAGCCACGAGTGCAGGAGCTCGGTGATCTTGCGCGCCTTGGTGAACGCGATGGTGCGATACCCGGCGTCGAGCGACCAGGCCATGAGCGTCGCGGCGGCGGTGTACGGGCTGACGCGCGGGTTGAGGAAGAGCAGGTGACGCGCGGCCCGCGGCGCGCCGCTCTGGGCGACGACCGAGACCTTGCGGCCCAGGAGCCCCTCGCCCAGGCGATCCGGACGCGCCACCGTCGCCGACGAGGCGACGAAGCGCGGCGCGCGGCCGTACAGGGCCGCGACGCGCAGCAGGCGTTTGAGGATGTGATGCAGGTGCGACCCGAAGATCCCCCGGTAGACGTGCAGCTCGTCGACGACCACCAGGTCGAGGTTCTCGAAGAACGTCCGCCAGGCGTCGTGGTGCGCCAGGAGCCCGAGGTGCAGCATGTCCGGATTGGTGATCAGGACGTCGGGCGGATCGGCCTTGATCTCCCGGCGCCGCGTGTCGGGCGTGTCGCCGTCGTAGATGGCGGCGCTCACCGGGCGCCCGTGTCCAGGCAGACCGCCGGGGTCCGGCACCACGCCGCCGCGCCGCGCCACGGCCGCCGCCAGCTCGACCATCCCCTGGAGCTGGTCCTGCGCCAGCGCCTTGTACGGAAAGAGGCACAGCGAGCGCGACCCGGGCCGTCGCAACGCGGCCTCGAGGATCGGCACCAGATAGACCAGGCTCTTGCCGCTCGCGGTCGGCGTCACGACCAGGACGTCCTCGCCCCGCCGCACCCGGTCGATCGCCTCGGCCTGGTGCGAGTAGGGGCGCGCGATGCCCAGGTCCTTCAGCGCGGACGCCAGCGCGTCGGGGAGCGGGTCGGCCAGCGCGGCGTACGAAGCCGGCTGGGGCTCGAGGGCTGCGGCGTGGACGACGTCGGCCCCCAGCCTCTCCGACTGGAGGATGCGCGCGATGAACTCCGCGATCGGCGGCGCCGTCTCGCCGGACGCCGCGCCCGATCGGGGGAGATCCGCCTGGCCCGCCGGCGCGCCGGATTCCGGGCCGCCGGACTCCGGGGGGCGCGCCGCGGGGCGCCTGCGGACCGGCCGCACGACGCCGCCGGGAACCGGGTTCACCTCTTCGGCTCCGCCGTGTAGTCGTAGAACCCGCGGCCCGACTTGCGGCCGAGGTGTCCCGCGTCGACCATGCGCCGCAGCAGCGGGCAGGGCCGGTACTTCGGGTCGCCGAATCCCTCGTGCAGGACCTCCATGATCGCGAGGCAGGTGTCGAGCCCGATGAAGTCGGCGAGGGTGAGCGGCCCCATCGGATGACGCATGCCGAGCGTCATGACGGTGTCGATGTCCTCGCGCGTCCCGACCCCCTCGAACAGCGCGTAGATCGCCTCGTTGACCAGCGGCATCAGGACGCGGTTCGCGATGAACCCGGGAAGGTCCTGCGACACCACCGGAGTCTTGCCGAGCCGCACGGCCAGGGCCCGCGTCTCCTCGACGGTCTCGGGCGACGTCGCCTGTCCCGGGATGATCTCCACCAGCTTCATCAGCGGCACCGGGTTCATGAAGTGCATGCCGATGACGCGCGCCGGCCGCTGCGTGACGGCCGCGATCTTCGTGATCGAGATCGAGGAGGTGTTGCTCGCCAGCGTGACGCCCGGCCGGCAGACGCGATCGAGGGCGCGGAAGAGCCCGGTCTTCAGGTCGAGGCTCTCGTTGACCGCCTCGACGACGTAGTCGCAGGGGGCCAGAGCGTCGATCGACTCGCTGGTCCTGATCCGCCCCAGGGCGGCGTCCGCGTCCGGCTTCGCGATCGTCCCCTTCTCGGCGAGCTTGCGAAGGCTCGCGTCGATCGACTTCAAGGCGCGCTCGAGGAATCCCGCTTCGCGATCGTTCATCACGACCGCGCACCCGGCCATCGCCGCGACCTGCGCGATGCCGGAGCCCATCTGTCCGGCCCCTATGACTCCGAAGGTGCGAACGCTGTCAGCGCGGCTCATCGCGTCGGCTCAGAGGGCGCGGACGGCCATCGCGACGGCGTTCCCGCCGCCGAGACACAGCGCCGCGACGCCCTTCTTCACCTTGCGATCGGCCATGGCGTGGAGCAGCGTGGTCAGAACGCGCGCGCCGCTGCAGCCGATCGGATGCCCGAGGGCCACGGCTCCCCCATTGACGTTGATACGCTCGCCCTTGAGGCCGAGCTCGCGGGTCAGCGCCACCGCCTGGACGGCGAACGCCTCGTTCAGCTCGAACAGGTCGACCTCGTCCGTGCTCCACCCCGCTTTCTTGAGGACCATCCGGACCGCTTCGAGCGGGGCCATCATCACCAGCTTCGGCTCGATGCCGCTGGCGGCGTACGCCACGATCTCCGCCTGCGGGCGCGCCCCGGCCTTCGCCGCGCGCTCCTCGGACGTGACCACCATCGCGGCGGCGCCGTCGTTGACCCCCGGCGCGTTGCCGGCCGTCACCGAGCCGCCCTCCTTGAAGGCCGGCTTCAGCCTGGCGAGCGCCTCCATCGAGGTGTCGCGGCGCGGGCCTTCGTCGGTGTCGAAGACCACCGGCGGCCCTTTCTTCTGCGGCAGGGAGACCGGCACGATCTCGGCCTTGAACTTCCCCGACTCGATGGCGGCCAGCGCTTTCTTGTGGCTGAGAAGCGCGTACTCGTCCTGCGCCTGCCGCGGGATGCCGTACTTGTCGGCTACCACCTCGCCGCAGCAGCCCATGTGGAAGTCCTCGTACACGTCCCAGAGACCGTCGTGGATCATCGAGTCGACCATGTCGCCATGGCCGAGCCGGAATCCCTCGCGCGCACCCATCACCAGGTACGGCGCGTTGCTCATCGACTCCATCCCGCCGGCGACGACCACGTCGGCGTCCCCCAGCCGCACCGCCTGCGCGGCCATCATCACCGCCTTGAGCCCCGACCCGCAGACCTTGTTGACCGTCACGGCGGGCACCGTCGCCGGCAGCCCTCCCTTGAGCGCCGCCTGGCGCGCCGGATTCTGGCCGAGGCCCGCCTGGAGGACGTTCCCCATCACCACCTCGTCCACGTCCTCGGGACGAAGACCGGCGCGCTTCACCGACTCTTTCACCACCAGCGCGCCGAGCTCGGGGGCCGGGACCCCCTTGAGGGCGCCGAGAAATTTCCCGATCGGGGTCCTGCAGGAACCGACGATGACCGCCTTTTTCATGACCTTCCCTCCGGCCGCAGGATGACGGGAGTGTACCAATAAATCACTCATCGCAAAAGGCTTGACGGCGCTCTTTCCCTTGACGCCGCGCCCCGCTTGGCGTATATGGAAGGCGACTTTGGAGGACGGGATGAAAATCCAGGATTGGAGCCTCAAGCCCCTGAAGCCGAAAGGCATGCTGGTCCCCGCAGACGAGCCGCTGGCGGATGACATCTTCGTCAGCACCATCGTCGCCACACGTGACAACAAGCAGGTCGTGCTGCACCGCGTCACGAAGGTCAACCCGGACGGTTCGGAGGAGGTGTTCATCATCAAGGCCTCCCCGAAGATTCTCGCGACCAACCACTGAGACTGGCGACCCCCACGGCCGGACGGACGGCGCTCCTCGGTGCGTCGATCGTCCTGCTCTGCCTCCTGGCCCCCGGGCGCGATGCGGCCGCCACGCACCCCGAGCCGCCCTTCACCGTCGCCGCCGGGACCTATCTCAAGACGAAAAAGGGAGAGCCCCGGCCCCCGTACGTCGCCATGTCCCGGAGCACGATGTTCGGGCTCACCGTGAGCGTGGAGTACGCCGACGCCGCGAAGCGGATCGAATACCTGCGCTCCATCGATCCGGCGCTCGGCGATCCCTTCGCGGCCGGCCCCGGGGGACGTGAGCGCGCCCTGACCTTCCTGGTCGGGTTCGCGAACGACTCGAAGCAGGTCGCCGTCTTCCAGCCCGGCAACGTCGCGCTCCTCCCGGACAAGGGCGATCGCGCCTTCCCCCTCGACATGACCGACCTGTACATGAGCGCCGAGCGCGCCGGCATCGAGGATCTGCAGCAGGTGATCGACCGATCATCGCGCATCCTGTTCGACAGCAGCACCAGCATCCCCAGCGGCGGCCGCGTGACCCGCCTCATCGCCTTCCGGACGATCGAAGGGAACTGGCGCCAGCTCCAGATCCTCTTCTCGTACATCCAGATCGGCTCGGAGACCCACACGCTGTCGTTCCCCTTCCACAAGGAACCGATCGGCGGCTGAGAGCCGTCGACGCCCCCGTCGCGGAGGGCGCGCCGGCCTGCGTTATAGTGGCCCCGGAGGTCGTCTCATGTCCGCCCAGCTTCTCGACGGCAAGGCCGTGGCCGCGGCGATTCGCGCGGAGGTGCAGCGTGACGTCGAAGCGGAGCAGCACCGCACCGGATTGAGCCCCAAGCTCGTCGCCGTCCTGGTGGGGGACGATCCGGCTTCGAAGGTCTACGTCCGCAACAAGATTTCGGCCTGCGCCGAGGCCGGGATCCGCTCCGAGGAGCTGCGGCTGGCCGCCGGCGCCAGCGAGGACGAGGTTCTCGCCGCGGTGCGCCGCTGCAACGACGACTACGACATCGACGGCATCCTGGTGCAGCTGCCGCTTCCGAAGCACGTCGACCGGGTCCGGGTGCTGCTCTCGATCGATCCGGCCAAGGACGTCGACGGGCTGCACGTGATCAACGCCGGCCGGCTGGCGCTGCGTCTCGATGGTCTCGTCCCCTGCACCCCCGCCGGGGTCATCGAGCTGCTGGAGAGAACCGGCCTGCCGATCGCCGGACAGCGCGCCGTCATCGTCGGCCGCAGCGAGATCGTCGGCCGCCCCCTCGGGACTCTTCTGATGCACCGCGACGCGACCGTCACCATCTGCCATTCCAAGACGCGCGACCTGCCGGAGATCGCGCGGCAGGCCGACATCCTGATCGCCGCCATCGGTCATCCGGCGTTCGTGCGCGGCGAGCACATCGGCCCCGGCGCGATCGTGATCGACGTCGGCATCAACCGGGTCGGCGACCTCGAGCTGGTGAAGGACGTCTACGGGGCCGACTCGCCACGGGTGGCGCAGGTGAAGGACCGCGGCTTCACGCTGATGGGGGACGTGCACTGGCGTGAGGCGATCGAGCGCGCCTCCTGGATCACCCCGGTGCCGGGCGGCATCGGACCGCTGACCATCGCCTGTCTGCTGCGCAACACCGTGCGCGCCGCGCGCATGCGCCGCGAGACCGCCGCCTGGGCATGAAGCCGCGCGGAGGGGCGCCACCTCGCCGCGGTTCCGCGCCGCGCACGGCCAAGCCGGCGGCCGCCGCCCGCTCGTCGGTGCTGCGTGTCGGCCTCACCGGCGGCATCGCCACCGGGAAATCGACCGTGGCGCGGCATTTCGACAATTTCGGCGCCGCGGTCCTCGACGCCGACGTGATCGCGCACCGGCTGATCGAGCCGAACGCCGCCGGATACGCGCCGGTGGTCGCCGCCTTCGGCCGCGGCATCGTCCGGGACGACGGCAGCATCGATCGCAAGGCGCTCGGCCGCATCGTCTTCGCCGACGCCGAGGCGCGCAAGAGACTCGAGGCGATCCTGCACCCGCTGATTCAGGTCGAGGAGGACGCCTTCGTGTCGCGCCTCGCCTCGGGCGGCCCCCGCATCCTGGTGATCAACGCCGCGCTTCTGTTCGAGGCCGGGACCTGGAAGAACTACGACCGCGTCGTGGTGGTCCACTGCGAGGAGTCGATGCAGATCGCCCGCATCGTCGATCGCGATCACCTGTCGAAGGAGGACGCCACCGCCCGCATCAGCGCCCAGATGCCGACCTCCGAGAAGATCCGCCAGGCCGATTACGCCATCGACACCACCGACGGCCTCGAGGCGACCGAGGACCAGGCGCGCGAAGTCTGGCGGCACCTGGAGGCGGACCTGGCGGCGCCATCGCGAGAACGCCCCGGCTCCTGATCAGCGTCGGCGCCCGATCAGTGCCCCGATGGCTGAAGGACCTCGTTGTCGATGAGGCGCGCCTTCCCGAACCAGACCGCGACGGCGAGCAGCGCTGGGCGATCGACGCGCGTCACCGACTCGAGCGTCTCGTCGTCGACGGCTTCTATGTAGTCGACGCGGGCCAGCGGCTCCGCGACGATCGTCGACTGCACGCGCGCAACGAGGCGCGCGGCGTCGGTCTCCCCCGCGCCCACAGCCACTGCCGCCGCGGCCAGCGCCCGATGCAGCACCGGTGCCGCCCGGCGTTCTTCGGGCGTGAGATAGGCATTGCGCGACGACATCGCCAGGCCGTCGGCCTCGCGCACGGTGGAGCAGCCGACGATCTCGACCCCCAGGTGCAGGTCGCGTGTCATCTTCCGGATGATGCGCAGCTGCTGCGCGTCCTTCTCGCCGAAGTAGGCCGCCTGCGGCCGCACCAGCGCGAACAGCTTCGCCACCACGGTCGCGACGCCGCGGAAGTGTCCCGGCCGGGAACGGCCGCAGAGCGTGTCCTGAAGCCCTTCCACTTCGACCCAGGTGCGATGTCCGGGCGGGTGCACATCCGCGTCGGCCGGGGCGAAGAGCGTGGTCACGTCCACCCCACGGCAGAGCGCCGCGTCGCGCTCGAGGTCGCGCGGGTAGGCGGCAAGGTCTTCGCGCGGTCCGAACTGCAGCGGGTTGACGTAGATCGAGACGACGACCTCGTCGCACTCGGCGCGGGCGCGCCGCATCAGGGCGAGGTGGCCTTCGTGCAGCGCCCCCATCGTCGGCACGAAGCCGACGCGTTTCCCGGCAGGGCGCTCGGCCGCGAGGCGACCGATCTCGTGGGCGGTGGTGACCAGGCGCATCAGCCCTGGCGGGTGCGAGCGGGCGTGGGCGCGGGCGCCGGCGCGCTGTAGGTCTCCTCGACCGAGGGGTAGTCGCCGCTCCGGACGTCGGCGGCGAAGCGGCGCGCCGCGTCCTCGATGATGCCGGCAAGATCGGCGTAGCGCCGCACGAAACGCGGCGCCTGTCCCTGGCTCAGACCGACGAAATCGGTGAAGACCAGCACCTGGCCGTCGCAGCCGCGCCCGGCGCCAATGCCGATGGTCGGGACGCCGACCGCCTCGGTGATCCGGCGGCCGACGGTCTCCGGCATCCCTTCGAGGACCAGCGAGAAGATCCCCGCCGCCTCGAGCGCCTGCGCGTCCTCGACCAGCGTCGCCGCCTCGTCGACCCGCTTTCCCTGCACCTTGTAGCCGCCCATCAGGTGCACCGACTGCGGCGTCAACCCGACGTGGCCCATCACCGGGATCTCGGCATCGACCAGCGCCTTCACCAGCGCCGCGCGCCGGCTGCCCCCTTCGATCTTGACCGCGGCGGCGCCGGCCTCTTTCAGGAAACGCCCCGCGTTCCGGATCGCGTCGCGCTTCCCCGTGTGGTACGACAGGTACGGCATGTCGGCCACGACCAGCGCGTGCCTGGTGCCGCGCACAACCGCCTTGGTGTGGTGCAGCATCTCGTCCATCGTGACCGGAAGCGTGCTGTCGTACCCGAGGACGTTGTTGCCGAGACTGTCGCCGACGAGGATGACGTCGACCCCGGCGGCGTCGAGCAGGCGCGCTCCCGGGTAGTCGTAGGCGGTCAGCATCACCAGACGCTTCACGCCCTTCGCGGCGCGGATCCCGGGGACGGTGACGGGACGGGTGGGCGGGACCGGGGGAACTCCCCCGGCGTTCTGGTTCCGGTCCATCGCAACCTCCTTCTCCCCGCCGTTGCCGGTCAAGGGACGGGTTGGACTTCGTTGTTCAGCCGACCTGCGTCGCGCGCCCTACGCCTTGACCCATCCCGGTCCTTTGGATCCGAGTGGGATGTAGTACTGCACGCCCCGCTGCATCGATTGAATCTGCCTGAGTATCTCTTCCAGATCCTCCCGGCTCTTCACGAAGTCGATGTCCGACGTGTCGATGACCAGGAGCGGCGTCCTATTGTAATGGAAGAAGAAATAGTTGTAGGCCCGGTTCAGCTCCGCGACGTACTTGTCGGCGATCTCCCGCTCGTAGTCGCGCTCGCGGCTCTTGATCCGGCCCATCAGCACGTTGTCCCGCGCCTGCAGGTAGATGACCAGATCCGGGTGCGGCACCTGCTCCTCGAGCACGCCGTACAGCTTCTCGTACAACATCAGCTCGGTGTCGCTCAGATTCAAGTAGGCGAAGATCTTGTCCTTGGCGAAGATGTAATCGGAGACCGTCGCCTGCTTGAACAGGTTGCCCTGAGCGAGCTCCTGCTGCTGGCGGAACCGGTTCAGCAGGAAGAAGAGCTGGCACTGAAAGGAGGCGCCCGGCCGATCCTGGTAGAAGTCGTGCAGGAAGGGGTTGTCGGTCGGCTCCAGGACCTTGCGCGCCTCGAGGCGCTCGGCGAGGAAGTCGACCAGGCTCGTCTTGCCGACGCCGATGGGCCCTTCCACCGCGATGGTCTTGAAGTGCATGGGCTCCCGCATGCCGGAACGAGGGGCGGATTATAGCCGTCCGTCCGCGCGAGGCGCAACCACGCTCCGCGCATCGATCGGTCCGCCACGCGAGGCCGGCGCTGCGCCCGCCGGGGACGGGTCCGGCGACGCTGCGCGTCGCCTCCCCTCGCTTCGCTGCGCGCCCGCCCATTGCGCCGCACTGCGGCGCAACGGGGCCCCGGGCGCTCCGTCTCAGACGCCCCGGCGAACGCAGCGCCGGCCTCGCATCCCGAAGCTCGATGCACGCACCACGGCGATTGCGACGAACCGGCATCAATTTCAGAGGCCAATCGGAGGGTGGCGCGGAGGTGCGGCCGTCCCGGGGTCCGTAGCCACGAGCTTCCGGGCGAGCCGCAGGCGCGACGCCCGTCGGGGCGTGCGAGACCGAGCGACGGGGCCCCACCGCGCCGCTCCCCGGCGCGGTGGGTGGGCGCGAGGCGAGCCGAGGGGAGGTCTCGCGCAGCGAGACCGGACCCGTCCCCGACGGGCGTCGCGCCTGCGGCGCCGCTAGAACGCGATTTGGAACCCGATCTGCCAGCGGCGTCCGAACCGGCGCGTGGCATCGAGCTGGAGCGGCCCGCCGTAGGTGGCGGCACCGTTGGGCTGGAACCCGGCGTTGCGGCTCGGGTCGATCGAGGAGATGATCAGCTCATCCCGGTTCAGGAGATTGAAGACCTCGAACGACACCCCGGCCGTGGTGCGTCCGATCACCATGTTCTTGCTGACCCGCGCGTTCACGTCGAGGACGGCGCCGTTGCGACGGCTGTTGCGGCGCTCGGGCACGAACACGGCGCCCTTGTCGGCCGGGACCACGCTCCCGAAAAGGGTCCGGAACTGCTGATAGTCGGCGTCGTCGAGCGAGTAGAAGCGGGATATCAGGGAGTAGGGCAGACCGCTCGACCAGGTGGTCGCGCCGCCGAGCTGCCAGTCGTGCGGCAGGAACGCGATCCCGTTCAGCTTGACGACGTGGCGCTGATCGAACGAGAGGTATCCATCCTCCAGCTCCACCATCGACGGGTCGTTGCCGAGCTGCGACTGGAAGTCCTCCGCCTGGCCGGTCGCGCGCGAGTAGGTGTACGAGCCGGTCAGCTCCCAGCGTCGCGACAGCCGCCGCCGCAGCTCGAGCTCGAAGGCCGTGTAGCGCGCGTCATTGTAATTGCCGACCCGGAGGATCTGGTTGAAGAAGGGATCGTCGATGAACAGATCGGGACGGCCGTCGGGAACCCGGTTGTAGCTCGGGGGCTCCTGGGGGAACTGGGAGGGCACGGTCGCCAGCGCGCCAATCTCGTCCAGCGGCCGCCCGGTCAGGGGGTTGATGCGCGTCTGGTGATTGATGTCCAGGTCCTGAAGCTGCGCGCGGAACTGCCGATGGATGTATCTCACGGCGAGACCGAGATCGGGCGACAGCTCGCGCTCGACACCGAGCGTCAGCTCGTCGCTGAACGGCGTCTGGAGCTGGCGATCGACCTGCGTGACCGAGGGGGGCGCCTTGGACAGCAGGGTGCCGATGTTGTGGTCCGGGAGCGGCACTCCATGCGCCGTGGTCGGCGCCGCCAGCCCGTCCCGATCGAGGACGTAATAGCGCACCAGCCTTTCGATGCCCTGCTCCCCCACCACCGAGCTCAGGAACAGCTTGTCGTAATAGCGCCCCCAGCTCGCGAAGATCTTGCTGCGTCCGTCGGAGGTCGGATCCCACGAGATCGCCAGACGCGGCGAGAGATTGTTGTTGGTGATGGTGAACGCCTCTGCCTCCTGGACCGGGACTCCGAGCTGGCGGAGGACGTCGGGATCGACATGTCCGCCGGGCGCGAAGATCCCGGGGAAAAGGGCCGAGAGAATCGGGGCCTGAAAGTCGATCGTCGAGCGGTGCATGGTGAACTGGGTGAGACCGGCGCGGTTCAGCGGGTCGAGATAGGTGTTGTTGACCCAGGTCTTGACGTCGTCGCCGCCGAGCAGCGGATCGGCGGTGATCCCCAGGCTGACCATTCCGTCGCCGTTGCCGCCTCGGACGGGATCCTTGCCCCGCTCCCCGCCGGCCAGCGCGCTGAGCCGGTTGAATCGCGCCCGCTCGACGCGCGGATCGAAGGAGGTGTATCCGTCGCTGTTGGCGGTCTCACGGTCGAAGCGCAGCCCGACCATGACGCTCAGGTTCGGCCGCGGGTGCCAGAGATCCTGGACATACGTGCCGGCCGAGAGTCCCGAGGCTTCCTGGCTGACCTCGCGCTCGATCGGCAGCGACACGGTGATCCGGCCCAGGCCGGGGTCGGTGCAGGTGGTTTCGTAGGGATTGCAGGCGACCGTGGTGCCTGGATTGTTGACCTGATCCACGGCCAGGCCGGTGACGAAACCCGGATCGCGCAATCCGACGATGTCGTTGGCGTCGGTGACGCGGTGGAACCCCTCGCGTTCCAGCAGGAATCCCGTCTTCAGGTCGTGCGTTCCAAAGCCGGTCGCGAACAGCGTGAGGTCGGCGCGCACCGTGCCGCGCGTGCGCTCGTCGTCGTAGCTCTCGAAGTAGGGCCCGCTGACGGTGCCCCGCATCAGGTCGACCGTGTAGTCGCGATCGGAGGCGTACGGCTTGAGGTGTCCGTACGGGTAGGTCGTGGTCGGGAACGGATCGTCGTCCAGCTCCTTGTTGTTGTTGCGATCCTCGGTCCCGAGATCCAGCCGGCCGTCGCCGTCCAGATCCTCTCCCGTATCGAGACGGCCGTTGTGGTTCCTGTCTTCGTTGATGCGGTCGAGGTGCCCGTCGCAATCCTGGTCCTCGCGTGTCAGTCCCTCGCAGCCGCCCGGCGGGGTCAGGCGGCGATCGTGGTCGAAATCCTCGTCGAAGACCACCGGGGGCGAGGCCCCGTCCGGCGGGCAGCCGTTGACGTTGTGCTGCAGGTGACGGTCGTAGTAGATGCAGGCTTCCTGGTAGTCGAGGCGGCCGTTGGCGATATAGTCCTCGAACACGTCGAAACGGCCGTCGCCGTCGTAGTCCTCCCCCGAATCACGCTCGAAGGCAGAGTCGAACGTGTCGCCATTGCGCGGCGTGAACAGGACGCCGTTCTCGTTGGTGTCCGGCCCCAGGTTGGGCACGAAATTGGGCTGCCCCTCGAACCAGCCGATGGTCCCTTCCAGCGCCACGGTCGGGCTGAGCACGGCCGTGTCGCGCAGGGTCAGGAGAATCCCGCCCGCCCCGATCGTGAACCCGGTCTCCTCGGCGGTCAGGCTGTTGAGCCCCTGATTGAGGAACTGCTGCGGATCGTGGTTCACCGACAGCGCCACGCGCTGCGAGGGCGTCACCTGCCAGGTGAACTTCCCGAACTGTCGCCACTCGCGGATCCCGGTGACGAACGCGGTGGTCAGGGCGTTGATCGGATCCTGCTTGCTGATGTACTCGAACGTCATGTAGTACCAGGCGCGATCCCTGACGAGCGGCCCGCCCATCGACAGGAACGGGAGGTAGTCGTTGAACGTCAGGTCCCGAAGCCCGATATCGCCCAGGCCGCCGTGCAGCCGGGGGTCGTCCTCGCCCGCCCCGTCGCCGTCGAGCCTCGAGCCGCGCCAGTAGAACTTGAACGAACCGGCGAAATCGTTGCCACCCGACTTCGTGAGGATGTTGACGGTGCCGCCCTGGGCGCGGCCGAACTCCGCGCTCGCACCCGTGGTCTTGACCTCGATCTCCTGGATCGACTCGATGTTGAGCTGGGCGCCCATCTTGCCGGTGAGGGGATCGGTCGTCGTCACGCCGTCGACCACCGTCAGGGTGTCTGTGTCGCGCGCGCCATGGATGTTGGGGTTGCCGTCGCCGTCGACGTCCGTGACGCCGGGCGCGAGGACCAGCACATCCTGGTAGTCCCGTCCCAGGATCGGCAGCGAATCGACGAACTCGGAGGAGAAGCGCGTCGTCGTCGAGGTCTCCTCGGGATTCACGACAGGGGGCGTCGCCCGGACCTTGACCTGCTCGCGCAGCGCGGACTCGGTGGGCAGCGTGATCGTCAGCGCGGTCGGACGCCCGACGACGACCTCGACCTCGGAGATCACCACCATCGTCCGCGCCGGCCCGGATGCCTTCACCCGGTAATCGGAGGCCGGCGGAAGGGCCGGAACGCGGAACGCGCCGGCCGCGTCGGTCAGCGCGCCGCGATCGGAGATGCCGGCCTTGCGACTCTCGACCAGGACCGTCATTCCAGGCAGCGGGGCCCCGGCCTCGTCGATGATCCGGCCCCGAATCTCGCCCGCCGTCTCGGCGCGCAGAGGAATGGCGCCGGCCAGAAGGGACAGGACCGCGAAGAAGAACCCGCGAGGCCAGGCGTGCTGTTTCATGTGCCGAATTGGCGAGAGAACACTATGGTATTGCTGCAATGGCATCGGCCGTCAAGAGCAAAAGTCCGATCAGTCGGAAGTATCCGCTTCGACGACACCCTGATCCGGACAGCGCGCGAGGAGCTCGCGGATCGTCAGACCCAGCGTGGGATGGATCACGTCGGGGGCGATTTCGGCGAGCGGCACGAGGACGAAGCGTCGCAGGTGCAGGCGTGGATGCGGCACGATAAGGCCCTGGCCGGTCGTCGTCAGATTGCCGTACAGGAGGAGATCGAGATCGATGATCCGTGGTCCCTTGTCGCGGGTCCGGACGCGCCCCATCTCCCGTTCGATCCGCAGGCAGGTCTGCAGCAGATCGGGGGCCGTCTGGTCGGTCCGGCAGGCAACGACCTGGTTGATAAACTCCTGCTGGTCCAGCACTTCGACCGGGTCGGTCCGATACAGACCGGACCTCTCCACGACCCTGACCCCGGCCCGATCGAGGCGCAGGATGGCCTGGGCCAAGGCCCCTCTGCGGTCGCCGAGGTTCGATCCCAGCCCCAGATAGGCCAGACCGCTCTTCTCCGTCGTCGCCATTCGATCCGCCTCGATTTCCGGCCGCCCGACATGCTCGTTGACAGGGAAAGATAGCATTTGATAGCATGCCGGGCTTGCAAACCATCTCGATACCACGGTTTAGCCATGTCGCTGCGCCTCATTGGACGGCGTGACGGCGGGCTCCAAGACCTCTTGCAGTGATGATCGGAGACCCATGAAAAAGGCGACCAAGAAGGTGGTGAAGGCGGCGCCGGCCCCCGCGGCCGGAGGCAACACCTGGAACATCCAGGACAAGGCCCTCAAGGAGATGGAGCGCGGACTGGCGCAGCTCCACAAACAGAACTACGAAGAGGCGCTGCCCCACTTCCAGTCAATCCTCGACGGCTTCCCCCATGAGAAGGAGCTCGTCGATCGCGTCCAGGTCTACATGCGCGTCTGCAAGACGAAGATCGACGGCAAGACGCCGCCGCACCGCAAGCCGGAGGAGTACTACTACCTTGGCGTGATGCGGGCCAACGAAGCAAACTATGACGAAGCGGTGGAGCTCCTCGATCGGGCCCTGCAGGTCGATCCCAAGGACGAGAAGGCGCACTACGTGATGGCCTCGACGCGCGCCCTGCGGGGCGACCGCGAGATGGCGATCCGCCATCTTCAGGAGGCGATCGCCATCAACCCCACCAATCGCGTCTACGCCCAGAACGATCCCGACTTCGAGCCGATTCGCAGCGACGACGAATTCCAGAACCTGATCTACCCGGAGGAGGCGTAGCCGGGGCCAGGGAGCCACGTGAGGAGCAAGACCGGCGCGAGGAAGGCGAAATCCGCGCGGCGATCGGCGCCGCGCAAGGTGCGCTCGAAGAAGCGCGCCGCGCGCTCTTCCCGGGCGCGCCGGGCGGCCGGGCGGAAACCGGCTCCGCGGCCCGCCCCGCGGCCCGCGCTGACGATCACCGTGCAGCGCCCGGCGACCGCCGAGCCGGCCCGACCGGCGGTTTCCAACCACGTCCCCGCGGTCGCGCCGCCGGGCGTCCCCAACCATGCACCGGCCCACGGTCACCCCGCGGTGCCGAACAGCTCGTACCCGCTGCGCCCGATGGGCGCCCTGCCCGACGACGGGGCGCGCCAGGCGGTCGCCGGCCGCGGCGAGGCGAAGCGCGAGACGCTGGCGCTCATCCTGGCGGCCGGTCTCGGCAAGCGGATGCAATCGAAGTGGTCGAAGCTCCTGCATTCCCTCGCCGGCCGGCCGATGGTGCGTCACGTCGTCGAAGCGACGCGGGGCGCCGGAGTGGCTCGCACCGTCGTCGTGATCGGCAACCAGGCCGATGAAGTGCGCCGGGCGGTCGGCGATCACGACAAGAAGATCGCCTTCGCGTTCCAGAAGGAGCAGCTCGGGACGGGGCACGCGGTGCTGTGCGCGGAGCGCCAGATGCAGGGCCACCGCGGCGACGTCCTGATCCTCAACGGCGATCTGCCGGCTCTGAAGCCCGAGACCCTCAAAGCGTTCGTCTCGTACCACCGCGCGCATGGCGCCCCCCTCAGCCTGATGACGACGGTGATCCCCGATCCGCGCGGCTACGGACGCGTGATCCGGAACTACGGCGGCGACGTGTCCCGCGTCGTCGAGGAGGCCGACGCCGGCCCCGAGGAGCGCGCGACGCAGGAGATCAACTGCGGCATCTACTGCGTCGATTTCGGCGCGCTGTTCCGGCCGCTCCGGCGCGCGACCCGGGACAACGCGCAAGGCGAGATCTACATCACCGACCTGGTCGAGCTTCTGCGCAAGGAGGGCCGCAAGGTGGCGGCGTACCGCCACCCCGACCCGAAGGAGGTCCTCGGCGTCAACGACCGTGTCGAGCTGGCCGCGGCCGCGCGCGCGCTCTACCGGCGCAAGGCCGAGAGCCTGATGGCCGCGGGCGTCACCCTGCTCGACCCGGACACGACCTATATCGACATGCAGGTCGAGATCGGCCGCGACTGCGTCATCGAGCCGGGCGTCATGATTCTGGGCGACTGCCAGGTCGGCGCCGAGGCGCGTATCGGCCTCGGCACCCGCATCGTCGACACCTCCGGGGGCGCCGGCACCGAGATTCTCCCCTATTGCGTCATCGCCTCCTCGCGCATCGGCCGCGGCTGTCGGCTGGGCCCGTTCGCCCACCTGCGCCCCGAGACCCAGATGGACGAGGAGTCCCGGGTGGGGAATTTCGTCGAGACCAAGAAGACGCGCCTCGGGCGCGGCAGCAAGGCCAATCATCTGAGCTATCTCGGCGACGCCGAGATCGGCCGGGACGTCAACATCGGCGCGGGCACCATCACCTGCAATTACGACGGCGTCGCCAAGCACCGGACCGTCATCGAGGACGAGGTCTTCATCGGGAGCGACACACAGCTCGTCGCCCCGGTTCGCGTCCGCCGCGGCGCGTTCGTCGGCGCCGGCTCGACCATCACCAAGGATGTCCCAGCGCACGCCCTCGCGCTGTCCCGGGCCCGCCAGGAGAACAAGGACGGCTGGGTCAAGCGGTTCGGCCCCGCCGCCCGCAAGGACGGCTCCGGCCACGATCGCGGCTGAGTTTCCGCCCGCTCGCCCCGGCGCTCACCCGGTGACAACCCGCGCGCGGTCCCCCGGCGAGCCCCGCGCGTCGGGCTCGGCGGGGCGTCCGAGACGGAGCGCCCCGGGCCCCGACGCGCCGTCCTGAGGCGCGTCGGGAGGGCGCGCAGCGAGGCCGAGGGGAGGCGACGCGCAGCGTCGCCGGACCCGTCCCCGGCGGGCGCGACGCGCGGGGCGCCCCCAGTGGATCGGGCGCGGGTTGTTGCCCGGGATCGCTCGCGTGGCCTATATTGCGTGACACCATGTGCGGAATCGTTGGATATATCGGTCACAAGAAGGTCAGCAGCGTCATCCTCGACGGGCTGCGTCGTCTCGAGTACCGCGGATACGACTCCGCCGGCATCGCGGTCATCAACGGGAACGACATCCAGGTCGTTCGAAGCGCCGGCAAGCTGCGCGAGCTCGAGGAGACTCTCCGCCTCACGAAGCTCGAGGGGACCTTCGGACTGGGTCACACGCGCTGGGCGACGCACGGACGACCGACCGAGGAGAACGCCCACCCGCACCGCGACTGCACCGGCTCGATGGTCGTGGTCCACAACGGCATCATCGAGAACTACAAGGAGCTCAAGCGCGAGCTGCAGGCCTCGGGACACCAGTTCAAGACCGAGACGGACACCGAGGTCATCGCCCACCTGATCGAGGAGGTGCGCAAGGCGACCCCCCACGCCAGCCTCGAGGAAGGGGTGCGCGGCGCCGTCCCGCGGCTGTCGGGCTCGTACGCCTTCGCGGCCATCTCGGCCCGAGACCCCAGGACCATCGTCGCGGCGCGCAACGGGCCGCCCCTGGTCATCGGACTCGGCAAGGACGAGTACTTCGTCGCCTCCGACATCCCCGCGATCCTGCATCACACGCGCGACGTCTTCTTCCTCGACGACCACGAGATGGCCGTGGTCACCGAGCGCGGCGTGGTGATCACCAACGAGTCGGGCGCCTCGGTCTCCAAGCAGGTGCAGCGGATCACCTGGGACCCGATCATGGCGGAGAAGGCCGGGTTCAAGCACTTCATGCTCAAGGAGATCTACGAGCAGCCGCGCGCCATCCGCGACACCCTGCTCGGCCGCGTCTCGCAGGACACCGGCAAGATTTTCCTCGACGAGATGGAGATCACGGACGAGGAGCTGAGGCGGTGCCGCAAGCTCCACATCGTCGCGTGCGGGACCTCGTGGCACGCGGCGCTCGTCGGCAAGTTCATGATCGAGCGCCTGGCCCGGCTCCCGGTCGAGGTCGACATCGCATCCGAGTTCCGCTACCGCAATCCGATCCTCGAGCCCGACCACCTGGTGATGGTGATCAGCCAGTCGGGCGAGACCGCCGACACCCTGGCGGCGCAGCGCGAGGCGCGCTCCCGGGGGCTCAAGACCATCGCCATCTGCAACGTCGTCGGCTCGATGGCGACCCGGGAGGCGCAGGGCGTCATCCACACGCACGCCGGACCGGAGATCGGCGTCGCGTCGACCAAGGCGTTCACGGCCCAGCTGGCCGCGCTCGATCTGTTCGCGCTGCACGTGGCCCAGGTGCGCGGCGCGATCACGCCCGAGGCCAGCAAGGAGCACATCCGCGACCTGCTGCACATCCCGACCCAGATCGAGAAGATCCTCGCCAAGGACGCCGAGATCGAGGAGATCGCCAAGGAGTACTTCCGCGCCGCGGACTTCCTCTACCTGGGCCGCGGAGTCAACTATCCGATCGCGCTCGAAGGCGCGCTCAAGCTCAAGGAGATCTCGTACATCCACGCCGAAGGCTACCCGGCCGGGGAGATGAAGCACGGGCCGATCGCCCTCATCGACCGAAACCTGCCGATCGTGGCCCTGGTGTTCGGCGACGCGCTGTTCGAAAAGATGATGTCGAACGTCGAGGAGGCCCAGGCGCGTGACGGCGCGATCATCATGATCACGCAGGAAGGTCACGAGGAATCGGGGCGGCGCTGCGCGAGAGTCGTGTCGATCCCGAAGACGACCGACCTGCTGAACCCGATCCTGGCGGTGGTCCCCCTGCAACTGCTCGCCTACCACATCGCCCTGCGCCGAGGGTGCGACGTCGATCAGCCGCGGAACCTCGCGAAGTCGGTCACCGTCGAGTAGAGAGGGCCGCGGCGCGCGCGGCTACTTCTTGCGCGCGGCGATGTGGACGGTGGCATCCACGTTTTTCACGGTGGTCTTCAGGAATCCCGCCAGATCGTTCTCGATGATCAGCGCCTGGTACCGGACCCGGCCGTGCAGGGTGTAGTCGCCGGGGGCGGCGCTATCGTTGGCCTTGAACGGCACCTTGACCATGATCGTGCCCTCGTAGGCGTGGTAGGTGAAGGTCTGCGGCTCTTCGGTGAAGGTCCGGGGCTCCGGGACGATGGCCGTCCGGGGCTGCAGCGCGCGCGTGGCGTCGAACGTCACCATCAACGGGGTGCTGTACTTGTTGGGCGGCGGCTCGCCGATCAGGCGGTAGCCCTTGTTCAGGGCGATCGTGATCACGACTTCCGCCATGTCGCCCGGGGCGACGGTGACGGGAGCCACCTGGATCTGAAACGCGTCGTTGACGTCGGCGAGCAGACCGGGGCCCGTGAGCGCCATCACGGCCAGCAGCACGGCGGCGCGCGCCGCGTGAGTCACGACCGATCGTCCTGTTCGCATGCGTTGAGGATAGCACAGCCATGGGCCGCGCCCGCCTCGGCACCATGGCCCTGTGAGATAATTTCCCCTTCATGGATCACCTGATCGACACCCTGAATCCGCAGCAGCGTGACGCGGTCCAGCACACCGACGGCCCGCTGCTGATCGTCGCGGGCGCGCGGTCGGGCAAGACGCGCGTGATCGTCCACCGCCTCGCCTGGATCCTGGCCCGGCGGCTGGCGGCGCCGCACGAGGTGGTCGCGGTCACGTTCACCAACAAGGCGGCCGGCGAGATGAAGGAGCGGGTCGAGGGGCTCCTCGGGCCGGCACACGGCGGCGCCCAGGTCTCGACCTTCCATTCCTTCGGCCTGCGTCTTCTGCGCCGCCACGCCACGCGCCTAGGCTATTCCTCCGACTTCCTGGTGTACGACCAGTCCGATCAGCAGGCGGTGCTGCGGGACTGCCTGGAGGAGCTGTCGATCGACGACGAGACCTTCCCCGTGCGGCAGTTCCAGTCGCGTATCAGCGACGCGAAGAATCGCGGCGTCGATCCCGAAGCGCTGGCGCAGGAGGCGATCGGCGCCCGGCAGGATCTGACCGCGAAGGTCTTCGCTCGCTTTCAGGAGAAGCTGCGGGCCGCCAACGCCATGGATTTCGACGATCTCATCGGGCTGCCCCTGGTGATCTTCGACCGCCACCCCGACGTCCTGCAGGAGGTCGCCTCCCGGGTCCGTTACCTGCTGGTCGACGAGTACCAGGACACCAACCCGCCCCAATACCGGTTGATCCAGCGGCTGGCGTCGGTGCACGGCAACGTCTGCGCCGTGGGTGACCCGGATCAGTCGATCTACCGCTTCCGCTTCGCCGACATCAACAATATCCTGTCGTTCGAATCCGATTTCCCCGGCACCCGCATCATCAAGCTGGAGCAGAACTACCGCTCGACCAACAACATCCTCGCCGCGGCGACCGCGGTCGTGCGGCACAACGTCAGCCGCATCGACAAGACGCTCTGGAGCGAGGCGCCCGCCGGCGAGGCGATCGAGGTGATGGTCGCCAGCGACGACCGGGGTGAGGCCGAGCGCGTCGTGCAGCGGGCGCGCGTCCTGGCCCGCGGCGCGTCGCCATCGGGCGGGTCCGGCGCGTCCGGCGGCGCCCCCCCGGGGCTGGAGGGGATCGCCATCCTCTACCGGACGAATTCCCAGTCGCGTCTGTTCGAAGAGGCGCTCGCCCGCAACGGCGTCCCCTACGTGATGATCGGCGGGACGCGGTTCTACGATCGCAAGGAAGTCCGCGACGTCCTCGCCTACGTGCGCGCCCTGATCAACCCGCGCGACGAGACCAGCCTGCGGCGCATCATCAATCTCCCGCCGCGCGACATCGGGCGCGCCACCATCGACGCCGTCGTCGAGCTGACGCGCAGTGAGTCGCTGACGCTGGAGGACGCGGCGCGGCGTGCCGCCGAGCAGAAGCTGGTCGCGACGCGCGCGGCGCGCGCTTTGCTGGGGTTTCTCGACCTGCTGGGGGAATTGCGCCGCGAGACGCGCGACCTGCCCCCCAGCCGCATGGTCGCGAAGATCGTCAGCCGGACCTCCTACGACGCCTACCTGCACCAGTCGTCCCCCGGCGACGCCGCGGCGCGGATCGAGAACCTCGAGGAGCTGGTCAGCGCCGTGGCCTCGTACGACGGCATGGAGGGCGGGCTGCAGGCCTTCCTCGACCGGACGGCGCTTCTCGGCGAGGCCGACAACGTGCAGGGCACCGCCGGCGTCCGGCTGATGACCCTGCACGCCGCCAAGGGTCTCGAGTTCCCCGTGGTGTTCATCGTCGGGGTCGAGGAGGATCTCTGCCCGCACGCGCGGGCCGCCGAGGAGACCGACGGCCTCGAGGAGGAGCGCCGCCTGTTCTACGTCGGCATGACCCGGGCCCGGGAGCGGCTGATCCTGTCGCGCGCCCTGACGCGCTTCCAGTTCGGACAGGCGCGCGTCACCGAGCCGTCGCGCTTCCTCGGCGAGATCCCCGCCGCCCTGCTGCGCGAGGGTCTCGCGGCCGGCGAGTCGTCCGACACCTGGCGGCTCGAGCGCGCCGCGGCGCGTCTGACGCGCCGCATGGAGCGCGGCGACCCGGGACGCTCGATCCGGCATTGGGCCGAGGTGGACGATCCGCCCGCCGACGAGGCGACCCCGGCGGGGCCGTACACCCTCGGCTGCAAGGTGCACCACGCGGACTACGGCGTCGGCACGGTGATCGGGATCGAAGGCAGCGGCGAGGCCCAGAAGCTGACCGTGTCGTTCTCGATCTACGGCTCGAAGAAGTTCCTGCCGCGCTACGCGCGCCTGGAGCGCATCTGATGCGCAAGCGCGGCGCCGTCCCCTGCGTCCTCGTGGCCGCGCTGGCCGCGGTCACCGCGGCGGTGACGGCGGCGCCGCGCGCCTCACGACCGGCACCGCCCGCGCCGACCGCTCCGGCGCCGGCGACCGCGACCCCGGCTCCGGGCGAGCGCTCGACGCGCCACCTGTTGCAAGCCGGCAGCCTGGCGATCGAGGAGGGCTCCTACCAGGCCGCCGAGAGCCGCTTCCACGAAGCGGCCGACATCGACCCGCGTCTGACCCAGGCCTGGTTCGGAATGGCCCTCGCCGCCATCGGGCGCAGGGATCACCGCGGCGCCGAGAAGGCGCTGCGCACCGCGCAGGACTTGGCGCCCGGCCATCCCGAGGTGCTCTACGCCACGGGCGTGGTCGAATTCGCCTGGGGGGACCCGCGCGACGCGGAGGCGGCGTTGCACGCGGCCGCCGACGCCGATCGCCGGCTGGTCGAGGCGCGTTACGCGGTCGGGATCGCGGCGGCGGCGCGCGGCGATCTGCCCGCCGCCGAGAGCGCCCTGCGCGAGGCGCTGAAACTCGACGGGCTGCACGCGTTCGCGCGTTACCAGCTCGGCGCGGTCCTGGCGCGCCGCGGCGACCTCGACGGCTCGGTCGGCGAGCTGTCGCGCGCGCTCGCCCGCGAGCCGGCGTTGCGCGAGTCGCAGCCCGACGATCCGTTCGTCTTCGCGGGACGCGACGTGGCCCCGGCCGCGGCCGGCGCCACGCTCGGGCTTCCGCTGCCGGTCCTGCGCCCGTCGCTGGCGTACGCGCGCCGGCGTCCAGGTCCTGCGACCGCGGCGTCGGTCGCCACCGACATCCCCGACTGGTTCCTCGACTATCACATGTCGCTCGAGCTCGAGGACGCCGGCCAGTGGAGCGCCGCCGTGGACACGATGCAGAGGGCGCTGGCCCTCAAGGATCGTTCCGAGGGTCTCGCCGTCGTGGCCGGCCGGCTGGTCGACTATTCGCCGCACCTGCATCTCGCCACCGACTTCCACCATCTCGGCAACTTCCGGGAGGCGTTCCTGCACCTCAACATCGCGAAGAACGAGGGGAACGCGTCGCCCGACGCGCTGCGGGCCCTGAGCGTTCTGGTGCAGAAGGATCGGCTGCGCCCGCGCATCTACCTCGATCCGCTCCCGGATCGCACCTCGGACGAGGCGATCACGGTGCGCGGCGTGGTGGTGGCCGACGAGGCGGTGCAGCGTGTCGAGGTGTCCGGACGCGAGGCGACGTTGCGCACCGCCGCCGCGGGCGAGGTGGCGGAGCGGCTGCCGGATTCCGAGAAAGCTTCGGTGCGCGAGGGCGTGCAGGGCGTCATCTTCGAGATCTCCAACCAGAAGCTCTGGGAAGGGACCAATCTCATCGCCGTGCGGCCGTTCTTCCGCAATCCCGCGCGCGACGGCGACCTGCTCGAGGCGAGCGTGGTGCGCGTTCCCGCACCGGCCGCGGCTCCCGCCAAGGCCGAGCCGCCGAAGCCGCCGCCGGCCAAGCCGGGGGCGCACAAGCCGGCGCCGAAACCGTCGACGCCGTCCAAGCCCTCGACGCCGCCGGCGCCGATTCCGAAACCGCCGGCGAATTCCGGCGCGCCGGCCCCGGGAGGGACGCCGTGACCCGGGCGCCGGCGTTTCACAGCGCCGACTTGCGCGACGTCGTGCACGGCGGGGTTCTGCCGCGCCGTCGTGTCGGGCGTGCCGCCGCGCTGTCGATCGCCCTGCATGTCGCCGGCGGATCGTGGCTCCTGATGCTTGGACTGATGGACGTCGGGCAGGTGCCGCCGCCCCCGCTCACCATCCGTTTCTTCGCCGCGCCTCCCCCGCCGCCCCAGCTCGTGCCGTTGCGCGAGGCGCACACCCCTCCGCCACCCCGGACCGTGCCGCGGCCGGTGCCGGCAGCGATCCCGCCGCTGGCCGTGGCGATCCCGGAGCCGGAGCGCCCGCAGCCGCCGCCCATCCAGGTGCAGCCCGAGCCGCCCGCGCTGCAGATCGCCGACGTGGCCCCGAGCGTCGCGATCCACGACACGGCGCCGCCCGCGCCGGCGGCGCCGAAGCTCGCGCCGCTCGGTGCGCACGTCACGCCGCAGATCGGCACCGGCGAGGAGCCCGATCTGGTGCTCCTCAGGCCGGGCGAGGATCGGGCGCGCGGCACGGGGGGCGGAGTCGCCGGACACGATCAGATCGCCGCGCCGGCGGCGGGCGATCCGCTGGGCGGCATCCGGCGGGGCGACGGCGGCGGCGGACCGGGCGGCGGGACCGGCGGCGCGGCGCCCCTCGGATCGGAGGGGGCGTTCACCGGCACCGGCCTCGCGTCCTACCTGGGACGCAAGTACGGCGTGACGCTCATGGACGCCAGCCGTCTCGGATCGCGCACCAGCGACGGGTCCCGTTACGCGCTCCTGGTGCCGGCGCTGAGCGAGGCTTACCGCTCGATGGCGTTCCATGGCCGCCGGCGTGGCGCGGAGGGCGATCCGGTCGAGAGCGTCCAGGTGGACGCCCAGGCGATCGCCATCCACTACCGCGACGGCACCGTGCACGTGCTGGTGCCGACCGCCGACGGTCTGGTCGCCCTCTATGTCTCGGCGGGCGCGGCCAACGGACGGAGCAAGGTGCAGGAGGCGGAGCGCGCCCTCGAGGCGCTGCAGCGCCTGCAGCACGGAGGGATGCGCGGATGACCGTCCGCCTGACGCGCCTCCTGGGGCTCGCCCTGCTCGTGCTGGCGATCCCGGCCGCGCCGGTTCCGCCGGTCCTGGCGGACGACGCCACGGAGGCGACCACGCTCCGCAACGACGCGATCGCCGCCTACAACGCGCAGAACTACCCGAAGGCCGCATCGCTCGCGGCGCGCTGGCTGGAGCGCGCCGCGGTCGAGGGTCGCACCGGCCGCGAGTACGCCGCCCTGCAGTTCATCGCCGGGCACGCGCGCTACGAGATGCACCAGAAGGAGAGCGGCGCCTACGCCGGCGATTACAAGGCGGAGGTGGTGACGCCGATCGAGGAGTCGCTGCGCGTCCTGCAGGACGACGCGGCCTTCAAGAACATGCTCCTGGGCAACGCCTACCACGAGCTCTGGACCAGCACCGGCCGCCGCGACGCGGACGCCGAGGCCCGGGGACACTGGTATCTCCTGAAATCGATTCTGCTGCGCGCCGACGACGCCCGCGATCGTCCGCGCGCCAGCCCCGAGTACGATCCTTTCGCCCGCCACGTTCTGTTCTATCTCGAGCGCTGTCTCGACCTGTCGCGCTCCTCGGAGAGCGCCGATCTCTATCTGCAGCGCATCCGGAGCGTCGCGCCGTGGGGATTCGGCTCCGCCTACGACGCGCGCTTCTGGCAGATCTACGACCTGACCTACTTCGACGACGGCAACATGAAGGCGGCGGCCCTCTGGCAGCGCGGTCTGGACATGATGCGCGACGCCAAGACGGGCCCCGACGAAACCCTCATGGTCTTCACCCAGGCGGCCGACCTCACGCGGCGCAAGCGGGACCGCGCCGAGGTTTACCGGCAGATGTCGGACTTCGTCTCGACGCTCGACGCGCCCGAGCGCCGCGCCCAGGCGGCGGAGTTCGCGGGCCGCGCGTTCGATCTCAATCCCGGGGACGCGGAGATCCGGCGGCAGTACGGGACGGCGCTGCACGTGCTGTCGTACGCCGCCTACTCGAGCGGGCATTTCGACGAGGCGCTCGCCAAGGCGCAGGACGCCACCACCTTCGAATGGGAAGGGATGGAGGTCGCGCTGTTCGACCTGTCGCGCGCCGCCGCCGAGCTGGGGCACGAGACCGAGGCCCTGACGCACGGCGAGCGCGCCTTCCGGATGGCGAAGGACCGGATGGCGGGCGCGGCCCTGCAGCCGTTCGCGCAGAACTACGTCAACATCCTGCGACAGTTCGGGCAGGACGGCCTGGCGGCGAGAGTGCAGACGGAAAACGCCGCCCTGGGGGTGCACTGATGCGCGCGGACCGGACGGCACGCGCGTCGCGGCCGGCGCGCACGGCGACGCGCGCCGCGGCCGCGGCCCTGCTGCTCATCGCCCTGGCCGCCGCCCACGCCCCGGCGCGCGCGGCCGAGGAGAGCGTGGCGCAGGTGCTCGCCATGGCCGGCGCCTGGGCCGGCCTGTTGCGCGACTCGATCCCGATCCTGGATCGCCGCCCCGACCCCGAGACCATCCATGCCGCGGTCGAGGATGCGCGCCGCGCGGTCGTGGAGATCGACCGGCTGTCGGCCAACGCGGCGATCTTCCAGGCCGCCCCGTCCGAGCGGCAGCGGCTCCAGGATCTGGCCGCCGCCGCGCACCTCAACCTGGCGCTGTTCGAGACCCACGGCCTGGACTTCGACCGGGCCCGCCAGGAGATCACCCGGGCGCGCTCGCTGTCCGACATCGTCGAGGGCGACGGGTTCCGCACCGAGTGGGTGTCTCTGCAGTCCGGCCAGCCGGGCCGCGCCCTGCAGACGCGGTTCAACCTGCTCACGCTCGCCGAGTTCGAGGCGGCCCTGGGATCGATCTGGTATCGCGCCCGGCCCGTGCCGATCGAGTTCCGCGGGTTCACGACCCAGGACCTTGGCCAGGTGCGTCTTGTGCCGGCCGGCTCGCCGCCCGCCGGAAGCCTCGAGGAGCGTCTCCTGCTGCGCGGCGCGGCGATCCTGCGCGCCGCGCTCGATCACGGCCAGTCGGCGTTCACGGTGCCCCTGCCGGCGGGTCTCTATCGCCTGCAGGGCCGCGCGGGCGGCGACATCGATCGCGGCTTCGTCGTTCCCGAATCGACCGACGTCGACACCGTCCTCGTCGACCGGGCCCGTTTCGCGCTGCGCATCGATCCGAAGCCGGGTCCGAAGCCTCCCCGCTTCTTTCTGAACGGTCTCGAGGTCACCGACCTCAGCGCGATCCCGTACGGGGTCTACCGCCTCAAGGTCGACGCCGACGCCTACCCGACCGCGCCGCAGATCGTCCGCTTCGTCCTGGGCGAGGGGATCCCGGACAAGACCCGCACGTCGTGGACCATCTACGTGCCGGGCGGCTCGACCACCGTCCTGACCCTCGATCGCGGCCCCGGCACGTCCCGCCGGCGCTCCTGACCGTTCAGGCCTGGGGAGCCCAGCGCAGCCCTTTGAGGACCTCGCGCGCCGTGGCGAGGGTGCGGTCGATGAGCTCGTCGGTGTGGGCGAGCGACACGAACAGCGCCTCGAACTGCGACGGGGCGAGATAGACGCCGCGCTCGAGCATGCGATGGAAGAACACGCCGTAGCGCTTGGTGTCGGCGCCGGCGACCGAGGACCAGCTCCTGGCCTCGCGCACGCCGAAGAAGAGCGTCATGAGCGAGCCGACGCGGGTCAGATGCGCCGGGGCGCCGGTCTCCTCGATCACGGCGCGCAATCCCTTCTCCAGGCGCGCCGAGGTCCGCTCGAGGCGCTCGTAGGCGCCCGGAACGCGCAGAGTGCGCAACATCACGGCCCCGGCGCGCATCGCGATCGGGTTGCCGGAAAGCGTCCCGGCCTGGTACACGTCCCCCTCCGGCGCCACGCGGTCCATGATCTCCTCGCGTCCGCCGTACGCGCCGATCGGCAGCCCGCCGCCGAGAATTTTCCCGAGCGTCGTCAGGTCGGGCGTAACGCGGTAGCGCTCCTGGGCCCCGCCCAGCGCCAGGCGGAAGCCGGTGATCACCTCGTCGAAGATCAGCACGATGCCGGCCCGCGCGGTGATCTCCCGCAGACCCTCGAGGTAGCCCGGAGCGGGCGGGATGACGCCCATGTTGGCGGCCACCGGCTCGACGATGACGCAGGCGATGTCGCGGCCGTGCTCGTGGACCACCCGGGCGAAAGCGTCGAGGTCGTTGTACGGGACGACCAGGGTCTGCGCGGCGACGGACGGCGGGACGCCGGGAGTGCCGGGGATGCCGAGCGTCAGCAAGCCCGAGCCCGCCTTCACCAGCAGCGCGTCGACGTGACCGTGGTAGCAGCCCTCCATCTTGAGGACGAGATCGCGGCCCGTGTACCCACGCGCCAGACGCAGGGCGGAGAGCGTCGCCTCGGTCCCGGAGTTGACCATGCGCACCTTCTCGATCCCCGGCACCGTCTCGACCACCAGCCGGGCCAGCTCGACCTCGTGCGGGTTCGGCGCCCCGAACGAGGTCCCGTCGGCCGCGGCCGCCTGGATCTCGCGCACGATGGCCGGCTCCGCGTGCCCCAGGATGAGCGGCCCCCAGGAGCCGACATAGTCGATGTAGCCGTTGCCGTCGACGTCGTACATCATCGCGCCGGAGCCGCGGGCGAAGAAGATCGGATCGCCGCCGACGGCGCGGAAGGCGCGCACCGGGGAATTGACGCCGCCCGGGATCAGCTCGCGCGCCTTGTCGAAAAGCGAGCGCGACAGCGTCATGGCCTGGAGGCCAGAAGCCGGGCCGCGTCCCTGGCGTAGTAGGTGAGGATGAAGTCGGCCCCGGCACGCCGGATCGACTGGAGCGACTCGATCATCACGCGGTCGCGATCGATCCAGCCGTTACGCGCCGCGGCCTCGAGCATCGCGTACTCCCCCGACACGTGGTAGGCGGCCACCGGAACGTTGACCCGCTCGCGCACCGCCCGGATGACGTCGAGGTACGGAAGCGCCGGCTTGACCATCACCATGTCTGCGCCCTCGTCGAGATCGAGCAGCACCTCGCGGATCGCCTCGCGCACGTTGCCCGGGTCCATCTGATGGCTGCGGCGATCGCCGAACTGCGGCGTCGACTGCGCCGCCTCGCGGAACGGACCGTAGAACCCCGAGGCGTACTTGGCGGCGTAGGAGAGGATCGGCGTGGCGGAAAGGGCGGCGTCGTCGAGGGCCCGGCGGATGGCGGCCACCCGGCCGTCCATCATGTCGGACGGGGCGACCAGATCGGCGCCCGCCTTCGCCTGCGACACCGCGGTCCTCGCCAGCAGCTCCAGCGTGGCGTCGTTGACGATCTCGTCGCCTTTGACGACCCCGCAGTGCCCGTGATCGGTGTACTCGCACAGGCAGACGTCGGTCATCACGATGAGGCCCGGCACCGCCTTCTTCAGGGCCCGCGTGGCCTGCTGAACGATGCCGTCCTCGTCCCAGGCGCCCGAGGCGCGCGCGTCCTTGGACTCGGGGATGCCGAACAGCATGACCCCCGGCACGCCGAGCGCGTGCGTCTCCGCGGCCTCGGCGACGAGCTCGTCCACCGACAGGTTGAACTGCCCCGGCATCGAGCGGATTTCCTGCCGGACCTTCTTCCCGGGACAGACGAAGAAGGGCGCGATCAGATCGCCGGGCGACAGCGTGCTCTCGCGGACCAGCGAGCGCAACGCCTCGGTACGGCGCAGCCGTCGCGGACGCTCGATCGGGAAACCCATCGCGTGAACCTCAGTCCTCGGCCCCGTCCTCGTCGTCGTCATCGCCGTGAAAGAAGCCGGCGGCGCAGTCCTCGCCGCAGAACTCCCGGCCGCTGCGGACGTACTTGTCCTCTTCGCAGACCATCTCATGGCAGATCGGGCACTTCAGGAGATAGGTCTCCTCTTCGCCGATGCCGCACCTCTTGCAGACGGCCACGCGGAGTGCCCCCCGTAACGCGCCGGCGATTATAGCCCCATGCCCTGAGGCAACAGCGTCGCGCCCGTCGGGGACGGGTCCGGTCTCGCTGCGCGAGACCTCCCCTCGGCCTCGCTGCGCGCCCCCCCATCGCGCCAGACTGCGGCGCGATGGGGCCCGGGGCGCTCCGTCTCGGACGCCCCGACGGACGCGCCGCCGTTGCCTCGCCCCTGACCCATGGCGCCGTTGCGGACATGATGAGCGCCAGCGTTGACACCTTGGGACCCGGTCCCTAGAATGGCGGGTCACGGCCCAAGGCGGTGTAGCTCAGATGGTTAGAGCACGCGGCTCATATCCGCGGTGTCCGGGGTTCGAATCCCTGCACCGCCACCAGGCCTCTCCCCGCCAGAGCCGAGGATGGGACGGCTCCGCCCGCGATGATCGAACGCCGGTTTCTTGCGACACTCGCACGACATGACATGCTCCGGCCGGGCGACCGCGTCGTGGTGGCGGTCTCGGGAGGGCCCGACTCCACCGCCCTGCTGACGCTGTTCCGCCGCGCCGCGCGGCGTCTGGGCGTCGAGCTGCACGTGGCGCACCTCGATCACGGCTGGCGCGGCCGCGGCGCGGCGCGGGATGCCGAGTTCGTCCGCCGTCTCGCGCTGCGGATGGGCCTTTCGGTCACCATCGGGCACGCCGAGGATCGGGTGGCCCCGGCCCCGGGACGCCGCCAGTCGTCGCGCGAGGCGATCGGCCGCGCCCTGCGGATGCGGTTCCTGCAGGAGACCGCCGCCGCCGTCGGGGCGGCGCGCGTCGCCCTCGGCCATACTCTCGACGATCAGGCGGAGAGCCTGCTGATGCGTCTGTTGCGCGGCTCGGGCACGCGCGGGCTGGCGGGGACCTACCCGGTCGTCGACGGGCTGTTCATCCGCCCGCTGCTCGGCGTCCGGCGCTCGGAGATCGTGCGCTACCTCAAGACCCGGCGGCAGGCGTACCGCGTCGATCCGACCAATCGCGACACGTCCCTCACCCGCAACCGCGTGCGCCGCCGCTTGATGCCGCTCCTGGAGCGCGAGTTCAACCCGGCCGCCGCCGAAGTGCTGGCGCGCTGCGCGGATCTGCTGCGCGACGAGGAGGCATGGATGAACGGTCTCGCCCAGGCCGCGTTCCGCGCCGCGGCCACGCCCGGGCCGGGCGGCGTGTCGCTCGCGACGGCCGCGTTGCTCGCGATGCCGCGGGCGCTGGCGCGCCGCGTTCTGCGCAGGGCGGTCGAGGAAGTGCGCGGCCACCTGCATGGCCTCGACTTCCGGCACGTCGAGGAGATGGAGCGTCTGCTGGAAAACCCCGGCATGGCGGCGCTCGATCTGCCGGGTGGCGTGCGGGTCGTCCAGCGTCCCGGTGCGCTGCGGCTGGAGTCCCCCGCGCCCGGCCGCGTCAGGGAGCGACCGACCGACCGATCGGCCGCGCGGTCCATGCGGGCCATGGGCCCCGGCGAAGACGGCGTCGCGGGCTGCCGGGAGGCGGTCTGCCCCATTCCGGGAAGCGTCGATCTGCCCGGTCTCGGCCTGGCGCTGCACGCACGGGTGGTGAGACCGGAGGATCCGGCGGCGGCGCCCGGACCCGATCGAGCCTGCCTGGACGCCGACCTGCTGCCCGGCCCGCTGCTCGTCCGCCCGCGGCGCCCGGGCGATCGGTTCGTCCCGCTCGGCGGCCCGGGCACGCGGAAAGTGAAGTCGTTCCTGATCGATCGCAAGGTGCCCGTGGCGGAGCGCGGACGGATTCCGCTCGTGCTGGAGAACGGCCGCATCGCCTGGATCGTCGGTCATCGCATCGACGACCGCTTCAAGGTGACGCCCGCCACCCGGCGTATCCTGGTCCTGGAGAAGGAGACTCGATGAACCTGGCGAAGGACGTCCTGAAGACCGAACAGCAGATCGCCGACCGGGTGGAGGCGCTCGGCCGGGAGATCACCGAGTTCTACGGCGGGCAGGAGCTCTCGCTTCTCGGCGTCCTGAAGGGATCGTTCATCTTCCTGGCCGACCTGGCGCGCCAGATCAAGGTGCCGGCTCAGGTCGGGTTCCTCGAGATCCTCACGGCGCGCAAGTCGGAGTTCATGACCGAGGTCGTCTTCTCGTCGTCGTTCCCGATCGAGGGGTCGCACCTGCTGGTCGTCGAGGACATCCTCGACACCGGCGTGACGCTGGCCTATCTGACGCAGCAGCTTCAGCTCCACGGACCGAAGTCGATCCGTGTCTGCACCTTCCTGGACAAGCCGCGGCGCCGCAAGGTCGACATGTCGCCGGACTACGTCGGATTCGAGGTGCCCGACCGCCATGTCGTCGGTTACGGCCTGGATTATCAGGGGCGATACCGGAATCTCCCCTATCTCACCTTTGTGGAGTAACGCCGGAATCGTTGAAAGGGACCCCCTTTCGTTCTATATTGAAGCCGCTCGCTGGGGAGAGAGACCCTGAATACCCTCATCAAGAACCTGCTGGTCTGGACGGCGATCATCGCCGCCGTGCTGCTCTTCTACCGTCTGGTGAGCACCGGACGGCCCGACCAGGTCGAGCTGACCTTCAGCAAGATGATGGAGGACGTCGAGGCGGGCCGCGTCTCCAAGGTCACCATCACCGGCAACGAAATCGTGGGCGAGTACACCCAGCCCGGCACCGACGGCCAGCCGAAGCGCTTCCTGAGCTACGCCCCGACCTACGACGACCTCGTGAAGGACCTGAGGCGCTACAACGTCGCCATCGAGGCCAAGAAGCCGCGCGAATCGACCTACCTGGTCACCATCCTCTCCTGGCTGCCGATGCTGTTCCTCATCGGCATCTGGATCTTCTTCATGCGGCAGATGCAGAGCGGCGGCAACAAGGCGCTCTCCTTCGGCAAGTCGAAGGCCCGGCTGTCGTCCAGCCAGGCGAAGAAGGTGACCTTCAAGGACGTCGCCGGCGTCGACGAAGCCAAGGAAGAGCTGGGCGAGATCATCGAGTTCCTCAAGGAGCCGCAGAAGTTCCAGAAGCTGGGCGGCAAGATTCCCAAGGGCGTGCTCCTGATGGGCCCCCCGGGCACCGGCAAGACGCTCCTGGCGCGGGCGATCTCGGGCGAGGCGAACGTCCCCTTCTTCTCGATCTCGGGCTCCGATTTCGTCGAGATGTTCGTCGGCGTCGGCGCGTCGCGGGTGCGCGACCTGTTCGAGCAGGGGAAGAAGAACGCCCCCTGTATCATCTTTATTGACGAGATCGACGCCGTCGGCCGGCACCGGGGCGCGGGGCTCGGCGGCGGCCACGACGAGCGCGAGCAGACCCTGAACCAGCTCCTGGTCGAGATGGACGGCTTCGAGTCCAACGAGGGCGTCATCCTGATCGCCGCCACCAACCGCCCCGACGTCCTCGACCCGGCCCTGCTGCGGCCGGGGCGCTTCGACCGCCGCGTGGTGGTCCCGCGACCCGACGTGAAGGGGCGCGAGGAGATCCTGCGCGTCCACACCCGCAAGATCCCGCTCTCCGAGGACGTCTCGCTCGACGTTCTGGCGCGCGCCACGCCCGGCTTCTCCGGCGCCGACCTGGCCAACCTGGTGAACGAGGCGGCCCTCGCCGCCGCGCGCGTGAGCAAGAAGGTCGTCTTCCAGGACGACTTCGAGAGCGCCAAGGACAAGGTCCTGATGGGCAGCGAGCGGCGCTCGCTCATCATCTCCGACGAGGAGAAGCGGCTCACCGCCTATCACGAGGCCGGTCACGCGCTGGTCGCGAGCTTCATGCCGCAGGCCGACCCGATTCACAAGGTCACCATCATCCCGCGCGGCATGGCCCTCGGCGTCACCCAGCAGCTGCCGATCGACGACCGGCACAACTACACGCGCGAGTACCTCGAGGCGACGCTCTCGGTGATGATGGGCGGCCGCGTGTCGGAAAAGATGTTCATGGGCGTCCTCACGACCGGCGCCGGCGACGACCTCAACAAGGCGACCGAAATGGTCCGCAAGATGGTCTGCGAGTGGGGCATGAGCGACCGCCTGGGTCCGCTGACCTTCGGCAAGAAGGAAGAGCAGATCTTCCTGGGACGCGAGATCGCCCAGCACAAGGACTACAGCGAGTCGACCGCCCTCCTGATCGACGAAGAGCTCAAGCGTCTCGCGAACGAGGCCTACCAGCGCGCCGAGACCATCATCAGCGAGCAGCGCCAGGCGCTGGTGCGCATCGCCGAGGCCCTGCTCGAATACGAGGTGCTCGACGGCGAGGAGGTCAAGGCGCTGTTGAAGGGATCCGAGGTCGCCTCGTTGAGGGCGCGCCGCAAGCCGCCGACGCCGGCGCCCGAGATGCAGCCGGTGCGGCCGGCCGCGGAGCCCGCCCGCGATCGCTCCGGGCCGATCAACGTCGACCCGATCAAGCTCCCGTCCTGACAGGCCCCAGCCCACAGGGCATGCGGCACAACGTCCTGGTCCTCCTGACGGCCCGATTGCCGGACCGCCGGGACGAGCGCCGCGACCTGGGTCTGCCTCCCGAATCACGCCCACCCGGCCGACCCCGGCGGGACCAGGTGCCCGGTGACACGGCCTGGTGCCGGGTCGAAGGACTGACGGCGCGCCAGGCCTCCGGCCTCGCGGCCGCGATGCGCCGATCGGGAGGGAGCGCCGGACCGGCGGCGGTGCGGCGCGTGTCGGCGGGGCTCGCGCGGCTGGGCGCCCCCGACCCGGGGCGCGCGGTCGTTCTCCAGGGCGACGGCGCCGCGTTCGCGGACCTCCTGTCGCGCGCCCCGCGGATCGCCCCCGAACTCGCCCCCGAGATCGGCGCGGCGCTCGACGCCGCGGCCGCCCAGCCCGGGCCGCTCAGGCTGCGCGACGGCGCCGCCCTGCCCTCCGGCCGCACGCTGGTGATGGGGATCCTGAACGTCACCCCCGACTCGTTCTCCGATGGCGGACGCTTCGCCAGCCGGCGCGCGGCGCTGCGGCACGCGGCGCGTCTGGCGGACGAGGGCGCCGACATCATCGACGTCGGCGGCGAATCGACACGCCCCGGCTCGGCCCCCGTGCCTCTCGTCGAAGAGCTGCGCCGCGTGCTGCCCGTGGTCGAGGCGATCGCCGGCGCGCCGGCGCGGCGCAGCGGCGGGCGGGTGCTGGTCTCGATCGACACGACCAAGTCGGAGGTGGCGCGCCGCGCCGCGATCGCCGGGGCGGATCTCATCAACGACATCTCGGGGATGACCTTCGATCCGGCGATGCCCGCCATCGCCGCCGAATACCGGCTGCCGGTCATCCTGCAGCACATCAGCGGCCATCCGGCCACCATGCAGCGCGCGCCGCGCTACGGGCTCCTGCTCCCGGAGATCGCCGCGTACCTGCGCGCCGCGGAGGCGCGCGCCCGTCGCGCCGGCGTCGCCGCCGACCGGATCGCCGTCGACGCGGGCCTCGGGTTCGGCAAGACGGCGCGCCACAGTCTCGCGCTGATGCGCCGGCTGCGCGTGCTGCGGAGCCTGGGCCGGCCGATCCTGGTCGGCGCGTCGCGCAAGTCCTTCCTCCCCGGCGCCCGCGAGCTCGCCGCGGCCGATCGCATCGAAGCGAGCCTGGCCGCGGAGGCGTTGGCCCTGTCGGGCGGCGCTGATATCATCAGGGCCCACGACGCGCGCGGGGCGGTGCGCGTCGCGCGGGTGTGCGACGCCGTCCTGCGCGGCTTCTCCGGAATCGGATGATCGAAACACTCTTCTCGAGCACCGGCGGCCTGTTCACCTTCGGGTGGCGGGACGTTCTGGACATCGTCCTGATGACGGTCCTGATCTATCAGGTCGGGCTGCTCATCCGCGGCACCCGCGCCCTGCAGACCTTGATCGGCGTCCTCGTCGTCCTGCTCGCCTACTGGGCCACCGGTCCCGACAAGCCGCTGCGGCTGGTCACCTTCCATCAGGTGCTCGGCAACGTCCTGTTCTACGCCCCGTTCGCCATCATCGTCCTGTTCCAGACGGCCATCCGGCGGGCGCTCGCCCGGCTCGGCCGCACCTCGGTCCTCGGCTTCGCCTCGGCGCACATGACCGATCCGATGCTGGACGAGATCCTGGCCGCGGTGCAGACGCTCGCCAGCCGCAAGGTCGGCGCTCTCATCGTCATCGAGCGCGACCAGGCGCTGAAGGACCAGGTCGAGTCGGGGATCGCCCTCGATGCCGTCATCAGCCGCGATCTCCTTCTCAACATCTACATGCCCGGCACGCCGCTGCACGACGGCGCCGTCATCATCGGCGACGGCCGCATCCGCGCCGCCTCCTGCTTTCTGCCGGTGACCACCGACCCGCAGCTGTCGCGCGAATACGGCTCGCGTCATCGCGCCGCCATCGGTCTCACCGAGGAGTACGACGGCGTGGCGATCGTGGTCTCCGAGGAGCGCGGCGAGGTGCAGGCCGCGTTCGAGGGCCGCCTGAGCGGCCCGCTCGACACGGCGACGCTGCGCTCCTACCTGCGCCGCCGCCTCGAGATGGACACCGGGCGCCGCATCGGCCGGGGCGCCAACGGCTCCCGCCCCGCCGCGGCGCCGCGGCCGGACGCCGCCTGAGATGAGACGATGAGGATGCCCCGGAGCCTGCGCGAGAACCTGCCGCTCAAGATCTTCTCCCTGGTCATCGCCCTCGTGTGGTGGGCGGTGGTGCGCGGCGAGGACGCGCGGGTCAAGGACTACATCGTGCCGCTCGACTACGTCGACCTGCCGGAATCGCTCGAGCAGTCCGGCCGGATCGTCGACGTCGTCACCGTCCGCCTGCGGGCCTCGGACGCGATCCTCAGGAACCTGACGGAGGATCGTCTGTCGGCCTCGATCGATCTGGCGCACGTGCCGCTCGGCGAGCAGCGCATCCAGCTGACCGACCGGATGCTGCACGTTCCGGCCGGCACCGAGGTGGTGCGGGTCTCGCCCGCCGTCATTCCGGTGCGCATCGAGAAGCGGGCCCGGCGCCAGGTGCCGATCGTCGCGGAGTTCTCGGGCCATCCCCCCAGGGGGTACGAGAAGACCGGCGTGATCGTCGATCCGTCCGAGGCGACCATCGAGGGACCCGCCAGCGAGGTAGCCGCGGTCGACCGCGCCCTGACCGGCACCATCATGCTCGAGGGCGAGACCAGCGACATGGTGTTCGAGGTCCGTCCGATTCCCGAGGCTCCGGTGGGGACCAAGGTGCGCATCCTGTCGCCGGCCAACCCCGTCCGGGTCCGCGTGAAGATCGATCCGGTGGCGCCGGCGCCCTTCGCGCCCCCCTCCCCCGAGCGGCCGCGCCCTTCGCGCACGCCGCCCGGCCGGCGGCCGGGCCGATGAAGCGTCTCTTCGGAACCGACGGCGTGCGGGGCGTCGCCGGCGAGTTCCCTCTCGACCCACCCACCGTCGCGCGCATCGGACAGGCGCTGGTCGACGTGCTGGCGGCCGGCGACGGGCCGCCGCGGGTGCTGATCGGCCGCGACACGCGCGAGTCCGGCCCGGCGATCGAGGACGCGCTGGCGCGCGGCATCGAGTCGCGCGGCGGGCGGGCCGATCGCGGCGGCGTGCTCACGACGCCGGCGGTGGCCTGCGTCACGCGCGCGATGGGTTACGATGCCGGCATCGTCGTCTCCGCATCCCACAATCCATACCGTGACAACGGCATCAAGGTCTTCTCGCGCGAGGGGGCCAAGCTCCCGGACGCGATCGAGGTGCAGATCGAGCACCGGGTGCTCGAGGAGCCCGGCGCGGCCGCGGCGCCGCCTGGGAGCGCGGCGGCCGGCGCGGCCCCGGGCGGGGCCGCCACCCACCCCGCGCCCGAGACGCTGCGCGATTGTTATCTCGACTGGCTGCGCGCCGCGCTCCCGGCCGGGACCTCGTTCGCGGGGCGGCGCCTGGTCCTCGATTGCGCCAACGGCGCCGCGTCGGATCTGGCGCCGCGGCTGTTCCGCGCGCTCGGGGCCGAGGTGGTCGCCATCCACGACACGCCCGACGGTCGCAATATCAACGAAGGATGCGGCGCGCTGCATCCCGAGCAGCTCGCCTCCGAGGTGACGCGGCGCCGCGCCTGGCTCGGCCTGGCGTTCGACGGCGACGCCGACCGCTGCCTCCCGGTGGACGGGGACGGCCGGGTCCTGGACGGCGACTACGTCCTCTGTCTCGCCGCGCGTGACCTGCGAGCGCGCGGGGGGCTGCGCGGCGACGCCGTGGTCGGCACCGTGATGACCAATCTCTGGCTCGAGCGCTCGCTCCGGGCCGAGGGGATCGGGCTGACGCGGGCTCCGGTCGGCGACAAGTACGTCCTCGAGGAGATGCAGCGCAGCGGGTCCGTGCTCGGCGGCGAGCAGTCCGGGCATATCATCTTCCTCGAGCGGGCCACCACGGGGGACGGGCTGCTCACGGGGCTGATGCTGATGGAGCTGCTGCAGCGCAACGCGATCGATCTCGCCGCGTGGGCCTCGACCATCACGCCCTGCCCGCAGATCCTGATCAACGTCCCGGTCCGCGAGCGGCCGCCGCTCGACGCGCATCCCGTCATCGGCGCCGCGATCCGGAGCGAGGAGGCGCAGCTGCACGGACGCGGCCGGGTGCTGGTGCGCTACTCCGGGACCGAGCCGAAGGCCCGCATCATGGTGGAAGGCGAGCCGCGCGCGGCGATCGAGGCGTCCGCGACGCGACTGCGCCAGGTGATCGAGGCGGCCATCGGCCTCGCGACCCGCTAACCGGGACCCGGCTCGCGCCGGTCGCCCACGGAGGAGAGTGGCATGCCCGACCCGGTCCGGCTGGGAGTGAACGTCGATCACATCGCCACCCTGCGCGAGGCGCGCAAGGCGCCCGAGCCCGATCCCGTCGCCGCGGCCGTCCTGGCGGAGATGGGGGGCGCCGACGGCATCACCGTGCACCTGCGCGGCGACCGGCGTCACATCCAGGACCGCGACATCGAGGTGCTGCGCAAGGTGGTGCAGACGCGCCTCAATCTCGAGATGGCCGCCAACCCCGCGATGGTCACGCTCGCGGCCACGCACAAGCCCGACCAGGCGACGCTGGTGCCGGAGCGGCGCGAAGAGCTGACCACCGAGGGCGGTCTCGACGTCATGCTCAACCAGACGCTGGTGCGCAAGACCGTCCTCGACCTGCGCGAGGCGGGCATCGCCGTGTCGATTTTCGTCGACCCCGACTACGACCAGATCCGCGCCATCACCAAGCTCGAAGTCCGCATGATCGAGATCAACACCGCGAAATACTCCGAGGCGCGGCGCGAGGAGCAGGCCCTCGCCGAGGCGGACAAGGTCGCCCAGGCGGCGCGCGCCGCCGCCAAGCTCGGCATGCGGGTCCTGGCGGGCCACGGCCTCACCTACCGCAACGTGCGCCGCATCGCGCAGATCCCGGAGATCGAGGAGCTCAACATCGGCCACTCGATCGTCGCGCGCGCCGCGCTCGTCGGCATGGAGCGGGCGGTGCGCGAGATGAAGGCGCTGCTCGATCGATGAGGCGCCGCCCGCGATGAGCCGCGTCAACCGATGAAGCGTTACCCGGCGTTCGATCCCCCCGAATACGTCGCCTTCCGCCCCGAGCCCGAGGTGATGGCGGAGTACCGGGACACGCTCGAGCGCGACCAGCGCCGGCGCGCGCTGATTCGAGGGCTCAAGCCCGCGGCCCTGCTGCGCCTCTACGAGGGCATGCTCCGCTTCCGCCTGCACGACATCATGCTCAAGCGCTGGGTGCGGCAGGGCGTCATCTCCAAGGCCTGGCTCGGCACCGGCGAGGAGGGGGTGACCGTCGGCACGACACACGCGCTGCGGCGCGGCGATTTCGTCGGGCCGATGATCCGCAACGCCGGCGCCTGTCACGAGATGGGGATGCCGGTGGCGCAGATGCTCAAGGCCTACCTCGGCACCGCCGATCAGATCACCCGCGGCCGCGACCTGCACACCGGCGACCCGGAGCGCGGCGTCATCCCCCCGACCTCGTTCATGGCCGCCCTCGTGCCGGTGTTCGCCGGGATCGGGATCGCCATCCGGCAGCGCGGCGAGCGCCGCGTCGCCCTGACCTACGTCGGCGACGGCGCCAGCCGCACCTCGGCGTTCCACGAGGGATTCAATTTCGCGTCGGTCCAGCGCCTCCCGCTGGTCGTCGTCCTGGAGCACAACCAGGTGGCGCTCGGCACCGCCACCGCGCGCCACTCCGCCGGCCGGATGGAGGACCTGCACACCGCCTATGGCGTGCCGGGTCTGGTCTGCGACGGCAACAACGTCCTCGACTCCTGGGCCGCGGCGCGTCTGCTCGTCGACGACGCCCGCCGCGGCAAGGGTCCGTCGATCCTGACCGCCCTCACGTTCCGGATGGGCGGCCACGCCACCCACGACGAGGCCGAGGCGCGCGCCCTGTTCTCCGCCGAGGAGTTCAGCCGCTGGGGGCGGCGCGATCCGATCGGCACCTACGAAGCCTGGCTCTTGGAGCACGCGCCGTCGCTCGACGGGCGGAAGTCCGCAGGCGCCGCGGCGCGCCGCAAGGCCAACGCGCGCGTCCTGGAGGAAGCCGAGGCGCGCGTCACCGCCGAGGTGGAGGCGGCCGCGGAGGAGGCGCTCGCCAGCAAGCGCGACAGGATGCCCGAGCCTGCCGACGCCGTCCGCGGCGTCTACGCCGAGCCCCGGACGCTTCCCGGCCCCGCGCTTAGCGCTTCCCGAGACGCAGCTTCGTCCAGCCGGCGTCGGCCGTCCAGCCGCCGTCGACCGGCAGCGTCACTCCGTTGATGAACCCGCTCGACGCGGGATCGGCGAGGAAGGCGATGGCGGCGGCCACGTCGCCGGGCGACGCGAAGCGGCCCATCGGCACCTGCCCGGTGATGTCGGCATCGTCGTAGGTGCCGGCCGCCTGGTCCGCGGCATCCATATCCGTTTTCACCCAGCCCGGGCAGACGGCGTTCACCCGGACGCCGCGGCCGCCCCACTCCGCCGCCAGGGTGCGCGTCAGTCCGATGAGGCCGTGCTTGCTGGAGTTGTAGGCGGCGCGATCCGCGATCCCGCGCAGCCCTGCGATCGACGCGACGTTGATGATGGAGCCGGTCCCCGCCTCGAGCATCATCCGGCCGAAGGCGCGGCAGAGCAGGAACGGCCCGGTCAGGTTCACGTCGAGCACCCGCTTCCACTGCTCCGTGGAGGTCTTCTCGGCCGGCGTGATGAGCGCGATCCCGGCGTTGTTGACCAGGACGTCGGCGCGCCCGAACCGCTCCCGCACCTGCTCCGCGAGCGCCGTGACGTGCGGCTCGAGCGAGACATCGCCCGGAACGTCCAGCACCTCCCGCCCGCTCCGTCGCACGACCGCCGCGGTTTCGGCGGCCGGCTGGAGATCGGTCAGCACCATCTCGTAGCCCGCCACGGCGAGCACCTCCGCCGCGCGGCGGCCGATGCCGCGGGCCGCTCCGGTGATGACGGCGACTTTCGAATTCGATGTCATCGGATCACGACCCCTCGAGTGACGCACGGATGCATCACGGCATTGTATGCCGCGCGGTTGACGGATGAGCCCCGGCCGGGGATACGATGCGCCGGTTCGACCGATCCGCCGGATGCGTCGCCCGATTCGGCTTGATGACGACGGAGGTCCCATGAAATCGCTCACGCTCCATGCGATGGCGTCGCTCCTTTTCCTCGGCCTCCAGGGCGGAGTCGTCCGCGCGGCACCTGCCGACGACATGAAGACCGTCGCCGCGCTGGACACGCAGTATCAGGAAGCCGTCAAGCAGAACGACGCCGCGACCATGGACCGGATCCTCCTGGACAACTTCGTCCTGGTGGTCGGCTCCGGCAAGACGTTCACGAAGACCGACCTCCTGCAGGACGCGCGGTCGAAGGGCACCGTCTACGAGCACCAGGAGGAGGAAGCCGGCACCCAGACCGTTCGCGTCTGGGGCGACACCGCCGTCGTGACCGCGAAGCTCTGGATCAAGGGGAAGAGCGCCGACGGCGAGTACGAGCGCAAGCTCTGGTTCAGCGACACCTACGTGCGCACGCCGGGCGGCTGGCGTTATGCGTTCGGCCAGGCGTCGCTGGCCCTGCCGCCGAAAACCTCACCTTGAGCTTTCCACGAGCCGGCCGGCCCGACGCGGCGAAAGGGATGGCGCCCGGCCCGGCCGCCCGGCTAAAATAGGCGGTCGATCGGCGGGCGGACGTGGTCGATCGGCTCTCGGAGGACCGGATGGCCGCAACCCAGGGGAAGAACAAGACGGGACGCTCGGGCGCGCGCGTCATGGAGGCGCCGGAGATCGGGCTGGAGGAGCTGCGCCGGCGGGGGCTGGAGCGCAAGACGCTCATCGCGATCTACCGGAACATGGTCCTGTCGCGGCGCATCGACGACAAGGAGATCGCCCTCAAGCGCCAGAACAAGATCTACTTCCAGATCAGCGGCGCGGGGCACGAGGCGATCCTGACCGCCGCGGCCATGCATCTGCGTCCGGGACGCGACTATTTCTACCCTTACTACCGCGACCGGGCCCTCTGCCTCTGGCTGGGCGTCACGCCGAAGGAGATGCTGATGCAGGCGACCGGCGCCGAGGCGGACCCGGCCTCGGGCGGCCGGCAGATGCCGAGCCACTGGGGACATCGCCGCCTCAACATCGTGTCGCAGTCGAGCCCGACGGGCACCCAGTTCCTGCAGGCGGTCGGCTGCGCCGAGGCGGAGCGCCACCTCGATCCGAAATCGGACGGCGTCGTCTACGTCTCGGGCGGGGATGGGGCCACCAGCGAGGGCGAGTTCTGGGAGTCGCTCAACGCCGCCTGCCTGCGCAAGGCGCCGGTGCTCTTCATGATCACCGACAACGAGTACGCCATCTCGGTGCCGGTCGAGGCGCAGACCGCGGGCGGCAGCATCTCGCGCATCCTCCAGTCGATGCCCGGGCTGCACGTGGAGGAGGTCGACGGCTGCGACGTCATCGCCTCGCACGACGTGACGCGCCGGGCGGTGGAGCGCCTGCGACAGAAGGGCGCGGGCCCGGTCCTGATCCACGCCCACACCATCCGTCCCTACTCGCACTCGCTCTCCGACGACGAGAGCCTCTACCGCACCGAGCGCGAGCGCAAGGGAGAGATGGATCGCGACCCGATCCCGGCCTTCGCCTCGTTCCTGGTGCGCACCAAAGCGGCCGACGAGGATTTCCTGGCGGCGGTGCGCCAGGAGATCGACCGGGAGATCGAAGAAGCCGCGCAGGGGGCGCTCGACGCCGCGCGCCCCGCTCCCGAGAGCCACCTGCGCAACGTCTACTCCCCCTCGGTCGATCCCACCTCGGACGGCTTCGAGTCCGAGCCGCGCCTGGAGGGCGACCCGAAGACGATGGTCGACCTGCTCAACGCCTGCCTGCGCGACGAGATGGCCCGCGACGCGAAGATCGTCGTCTTCGGGGAGGACGTCGCCGACTGCACCCGCGCCGAGGCGCTGACCGAGGTGAAGGGCAAGGGCGGGGTCTTCAAGGTGACCCACAACCTGCAGCGGAAGTTCGGCGCCGAGCGTGTCTTCAACTCGCCGCTGGCGGAGGCGATGATCGTCGGCCGCGCGATCGGCATGGCGACGCGCGGTCTCAAGCCGGTGGTCGAGATCCAGTTCATGGACTACATCTGGCCGGCGTTCATGCAGATCAGGAACGAGCTGGCCCTGATGCGCTGGCGCTCGGACGGAAACTGGTCCTGCCCGCTCGTGGTGCGGGTGCCGATCGGCGGCTATCTGCAGGGCGGCGCCATCTACCACAGCCAGTGCGCCGAGTCGCTGTTCACTCACATCCCGGGGCTGCGGGTCGTGTTCCCCAGCAACGCCCTCGACGCCAACGGCCTGCTACGCACCGCGATCCGCTGCGACGACCCGGTCCTGTTCCTCGAGCACAAGCATCTCTACCGGCAGACCTACAACAAGGGCAGCTACCCGGGTCCCGATCACATGATCCCGTTCGGCAAGGCGAGGATCGTCCGTCCGGGTCGGCACGTCACCGTCGTCACCTACGGCGCGCTGGTGGAGCGGTCGGCCCGGGCCGCCAACGAGATCGCGGCGGACGGGATCGAGGCGGAGGTCATCGACCTGAGAACGCTGAATCCGTTCGACTGGGAGACCGTGGCCGACTCGGTGCGCCGGACGGGCAAGGCGCTGGTGGCCCACGAGGACTCGCTGTCGTTCGGCTACGGCGCGGAGATCGCGGCGCGCATCGGCGACGCGCTGTTCGACCATCTCGACGCGCCGGTCCGGCGCGTCGGGGCGGCCGACACCTTCGTGGCGTACGAGCCGGGGCTGGAGGACGCCATCCTGCCCCAGGTGTCGGGTCTCGCCCGCGCCCTGCGCGATCTCGCGGCCTACTGAGCCCGCGAAGCGAATGACATCCCGAACCCCAGGTCGGGGGAGCTGTCGTTGAGCCCGGCCAGGACGAAGAGACGGGTCGAGCCTCCCGCCCCCGACCGGTAGATGAACTCACCGCGCACCACGCGATAGTCGTCGACCCCCAGGGTCGATCCGGTGGGCGCGCCGGTCGCGTCGTAGACCGGCACGTCGGACAGCGCCGGCGTCACGTTCTCGCCGACCAGCCGCCAGGCGGTCTTCGACGTCACGATGCCGACCCCGATCTTCAGCCGCAGGCGGTCGTCGAAGTGGACCCCTTCGGGCGAGCCCATCCACTGGTACGAGACCGCGCCGACGATCTGGAACAGCTTCGACAACGGCTGCACGTAGTCGAGCCCGGCGCCCCAATCGGCTTCACCCGTCCCGAGCCCCTTCTCCCTGTCCCCCGTCGCCCACTTGTAGTCGATGTCGAGCGTGAGCGCCGGCCGGTGACCCTTCCCCATCTGCAGCAGGTGGGTTTCGTCGCGCACCAGCACGTCCCCCAGTCCGCTCTCCGACTCCCCCCCCGGCGACGTCTGCCAGGGTGGTCGTCCCGGTCCACCCGCCCCGAGGACGATCGGCGCGTCCTGCGCGAAGGTGAGGAGGCCCGTGTCGTCGACCCGGATGTACGGGACGCGGAGCACCAGGCGCGAGGAGGCGCCGCCGAACTCCCCCTGCACCCAGAGGGAGTCGAGCGCGAGCTGATCGTCGGACAGGAACGTCCCCTGGGTTCTGTCAACGCCGAACAACAGGTCGCCCGCCGCCAGCGCGGGCGAACCGCCCGCGGCGGACAGGACGACCGCAAGAAGCACCAGGGACGGAAGCGATGCCCGCTTGACCATGACGGAGACCTCCGCATCGGAGCGATCTCCTGGTTCGGAGCGTCCTCCGCGCGCCGGGGATTATCGCTCACCTCCCGTCCGCCGTGTTGAATCACGAATCCGTCGCGCCGCGCGGCGGCACCGTCGCATCCCGCGGCGGCGCCGCCGCGTCCCGCGGCCGCTCCGTCGTGTCGACCGGCCGGAAGTCGGCTATAGTTTTCGCGAGGTCTTAACCCTTGATGCCGTTTCTCGATTGCCGCGCGCGGCGGGCCGTTCGGGCCGCCGCCGTCCTGTCGCTCCTGACCGCGGCCGCCATCCCCCCGGCCGTCGCGATGACCGCCGGCGACGCGCGCACGCAGTCGTTCAAGCTGCAGTCCGAAGGGATGCGCTGCTACAACGAAGGGAAGTACAAGGACGCGATCGCCCTCCTGCAGCAGGTCGTCAACATCCACCTCAATTCCTCCATGGCCTGGTATTTCCTCGGGCTGAGCCTGGCGGCCGAGCGCCGCTACGCGGAGGCGGTCGAGCCGATCAAGATCGCCCTCGACCTGCAGCCCGACTACCTCCAGGCGCACCTCGCGCTCGGGGACACCTATCTCAAGCTGGGCGAGATCGACGAGGCGCGCGCCGCCTATCTGCGCGCCCTGGAGATGCAGCCGAACTATGCCCCGGCGCACGACGGCATGGGACGCCTGAACGAGAGCCTGGGACGCGACGACGAGGCCGAGACCTCGTACCGCAAGGCGCTCGAGATCAACGTCGCCTTCGCCGACGCCTACACCCACCTGGGCGAGCTCTACCTGCGCAAGGGCCGGCTGGACGACGCGACCAACCTCTTTCTCAAGGCGATCACCGTCAAGCCCGACTTCAGCCAGGCCTACACGCGGCTGGGCGTGGCGCTGTCGCGCCAGGAGCGCTACGAGGACGCGCTGGCGGCGGCGCGCAAGTCGCTCGAGCTGGCGCCGCAGGACCCGGAGCCGCTGGTGGCGCTGGCGCGCATCGATCTCGAGATGCAGAGCCTGAGACGCTCCTATGAGGCGGTCGCCGCGGCGCTGCAGATCGATCCCGAGTTCGTCTACGCGCACCTGATGCTCGGCGAGCTGGCGCGGGCCGAGGGCAATCCGGCGCGCGCCCTGGCGCTCCTGGAGGATCGGCTCAAGCGGCCGATCGACGACCCGCGTCTCAAGCGGCTGGTCACCGACGCCATCAAGCGGGCCCGGGGCGAGGTCCGCCGCCTCGCGGTGCTCGAGACCGCGGTCGACGGCGACGCATACGATCCCGGAGCGCTGGCGGCGCTGGCCCGCTTCCATGCCGGGCTCAGGGCGCACCTGATGGCCGCGGAGCTGCTGCGCGCGGCATCCGACCTCGCCGCGGAGCGGGAGCAGGACGCGGCGCGCGACGGGGCCGCCGCCTGCGATCAGGCCTCGGCGCCGGCGTGCGACCAGTCGGCCGCCCTGATGTACGAAGCCGGGTTCGAGTACATCGCCGCGCGCCGCTGGCCGGAGGCGATCGCCTTGTACTCCGCCCTCTGCGAAGCCCCGTCGCGGCCGGCGTTCGCCGCCGACGCCCTGTTCAACCTGGGCGTGGCCCGGGCGGGCGCCGGTCTCGATCAGTCGGCGGCCGACACCTTCCGCGCCTGTCTCGAGGCGCGGCCGGAGGACCTTCAGGCCCAGCTCTATCTCGGCAACGCTCTGGCCCGCCTCGGGCGGGAGGACGAGGCACGGCGCGCCTACGGAGCCTGGCTCGAGAAGGCCGGGAGCACGCCGGAGGCCGATCGCGTCCGCCGGCTGGTCGAAGGGATGAGCGCCGCCTCCTCCACGACCCGGCCGGCCGCGTCCACGACCCCGCCGGCCGCGCCCGCGCCGCCGGCCGGGGGTGCGCCGTGACCCGCGCCCGGCCGCGGCCGGCACGCCCGTTCCTCCGCCGGGCGGCGCCGCGCCTGTTGCTCGCGGCGGCTCTGCTCGCCGCCGCGGTGGCGCTGCGGTCGGCGAGCGCCCAGGAGGCCGCGCCGCCCGATCCGGGACCGGCCCCGCCGCCGGCGGAGAGCGCGCCGCCGCCGAAACCGCCCGACGCCCGCTCGCGCAAGGGATTCTCGGTCCAGGTCACCAATCCCCAGACCAACGACTTCCGCTACGGGAAGTCCGAGATCAACGCCGAGGTGAAGGCGTCCGATCCCGGCATGGTCGAGAAGGTCGAGTTCTACGTCGACGACAAGCTGATCTTCATCGACACGGAGGCTCCGTACCACTGCGTGTTCGACTTCGGCACCCAGCCGCGCTCCTGGGTCATCCGCGTCGTCGCCTACCACCGCGAGGGGGTCACCGTCTCGGACACCGTCATCCTGCGCAAGGTCGTCCTCAACTACGCCGTGCAGGTCAACCGCATCGTCATGTACGCGACGGCGACCAGCGACGAGGGGGCGCGCCACTTCGTGGTCGACCTCAAGAAGGAGGACGTGGTGCTGGAGGAGGACGGCGTCCGGCAGCCGATCCTCGACTTCTATCGCGAGGAGCGGCCGGCCACGCTCGCGGTGCTCAGCGACAGCAGCGGCAGCATGCAGGCGTCGATGAACACCGTGCACACCGCCTCCAGCCGGTTCATCGATTCGCTCGGACCCGACGACCGGGCGCTGGTGATCGACTTCGACGACAAGGTCTACCTGCTCCAGGACGTCACGGGGGACAAGGACGCGCTGCGCAACGCGGTGACCAGCACCAACGCTTTCGGCGGCACCGCGCTCTACGACGCGCTGTACGCCGCCTATCGCAAGCTGCGGGCGGTCGAGGGCCGCAAGGCGATCGTCATCCTGTCGGACGGCGACGACACGGCCAGCAAGTTCTCCTTCAAGCGGGTGCTCGACGAGGCGAAGATCAACGACATGATCATCTACAGTATCGGTCTGGGCACGAGCTTCCTCGATCTCGACCTGCGGCACGTGCTCAGGACGCTCGCCGAGGAGACCGGCGGCCGCGCCTTCTTCCCCGGCAAGGTGGACGAGCTGGAGGGGGTCTACAAGGAGATCGCCGCCGAGCTGAAGAGCCAGTACTACATCTCGTACGAGCCGCAGAACACCATCTGGGACGGCCGCTGGCGGAAGCTCAAGCTGACCTCGACGCGGAAGAACGTCGATCTGCGGACCCGCTCCGGCTTCTACGCCGTCCGCCGCTCCGGCTAGGAGCCTGTCCGGTTCTCCGCGGACCCGCTCAGGCACCCGCCCCGCCCCCGTCGTCGGGACGCGGCTCGGCCGGCGTCTCCCCGGGGTCTCCGGAGGGCGGCGCAGGTTCTCCCGGTGTCGCGAGCGGCGGCCCGGGGAGCGGCCGCGGAATCTCCGGCGGCGGAGTGCCGTGCGGCTGGGTGTTGAGCGGAAAATCGACCAGGGCCAGGCTGAGCTTGAGACCGTTCACCGGGCGCACATCGACTTCCTTCAGATCGATCGTCATGTGGCCGGTGGAGCGCACCAGGACCCGGTAACGCCCCGGCGCGACGCCGTCGATGGCGAAGGTCCCGTCGGCGGCGGAAAAGGTCTGGTACAGGCGGCCGCCGCCGTCGCCGATCAGCAGCATCGACACCTCGAGCGCCGGTCGCCCTCCGGTGTCGACGAACCGGCCGCGCACCACCACCGGCGCCTCCGGCTCCGCGCCCTCGGCGCCGGGAACGCCGCCGGCCCCGGCGCCGGCCGCGGCGCCGGGCGCGCGGGACGCGGCGCCGGCCGGCCGGGGGGCCACCAGGGGCGACGCCGTCCCCGCGCCGGGCCGCGCCAGCGAGACGTCGACGATGTTCTGGAACGGGGGGCGGACGTCGATCCGCTCCTTGGATCCCGGCGCGAAGCCGTCGGCCTCGACGCGGACGTCGTAGACCCCCGGCGGCAGATCCTTGAAGTGGTATTGCCCCTTCTGATCGGTGCTCGTCACGCGCAAGGTCCCCGGATCGCTGCGCGACTCCAGCTTCACCAGCAGCCCCGTGAGGGCCCGCCGCATCACGTCGGTCACGGTGCCGCTGATCTTCCCCGCCCGTTGACGGACGAGGCCGGCGCCCGCCGCGTCACCGCCGGGCGCGGCCGCGGCCGGTGACGGCCCGGCGGCGGGAGGTGGCGGCGCGGTGGCGGGAGATGGCGCGGCGGCCGCGGGCGGGGTCGCCGGCGGCGGCGCCGGCTCCTGCGCGGGCGCGGCGACGGGCGCCGCCAGGAGCAGGGCGGCGGCAGCGATCCGGACTCCTCGGGACATCGACGCAATCATGGTGGCGCGCGGCGCGCCCGCACCGGCACCTTTGAACTCTAGGGGGCCGACGGCGAAATATCAAGAGCAGCGCGATGCTATACTCCCGGCCGAATGCGGCGCGCCCGCCCCCCATTCCATCTCCCGCTCTGGTACACCGGCGCCGCCGGCACCCGTCGCGCGACCCCCGCCAACACCGCCGTGCGCGCCCGCGGCATGAGCGTCACCTTCGCCAGCGGCGCGTCGATCGAGGACTGGTGCGGCCAGTATTACGTCAACAACGTCGGGTACGGACGCCCGGACGTGGCGCGCGCCATGGCGCGGCAGGCGCTGCGGATGTCGTGGGTCTCCCCCTCCCTCTTCGCCGACGTCCGCCTGGGGCTGACGGGCGATCTGCGCCGCGTGCTGCCGCGTCACCTGACGACGCCGCAGTACAACACCGGAGGGTCGGACTCCTGCGAGAGCGCCCTGCGCGCGGCGCGCATGGTGACCGGCCGGACGCGCGTGCTGACGCTGACGCGCGCCTACCACGGCGACACCATGACGGTGGAGAACCTCTGCCCGCCGATCACGCCGTACGGCGACCGCCGCCCCTGGGCGGTGCAGACCGCGGGGCCGCGCGATCTCTGGGAGCGCTGCGGGCGCGACTGGACGCGCGCCGCCGACCTGGCGCTGGAGCGCGCCGAGGCGACCCTCGCGCGCCACGGCCCGAAGACCTTCGCCGCCCTCGTCGTCGAGCCGGTCATGTGGACGACCGGCGCGGTGCCGCTCAAGCCGAGCCTGGCGCGCGGCCTGAGAACGCTGTGCGATCGGCACGGCATCAAGCTGATCGCCGACGAGGTGGTCACCGGGTTCGGGCGGACCGGACGCTGGTTCGGATCGGAGTCGGTCGGTCTCGTCCCTGACGCCATCTTCTGCGCCAAGGGGCTCACGGGCGGCTACGCGCCGCTCGGAGCCGTGGTGTTCGAGCGCGCCTGGGGCGAGCACCTGCGCCGCCACGGCCTCAACCACGGGCTGACGTTCGGCGGCCACCCGATCGGCTGCGCCGCCGCCCGGGCCACGCTGCGCATCCTGACGCGGGAGAGACTGGTGGCGCGCGCCGCCGCGATGGGACGCCGCCTGCGTCTCGGTCTCGAAGATCTCGCGCGTCTCCACCCGGACCGCGTCGCCGACGTGCGCGGCGCGGGGCTCCTGCTCGCCCTGCAGCTCGAGCCGGGACGCCGGGCGGGCGGCCGCCGCATCGACGCCGCCGGGCGCGCCGAGTCGCTGATCGGGGCGGCGCGCCGGGCCGGCATGCACCTGCTGTCGTGCGACGACGGCGCGTCGATCCTGTTCACCCCGCCGTTCATCGTCACCACCCGCCGCATCGATCGCCTCCTGGGAGTTCTGGACCGCGCCCTGTCCGTATACTAGGAGGGTCCCCGGAGAGCCCACGGTGCGCATCGCGTCGGTCGGCAGCGCCTTCCCGCCACACTACGTGGACCAGGAGACGCTCATCGCCTCGCTGCGGGATCTCTGGGCGAGCCGTTTCCACAACGTGGCGCGCGTCGAGGAGCTGCATCGCCACGTGCTGGTCGGCGGCCGCCACCTGGCCCTGCCGCTCGAGGCCTACAGCCGCCTGGAGTCGTTCACCGAAGCCAACGACGCCTGGATCCGCGTCGGCTGCGACGTCGGCGCCCGGGCGATCGAGGACGCGCTGGCGCGCGCCGGTCTCGGCGCGCGCGACGTCGACGCGATCTGGCTCACGAGCGTCACCGGCGTCGCCACCCCCAGC
>Ga0134121_10000224_pt1 | contig 67737 bp, 56 predicted proteins | sample KB301_FD_96463 | JGI IMG/M metagenome (GOLD analysis project Ga0134121, IMG submission 96463) | Terrestrial soil microbial communities without Nitrogen fertilizer from Kellogg Biological Station, Michigan, USA - KB3-0-1 | ecosystem: Environmental > Terrestrial > Soil > Unclassified ...
TTCCTCTCCAGTTTTTTTAAGATCATCTTTGTCCTTTATACCTGAAAAAAACTTGAACGATCAATTGAAAACACAAGCCTTATAAAAAAAGCCAACTGTCAGATCAAGTACTAACTATTACAGATAACCTGTGCGGCATTCGTCAGCGATATTCAATATGGCATTTATAAACACTCAAAGGGATATCCTCATCGTAAGTGATTGAGTAAATACAATTTCCGTGTGAATCATACTCGTTCTTGTAGATTCTCTTAGTTTCTTCTCCGGTTGGTTCGAGAAAATCTTTTTCCAGAAGATGGTTAGCATCATCATATTGATAGCAATAGCTATGACGTTGCTTTCCTAAGGTGTCAAAACAGGTTTCTGCAATCACATTTATTCTGCTATCATACATGTAATTACAAATACTAAAGTTGGAATGGGAATATGATGTTACTTTTTTCTCTCTCATGCTCCCATCTGAGTTGTAGTAATACTGCGTTTTAAGGTGGCGATCTTCACCCTGGAAAAAATTTATTTCTAAAACCATCTTTCCGCTCTCATCGTATTCATAAATGTTTTTCGGGCTTTTATTGTGACCGGTAAACTCACCTGTCAATCGTCCCATTGAATCATAAGTATATTGTATAGTGTCAGCTTTCTTACGCCAGGTGAAAGAAGATACCTCCATAATCTTATTGCCCTTTTCATCGTAGGTATAAGATTTTATTTCTGAAGAATTGCCCTGTGTATACAAGTCGCTTACCCTCCTTCCCCGGCTATCATACGTGATTATAATGCTTCCTGTAGAAGTATCTGACAATTCCTTGAAATATCCTCGCACCCAATCGCCTTTAATGTTGTAATGATAAGCCCTGACCTGAAGCAATTTTCCGGTAGAAGAATAAAGTTCCATTCGCGTAATCTTTCCCTTCCAATTATACCGGTAACGATTCTCTATACCATGGCTTCCGTCGATGGGATGATAATTAGATCTTTCGACGATTACTCTTCCCTTTCGGTCAAAAACGTAATAATCATAATTAACGCCACGAAAGATTCTATCAAACAATTTATCATTCCTGACGATTTGCCCGTTTTCTACCTTCACTTGATAGTCTTCATAATAATAAAGCCTGACATCGCCTTTTAACTTTAAATCTTCCCGGGTCTTTATTTCTCTTTGTGCAAAACCAACATTGCTAACAAATAATGAAGAAGAAAAAAAGATCGTAAGCCACCGGCCTGCAAGAGTCATTTTTCTATGGGTTTATGAAAATTGATTTTGATCAACGATGGGGGAATGACAAAATTCTTCATTCGCTGGCACGGCTAAAACAGAAAGAATCTCATTTTGAAAAAAAACTCTTACATATCTTGGTAGCACAAACAATCGTTACCGGCCACTCTGTTCACGTGATAGACAACCACGTCAAGCGTAATTAAATGAAGACATTCCTGCTCACTTTTAGCATCATAGCATATCTCACAAACTTTGCCGCCGGGCAGACAATGGAAACCACAATAAATAAACTTTTGCAACTTGACTTAATAACTACGCAACAAAAGCCCGACATTGAAGACGCTTTGAAAAGAAGCAACGAGATCACCAGTTCTTCCATATTTTTTGCTTTGCAGTACGCAGAAATGATCAAGATTTTTGGGAGGAAAAGTATTGGATTAGGAGTCTCAATCGGTTTTGAAAATGAAAAGCTAAGCCCGGGAGATCAGGATAAAATAAACGCAGAACTTCAGAACTATCTGAACAAATTAAATGCAGCAGATTTATTAACTCCTCAACTTTATCAATCTTTTAAGGCTGAGATTGACTCCGGGAATTTCTTTCACAAGCTTCAGCTTCTATCACAACTATCAAGTCAATCAGCTTACATTGAATGGATAAGTCCCGCCAACCTTATTCCATTTTCAAACAAACTGTTTGAGAATAAAATTGTAACAGACAGCTATAAGCAACTTCAATCTGACATAACCGATGGTAAAATTGAATCCAACTATCAATTAATCGGCTATTGCCAAAACGCGAAATTCTTTGACTTGGCAAAATATTCCAACGACCCTTCTCTTTACCTCGAAGAAATTCATAAAGATGTTTCACAAATATTTCCTGAATTATCATTTACCGATTTCAATTTTAAGGTTGAAGCTGACTCAGCAGAATCATTTTCTGATTTTACTTCTTATAAAGTGGTAGTAAGCATTAAATGCAATGGAAAAATCTTCAAGCAAAAAAGTTTTATCTCTCCGAATGACATTGGAAAAGACAACAACTATTTTGGTAAAATTGACGAGCAAGTGTTTTATCAAATCTTCAATAAAGTTCTATCAGACTTACAGTCACCTTACAGGCTTCATCACATAAAGACGGATTACAGGTATTTTGGAATAGTTGCTCTGAGAAAAGAGCAAACCGAAATGTTTCGAAACATGAATTCTTTGATTGACATCAGCTATGAAAATTTCAAAAGCAAGTTGACATCAAAACGAATTGACGAAGCAATTGCAGCCTGGAAGAAGATCGGGTTGTTTAACCACCTAACTCCAGAACAAATCAAACAAGCAACTGAACGTATGGTACAAGACGACAACAGGAATTTGAATGACGTGCTCTCACATTTTCCGGATGTAATTTCTTCCTTTGATCTTGAGCTCGAAAATCTTGAAAACCCATATACTGAGTTGACAAAAGAGTTCTCTGAAATTTCACATGGTGTTTTTAATCCGGCAAACATTTCTGACAACTTCAGCAAGCCGGCTAACAATAAAGTGACGTTCAAATTTGATTTGAATGGAAAGACTTACTCCAAAGATTTGCTGTATGAAAATGACTGGGCAGATCCGGAGTTCATTACACTCATTCAACAGGCAGTTACAGAAAACAAACTCAATGGACAGTTTTACGACTTAGATGAAGGCGGCCAAGGAGCAAACCTCATCTTCCTGACACAACAGCAATACGACTATTTAAAACAAAATAAATTGCTTGTATTCGGGGATGACTGGCAGGATGAAGAAGAATAGCTATGGAACATTAAGACATTTGCAACTCTTAACCTGTTATGACTGCCTCTGACATCGTAAAACACCGCCTCATCAACCAGCAAATTGCCGAAACAAAATTTAAAAAACCGCATGAAATAGTATCGTGGATGGGAGCGGTGCAAGCCCAGGATTTTGCAATGGCAAAATGGGCAATAGGATTGCGATTGTCCGGATTGAATGATGCTGATGTCGAAAAAGCTTTCAACGATGGCGCCATTCTCCGCACACACATGTTGCGCCCGACATGGCATTTCGTAACTCCCGCAGATATTCGGTGGATGCTCGCATTAACATCGCCGCGTGTAAATGTTGGTAATGCTCACATGTATCGAAAGCTTGAGCTGGACAATAAAATTTTTAAGCGCAGTAATGATAAGCTGGCAAAAACACTGCTGGGTGGAAAGCAACTCACACGTTCAACATTAAAGGCAGCACTTGAAAAAGCAAAAATTAGTTCAGATGGCTTACGTCTTGGATACCTGTTGATGCGTGCAGAACTTGACGGAATTATTTGTAGTGGTCCGCGCGAGGGTAAACAATTTACTTATGCTTTACTTGAAGAGAGAGTGCCTTCCGCCATAACCTTAGACCGGGAAGAAGCGCTTGCAGAACTTACCAAACGCTACTTTGCCAGCCGTGGACCGGCCACACTTCAGGATTTTGCATGGTGGTCAGGGCTTACGATGAAGGATGCAAGGGCGGGTATGTCAGCACTTTCATCACACTTTGTGCATGAGCATGATTCTATTTATGATCAGGAATATCTTTTTGTTGGCACAGAATCACGTCTTGAACCCAAACATCAATCAACTTTCCTGATGCCAGATTACGATGAGTACGGAATCAGTTACAGAAATCGAAGCTATGCACAGTTTAATCCCAAAAATATTATCGGAGAAAAGCGTGATGGAAATCCTGTTTACAATCACATGCTTGTTGTAGATGGAGTGATAAGGGGAACCTGGCGGCGTGTAATAAAAAACAAGACAGTTTTTATTGAAATCACCTCTTTCATCACATTGAATGCATCGAAGAATCATGCAGTGGTAAAAGCAGTAAGAAAGTACATTGAGTTTGTGGGAAGTAAGAGAAATCTTAAATCTTAAAAATCCTCATTCAAAATGAAACCCTAAGACGGAAACATTCAGAGATATTGTTGGCTTACCCTGGTTTTTACTCTTTAGTTGATAACGACATAATTTCTTTGGTCTCATCATTTATCAAGACTAACTCCGTTTCGTTTATGCTCTTTATATTCCAGACATTATCCCAAATCTTTTTTGAGCCCTTAACTCTGAGAATTATTGACGAATTACAAAAGCCAAAGAACCAATTTCCTTCTTCTTTAATTTTCAATAATTCTGTTTCGAATACACCATCATACTTGATAGATATATAAGAACCCTTCGCCTGGTCACTTTCTAATTTTATTTGCTCCTCTGAGACATTTGGCAGTTCGCGTTTTATCACGTACCATTTTTTTGCAATTTCCTCTTTAGATGCACATGCTAATACCAGTGTTGGTATATCTTCTACAATAGAAATTTTAGTTTTTTTAAACATCATTTGAGAACTATCATTCCGTAAAATAAGTGTATCATCACTCAACTTAGTATCTTCTTCATATACATCTCCCTTATGAGAAACTATTCCATCAGTGACAGTGACAGTAAATTTTATTTTTTGTGTTGCTTTGTTAAATTCCCAGGTTCCTTCTTCAACCTTGCCTGTCCCGTTAATCCAGCCATTCCATTTTAAAGTGTAGTGTTTGTTTTTCTCAAAATAATAAATTGCACCTTCAAATTCCTTTCTCATCATTTTCTCTACCCAGTCACTCATATCTAATTGAAATGAATCTCTAGTGAGTCCATATTCTGTTGAATCCATTTTAAAGTCAACAAATTTCCAATAGCCAATTAATGAGTCGGCTGTTTGTGCCTTTGTGATTATTGTCAAAAGCATAAAAATCAAAAGGAATAACTTAAATCTTTTATACCCTTTCTGTGTGTCCTTAAGCTGCGCAAGAGACGGCGCCTCGAAGGTTTCCATGTTGTTTCATTTTTCCTTTATCGTGTGTAACAGTAAAACCAACTGTAAGCTTCATCACAGGTTTTTGTCCGCAAGATTCTGTGAGTGATTTCAGAAAGATTGAGCCACTTGGTACAAATGAAGGTACAGAAGTTTTAGTAAAAAATGCTCTAAGAAGATACATTCAGTTTGAGGAAAGTACATCATTTGAGAAAGGAAAACAATCAAAGAAATCTTAGGTCTTACGTCTTAAATCTTCTTTCAAAATCCTTAGTCATAATGAAACCGCAGCAGCGAAACATTCAGAGAGATCGTAGGCTTATTTTGTTTCACCCACGAAACAATATCACAGGTGCCTATACTCAGTTGCCAAATCTGGTGAGGGATGAAGCTGAATGAGATTCCAACAGGAATATCAAAGTTCGAAAAACCTCCGGTGATGAAACCAGTAGAGAGCTTGATTGCTTTTACGGGTGCAAAGTTCACGAGCGCTGCATATTCTGCTTGCGGCAAATTTCCCGACACACTATTCAGCGGCTGAATCATATCAAAAGCAAGATCAATTTTTTCCGTTGCTTTCCACCCCGCACCAATACGCAAATGAGTGGGAAGCTGAACGGTTTTATCACCCTCCGGCAAATACTGAAACAACCCTTCGGCATTGAAAAGGTCATCCATGCTGGTGAAAATATTTGCCTCATTAATGCCAATGAAATTGAACAGCGAATCTTTGAATGCATCGTTGATGGTCACTAAATTGCCTTTGTATTTAACTGAACCAATGTCAGAGACGGAAACCGCACTGTAAAACTTATTCTTGTAAGAGACGGTGGTGCCCACATCAAATCCATATCCTTTTCCCACAGGAGACAGGCGACCTTTCAACTGCGTTTTGGGGTCGGTGAAGTTCGCGTAATCAATCTTAAAGAGTGAAGAGAATGCAGCGAAGCCGGAGATGCTGTCATCCTCAAATGTAATATCCGCGATGGCGTTGCTCTGCATAAATTTTATTCCCGCACCGAAGTACCAATTGAAGTTTTCATTGCCGGTAATTTTTGTCCCGTAGCTTATGTTGTATTCACGCAGCCAATTGTACTTGAGAAAAGAGCCATTGAACAGGTGTCCGATGTTTACGGTAGAATCGAGAATGCCGATGGCATGGCCAAGTATGTCGTACACAATGGTATCAATGAACTGCGAGTTAATTCCGTTGAAGACGAGATCGGCAAGCGGCTCACTGAATTTCGTGCTGCCTGTCATTCTCTCCCGCCATGAAAAACCAATACCACCGAATTTGGGAAACTGCAATACGATGCCGACAGGCATCAGCTCACCGCTGAAGGAATTTCCCGTGATCAAAAAGTTTTGCGCTATAGAAAGTTTTTCATCGGAAGAAAGGTTCTTGCCATTCAGAAGTGAAGAAATCAGATCTGACTTTGGTAAAGCATCGGAATAAAACAACCCGCTTACATCAGAAAAGCCGAGAGTCACCATCATTTCATCACCTGAAAAAATTCCAAGGTTAGCCGGATTAATTCCGATGGCCTGGTAATCACGGAATAAACAGGATCCTGCGCCATTTCTTCCTCCACCATAACTCATTAAACTATTTTCATCCTGGGCAAGCGCCGGAACTAATTTTGAAAGAAGGCAGGCGGCGACCGCGAAAAAACGAACCTTATTTTTCATAATCACGTAGATGATGAGTGGAACGAAAATACCATTTCCACAAAACAAATTGATTCCGGATGAAAATTCAAATCACAGGATCGAAGAAGAAAGATTTGGTTTACCTTTGTGGCACTATGAAAAATAGTGCGATAATCATTGGAATTACGCTTTTCTTATTTATAATGGCGTGCAATAAAGATAATCTGCCGGCGCCGATGACGAGTCCTAATTCCAATACTAACAGATTTGCCGGTACTTATACCGGGCAATATTATGAAAGCGATAATGGTGTGGACTCCAATGGTGTTTTCAAAAGCGATACTGCTTTCGCATACTCATTAAAGGTCGAAGACGTGGGCACTAATCAAATTGTTATTACGCACGGACCCATCATCCTTCCCACCATAACCGTTGACTCTAGCAATCACTTTTCTTTTGAAGACTACAACCACAATATCGGCGGTTATTTTGTTAATGATAGTTTATATCTCTCCTCAAGCTCATTGAATGGATACTATGATAGCGTCTACTTCGTCGGCGATTGGTTTGTGATTCAGAAGCTAAGTTTTAAAGGGAAGAAAGAACTTTAGCAAATCACCCGGTATTCATCAGAAGTTGAGTATCTCCCGCCACTATTACTCTTTTCAAGAGTGAATTATTGAGGAATGAAATCCTTTGCGAGCGCAATAGCTTTTGTTATTCCATTCACATTTGTTCCGCCCGCTGTAGCGAAAAATTTTTGTCCGCCCCCGCCGCCATGAATTTCTTTGCTGATTGCCTTGATAATTTTCCCGGCATCCAACGATTTTCTCTCAACAAGATCATCGGCGATAATGATGCACAGGTTCGCTTTGCCATCCATGGCAGCGCCGGCCACAAGAAATAAATTCTCCACTTCATTGCGCAAATCATAGGCAAGCTTCTTCAGCGCATCAGCAGAGGGAACTGAAACTTCTGCGGCTATGAAGTTGATACCGTTTATGCTTTCAACTTTTGCTTTCAATTCTTCTTTCACGCGATTGATTTGCATCGCTGAAAATTCTTCCACTTGTTTTTTCAATCGTGAATTTTCTTCCTGCAATTGAACAATGCCTTTCTCAGGATCACCCCCCACCACCGATTGCAAGTGCTCGATACGATTGAACGCTTCGCGAATCAGTTTTTCTGCAGCACTTCCTGTAACTGCTTCAATCCTTCGGACACCGGCAGCCACAGCACCTTCAGAAATAATTTTGAAATAGCCGATCACGCCTGTTGAAGGCACATGGGTACCTCCACACAACTCGCGTGAAAAATTCTTGTCGAAGGTGACTACCCGAACCTGGTCGCCGTACTTCTCGCCGAACAAAGCCATGGCTCCCGTTTTCATCGCTTCGTCAACCGGCATCACCTGCACCTCACGCAAAATGTTCTCACGGATTTTCTGATTTACCATTGCTTCAATCGCTTCCAATTCCTCCCTGGACACTTTCGAAAAATGAGAGAAATCGAATCGCAAGTAATCGGGAGCTACGAGTGAGCCTTTCTGCTGCACGTGCGTGCCCAAAGTTTTTCTCAGGGCAGCATGAAGAAGATGAGTGGCGGTGTGATTGTTCATCGTGTCACTTCGCAAATCCCAATTCACTCTTGCAATCACTTCTCCATTAAAGTCAGATGGAAATTTGTTTACGAAATGAATGATGAGTTCATTTTCTTTTTTTGTGTCAAGCACTTCTACCTCTTCATTTCCAAATAAAATTTTTCCCTTGTCTCCTACTTGCCCGCCGCTTTCGGCATAGAATGGTGTGCGATCAAGTACGAGCTGGAAAATTTCCTTGTCTTTTGTTTTTTGCTTTCTGTATTTAACTACTAAAGCTTTTGTTTCCAGCGAGTCGTAGCCCACGAATTCAATTTTGTCTGCTTTCTTTAACTCGACCCAATCACTGCTCACAACTTCAGCGGCTTTACGGCTGCGATCTTTTTGTTTTGATAACTCTTCATTGAAACTTTTTTCATCTACACTCCAATTTTTCTCTTGTGCAATTAATCGCGTTAGATCAATCGGAAAACCAAATGTATCATACAACTCAAAGGCAATTTTCCCATCGAGCATATTATCCTTCACCCACTCTTTCTCTTCAATTTGTGAAATGCGCTTCAATCCTGACTCAAGGGTTTTCAGAAACGAATTTTCTTCTTCCTCAATCACTCGTGAAACAAATGCCGACTGTGCTTTTATTTCGGGAAACACTTCTCCAAATTCCTCTGCGAGAATAGCAACCATTTCATGAAGCACCGGCATTTTAATGTTGAGAAAGGAATAGTAATAGCGAACAGCTCTTCGCAAAATTCTCCTGATCACATAACCTGCTCCCGTGTTGGAAGGAATTTGTCCATCGGAAATGGTGAAAGCAATTGCCCGAATATGATCGCTCATCACCCGCATGGCGATGTCACTCTTGTCATGTTCACCATATTTTATTCCTGAGCGCTTCTCAATGAATTGAATCAGTGGTTGAAAAATATCGGAGTCGTAGTTCGATTTTTTTTCCTGCAACACTCTTGTCAGTCTCTCGAAACCCATCCCCGTGTCAACATGTTTAGAGGGTAACTCAATCAATTTAGAAGCCTCTCTTAAACGCGACTCTCTTTCTGATTTATATTCCTCTGATTTATGATTGATATCCCATTCAGAAAATTTCTGCTGAAGCTCTCCATTTCTCCAATTACGATTGAACTGGATAAAAACCAGATTCCAAATCTCAATCACTTCAGGATCGCTTGCGTTCACTAAAGTTTTACCATCCACCTTTTCTCTTGCAGCATCATCACGCGTATCCACATGAATTTCAGAACAGGGGCCGCAGGGACCTGTGTCACCCATCTCCCAAAAATTATCTTTCTTATTTCCTAAAATAATTCTGTCTTCAGCAATCCATTTCTTCCAAAAAGAAAATGACTCTTCATCGCGTGGAAGATTTTCTTTTTCATCGCCTTCAAAAATGGTGACGTACAATCTGTCAACAGGAATCTTGTAAACCTTCGTGAGCAGCTCCCACGCCCATGCAATCGCTTCTTCCTTAAAATAACCTGTCCCGATGCCATCAGGCGAATCGGGATCGCCGAAGCTCCAATTGCCGAGCATCTCGAACATGGTGTGGTGATACGTGTCAATGCCCACTTCTTCCAGGTCATTATGCTTTCCTGAAACGCGCAGGCATTTCTGCGTATCAGCAACACGCTTTGAAACGGGGGTTTTATCACCGAGAAAAATATCCTTGAACTGATTCATTCCCGCATTGGTGAACATGAGTGTGGGATCATTCTTCACCACAATCGGCGCTGAAGGCACAATGGTATGCTGCTTCGATTTAAAAAAATCGAGGAAGGTTTTGCGTATTTCTTTCGACGTCATACTTTAAAGTTCAAACTTCAAAAATCAAGAATCAAGAAAATTCAAGTAAAAAAATCAAACCTCGATTGCACCTTTATAAATTTGGAATTTGATATTTTCTTGCAATTTGGAATTTGGTACTTGGAGTTTTGCTTTTGTTATTTTTGCTTCCATTCTCTCTCACCCCAGCCCGTAAAATTAGCCAAACGTAACTCATACGTATGAAGAAGGTGAAGTACTATTACAACACGCTTACGCTGCGGTATGAGAAGTATGAAATGGCATTGCGGACACGAGTGCTCCGCGCAATTGGTTTTATTTCTGCTGTCCTTGTTTTCTCATTCATCATTGTAGTGATTGCTTATTCCTATCTCGATTCACCAAAGGAAAAAGCATTGAAGCGTGAGATTTCAGAATTGCAACTGCAATATGATAATCTGAACCAGCAACTCGATCAGATGCAAAACGTGATGGGTGATTTGCAGGATCGTGATGATAATATTTACAGGGTGATATTTGAAGCGGAACCGATCCCTTCGAGCATTCGCCAGGCAGGTTCGGGTGGCGTGAGCAAATACAAGGAGCTGATGGATTATGATAACAGTGAATTGATGATTTCCTCTTCGCAAAAGTTTGATCAGATAAAAAAGGAGTTGTACATCCAGTCAAAATCGTACGATGAAATTTCAAAGCTCATCAAGCGGAAGGAAGAAGTACTTGCCTCCATTCCCGCCATTCAGCCTGTTTCAAACAAAGATCTCAAACACATTGCATCGGGATTCGGTATGCGCATTGACCCGATCTACAAAATTCCGAAGATGCATGAGGGATTGGATTTTACTGCAAACGTCGGAACCCCGGTGTATGCTACCGGAAACGCCATAGTGGCCGATGTTGAATACAGCAGCACTGGCTATGGCAATCACATTCTGCTGAAGCACATGGTGGGATATCAAACGATGTATGGTCACCTGAGCCGCATTGTGGTGAAGCAAGGTCAGAAAGTGAATCGCGGTGACTTGATCGGATACGTTGGTTCCACCGGAAAATCTACTGCGCCGCATCTGCATTATGAAGTATGGAAGAACGGCACCAAAATTAATCCCGTCAACTTCTTCTTCAACGATCTTTCACCCGAGCAATATGAAGAGATGCTGAAGATCGCCGATCAATCGAACCAGGCGTTTGATTAGTGAAGGTGAGAGGAACGTTACGTGATCGTGAAAGAAAAAATTATTCTGCAGGTACTTTCGCGATTTGGATATCATCAATGTACATCGCTCTCTTTCCGCCTGCATTCCGCATGCTCACGCTCAATGAATCATAGGGTTGGGTTACAGCGCCGTTAATATCGAGATAAATATTCTGCCACGAGCCGGGAGAAGCAACGCGGTAGATGCGGAAGAATTTTTGCTTTAGCATGGTGTTATCATTCCACAATCCAATTACCATTTGTGCCTGGTGCGACTCATCCCACTCCATTTCAGTGGGATAAACTTTCGCACTTACCCGGTACCAGCATTGTTCACTTGCGTTCACCGGAATTCTTATCGGCAACTCCTGCTGTTGTTCAGTGAGGAGGAAAGAATGCTTTCCTGAAAATGCCTGGGAGCTATCGGTAGGAAAACCGGCCTCTTCAAAATCATTGAAATAAATTCCTTTCAGATGATCCTGAAGAGCAGAAGGGAGTTCTTCATTGGTATCGAGGAACTTTCTATCGTCAATATTGATTTTTGTCTTCCCGAACACACGCCAGTAATATTTTGCGTTCATGTTGTATCCGTCCATAATTCCCTGCCAGGAAAAAAATGCCTGGTAACTCATTACGGCGTTCAGCCAGATACATACTACAATGAAGATTGTAGTAATTGCAATGGAAATCTTTCTCATTGAAATCCATTCAATGGATGATGCTAAGGGAAAGGCGAGAATGGGATAAGATTGAATCATTGCGCGCATGGAAAAACTTCCGCCATACAACCAGCTATCCCATGAGCTGACGAAGTAAAAAAACACAAGAATGTAAATGAGAACAGTGAAGAAATGCTCTCTGTGATTTTTGTAAAGAGGGAAAAATCCTATGAGCGAGAGAATCATTACAGGTGTATAGACGAGCCATCCCTTCTGATAACTCATCAGCACATTCCACACGTGCGGCTTCAGCCAACTGAATGTTTGATTATCACCGTAGCTGAAATAAAGCCAGGATCCGGCATACACTTTCCAATAAACAAGTTGAATACTTCCAATTAAGAATGCAGCGATGCAAAAACATACCATCATTTTCCATTCCTTTTTCAGCATCAGGAATTTTTTTGAAATGGAGGCGCGATCATGAACTCCCCACAACAATGGAATCAAAACAGTAATCATTTCTGTCGGTCGAGTGAGTGCTGCCAGCCCGCAGCAAAATCCGAGAGCAATTGATGTTGAGTATCGCGGTGATGAATGCCATTGAATGGAAAGTAGGATGATGATGCCGTAAAGAGCGAACAGGTAGTTGTGCGTAAAGGCATTGGCGAAAGTGGCATACTGAAAATAGTTTGAAGCTAAACCAATGATGATCAGGACGGCTGCAACAACATGATCGGCAAAATATTTTTTCAAAATTTTTCGCAACAGCCATAACCCGATGCACGCGACAAGCAAACTTTCGAAATTAATTGCTGCCTGGTACGGGAATGATAATCCATCAGCGGGGTAATCAAAAATTTTTGCAACCAGGTGAGCACACACAAAGGCCGGCAAGTACATGATCGCCTGCCCGCATGAGTACTTCATGATGTAGTTTCCATTCGGCGCTTTCCCTGCCTGATAAAATCCGCCGGGGTTATAATTCTGCAGCATATAATCTATGTTGTTCAGCTTAGCAGGATCATCATAGAAGAACGCAGGTAAATAGAGGTAGTAACCAAACACATCCCATGTGAGTATGGGTGTTACTCTGTTATCGCGGAAACGATAAAGTGCATTGGACACGATGAATATGCCAATGCAAATGAGCAGGGCCTGCTTCGACGTGAATTTGAATTTCAATGGAGTACTGTGTGTAGTGTGAAGTAAAACAATTTTGCACTGTTGAAACTTTGGATTCAATAATGAAAAAGAAATGCAGCATTCAGGATGCGCCGGTGCCCCGGAAGCATCTGATCAAAGGAGCATGATGAAGAGGACTGCTGTAAAAACCGAAGGGCACCAACTTTGTTGGTGCCCTTCAATTTTGCAAAGTGCTTCTGCTTTAACGTTTTCTCTTAGCAGCTTTCTTTGCGCCTTTCTTAGCAGCTTTTTTCGCAGCTTTCTTTTTTGTAGCCATAGTTTGAATTTTTGTTGAACCAAATGTAATCTTCATTTAAATCTACACTGAAATTTATTACGCACAATTATTCACACGGAAATGTGAATAAAGAAAAGCGAAGTGAAATTTTTTTTCTTCTTCAGGAAATGATGCGTGCAAATTTAGAATGACCTGAAGTGAAAAAAAAAATCTTTATCATCACTAAATTTTTTTTCATTACAAATTTCTCTATGAGAATTTCAATTTCGTCTTCGTGATCAGCACTGAAAATTTTTTCTTTTCAAAAAATTTCTCCCCGCAATTTGATTTGAAAAAGTGTTTTGAAAAATTTTTTCCATGACCAACATTGCATACAATCAACGTGATGATGATGCTTAAAAAAATTATTTCGCGCGATAATGAATGTACGATGCGGGATTTCCTGAAGGATCCTGCAATACCAATTCATCAGTTGTGAGAGATGAGATTTTCATTTTGTACTCCTGGCTGGTGACATCATCCTTGATGATCAGCGTCATTGTTTTTTCATCCACAGTCCACTTGCCTCCGATCAATCCGTCGGGAGCCATGCCTTGCTTCGCGGTGTGATCAGGATTAAGGATCATTACAAAATCACTGAGTGCCTGATCAGTGCTTGATGTTTTGTCGCCCTGCACTGTTCGATCAAGCTTCCATGTTTTGCAGAGGCGATTTTCAAGAACAGACAGCGGGGACTGTGCGACTATTATTTGCACTGTGAAGAGTGAAAGGGCGATCGCAAGTGTTTGTGCCTTCATTTGGTGAACGGTGAATGGTGAATAGTGAATAGTGAATGGTGAATAGTGAATAGTGAATGGTGAATAGTGAATAGTGAATAATCAAAGAAATCCGAAATCATCCCGTCCCGATTGACCGGGATCGGGACCGCATTCCGAAATCTACAATGTTCCGCGCAGCATTTGCTCACGCTCAATCGCTTCAAACAACGCTTTGAAATTTCCTTTGCCGAAACTCTTGGCTCCTTTGCGCTGAATGATTTCATAAAACAAAGTCGGACGGTCTTCTACCGGCTTCGAAAAAATTTGCAACAAGTATCCTTCATCATCGCTGTCAACCAAAATTCCCAATTCTTTCAGCGGTACAAGATCCTCATCAATGTGACCAACTCTGTCAAGTACGGTTTCATAATAAGAAGACGGGATTTTCAAAAATTCAACGCCACGACTTTGCAGCGTGGAAACTGTTTCAATGATGTTGTCAGTGGAGAGTGCGATGTGCTGCACACCCTGGCTGCGATAGAAGTCAAGGTACTCTTCTACCTGTGATTTCTTTTTTCCTTCTGCCGGTTCGTTGATCGGAAATTTAATTCTGCCGTTTCCGCTGCTCATCACTTTACTCATGAGTGCCGAATATTCGGTGCTGATGTCTTTATCATCGAAGGTGAGAATGTTTCTGAATCCCATTACGTCTTCATAAAATTTCACCCACACATTCATTTCATTCCATCCAACATTTCCCACCATGTGATCCACGAAATTCAGTCCGACAGGTTCTGTTTTTCTCAGCGACTTGTAAGGTTTGTATCCGGGAAGAAAAACTCCGTGATAATTTTTTCGCTCTACAAAAATGTGAACCGTTTCTCCATACGTGTGGATCCCTGAACGAATTACTTCTCCGGATTCATCTTTCTCCACGGTTGGCTTCAAAAAAGATTTTGCGCCACGCTTTGTTGTTTCTTCATACGCGCTTGTTGCATCATCCACCCAAAGCGCAATCACCTTTACACCATCGCCGTGCTTCTTCACGTGATCCGCAATCGGTGAATCTTCAATTAACGAGGTTGTGAGGAGGAAACGAATTTTGTTTTGCTGCATCAAAAATGAAGCGCGATCCTTCACTCCCGTTTCCAATCCCGAATAAGCAACCGGCTCAAAACCGAAAGCACTCTGATAATAGTGAGCAGCTTGTTTTGCATTGCCGACATAGAACTCAACGTAATCTGTTCCGTTGAGAGGAAGGAAATCTACTTCCTGTTTCGTTCGTGGGGCAGTTAGAGTTTCCATGATTTATAATTTGAAACAAAGTTAAGGAAAGGAGGAGATTAGTGTTGTAATCAAATTGTTTTTACTCTGTGTCTGAAATAAGTTTCAACATCATTTGCTCATCATCTAAAAAAAGAATGAGGTAATCGAGCCGTTTTTTCCCCAATTCAATTGTTAAATGATTGCCCTCTTCTAATTTCCATTTGCCGTTAAAATCCTCTGTATCTTCCGTTCTGCGTACTGAAATAGTAATGTGATTTTCGGAATCAGGTTGAGAAAAACTTAACCCAACACGACCATATTCTTTGCCGATCTCGAATTTTGAAACTGCATTTTCTTTTTGAGAAAAAAAATTAGAAGCAGATTCACCTGATGCCATCCATTTTTTCCCAGACAAAATTTTACTAAGCTCGCTCTTATTATCTTTAAGAATGTGGTTGAAAAACAAAGTGTCTTTTGTAGCGTCATACCCGATTGACCACATCTCATATCCTATTTCATAATTCCAATAGACTTCCTTCCTGGCTTTTCCCGTGGAATATTCTTTATGAAGATTAAAACCTAATGAATCGTAAAAATTTGCTCTTCCATCTCTTACTAAATTTATTACAGTATCAAAAATCAAAGTGTCCCTCAAGATTTCTCCTTCAATATTCATTAAAGCAACAGTATCTGTTGAAAAGACAGAATCCAAAATTGTATACCTCACTTTCTCTTCCATTTTGCCATCGCTGAAATATTTTGTTTCCAGGAAGCTCGTATCATCTATCCGAAGAAACTGATACCAAAGAGTCACAGAATTTTTAAAGAAAATCTTAAACGAGATTAGCTTGTCGTAGTAAAGCTCTTCATGTTTCAAAGAATCAGTGTTGAAAAATTTTCCATCAAGGAAATTATAGTTTCCAACATCTCTATGATCAATCGGTGAGATAGGCGTATCTTGAGATTGAGAACTCTCCTGAAAAACCCAGAGGAAAAGAAATACGAGCAGTGCCCTCATTATTGAGTTTGATGACTGACGAAGTTCAGTCAATCTTCATTTCCGGAATATCCCCTTCCACAATTAAACGTCCTGCTGTTTTCGATTTTATTTCTTCTATTGAAATTCCGGGAGCGCGCTCAATGAGTTTAAATCCCTGCGGCGTAACATCAAGCACTGCAATCTCGCTCACAATTCTCCTCACACATTTTACACCCGTTAGCGGCAGCGTACACCTCGGCAACAACTTCGATTCGCCTTTTGGATTGGTGTGCATCATTGCGACAATAATATTTTTTGCAGCAGCAACAAGGTCCATCGCGCCACCCATTCCCTTCACCATTTTACCTGGAATTTTCCAATTCGCAATATCACCTTCATCACTTACTTCCATGGCACCCAATACCGTGAGATCAATTTTTCCTGCACGAATCATTCCGAAGCTTTCTGCTGAGTCAAAGAAACTCGCCCCGGGAATTACGGTCACTGTTTCTTTTCCCGCATTGATGAGATCAGCATCAATCTCTTCTTCGGTGGGATAAGGACCCATGCCGAGAATTCCATTCTCTGATTGGAGAATAATGTCCATGCCTTTCGGAATATAATTAGAAACGAGTGTAGGAATTCCTATTCCGAGATTCACATACATTCCATCGCGCAATTCTTGTGCGATGCGTTTGGCGATTCCGTATTTGTCGAGTGGCATTTTTGATTTTGAATTATGAACTGCTAATTATTTTTTTACCAGAGTCATTTGACCTCGCCCAATTTTGAAATGTCTTCCCATTACTTATTGGACTTGATGATCTTAAATTCAACTCTGCGATTGCACGCTCTACCAAAAGGATAATCCTTTCCTTCGATTTCTTCAGGAGCCAGGGGATGCATTCCCCCATTAGATTTAATAATCAATCTGCTTCCATCCATTCCATGCTGAACTAAATAATTTTTTACTGCTAACCCTCTAAGATATGAAAGCAATGTATCCTCCTTATTGCATTCACGCGAATCCGAATTCGATGATAATTCCAATGACAGATCAGGATGTTTTTCTAAAAACGGTGAGTACACAGAAATGAAGCTGTCCAGAAATTCTTGATTCCCCAGGTTAATCCTGGTGTCGTTTTCACGAAAAAGAAACCGGCGAGGATCATAAATCGTATGAGGATCATCAAACGTACGGCGATCAACAATCTGTCCCAATGAACAATCAATGAATATTGAGTTGATCAAAAAAGCAATTGATGAAACGACAGCTAACTTTTTCATTGAGCGACCATTCGAAAAGTTTTATTTAAGACGCACTGTTCTTCTCTCAATTCGTTTTTCATAATTACTCCCTTGAAAAATCCTGTGAACGTAAACCCCTGCAACATGAATCTGATCAGGATCAAGTTCGCCGGGTTGTACAAGTTGCTCTACTTCTGCAATAGTAATGTCACCGGCTTTTGCCATGGGCACAGAAAAATTTCTCGTTGTCTTTCTGAACACAAGATTTCCCAGCGTATCACCTTTCCATGCTTTCACGATTGCATAAGGAGCATGCAGTGCGTGTTCCATCAAATACATTTTACCATTGAACTCGCGTACTTCTTTTCCCTCTGCAACCTCGGTTCCGTAACCTGCGCCCGTGAAGAAGGCGGGAATGCCCATGGCGGCCATTTGAATTCGTGTTGCCAACGTTCCCTGCGGCATTAAGTCAACTTCCAATTCTCCGGATAACATCTGCCGCTCGAACTCCGCATTCTCTCCAACGTAAGATGACATCATTTTATGAATCTGTTTTCTGTTCAGCAATTTTCCCAGTCCAAAGTCATCAACGCCGCAATTGTTTGAAATCGCTACAATGCCTTTCGTTCCTTTTTTCACCAATGCGTCAATGCAATTTTCAGGAATGCCGCACAAACCGAATCCACCGAACATGATGGTAACACCATCAGGAATATCCATGACAGCTTCATCAGCATTTGCAACTTGCTTGTTGATCATGATTTAAAATTTCTTGTGACGAAAATAGGAATTGTCTGTAGTACTCCTGAACAGAACTGTTTGAGAGAGCTTAAAAGCTGCGAGGGTATAAATGTTCAATGCTGGAATATCGTATCTCTTTTTTCCTTGGGAGGCGGCTTGATTTTTCTTCCGGCGCTTAGTTTGGTTTCCATCGTTGTTAATTTGCTGACGACCTGCGAGTAAATCTCTGCCAACTGATCAGAATGGTCGAGATAATAATCGTAAGAATCTTTGAATTGTGAGAATGTGGTTTCGTGTTTTTGAAATAGTGAATCATACTTCGCTGCCATCATCATATTGATTTGCGGGGTGTTGAGCCCGCGGTTGTCGGCGGATGCTTCTGCGAGGTGAACATCAACCAGCACTTCAACCATTTTATCCTGAGGAATTATTTTAGAAGGAATAGAATCAGTTTTGCCGGAGCAGGAAACGAAAAGAGAGAAAGCGAGAGTGAAGATGATGGGGGCGAAAAACTTTTTCATTCTTTGTTGGGACGCAGCAAAAGTATTTGTTTCATTTTACGCCGCGCTTAGAAATGAGATTTCTTGAAGAGATGTCATTTCTTGCTTTGCGAAATCTGCTCCAGCTTAAAATAAGGATGATTTCTTCTTGAAGAAATGTCATTTCTTGTCCAATGAAATCTGATTAGCTTGAAATAAGATGGCTTACTCTGAAATCAAAAAGTATTGCGAAGAGAAGGGAGTTACACTGGTTGCTATCAGCAAAACGAAAACTCCGGAAGAAATTCTTGCGGTATATGATCGGGGACAGCGAATTTTCGGAGAGAATAAAGTGCAGGAGCTTGTTGAGAAACATGAATCCCCGGTGCTCGCAACGAAAGATATTCAGTGGCATCTTGTCGGCCACCTTCAGACCAACAAAGTGAAATACATCGCGCCGTATGTTTCACTCATTCACTCGATTGATAGCTGGAAGCTGCTGGAAGAGGTGAACAAGCAGGCAGAGAAATGCAATCGTGTGATTGACGTGCTCCTTCAAATTCACATTGCGCAGGAAGAAACCAAATTTGGGTTAAGTTTCAGCGAAGCGAAAGAAATTTTTCATCATCCTGAATTGAAAGATCTTCAGCACATCAGTATTAAAGGTTTGATGGGAATGGCAACACTTACTGAAGATGAAACACAGATCAGAAAAGAATTTCGATCACTGAAAACTTTCTTTGATGAGATGAAGTTGGCAATTGGCAATTTCCAGTTGGCAAAAAAAGAACTGCCCAAATCACCCTTGCAAATTGCAAACTGCAAACTGCAAACTCTTTCCATGGGCATGAGCAGCGATTATAAAACTGCCATTGAGGAGGGAAGCACGATGGTGAGAATCGGGAGTGCAATATTTGGAGAGCGAAATCCCTGATCGAAATGCACATAGCGTCGCTTTCACTGGTAGAAAGAAAAATTCTAATTGAATAATCGGTTACAAAAAAATTTTCGCCATGAAAAAAGTGGTGTTGAATGTTGCAGTAAGCATTGATGGTTTCATTGCCGGGCCGAACGGAGAATACGATTGGTGCTTCACCGACCAGGATTATGGTATGAAGGATTTCCTGTCGCGAATTGATACCACTTTAATGGGAAGAAAAACTTTTGAATTGATGCAGCAACAAGGTCAGGAAACTTTTTCCGGAATGAAAAACTATGTCTTCTCAAAAACACTGAGTAGCTCCCCTAACAACCTTGTACAGATTGTTTCCGGCGATGTAAAATCTTTCGTCAATGAATTGAAGAAGGATCCCGATGGATCGGGAGGAAAAGATCTCTGGCTTTTCGGTGGTGGAGAATTGATCAAAACATTTTTCGATGATGATTTGATTGATGAGATGATGCTGGCGATTCATCCGCTTCTGCTTGGAAGTGGTATTCCGCTCTTTCCTCAATCAGGTAAGCGGCATGAGTTCACCTTGAAAGATTGCAAAACATACCCGACAGGATTGGTGCAGGTATTTTATAAAAGATGAGATCATTTCTCAAAGATGATCTTCTTCTGCAAAATATTGATCGTGCGATTGAAATTCAGCAATAAATTCCCGAAGGAAAGTGGCTATCGAATAAGAGTAATATTCCCGACCACCTTTGATTCCTTTCCGGAATCATTGTCGCGATACCTGAGAAGAAAAACGTAGACGCCCATTTCTTCTTCCAATCCCCTGTAGGTTCCAGTCCAGCTTTGATCTTCACTCTTCGTTTGAAAAAGCATTTCACCCCACCGGTTGAAAATTCTGAAATCAATAAGTGAAGCATCTCCAATCTTAATGAGTGAAAGCAAATCATTTGTTCCATCTCCATTCGGTGAAAAGGCGGATGGAACCAGATACACGGCCTCACAGGGAGTAATGAGAATGGTATCGGAGGATGAACCGCATTCGTTCGACGCCTCCACTGAATAAATTCCCGGAGCAGGAATCTGAATGCTGTCACCTGTTTCTCCATTTGACCAGGAATAAAAATCTGCAGATGTATTTGCTTTCAGAAAAAAATCAGAGAAGTCGCAGAGCGAAGTATCATTGCCAAGATTTACAGAAGGTGGCAACAGTAAGGTGATCACTATTGTATCGCTTGCTATTCCGCAGGCATTTGATGCATCAACCCAATAAATTCCTTCACTATTAATTACAATGAAAGAATCCGTAGCACCTGTTGACCAAAGAAAATCACCGGCATCTCCTTCAGCGTTCAATTCAATTATCACGGAATCACAAACAGTAGTATCATTTCCGATAAACACTGACGGAAAATTTTCTGAAGTAATAATGATTGTATCGGCTTCAATGCCACACGAATTGAAAACCGAAACTGAAAAAGTATCTGCTGCGGCAACATCAATAGAAAGAGTCGTATCTCCTGTTGACCAGAGATATTGAAAACCTGCTATGCCTGCTGAAAGTGTCAAAGAAAAGTTTCCGCAGAATAAGGTGTCGTTACCAAGATCGGGCTTCACGGGAACTGAAGTTACTGTGATGTAATTTGTCTTTGCGATGTTGGAGCTATCACAAGAGTATGCCGTCATGGTCACATCGTAAATTCCCGGCACATTGTAAGTGATCGTAGGGTTTTGAAGAGATGAGGAAGAAGGGTTTCCTCCGGGAAAATTCCAATTCCAGCTTGTTGCATTGAAGCTTGACAGATCAGTAAAGGAAACCGAATCGCCTGCACAAATTGAAACCGCCGAAGCAGTGAAATCAGCGATATATGAATCGTGATACTCCCAAAAATCATTCATCTCCGTTATGCCATCGAATCCTGTTCCTGCATATCCTGACTTTCCAATCGCTGCTCCGGGAGCGTATGCGCGTGCAACACCGCCAAAGTCTGCAATCGCATTCCATGAGTTTGAGACAGGATCATATTTCCAGAAATCATTCTGAAAAGAAGCATGAGGAATATCATAACCCAAACCAATGAATCCATTTTCGCAGATTGAAAATGAAGTGGCTTCACCGCGAATTCCTCCTGCAAAATCTGCTTTCTGTAACCACGTATTCGAAGAAGGGTCATACTCCCAAAAATCGTCGTGCAGAGTCTGCGTTCCATAAACATCAATTGAAGAGCCGCAGCCAACGTAACCTTTATCATTCACAGAAAAACCTGAAGCGCCGAGTGCAGCACCTGCGCCCGGATAGTTTGCAATCTGTAACCAGGTATCTGTTATTGGATCGTACTCGTAAAAATCATTGTAAGCGACGAACAAACCCGGTGTGCCTGTGAATCCGCCACCGATGTAACCTTTATCGGTGGTGGCAAATCCAACGCAATACCCTCTGACTCCTCCGGGAAAGTTTGCCTTGGGTGTCCACGTGTTCGTTGCGGGATCGTACTCGTAAAATGAATCGTACCATAAATAACCGCCGTTCACTCCCGTGCCTGCATATCCTTTTCCGTTAATTGAAAATGCAACCGCAGTGGTTGGACCGCCGGGAAAATTCGCCTCCTGTGTCCATGCGTTCGTGAGTGTATCATACTCCCATGTATCCTGCTGATATGTGAAATCGTAACCACCGATGATGTAAAGTTTGTGAATGGAAGGAATGGAGAAACCTGCTGCGCGATTGCGTGGTGTGCCGCCGTAATTTGTTTTAGCAGTCCACACTTGGGCATGCAAGAGATGAGAAAAGAAAACAAGAGAAAGAAAAATTGAAGTGGAGTAGAGCAATCTTCTCATTGCCAAATCAGTGATAAAGTTATCTCGAAAGGTAAAATTTTTTCATCGCAAAACGAAGATGCACTCTTGCATACTGACCCTCCATCAGTCATTCAGGATGAAACTTCTTACAATTCACGCAGAGATCTGCCATGGTGTGAAGAAGTTTCCTTACAATGACGTTCATACACTTCGTGTCATTCTGACGCAGGAAGAATCTATTGTTTGGCCTCGGTACAGATTCCTCCTGCGTGGAATGACAGCCTCGCTTTAGAAACGTCATCTCTATGTTTTTCCATTTCAAAAATGGTTCGTACTCTGAATGACTCAATGGGAACTCAGGGTAAAATGTCATTGTCAAAGAGCCCGATTGAAAATTTCATCTGCGAACCATAGAGATTCTTGCAGCTTGTCTTTGTTAATACTAAGCTACTTCTGTTGCACGCTATCAATTGGAATAAACCGATCTTTCTGTGAAGAAATCATATAGCCGATAAGTTTTCCATCCTGCCAAACCTGAATCGAATCCTGTATGGGCGGGGGATCATGAAGTTCTGTAAACGAAACCCAGTGTCTCTTCCCTTTTTCAAATACCACAACGGTATCTTTCACATAGACCCCGGAAGAATCATAGAGAGGCAGCGTCATACTTCTTTTTGTAAGCTTTACTTCATGTCCTTTCTCATCATGCAGCTTATGAGAATGGCATGAACAGAAGAAGAAAAGTGTCGCAGTGATAAAAATTAATTTGAACATAGTTTTATCGTAGAAACAAATCATCTGCAATCTTCATTGAATTCAGGAATGCCGGTTTATTCAGTTGCAGCTCAATACCTTTTTCTTCAAAGAAAGAAATCAAATTCTCAGTAGGCATATTGCCTGTCAATTCATCTTTCGCCATAGGGCAGCCGCCATAACCTTTAATGGCTCCATCAAATCTTCTGCAACCATTTTCGTAAGCTGCTTCAATTTTTTCTCTCCACGTTTCCGGCGTGGTATGAAGATGCGCACCGAACTCAACGTTGGGAAATTGAGGAATCAAATCTTTGAACAGCATCGAAATGATTTTCGGATCAGCAACACCAATAGTATCAGCAAGTGAAATAATTTTAATTCCCATCGCAATCATTTTCTCTGTCCACTGCATCACAATTTCCGGGCTCCACAAATCACCGTACGGATTCCCGAAACCCATGGAGATGTAGATCACAAGCTGCTTGTTGTATTTCACGAAGAGATTTTGAATTTCTTCCACCCGCTTCAATGATTCTTCAATGGAAGAGTTTGTGTTGCGCTGCTGAAAAGTTTCTGATACTGAGAAAGGAAATCCGAGAAAAGAAATTTGATCAAACATCGCTGCTTCCTTTGCGCCGCGCGTGTTGGCGATGATCGCAAGCAGCTTTGATTTCTCCGGCGACCAGTTCAGCTTTGAAAGAACGAGGGCAGTGTCTGCCATTTGAGGAATTGCTTTCGGCGAAACAAAACTTCCAACGTCAATTGTGTCGAAACCAACCTCCAGCAATGAATTGATGTATTCAATTTTTTTTTCGGTAGGAATAAAATGTTTGATGCCTTGCATGGCGTCGCGAGGGCACTCGATGAGTTTGATCATTGGTGAATGGTCATTGGTCATTGGTCAATAGTGAAGTTGATTTAAACAAAAATGGGTAAGCACAAAGTTCGGAAAGATGTTCCGCCCGGTTGAGAAATGACATTTCTCGAAGAATTGTCATTTCTTGGCGCGGGGAATTATTGAAATGCAAATCACGATTCGAAGGGCAACAATTGATGACGCTGAAGTATTAGCAGCGCTCGGCAAAAAAACTTTTTTTGAAAAATGGAAGGATACTACTTCTTCAGAAAACATGAAGAATTATCTTTCTGGAACCTTCACAGAAGAAAAACTCAGAGAAGAAATTTCAGATTCCTCTGTCATCTATCTTCTTGCTGAAGAAAATTCTGTTGCGCTGGCTTATGCCAAGCTTCTTCACACACACCCTGACATTGAAGTGGCAGAACAGGGTGTAAATTTTACCCACGAAAATCCTCTTGAAGTTTCACGCATTTATGTTGCTCCGGAACTGATTGGCAAAAACATCGGGGCAAGGTTGATGGAAAAAATTTTTGAGATCGCTCAACAAGAAAAGTGTGATCTCATCTGGCTTGGCGTGTGGGAGAATAATCCTGCTACGCGATTTTATCAGCGACATGGTTTTGTGAAAGCCGGGACTCATAAATTTATTCTTGGCGAACAGATAGATACAGATTGGGTGATGATTAAACCCTGTGTTACTTAATATTCGCGTTCTTAAATCAATCGTCATTCATATTGACCTTAACAATCCACCTCACATTCACACTTTCACCCTTCACTTTAGCCGGCTTCACAGGACTCAGTTGGTATATCAACCTGATTAAGTCCATTACATAGTAAGGACAAAAATCCAGGTCAAAATTTCCATAGTCTTGTTCAATATTCACGATACGTCCCTCTTTAGTTATTACAAATGTCATTGTTCTCACATAGTAAAATGGTTCTCCAATGCATCCATCGGTGCGTCTTAAACTGATTTCTTTTATTGAATCTCCATTCAGGAATGCAGGCAGCTCGTCAATTTTTTTTGCATCATAAATCTTTCCGCTAACCCTTGTCTTATGAAATTCATATTTCGGGTGGTCGTAGGGATTATCTTGATGGTCGGCTGAATAGTCGGTCGTCCATAGGGTATCTATTTTATCACTTGTAGTTGTTGTAAAAATTCCCGTTGTCTCGAATGGCATAAGGCTTATGGCATATCCGGATTCATAAGTCCCTTTGAAAAATCTGTTTACAAAGTATTTGTCTCCTTGTTTTTTATAAACCCATTTTTCTTCATCCATGTCCAATACAGAATCATCAGTCAATTTGTAGGTTTTTCCAAAACAAAATCTCTCATTGTCATAATAGTAGCAGTATTCGATTCTTTTATGTGTATCTGAAAAGACAATCACCTCTCTTGCATACTTCGCGCAGGAAGCAAAATATTTTGATCGGTAAGGTTCAGTACTGCTTGAATAATGAACACTCTTATCAAGTCGAATTGTGTCTTGTCCCAAGCAATATGTTGCTGCTTGAAAAATACACACTGTAAGTATTGAAAACCTGGTCATCATAGTGCTTATCAATCCGGCTTAACGCTGTCGTCCAAAAAATTACCGCTAACGTTTCAGGTTTAGTATTCAGAGTTTATTCTCAGCAAAGAAAAAAAAGTTGGTTATTATCCTCTGCTGCTTCAAAACAATCATTGCTGATTACAATCGTTGGCTGCTCTTGAACTTTGATAAAATTTATGAAAGTACCCCTACTGTTATTTTTCTTCTTTATAACTATCAAATTACTTTCACAAGATACAGTAGGTAATCACCCACCAACTCTTTCTTCGATAAGTTTCTTTCGCAGTCAAGGAGGAACAATCTACTTCAACTATCTTCCGTTTCATGAGCTGTTGCAAATGACTTCTCTAAGTATTTTTCCGCCCGCAGCCGATTCATTCCCAAAAACTAACTCGCCGAACCCTTCCTTTCAGTTTCGCCAATTCAAAGGCTCCGTTGGCTTTCGAACGCAGCGAGGAAGGGTGAAGAATTCAAAGAGCGAGTGGCAGATAGGAATCTCTTATGCAGATGCAATCCAGGAAATGAGACCATTTTCTTTTCATCACAACGTGGTAATTCCGGGTGACACGCTCACTTCCGGTAACTTATCCGTACGCACAGACACCCTGGTGGCATCTTCATACGAGTACAAGATTGCGATGAATGAAATTGCATTTGATGGTGTGAGAATATTGAATGCTGACTTGTCTCACCGGTTGCGCATTTCTTCCGGACTTGGAATCCAAGCTGGCTTTACAATCAATTCCACGGTGAGGGCATTGCATGACACGAGCATTCTTGTCAGCTACTATGTCAATGATAAACCGTCAAGTTTATATGGGTACATTTTATTGCCGGTTGAACAAGAGACAGAGAATTTGAAGAGCAGCATTTTTATCCGATCATATCTTCCGGTTAGTATAAGTTTCCGTCTCGCTAAGAAACAATCGTGGTTACATTCTTTCAGTGTTGCTGTGAAGTCAACATTTGGTGTTGAATATCTTCACGTCAATCATGCGGGATATTTTAATCCTTACTGGACGGCGGGTATAGGAATTGTTTACAGCTTGTAAATATTTCTGAAAGAGATCACACCACCACGTTGATCATTTTCCCTTTCACCACAATCACCTTCTTCGGGGTTTTGCCATCGAAATATTTTTGAAGCTGCTCAGCAGAGAGAACTTCCTTTTCAATTTGCTCCTGTGGAAGATTGAGATCGAAATTCATTTTCACTCTTGTTTTTCCATTTATCGCGACAGGATATTCAAATGAAGTTTCTACCAGCAATGATTCATCATATATTGGAAAGTAAGCTTGGGTAATGGAAGTTGCGTTGCCAAGCTTTTGCCAGAGAAATTCTGAAATGAATGGAGCAAACGGTGAAACAATAATGAGCAGCGGCTCAAGAATTTTTTTCTTATGGCAATTGAGTGCCGTGAGTTCATTCACGCAAATCATGAAGGCGCTCACACTTGTGTTGAAGGACATGACCTCAATATCATCGCCGGCCTTCTTGATGGTGCGGTGAAGAATTTTCAATTCATTTTTTGTTGGAGCTTCATCATTCGCAACAAAATTTCCTTCTTCATCAAAAAATAATTTCCAGAATTTCTTAAGGAAGCGAAAGACGCCGTCAATGCCTTTTGTATCCCAGGGTTTGCTTTGTTCGAGAGGACCGAGGAACATTTCGTAGAGACGGAATGCATCGGCTCCGTATTTTTCAACAACTTCATCGGGATTGACGACGTTGTATTTTGACTTAGACATTTTTTCACCCCATCCGTCCCAAGACAAAAACTCTCCCTCTGAATTCTTAATAAAAGTTGCATTTGCATATTCGGGCCTCCATCTCTTGAAAGCTTCAACATCCATCTTATTTTGATTGGAAAGATTTATATCAATATACATTTGATTAGTATCCTCAACCAAATCCAGATTGTTTTCTGATAGATAATCATTAAAAATATCACGAGAAATAAAAACATCTTGTCCATTCAATCTCGAAATATGTTGAGTCACATGTGTTATCTTTCCCTGATTCACCAACTTCTTCGCCGGCTCATCAAAAGGAATCACTCCAATATCAAAAAGAAATTTTGTGCAGAAGCGGAAGTACATGAGATGCCCTGTTGCATGCTCATCGCCGCCGAGATAGAGATCAATGTTTTGCCAGTAGTTGATTGCTTCTTTTGATGCTAACTCTTTTTCATTGTTCGGATCTCCATAGCGCAGGTAGTACCAGTTGCTGCCGGCCCAGCCGGGCATGGTGGTTAATTCATACTCATATTTTCCTTTATACTTCCAGTTTGTTGCGCGCGCGAGCGGCGACTCGCCGGTTTCTGTAGGCAGATATTTGTCAACTTCAGGAAGCACCACGGGTAAATCACTTTCATCCACAGTATTCGGGATTCCTTCTTCATTGTAATAAATCGGAATCGGCTCTCCCCAGTAACGCTGCCTTCCGAAAATGGCATCGCGTAATTTGTAATTCACTTTTCGCTTTCCGATTCCCTGCTTTTCAATTTCATCAACCGCTTTTTTAATGGCATCGGGAACTGAAAGTCCATTGAGAAAATCAGAGTTGCAAACGATCCCATCTTTTTCATCAAAAGATTTTTCAGTGACATCAACACCTTCGATAATTGAAATGACGGGCAAACCAAAATGTATGGCGAAGCGATGATCACGCTCATCATGACCGGGCACGCCCATCACGGCGCCTGTGCCGTATGTGGCCAAAACATATTCCCCAATCCAAACCGGTATTTGTTTTCCCGAGAAAGGATGAATCGCATACGTTCCTGTGAATTGGCCTGTAATTTTTTTGATGTCGGTCATGCGTTCACGCTCGCTGCGGTTCTTCGCATACGCTACATATTCTTCAACTTGTTTTTTGTATTCCGGAGTTGTAATCTTTTCCACCAACTCATGTTCAGGCGCGAGCGTGATGAATGTTGCGCCGAAGACAGTGTCAGGCCGGGTAGTGAAAACTTCAATGGTGAATGGTGAATGGTGAATGGTGAATTGGATGGAACATCCTTCTGATTTTCCAATCCAGTTCCGCTGCGATTCTTTGATCGCTTCGCTCCACTCAATTTTCTCCAGCCCATTCAGCAATCGCTCGGCATACGCTGTAATCCGAAGTGACCATTGCTTCATTAACTTTCTTTCCACAGGGTATCCGCCGCGCTCGCTCACACCGTCTTTCACCTCGTCGTTAGCGAGAACGGTTCCCAGTGCAGCGCACCAGTTCACCCATGAGTTGGCGAGGTAGGCGATCCGATAATTGAGAAGAGTGTCGCTCTTTTCTTTCTCCGAAAAATTCTTCCATTCATCGGCAGAAAAAATCCTGGTTTCATCACACACCGCATCAACATTTGAATTTCCATTTTCTCCAAATTCCAGAATCAATGAAGCGATAGGTTCTGCTTTATCTGTTTTCTTATTGTACCACGAATGAAAAAGTTTGATGAAGATCCATTGTGTCCATTTGTAAAATCCGGGATCACTTGTCCTGATCTCCCGGCTCCAGTCGAAGCTGAACCCGATTTTATCAAGCTGCTCTTTGAAGGTCTGAATATTTTTTTCGGTGGTAACGGCAGGATGTTGCCCCGTTTGAATGGCATATTGCTCCGCCGGCAATCCGAATGAATCAAATCCCATCGGGTGCAGGACGTTGAAGCCCTTCAATCGCTTGAAGCGCGCATAAATATCGCAGGCAATGTACCCGAGGGGGTGACCCACATGCAAGCCGGCACCTGAAGGATATGGAAAAAAATCAAGAGCATAATATTTCGGTTTGGAGTGATCCAGCTCAACACGATACACGTCATGCTTCGTCCAAAATTCTTTCACATCCTTCTCTATGTCGCTGAATTTGTATTCCATTTTCTTTTTCTGAAAATTTTTGCAAAGCTAAGAAAGGGAGAGGTGAATGGTGAATGGTGAATGGTGAATGGTGAATGGTGAATCGTAATAGGGAATCATGAGAGAGATATTATTCGATGGTCGTATGAGGTTTATCTTGTTGAAAAGAGACGATGTGTAATTAAGGTTGAGGTTGTTCGTTTTTTATTTTCGCAGTACAATCAATCATCATCGTGGCAGAGAAAAAAATATCATCCCGGCGTTTCAAGCCGAATTATTTGTTCAGCATCGTCAGCACGTCACTCGTTTTGTTCATGCTCGGAATTCTTGCGCTGGTTTTCAGCAGCGGAAAAAAACTGGCGAATCAGTTCAAAGAGAATCTGGAATTCACGGTGATCATCAAAGACAATGTGAGGGAGAAAGAAATTCTCACACTTAAGGATACCTTGGAAAAGGAACCGTGGGTGAAGAGCGCTGAATATGTTTCGAAGAAGGAAGCACTCGATGATGCGGCAAAAATTTTCCTGGAAGATAACGGGGAAGATTTCAAAGACCTTCTGGATTACAATCCGCTCTTTGCTTCCATCAATTTGAAATTATATTCCAATTTCACAAGCCAGGACAGCATTAACAAAATTGAAAAGGTTGTGACGGCGCATCCAGAAGTAAGTGAGTTTTACTATGAGCGCAAATTAGTGGAATTGATGAATGATAATTTGCGGAAGATCGGTTGGTTCATCATGGGCATCAGCATTATACTCATCCTCGTTGCTATTACGATTCTTGATTCTACCATTCGTCTTTCCATGTACGCGCATCGTCTTCTCATTCGAAGCATGCAACTCGTTGGTGCCACGCGATCATTCATCACAAAACCATTTCTAACCCGGAGCATTGTAAACGGGTTTATTGCTGCCATCATTGCAATTGTTCTTTTGTTTGCGCTCATGAAATTTGCTGTAACACAACTCCCCGATTATCAGGCGCTGCAGGATTATACGGTGATCGGTTTCATTTTCGCAGGCATCCTCATTATGGGTTTGGTGTTTTCGTCGCTAAGTACCCTCATTGCAGTGAGAAAATATTTAAGAATGAAAATTGATGAGTTGTATTGACAGAGCGAGTTCTCTAATTAACTCTGGTTATCAAGCCTATCTCCATCTTAGAGTAACTTGTAGAAAGTAACCTTTTACCATTTTTCACGGTTTATGCTCATAGGACCGCGGAAATATTTTCAGATGAAGCCTCTTGAGTGAAGTTATCTGAAAGTCAGTTCCGATTATAATGGTTACCACTCCTATTTATATCTGAGAGTAACTTATATAAGTAACTTTTTCCCAGTGATTTTTCGCTAATAAATTTTTTATATTAGTCGAATAATTTTTGCTATTTTTCCGAGGAATACCAAGGACAGCTTTCGCGCAGAAAGATAGATTCAGGAATCCGAAATTGACCGCAAAACCGAAATCGTAAGTTTAATATAAAGTTGCTTTCAGGAATACAAGCATAAAATGATGATGATCATGAAAAAATTTTCATTGCTTTTTTCGACTAAGAATATAGTCACTCTCTTGGCAAGCATTCTGCTCTGCTTCAGCGCATTTGCGCAGCATCAGGATAAGATAGTGAAAGTAGATTCCGAAACTCCCGCAACTGCTCAATTGAAGATGATCTCTCCGGTTATTAATTTAGAAACCGCAAAGGAAGGTACCTACCAAATTGTTCGCATTATTGGAGAACCAGAGGATGTTGTGCCCCGGTCATTAATTGATCAGATAGAATCATACAGGACACAAGATCAAATAATCTACATTCAAGCAGGAGAAAATACCTGGATAAAAATTTTATCTTACGACGAAATTCTTGCACCGGATTTTAAGCCGGTTGCCGGAGTGGTTTACATTGAAGGAAAACTGGACAAATAAATTAGCATTAAGGATATACTAAACACATAAATTAATTTCTAATGAGAAAGCGGATATTCACACTCTCCGTTATGTTGTTATTAGCCGGGCTGCATCAAAGTTTTGGGTACAACATGACACCCGGGACGATCAGTGCTGCCACACTATCAGGAAACTTTTATGACAGCCAGGGATCAGGTGCAAATTATCTTTCCAACGAAAACATTACGGAAACTTTTACCAATACTGGCACCTCATGTCTGCAATTTGTCTTTACCTCATTCCAAACTCAGATAGGTAATGACATACTCACTATATATGATGGTCCTACTACAGCTTTCCCGATTATAGGTCAGTATTCTGGTATCGTTTCGCCGGGCACTATTACGTCCAGCTCTGGTTCACTTACTTTCAACTTTGTTTCTAATGCACTTAATAATAAGACCGGATGGGCTGCCACCATCACGAGCGTAACCTGCGCAACAGGATACCTTATGGCCAATGGAACAATATCTACCTGCGCAGGATTATTTTATGATCCTCAGGGAGCTAGTAATTATACCACTATCAATAGTACGATCACTGAAACATTTTCAAGCAATGCAGGAAATTGTATTTCAGTGACCTGGTATTCTTTTTCACTCTCTACGGGAGGAGGAGGTGGAGGTGACGTACTCAGTGTTTATGACGGAACAAGTATTGCGGCACCGCTGATCGGGTCTTACACCGGAGTAACCTTGCCGCCAGTCATGCTTTCTTCAAGCGGCTCACTGACCTTCAAATTTGTAACGAATGGAAGTGGCTTTTCTACAGGATGGGTAGCAGCACTTTCCTGCGACGTTTGTCCGTCCGCTCCTGCAGGAACTGCAACTTATTTGGCTCCAACGGTTGGACTTCAAAACACATATCTGGGAACAAATATGGTAAGCACTTGCAGTGGCACATTTACAGATAATGGGAATGTTGCAGGGAACTACAGTAATAACATCAACCTGATTTACCGGACCTTTTGCCCATCTACTGCCGGAAATTGTTTGCGAGTCAATTTCTCCTCTTTCAACATCGCCACTGGTGATGTGCTTTATTTAGGTGCCGGGCCCACACAAAATAGTGCCACAGCAGGATATCCGGGATACATTGGGGGATGGAGCGGAACATGTACCAGCTATCAAAACTGTATGGGAGCTGGATTGGGACCTTTTACATCTTTCGATCAAAGCGGGTGCCTTACCTTTCGGTTCACTTCAAATTCATTAACTACTAACTCTGGTTGGGTGGCTACGCTGGATTGCGTTCCATGCGCAAGTGGCCCAAACGGTACTGATAACAGCGATTGTAGTGATGCCACCCCTATTTGCTCGAACTCCTCATTCAGCGATGCAAGCACAGGCCCCGGTATAGTTTCAGACGCAGGAACAGGATGTGCCATTGCTGAGAACTATTCTAACTGGTATAAAATAACCATTTACAGTGGCGGGACATTGGGTCTTATTATTAATCCGGTTAATAATGCTTGTTCAAGTGCCGGTGATGATTATGATTTTACCTTGTATTCTGCAAGTTCATGTGGTTCTCTTGGTACACCGGTGCGTTGCTCCTATGCTGCAAAGCCCTGGAGTGGACCCGGATGTGACGGACAGACAGGACTTAGTTCTGCAAATAACTTAACGATAAATACAGGTCCTGCTATTTGTGGTGGTAATAATACAGGTTCTGATACAAATGAAGATGTTTGCGGAAATCAATGGAATAATGATTTGACAGTAACAGCGGGACAAACCTATTACCTGCTGGTAAACAAATGGACGCCCGGAGGAAGTGGATTTGCTCTGAACTGGGTTTTAACAAACGGTGCATCGCTTGACTGCTCTGTGGTACTTCCCGTCACTGTTACTTCTTTTACCTGCTCGCCTGAAAATGGATTGATTGCCTTAGACTGGAAATCGCAATCAGAATACAACAATGATCATTACGTAGTAGAGAAATCATCGGATGGTGAGAACTTTAGTGTATTCGGAACAGTCGCCGGTAAAGGAACTACCTCGCAACCGTCAGAATATTTCGCGGTTGACTATCATCCTTATTCAGGAAATAATTATTATCGTCTGACTCAGGTAGATAAAGACGGCACGGAAGTAAGATTACGTACAACTTCATGCTCCATTGCAAATCAAAATGAGGAGACGACATTACAAGTATTTGATCTTACTGGAAAGCTTCTTTACACATTAAAACTCAATGCCGGGGACTATGAATTGACAATGCATAACCTGTCACTGCCGAATGGCGTTTATGTAACTGCAGTCATTCACGGAAACGGTACTGCAGAACTGAGTAAGTATCTGAAGATGTACTGACCATCACAGGAGCACAAAAATTTCAGCGGAACAAACAGGTCGCATTTTCTAAAGGCGGGTGTGAATCTTACCAGGAGTATTTTAACCTGGTATGCTTTAATTTTTGCCTTTAACTTTTCTTTATCGCTGCAGAAATTTTGTTTCTTGATTTAAAGTTTGAAATTCGCCGTTGGAAATCATATTGAACATGGCAAAGCAACCAGAAAAGACAAATGAGAAGCAAGTGAGAAAATCTGTAACGGCACAAAATGTTACATCACGATTTTTATTCGGTAAGAGAAATTATATGTTCCTCTTTATCGGGTTGGCCATCCTCGCAATCGGATTTTTATTGATGACCGGAGGGGCACAACCGCCCACTCAATTTGATCCTGATGTGGTGTATAATTTTCGCAGAACCACTCTCTCCACAATTTTCGTAACCATAGGATTACTTGTAGTGCTCTACTCAATTTTCGTGAAGCATTCGATGGAGGAACAAAAATGAGAAACACCATCGGGAGGGGCAAAAATTTTTCATTGTCCCATTTAAAATTTTTATTTCGATGGTAAGACTGCTGAGCTTATTTGCTTAGAAGAAAGCTTCTCTGAATTCGTCACGATGTCGCCAGGTAACAAGCAGGGTCTTTCGCTCTCTCTCTTTTTTAATTTTGATAAGTTGATACCATGAAAAGAAAGTTGACACTGTGATAAGAAAATGGCTAACTTAGCTTTCGTAAAAAAAAAAATTCATTGAGTCGAAAAATTTATAATTTTTCATCATGAAAAAACAATTGACGCTCCTTCTTTTCTCTTTCAGTTTTTTCCTCACAAAAGTCTTCAGCCAGGATGTATTGTACCTCGATGGAAGTGGCGCGCAACCTAACCTCACGATTCAATCAGGCGCCTCGGTTTACTGCCAGGGAGGATATGTTGCCAATGCAACCGCACAAGGAATGCAGCTCGACGGCGATCTGTTTGTTGGCGATGCAAATGGGTTCACTGCAAACTGGACCGACAATATGGCGAGCAGCTCAGTGTTGCTGACGAGTTCCGGCGCTGTTTATTTCCAGAGTAACATCCAGCAAAACATTACCGGAGCGAACACCGTTTTCTACAAAGTTATTTTCAACAATACGAGTGTCAACACGTCCGGCATTCAATTGCTCACCAATATCACCGCTTCTAATCAGGCCAATTTTGAGGATGGTCTGGTGTATGCGAACGCAAATACATTTTACATTTCCAGTACGGCTTCCAACGCAATTATTTCTTCTGCTCCAAACACCAGCACATACTCCAGCAGTTGGGTGGCTGCACTCTACAGTAGTGGTGGGAAGTTAAATCGTGAAATGGTGAACAGCGGATCAACCTATGATTTCCCCGTTGGCAGCACCACTTCTGCACAATTGCTGCAAGTTAGCCCCACCAACATCTCCGGCATTTCGCGCTTCAGCTCTTCATGGGAAAACGGAGTCTCAGGAAACAGCCCGATTAGCATCAGCGAATGCGGAACGTCGTACACTCAAGTTAACAATTACGGTGAATGGCATTTACGCCCTGCAAATGGCGGAGCGATTGGCACCGGAAGTTTTGCGGCAGGGAACATAACATTAAAAGGGTGGAATATTCAGTCGCCCGCATTTCCGGGATTGATAGATAATGAGTTCGCACTTCTTGAGCGGGCTGATGGAGATTTAACTACCGCCGGATGGCAAGTCCCAAATCCGAGTTGTACTTCTCTTAGTGCAGCCGGAACGCCCGGAAGAACCGTGGGAGGCAATTACGCCCTGCGAAATAATCTCACAGCGTTTAGTGACAATACGAGTCAACTCGGAATCGGGATGACGATATTAGTTCTGCCCATCGAGTTGCTTTCTTTTACGGGATGGAATGAAGGTGCCGTCAACCAACTCAACTGGAATACTTCAGCTGAATACAACAGCAACTATTTTGATTTGGAAAGAAGCGCGGAGGGCAATGACTTTTCAGCCATAGCGAAATTAAGTGCAGCGGGATTTTCTACGAATGAACTCAACTATCACTTCACAGATGCGAAACCCAATCATGGTTTAAATTACTACCGGCTAAAAATGGTTGATCGCGATCAAACGTTCACATACTCTAACATTGTTTTGATTAAGTTGAACAGCAGCAGCGCTGTTTCAACAGTTGTCTCACCGAATCCGGTCATTAACAGCATTAACATTCAATTGCAATCGGTAAATGATGGAGAATTGCTTGTTCAATTGACGAATGCACTTGGCATAGTAGTTCGCTCTAAAACCTGGCAAGTGGTAAGTGGAGAAAACTTCACCGGCATCAGCACCATCGGCCTTCCGGCGGCGATGTACTTCGTAAATATCTACCGCTCTTCTGCTGCCCCTGCAGAAACTTACAAGGTCGTGAAAGAAAATTGATTTGGAAGTTTATTCCTTAAGGAAGAAAATCCTGGTCTCCTCAATCACCATTTTCGTGGGATTATTATCCCGGCATCAATGGAATTTACTCCGGAAAAAGATATTCCCTTGTTCGACAAGTTCGACATTCTTTGTCTTCCGTTTGCCTGTTCTCAGTATCTCGAATTCGCTACCTTTGCCACGCTATCGTAAAAATTCTACTTATAGATGCTCAGGGAAAAGTTACGCTTCTATTCTCTTATCAATCTTCTCGGTGATATTTTTATTCTCATCTTCTCCTTCCTGATTGGCTATCTTTTTATCTGGGGACATTTCAAGCCCAATTTCAGTATCTTCTTTTTCAAAGTATCATTCGCCCTCATTGCATGCTGGCTTGTGGCGTCGCTTTTTCTCAAACTTTATTCACCGGAACGGTTTGAGCAATTCGAGAGATCGTTCTCCAAACATTTCCAGGCCATCGTTCTGCATGCAATGCTTATTTCTACTGTGGTTCTGCTCGTTAAAGATTTTAACGTGTCACGCATTCTCTTCATCTACGGTTATTTTCTTTTTGTATTCTTTGATACGCTGGCGCGCCTGGGACTGATGTATGTGTTGCGACGCGAACGGGAATCGGGAAAGAATTCATTCAAAGTGATTGTAGTAGGGGGTGATCACATGGGGAAAAGCATGTTTGATACGCTGAGGGATTATACAGGCTACGGCTTCAGGCCGATGGGCATTTTTGACGACAAGCTTCCGCCAAATGCTACTTATCAACTCGATGGAACAATTGAAGATGCAAAGCGATTCGCGCTTGAAAATAAAATTGATGAAATTTTTTGCGCCTTGCCATTGAGAGACAAAGAGCGCATATCTTCCATACTTCGATTTGCAGAAGACAATTTGATTCGATTCAAGATTGTGCCCGACTTCAGCGCCTTCAACAACCGTAATATCAAAGTGGACTTTTACAGTTTCTATCCTGTCATTTCATTGCAGGCAGAACCGCTGTCAAATATCTTCAACCGGATTGTGAAAAGAAGTTTTGATATTGCGTTTTCATCACTCGTAATGATTTTTATTCTGAGCTGGCTCATTCCGCTCGTGGCAATCCTGATTAAATGGGAGTCGAAAGGTCCGGTGTTTTTCATTCAGAATCGCTCCGGAAAAAATTACAAGACTTTCAAGTGCTGGAAATTCAGAACCATGAATGTGACTGACAGTGATGATGAATTTGTACAGGCGAAAAAAAATGATTCACGAATCACCAAGGTTGGAAAATATCTCCGCAATCTTAACATTGATGAGCTTCCGCAATTCATCAACGTTTGGCTGGGGGAGATGAGCGTGGTAGGTCCGCGCCCGCATCCGATCAAGCTCAACGAAACATACCGTAACATTATGGAACGTTACATGAGCCGGCATTTGGAGAAACCGGGCATCACCGGACTTGCCCAGGTACGCGGTTACAGGGGCGAAACCACCGATCCCGATCTGATGAATCAGCGTGTGCTCACCGATGTATTTTACATTGAGAATTGGAGTTTTCTTCTCGACGTAAAAATTATTTTACTCACAGTGTGGAATATGGTCCGTGGAGAAAAGAACGCGTACTGATCTTCATACGAGGATGACACCGATTGCAAAAAAATGTACAAGCGCTTGCACCAATGGAAAAGCACAAAGTAATCGGTGTAATCTTTTGTAAATCGGTGCAATCATTTAATAAAAAAATTCATGCCCGATAAAATTCATTTTGCCATAATTGGCTTCGGTCACATTGGGCAGCGCCATGCGCAAATGATCCTTGATCATCAGTTTGCGGTACTCGTGGGGACCGCAGATACAGATGCGTCTCAAAAAAAAATTGCAGAAGAAAATTTTAAAACGCTCTTCTTCAATTCTCCGGAGGACCTTCTTGCTGCTGACCTCACCATTGATGTAGTGATAGTAGCAACGCCGAATGGCCTGCATGCATCGAACGCCATTAAAGCGCTCGACAGAAATTGTCACGTGGTTATTGAAAAACCAATGGGCTTGTCGAAGGCAGAATGCGAAGAGGTGATCAGTAAATCACTTCAGGTTTCGAAAAAAGTTTTTTGTGTGATGCAGAATCGTTACTCTCCTCCTTCCCAATGGTTGAAAAATATGATGACAGAAAATCGACTCGGGAAAATTTTTCTGGTTGAAGTGAATTGCTTTTGGAATCGTGACGACCGCTACTATCATCCCGGTGAAAAGCACAATGGAAGAAACTGGAAAGGAAAAAAATCGCTCGATGGCGGGCCGCTCTTCACCCAATTCAGTCATTTCATTGACATGATGTATTGGCTCTTCGGTGACGTCACGAACATTCAAACACACTTCACCAACTTCAATCATCAGCACTCTACAGAATTTTTTGACGATAGCGGATTAGTGACATTCGAATTTCTCAGTGGCGGAATCGGCTGCTTCAATTACTCCACATCGGTGTGGGATAAAAATATGGAGAGCAGCATCACCATCATTGGAGCAAAAGGAAGTATTAAAGTCGGCGGACAATACATGGAGAGAATTGAGTATTGCCACATTGAAAATTACACGATGCCTGAATTGCCTGCATCGAATCCGCCGAATGATTACGGTGGTTACAAGGGAAGCGCTGCCAATCATCAATACGTAATTCAAAACGTTATTGACACGCTCACAGGAAAATCTACCATCAGCACGAATGCCCTTGAAGGGATGAAAGTGGTGGAGATCATTGAGAGATTTTATAAGATGAAGTAAAGTCCAAATGGTTCCAATGAAACCATCTTTTAATCTGCAATCATGCGATGAAAAGAATAATTAAGTGAATGAATAATGTATAAAGTTTCGGAAGAGATTCGGTGAAGAAAATATCTTTGATTTCTCTGTCATTCAACGCACCCACGCAAAATGAAAAAGTTTTTACTTGCGTCTGCTATTTTTTTTTCCTGCCTTGAAAGCGAAGCACAGGATTGCAATAAAGCCCCGACGGGACTTACTCTCACGAATGTTACTTCCTGCTCTGAAAAACTAAGCTGGCTTGCTGTTGCAGGCGCTGTTAAGTATCGTGTTAAATTTAGAAAGACCGGAGATCCGGTTTGGGGGCCGGTCAAAGGCATCGGTGATAAAACCTATTACACCTTCAAAAATCTTTTATCCAATACTTCCTATCAATTCGCTGTAATGGATGAGTGCGGGGATGGAACCAAAAGCAAATACAGAAATATAACCGGGCAAACAGCAGCATGCACGCTACCCACGATTACAAGTGTGTTTGCGCTTAGCTCCTCGTCTCTCAAAATCAACTTAAATATTTGTTCATGCACTTTTGATTCTATCCGCATTCAATACACTAGTAGTAACCAGCCGTGGAAATATTATGCAACAGTGGAAATAAACAATGTTGTATTAAACGGATTACTCGCAAACACACAGTACACCATTGAGGCAAGCGCATGTCCGCTGAGTATGAACAATTGGACAGCATCTGTTACAGCAACTACACCCGCAAATCCAAATATTCTTTGGATTGTGTTAGATGATTCCCGGTTCGATTCATATAGCTGTAATTACGCCCCTGCATGGTTTCAAACTCCGAACATTGATCGCATCGCAAATGAGGGTGTCAATTTTAGATCTTATTTCGTCACTACCTCTTTTTGCACCCCGAGCCGTTCTTCGATGGTGACGGGATTGTATGGACACAATAATGGTGGTATTGACAACGCATCTCCGATTTATGATTCCCTTCCCATGGTGGCAACACTGCTCAGGAATAATGGTTATTACACAGGTATGGTTGGCAAGTGGATTCAAAACTCACCATATCCAATCTTTGATTTCAGCATGGAGGGTGCCGGGAATTATTTCAACCCCACGTATGTCCGGCAGGGGGTGGGAATTCATCCTTTAGGACATTCAACAGATATCTTAACAGACACAGCACTTGCGTTTATCCATCGTACCCCCCGTCCATTTTTCCTGTGGTTAGGATACAAGGCCACGCATGATCCAAAACAACCGCAGACTGCCTATACAAGCTATTATCAGAATGATCCCATGCCTGTGCCTGATAACACCGCCCACTATACCGATGATTATCCCTCCTACCTCTATTCATCATCAGAGCATCAAATTGATCCCGATAGCATTCCTAATAATTACCTCCTGTATTTCCAATTGCTGAAAGGAGCCGATGATGCAATCGGAAAAATTTTGGACACGCTTCAGGCACTGGGAATCCTCGACAGCACTCTTGTTTTGTTTACCAGCGATAATGGTTTTCTTATGGGCGAGCACGGTCTTTATGCAAAGCGCTTTCCCTATGAGCCATCCATCCGCGATCCACTCTTTATCCGGTATCCGGCGTGGTTCACACCGCACTCGATTATAGATCACCAGATGGCACTCAACATTGATTTACTTCCCACCACACTCGAGGCAGCCGGACTTCACGATACAAGCCTGCATTTTGATGGCATCTCCCTCCATGATCTTTATACGGGCGTCACGAAACGTAAAGAATTTATGTATGAGTCATTAAGGGAATCCTCCGATGGCAGTTTTCCAACAATCCTCTCTGTGCGCTCCTTTCACTACAAATATGTTTACAGCAGTTGCGAAACAACAACTGAAGAATTTTATGATCTTCTAAAAGATTCTGAAGAAAATACCAACCTGATTCACAATTCTGAATACACTGCAATCATTGATACCTACCGTCAAAAACTCGCTTCGCAAAAAGCGTTGTTCAATTATAAATACGAAAGCCCTGTAATGAATTGCTACCTGGTGGACAATATGCGGGAAACGTTACAAGACAATAATGAGGATGATACTTTTAATTCCTTGATAGCGACACCCAATCCGTCATCAGGAGTATTCAACGTGATCAATCCCTTTAATGAAAAATTCACGCTTGATGTATTCAACGACACCGGCGTATCAGTTTACCATGCTAAAGTGTATGCGGGTACTAATGAGATAAACATAAGCCGATGTTTGCCGGGTCTTTATCACCTGCATTTGGTGAGTGGGCAGGGAAGAAAATTTGAATTGCCTCTGGCAATCATTCAATGATCGTGCAGTTGTGCAACACTGAGGAAGCGCCTCAAAATTATTCTGAGTGAGTGCAGCTTGTGTGATAAGCAAACTCAAGCGGTGATTTTTTTTCTGAGAATACATAAGTGCATTCTCATTGCAAATGAAACTTCTTCACTCCATCTTCCATTTTCACTTCATAAAACTCCGCATTCAACCCTGTTTTCATTTTATATTCAGAAAAAACTTTTTCACAAAATCTTTCCTTCACTTCTGCGCGAATCAAATTGATCGTGCATCCGCCAAACCCTGCCCCACTCGGCCTTGAAGCAAGACAGCCATTGACTGAAAGTGCAGCACTCACAATAGTTTCGAGTTCTGAGCATGACGCATCGTAATAGTCGCGTAGCGACGCATGCGATTGATTCATCAGCGCTGCTAACTCGCCTACGTCCCCTCTTGCCAGCGCTGAGGCTGCGCGCTTTACCCGTTCCTGCTCATATACGATGTGATGCGCACGCTTGCGAGTGACTTCATCAGGAAAAAAATGTTCGATTGAATCAAATTGCTGCAGCGTTGCATCCGCTAAAAAATTTACAGGCAACAATCGCTGCATGATCTGCAAAGCTCCTCTGCATTCATTGAAGCGATCATTGAAAGCAGAGTTCTCTAATTGCCGCGGCTTGTTGGTATTGGCGATGATAAATTCATAGTCGCCAATATTCACCGGAATGAATTCATGCTCTTCCGTCACGCAATTTAAAAACATCGCATGATTTTTCCTCCCCAACGCTACTGCATATTGATCAAGGATGCCGCATTGCACGCCGACAAAATCATTCTCTGCACGCTTCGATAACAGTGCAATTTCTTTCAGCGAAAGCTTTGTATTCAACAATTCATTCAATGAAAATGCTGTTACCACTTCTATGGATGCCGATGAAGAAAGACCGGCACTGATGGGCAGATCGCCGTTAAAAAGCATTTCGAATCCCAATGCTCCCGATACAATTTTCTGAAATTCATTCACTACACCAACCGGATAATTCCACCAATCATTTCCAACCTTCGCATCAATTTCGTTTAAAGAAATTTCGAATGAAGAGCTATAATTCAGTGAAGTCAACTTCAGGATGTGATCCTTTCTCTTTCTTACCAGCAAATACGTTCCCATTGAAAGTGCACACGGCAAAACAAATCCTCCATTGTAGTCAAGATGCTCACCGATGAGGCACACCCTGCCCGGAGCGAAGAATGAATGAATCACTTCTCCATTCCTGCCAAAGTGTTGTTCAAAAATTTCTTTCAGTGCCTTCACCATTGTCAGATTTGAAAAGCATTGCAACAAGATAAAATGAAAGCAGCAATTGGTAAATAAGCAAATAATTTCCTTCACCGCGAGACTGCTCAAAAGTCTGCCTGAACTAAAGCAGATGCTGCAACGACTTCAATATACAGTTGGAAAAATAAGACAAATGGCTCCCTAAGGAATCCACCACCAGTATTTTCTGAAAATGTTTTTCATACAGAAAAAAGAAAATTCAAAGATATTTACCACGGAAAGTAATCACTTCATGAAAGTTGTCACGATTGTTGGCGCTCGTCCGCAATTCATAAAAGCCGCTGCTGTAAGCCGCAGCATTCGAAAGAGAAAAAACATTCGGGAAATTCTCCTTCACACCGGTCAGCATTTTGATGCGAACATGTCGGCTGTTTTTTTTGATGAGCTTGAAATTCCAAAACCGGCTTACAACCTTGACATCAACAATTTACATCACGGCGCCATGACGGGAAGAATGCTGGAGGGGATCGAAGAAATTTTACTGAAGGAAAAACCGGATTGGGTCATGGTGTACGGTGATACCAATTCCACGATTGCAGGATCGCTGGCAGCAAAAAAATTACACCTGAAAGTAGCGCACGTAGAAGCAGGTATGCGCAGCTTCAATATGCGCTCACCGGAAGAGATCAATCGCATCCTCACCGACCGCGTTTCTGATTTGCTTCTTTGTTCTACCACTGCCGCAAGAGAAAATCTGCAACGCGAAGGATTTCAAAGTTTCGATTGTAAAATCATTCTTAGCGGTGATGTTATGTATGATGCAGCATTATATTATTCGGAGAAAGCACAACAGGATTTACAAATCCTGAAGGCGATTCCGTTCAAAGAATTTGTGCTGTGCACACTGCATCGTGAAGAGAACACAGATGATCCGGCAACACTCAAGCATATTCTGTCTGCATTAAAAAAAATCCACCGCGAAATCCCGGTGGTATTGCCATTGCATCCCCGCACACGAAGGCGGTTGAAGAGTTTTGATTTGAAATTTCCATTCTGCATTATTGACCCTGTCGGCTATCTCGGTATGCTTGTGCTGCTGAATCGTTGCGAAATGGTAATCACCGACAGTGGTGGTTTACAGAAAGAAGCATTCTTCTTCAAAAAATTCTGTATCACCCTGAGGGAAGAAACAGAGTGGATAGAATTGGTTCATCTCGGTGTGAATCGAATTGCCGGTTCTGATGAGAAAAAAATCCTTTCCGCTTTTCAATTTTTCGGGAGAAAAAAATTTTCAGCGAAAGAAAAACCCTATGGTACTGGTAATGCTTCAGAAAAAATTGTGAACGCGCTAATAAGATATTCTTAACACGGCGGCCAATTGTGGCCGGGATTTTCAACTTGCCATTCTTTCCTTAAAAAAAGCCGCGGCAACTTTTGCACACGGCTTTCAATTTTCTTCTCACAAAAAAAATCATCTCACCAGGGTGACATTTCCCTGCAGCGTAAATCCTTTGCCACTAATGAAATGACCGGTAACGTAATAAATGTAAACGTCGACGGGTTGTAGTTCTCCCTTAACCTTGCCGTCCCATCCTTGTGAGATGTCGCTCGATTTGTTTGCATAAACTTCCTGACCCCAGCGATTGAACACGATGAAATCGTAGTCTACAACGTTAGTAGCCAGGGGATGGAATAAATCATTCTTACCATCACCATTGGGAGAAAATGCGGCAGGTAATAAAATCACGCAGCGATTTCTCAGTCTCACGGTATCGAATCCTTTACATCCGTGATAGTCAACTGATACCCATACGTACACAACCGAATCACCCGGCATTACATAATTGATGTCGGGAGTTGTTTCACCGGTAGTCCACAAATACGCATTACCGGAATCATTGGCAGCAAGATAAATGATTGCGCCTTCACATATCATCGTGTCGTCATGAAGAACAGGATTGGGAATGTGGTACACTGAAATGGACGTTGAATCCTGCGCTGTGCCGCAAAATTGATCTATGGCCGAAAAGTAAATGGTGTAAGTCCCCTCATTGCTATAAGTATGAGTAGGGTTCTGCGCGGAAGAAGAACCTCCATCGCCGAAACTCCAATTCCAGCTTGCAGGATTTCCTATTGAAGCATCAGTGAATTGAATCTCATCTCCAACACAATACGGCGGAGGCTGCATGGTAAATCCACCGGTGATGTTAGGATGAACATCAATGGTTTGCGAATATGTTGCAGTACAGTTAGGCGGAATGGTGATTGTAAGAGTGACGGTGTATGAACCAGTGCCTGAGTATGTATGCGTTGGGTTTTGCAGTGGTGAATTTGCGCCGTCTCCGAACGACCATGAGTAAGATGAAATATTTCCGGAAGAAAAATCAGTGAACGTGACTTCAGCACCATCGCAAATCAATCCCGGTGACACACCAAATGATGCATTATATGATGGCTGAGTCACTGTGTAAATATGCTGTTGCGTACAACCCAGTGAATTAACGAATACCAACACATAAGTTCCGGCAGCCAAATTGGACACTGTATCACCAACACTTCCACTTGTAACTTGTATCGTATCACCATTGGAGGTCCAAACAAATGTGTATGGCGGAGCATTATCTGTTGGCACCACCGACACCGCGCCGTCATTGCTGCCGATGCATGAAAGATTCACAGTGTCATAAGTTGCCGGCACGCTGCCGACAACTATGGTGACTGTATCAGAAGAAAATCCGCAGGATGCCGTGGTGACTACATAGCTCGTGGTGACGGTGGGATTCACTGTGATGTTGTATCCTGATCCAACGAAATTTCCGTCAATAGTATTCCACACGGGCGTGCCCGCAGCAAAAGGAACGGGTGCATAGGGAATTGTCGCGTAGGTATACGTATTTCCTGAAGGTGTAAAACGAATGGCATCATCGAAAGCAGTCCATTGCGTAGGGTAATTTCTTCCTGTTACAACCACGGCTACTGCTCCTGTAGCATCCTGCAAACCCTGAATTGCAGCACCGGCATTCCAGTTAACGCACAATCGCTTCTCTGTGAGATGCATTTCTATGTTGTTGCTTGTTTCATACAAGATAATCTGCCCGGTATAGAGCGTGTCATTGCAGGAATACATTGGAACACTGCAAAAGTTGTAAACGAAAAAGCGATTCGGTGCAACACCAAATGTGCCATAGCTGAGAGCCCCATAAGGCGGAACATAAGGATCAACATCATGCCACGGTCCATAGATTGAATTCAACGGATTAAGTGGCGAAGGCGCCGCATTAGCAATGACCCATGGAGAATATTGCCCTGCATTAATCAGGTCGAAACAAATATAATCGTTGGTGGAAAGAACACATTGAGTGTAGCTGTTTCCAAAATACGTAAAGGAGAACCCGAGATCAATAACGGAAGTGTAAATATCATCAGGATACTGAAGCAAGGTGCCGGTGCTTCCCGAATCAATAGTAACGCTTAGGGAAACTGGTGTGCCCGGTAAACACACAAACGTGTCGCAGCACGCGTGGATAATTTGCTGACCGGAAGAAATTTTGAGTGCGAATAAAAAAAGGAAGACGAGTGTGGTAGTTCTTTTCATTGCAATATAGGTTGAAGGCGATAAAATTAAAGCATTTCATAGAAGCAAAGAAGAATAGTTTTGCTCTCCGACGAAATAAGCGTGGGAATACATACAACGAAGAAAAGCACACTTTACCATCTTTAGGTGCGTTGGGTTTTTCAGTAAGTAGTACTTTTGAAACATTATGAAGCACGGCAGATTCATCATTGCAGCGATTGCCTTTTTTATTTTGGGAAAGGAAGAAACGAGTGCACAGGAACACCGGCTGATTCAATACAGCGGCATCGTGGTTTCAACCGATTCTGCTGTTACGCCGGTACCCTTTGCCACCGTTTACAATCGGGCCATTTGATTAGGTGCTGTGGCAAATTATCAGGGGTTTTTTTCATTCGCTGCCCGCGTGGGAGATACCATTGAAGTTTCGAGCATCGGCTACAGAATGGGATTGACTATTGTTCCTGATATTCCCGAAAATCAGAGTTATACTGCTATTATTTTTCTTCAGCCTGATATAAAAACACTTCCTGAAACACGAGTTTATCCATGGTTTTCAAAACAGCAATTCGCGGATGCTTTTGTTCATCTTAACATTCCTGATGATGACATTGAGCGCGCGAAGAAAAATCTGAATGCAGAAAAAATGAAAGAACTGGGTGAAACCATTCAGGATCCCAATCTGAATGCACGACAAACCCTGAACAACTATGCTTACACTTATTATTACCAGGGACAGTATCAGCCCCAAGCCATCTTAAGTCCCACGGCGTGGATGCAGTTCTTCAATGCTCTGAAGAGCGGAGCGTATAAGCAGTAGGCAGTAGGCAGTAGGCAGTAGGCAATAGGCAGTAGGAATAGCCAAGGGGCAATTGATAGTTGGCAATGGGTAGTACGCAGGAGGCGTTGGGCAATAAATGAAAATATATTGTGTAATTATTTTGAAATAACTTTTTGCGAAAGCTTTTTCTTGTCCTCAAGAGTCAAATACTTTTCAGGATTTTCAATCATATGATTAATTAGTCGTCCCACTTCCTCCGACTTTGCAATCAAGTTGTCATATTCGATGTTAGAAATATAATTACAGGCCAGGGAGAAATCGAGCCAGATTTGTGTTTCAGTATTTTCAGCGTCGGCATCAGAACACTTGCTGATGAAATGCGCTTGATATAATCTCTTTCGATATGCTTCACCAATACAGGTGCAGACACTTCGCGATGACCTTCTTATTTGATCAGTTAACGAATAAGTTTCTTCTTTCGGAAATTTTTTTGTGATCTCATAAATCTCCATTGCTAAAGAAAATGACCTCTTAAAAACGGTTAGATCACGAAATGATTGGCTCACCATTTTGATGATTGGTTTAATTTTTCTTTTTGCCTATTGCCTACTGCCTATTGCCTATTGCTCACTGCCTATTGCCTATTGCCTATTGCAAATTGCCTACTGCCCACTCATTTCCGGGAGGGAAACTTCATCTTGTAGTCTACATCAACAATCCCCTTTGAAATGTTATCAAGCTTCTTTTTGATTAAGCGCTTCTTCAGTGGCTTGAGATAATCAACAAAGAGAATTCCTTCAATGTGATCGTATTCATGCTGCACTACTCTTCCTGCTAATCCTTTAAACGTTTCAGTAACCGGCTGAAAATTTTCATCGAGATATTCGAGCGTGATCTCTTCCGGTCGCTCAATGTCTTCACGGATTTTGGGAATGCTCAGGCAACCTTCATTGTATTGCCAGGGCGTCCCGTTCTTATGAACCTGTGTCGCATTGATGAACACGCGCTGAATTCCTTCTTCATTCATGAACCGGTTGTCTTTTTTATCGGCATCTTCACGAATGTGCTTGAGGGCAGTAACGGTATCAATGATGAATAGCCGGATGGATTTACCGACCTGGGGTGCGGCCAATCCGATGCCGCTGGCGGAATGCATTGTTTCCTGCATGTCATCAATAAATTCCTTCAACCCGGGATAGTCCGCAGTGATCTCCGCTGCCTTTTTGCGAAGCATTAAATCACCATAAGCTATAATCGGAAGTATCATTGAATAGATGCAAGATAACTCTGCAAAATTACAACAGCACTTATTTTATCAATAAGTGATTTATCGCGACGGGCTTTTTTGTTTAATCCTGAATTAAAAATCGTCTGCTGCGCAATCTTCGAAGTGAAGCGCTCATCCACACGAATAATTTTTTTGTCGGGAAATTTTTTCTTCAATTCTGAAATGAATGATTCTACATCCTTGCTGATTTCAGAAGGTGTGTTATCCATATTCTTTGGCTCACCTACTATCACGCTTTCCACATGCTCCTTCTTAAAATAATCCCCAAGAAAATTCATCAACCCCGCAGTCTGTACAGTTTGCAGTGCGGTAGCAATGATTTGCAACGGATCGGTTACAGCAATGCCTGTTCGCTTCAACCCGTAATCAATTGCTAAGATTCTTGCCATCCTGATTTCTTAAATTACTCCCTACTCATTAATCTTTTGCTCTCGACTGAGTGTCTTCTCCAATCGAAGTGGCATTCTGAATCGAAGTGGGAAGTGAATGAAAAATTCTTCAGAAAAAATCAATTAGAACGAACACTGAAAAAACAATACTTGCAATTCCGTTCGTGGTAGCGAAAGCAAGATTCACTTTACTGAGGTCATTTGGTTTCACGAGGGTGTGCTGGTAAATGAGAAGCAAAAGAAAAATGAGCAACCCCATCCAATACCAAATATGGAATGCACCAATGAATCCAACGCTCACTAAACAAGCGATGCAGAGCAGATGAATGATGGAAGAAAACAGCAACGCATTTTTTTTTCCAAGCCAAACAGGGATGGAAAATAATTTTTGTTCCCGGTCAAATTCTTCATCCTGCAACGCATAGATAATATCGAAGCCGCTCACCCAAAACAAAACTGCAAGCCCGAGTAAAACCGGAAGCATATGAAATTTTCCGGTGACAGCAAGATATGCTCCGACCGGCGCCAGCGCTAACCCTAACCCGAGAAAAAAATGCGAGAGATGCGTGAATCGCTTTGTGTAACTGTAGCCGAGCACCACAGCAAGCGCAACCGGCGAAAGAAAAAAACACAAGCGATTGATGAAGAAAGCACTCACCATAAATCCTGCACAACAGGCAATCACAAAAATGATCGCTGAATTTTTTGCAATAACGCCTGAAGGAATTTCACGATTTGCTGTCCTGGGGTTCTCGCGATCAAATTTTGAATCGGCAACACGATTGAAACCCATGGCTGCACTTCGTGCGCACACCATGCACGCGAGCATGAGCAGGAAAGTTTTCCAGCTGAATGCATATCCTTCCTGCCACACGGCAAGAAAAAATCCGATCATCGCGAAGGGCAATGCAAAAACAGTGTGACTGAACTTAATGAGTGAGAGATATTTCTTCATTGTTTTTCCCGAACATTGGCGTGTATCGTAAGACCGGTTTCGGGCGGGTCCGTATTCGCAGAAACGGTGACATCTTTATTCTGAATATCTTTTTTGCCCGCGCTGTTGAATTGCACTTCAATGTTCGCTTTTGCACCCGGCGCAATTGGTTCCTTGGGGTAGGTAGAGACCGTACATCCGCATGATCCTTTTGCACTGGTAATGATAAGCGGGTTACTTCCGGTATTGGTAAATGTGAATGAGTGATGAACCACTTCGCCCTCGGTAACGTCGCCAAAATCAAAATTCTTTTCGTCAAACTTTATTGAAGTCTTCGGTGCATTGGCAGCAGGATCTTGTTTTGATGAAAGTTTACGATTCGGAAACGAAGAATAATCAGCCTGCTTCTCCATTCTTTCTTCAATCATGTTGAGGATGTCAATCACCGTCATGATGAAGACGCAGATGGTGATCACCACGAGGGAAAATGTTTTGATGTTTTCGTTCATAGAATAGAAAAAATTTGTGAGGCAAAGTTAGGAGGAAAATGTTTTCGTATCAGAATCACTTCCATTCCATCCTCGCTTCGGGTGCCGCATCCATTCCCGCAAATTCACCCGCTAAAAATTTATGATACGCCACTGAAGCAATCATCGCCGCATTATCAGTGCAGTATTCAACCGGCGGAATAAAAAGCTTCCAACCATGTTGCTCACTAAGCTTCTTCGCTTCTTTTCTCAATGATGAATTTGCAGACACGCCGCCGGCAAGTGCAATCGTATTGATTTGAAATTGCTTCGCAGCTTGTTCAAGTTTGTTGAGAAGAATGGTGACGATGCGATGCTGAACAGAAGCACAGATGTCACTCAGATTTTTTTCCGCGAAGTCGGGCTGCTGAGAAATTTTATCTTTCAGGAAATAGAGGATGGAAGTTTTCAATCCTGAAAAACTAAAATCAAGAGCTGGAATATTCGGTTCGGGAAATTCGTATGCATCAGGATTTCCTTTTTGTGCATACACATCAATTAATGGTCCACCAGGATAAGGAATGCCAAGCATCTTCGCTGTTTTATCGAACGCTTCACCGGCAGCATCGTCAATGGTTTCACCGATGATTTCCATTTCTAAAAAACCTTTTACCATCACAATCTGAGTATGCCCGCCGGAAACCGTGAGACATAAAAATGGAAACTGAGGTTGCTCTTCCGCAAGAAAGTGTGCGTGAATGTGCGCCTGCATGTGATGTACTGTGATGAGAGGAATATTGAGCGCCAGCGCCATCGCTTTTGCAAAGGAGCTTCCCACCATCAGCGAACCAATCAAGCCAGGGCCGGCAGTGAAAGCAACCGCACTCAAATCGTTTTTCGAAACACCGGCTTCCTGTAAGGCATCTTCAATAACCGGGATAATTTTTTGTACGTGCTGCCGGCTTGCCAATTCAGGCACAACTCCTCCATATTTCTCATGACCTTGCTGCGAGGCGATCACGTTACTCAAAATTTTTCCTTCACTGATAACAGCAGCAGCAGTTTCATCACATGAAGATTCAATGGCGAGAATAGTGATTGGCATGATGTTCGACTCAAGGCCGCAAAAATATGAAGTAACTTTGTCCATCCCTGAAACCATTAACTGACGAAGGTTTGAGCGCACGTTGGATCATAGGAAACAGCTTTTTTATTCTGCTCGGTATTATTCTGATCGCGGCGGGCTGGTTTATGTACAAAATCCACGATCCGGAATTTCAAACGCGGCTAACGCAGAAGGTCACCCGTTACTTGTCAAAAAAAGTAAATTCAGAAATTTCTATCGGGCATGTTGAGGTGCAGTTCTTTCATTCGCTTGTGCTCAGTAATGTGCTTGTGAAAGATCAAAACCACGATACACTTCTGGCAGCGAAAAAATTAGAAGCACAGTTCAGCATCATCAGCTTGTTGCACAGTAAGTATGCAATTGATCACATCACTCTCAGTGATGGGGATGTATACCTGCATCGTCCGAAGAATGACAGTAACTGGAATTTTCAATTCATTCTCGATGCACTGAAGAGTAAAAACAAAACAAGCAATCCATCGAAGCTTGAATTAGCGCTTGCAAAAGTCCGGTTGAATCAGGTTCATTTCGTGCTGCTTGACGAACCGAATATCATTCGGTTGAATTTCTTTCTTCCGCTCACTTCCATTGATGTCCGCAAGATGGATTTGGATCAGCCGAAGTTTGATCTGAAAAACATTTTGATTGATCACGCCGATTTACAAATCACAAAGCTGCTGCGAACAGAAATTGATACTTCAACCTTTCCTCAGCCCGATACCGCAGTGGTTCACATCAATACACGACCCATTCAACTCGTCGTTGACGATCTCCGGTTTGTTGATTCCAGGTTTTCATTTGATGATATGAACGAAGCTCCCGCAACAACAAGATTTGACCTCGTGCATCAATCATACAGCCATCTCGATCTTCATTTCACCAACGGCTCATTGCTGAATGACACTATTAAGGCGCACATTTCAAATATTTCCGCGAGAGAGAAAAGCGGCTTTGTTTTAAATCATCTTGAGGCGGATGCAAAAGTTACCACGAGCGAAGCAGTTGCAGATCATCTTAAAATCACCACACCGAATTCGACAACCGGAGATTTCTTTTCATTCAGCTACACCAACTTTCATGATTTTCTCAACTTCAATGAAGAAGTAAATCTCAATGCCGATTTTGATCAGTCAACAATCTCGATGAAAGACATTGGTTACTTCATTCCCGGTGCGAAGGGAAATTCAGAGAAACTGATTGCCGATGGTGACGTGAAGGGAACAATAGAAAATCTGAAATCGAAAAATCTGAAACTGCAGACCGGAAGCAACACGCACTTCAGCGGAAACATCGAGCTGAAGGGACTGCCTGAGATTAATGAAACATACATTGATCTCAAGGTGAATGATCTCGTGACTGATGTGAATGACATTCATCGCTGGATTCCCGGTACACAACTTCCGCCTGCTGTCATGCGCCTCGGCAGTACGCACTTCAATGGTTCGTTCTCGGGATTTATCAATGACTTTGTTGCATACGGGGTTTTCAACACGCAACTTGGACAGGTGACTTCTGACCTGAACATGAAATTCAAGAACGGCGTGAAGTCAGCACAATATTCCGGTAACCTGGCCACGAACGATTTTAATTTGGGAAGAATGATTGCGGAAGACAGCGTGGTCGGAAAAATTTCTTTCGCTCTGAATGTGAACGGCAGCGGACTTGATGTGAGCACGATGAATGCAAAGATGAGCGGCACCATACAACAATTTGATTTCCGCAAGTACAATTATCAAAACGCGGCGATCAATGGAACGTTCGACAGCAAGGTGTTTAGTGGTCAGGTGATTTTGCACGACCCCAATGCTCATCTTATCTTCAATGGACTGGTGGATTTCAATAAGGAGTTGCCCGTGTATGATTTTAAAGCGAAGCTTGACAGCGCCAATTTGCTTGCCCTGAAATTCTCTGATGATCCGTACATCCTCTCCGTGAAAATGGATATGAACATGCGCGGCAAAAACATTGATGACTTCCTCGGATATGCAAAAGCAACGGACATTGTCTTTAGTGATGATAAAGCGCGGTTTCGTCTCGACTCGCTCGTGATGGACATTGATCAGAAAGAAAATGGCAACGGGAGAAAATTGATTCTCACCACTTCGATTGCCGCGGCGCGCTTCGATGGGAAATTTGCGCTCACGAAGCTGCCCGCTGCCTTTCTCTCGGTAATTGATCATTACTTCCCTTCCTTGCCCGGCGATTATTCGCAGCTTGATACACTTGAAGATTTTGATTTCAGAATTGCTTTGAATAAAGTTTCCGGCGCTGAGCATTTTTTTCTTCCGGAGCTGCGCGGGATGGACTCAACAAACATCCGCGGACATTTTAATTCAAGACAACATTCAATTTCGTTCACCGGAAAAGTGCCTGCACTCGGTTACAAAAGTTTTGATTTCGGCGATGTGTACGTGGGTGCTGAGACCAAAAATGACTCGTTCCGGGTAACGGCCGGCTCTCATGATATTCAAATCGGCGATTCGCTAGTCATTAATAATCCTGTTTTCATCACCGTGCTTCACCAGGATTCGGCTACAGTATTTCTCCGCGGTTCAAGTCCTGATCGTCGCAATTACATGAACCTGCTGTGTAAGATCACCGGTGATTCGACGGAGTTGCAACTGCATGTGCTCCCATCAGATCTGGTGATGAACGGAAGAGCCTGGCAGATTTCGAGAGACAATCTCATCACGTATGATGATGACCGGTTAATTTTTCATAATTTTTCTTTCAGCAACGAAAGCCGCTTACTCACGGTGAAGAATGTGAACCTCCGCGTACACGCCACGAATCTTGAATTTGATTTCGCAGACATCCCCCTCGCTGACACCCATGAACTTATCAAGTGGAATCATGTGGCGATTGAAGGAAATTTGAATGGCTCCATGCAAGTGCTGAATGTATTTAATGCACCCCGTATTGATGCAGCAACTACCATCAGTGATTTTAGTGCGAATGGAAAAAAAGTCGGGCTTGTGACTGCGAACATCAGCTACGTGCCTGAAGATGATCGAATGACGATGGAGATGCTGCTCAACGATGCACAATATGATGTGAAGGCATCGGGCACGTATTACCCGCGCCGCGTGACCGATCAACTGAACCTCGATGTTGATGTGAAGAAAGCAAATCTTGAAATGCTCGAAGGTGTATTGTTTGATGGGATCATCTCGAACACGCAGGGTTCTGCTTCCGGCAAATTATCAGTGATGGGATCAGCGGCAAAGCCTGTGCTCACAGGACAGGTGAACATCGCTTCTCTTTCCACCAAAATAAATTACCTGCAAACAACTTATCACTGCAGCAACGAGGATGTGATTTTTAAAGATGGCATTATTGATCTCGGAAAGCTCGTGCTCTTCGATGAATACAACAATACGGCAGACGCCAAAGGAGAAATTTTTCACGATCATCTTTCTCACTGGAGCATGAACGTGGCAATCACCACCAACAAATTTCTGGCGATGAAAACAACAGAGAAAGATGATTCAGTATATTACGGAACAGCCGTCGCCTCGGGCATCATTCAATTCGACGGACCTATTGATGAGATGGTGATTCGGGCATCAGTGACTTCGATGAAGGGAACAACCATCAACATTCCCATCAGCAACTCCACATCGGCCGGGCAGCGATCATTCATCCAGTACATCAACAAAAAGCAAGACACAGTAGCGACTGTATATGCGGGCTACGAGCGCATGGCCGGAGTAACACTAAACTTCAACATGGACATCACGCCGGAGGCGGTGATCCAAATCATCTTCGATCAGCAAACGGGTGATATCATCAAGGGGAGCGGCAGCGGTAACATCAGCATGGAGATAAACACGAAGGGTGAGTTCAGCATGTATGGTACGTTCACCATTGATCACGGCAATTATCTTTTCACGCAATTCAACTTCTTTAATAAATATTTTTCGATTGAAAAGGGCGGTACCATTTCGTGGAACGGCGATCCCTATGAAGCTCAGATTGACCTATCGGCTCTCTACACTACCAAGGCATCACTCATTGATCTTTTACCTACGGCCTCGATCGGCAGCATCAGCACCCAGGATCGAAGTGAATTGCAGCGGCGCTACATCACGAATTTATACCTGAAACTTACGGGCTCACTTTTTTCACCTGACATTTCTTTCGACATCAAGCTGCCTGAAGTTTCTTCAGTGAGCAGCACCGCCAACATTGAATTGTTGCGGCTCAAGCAGGATGAAAATGAAATGAACAAGCAGGCCTTTGCCATCCTGGTGTTCGGGCATTTTATCCCGACTGATAATTCAGGCCTGGGCGGACAAAGCATCGGCACAGAAGGCATCAACTCACTCAGCGATTTTATATCGGGTCAAATCAATACACTTGCGTCTTCACTTCGCAGCGACATAGATTTCTCTCTCAACTACCAGAGCTATGAAGCGAATCTCGGTTCCGGTCTCAATGCCTCTGACCCGAATAACCTGGTAAAGAGAAATGAGTTGCAGGTAGCGCTCACAAAACGTTTCTTTAATGATCGCCTTTCTATTGACGTGGGCGGCAACTTCGATTTTGGCGGAACAGCTACCAGCGCCACCACCAATCAAACCACCACCGGAGTAGCAGGAGATTTCGCCGTGGAATATAAGATTACTCCCGATGGCAGAGTGACCGGCAAAGTTTTCAGTACAAGTGATTACAGCGTGGTAGATGAACGGAATAAAACAAAGAATGGCGTGGCAATAAGTTATACACGTGACTTCGACAACCTTAAGGAATTATTTAAGAATCCGGATAAGAAAAAAAAGAAGCGCCTGAAACACAACCCGCAGGAACTGCCGCCGGATGCGCCTATGAATACTCAGCCGCCAGGGACTTCGGCGAAGTGAGATTCGCGTCAAGAAAAAATTTAAAGCTCTTACTTTTGTTATAGTTGTCCGTTGTGAAACACAGATAAGAGCTAAACTTGTAATCGAAATGAAGATTACTCTCCTTGTTTTATTTTTCACTCTTATTCAAGTCCCTGCAATTTGTCAAACAGATTCTTTACGTTCATTCTTTTTTGAAGAGATTAAAGTCAGGTCGGAGGGAGATATCTATGGCAGAGAATTAAATGACTTCTTGTGTAATGACTCACTGAATATAACTTGGATCCTTGCTTTGAAGAATCAGCAAAATAAGGATGGCAAAATTTATATTGAAATAGATTGCGATTGTGATGGACTACCTTCAAAGGTTTGCGGTTTTACCATAGAATATTTTTCCAGTTATCTCGCACCGTGGGATAAATTCTATAAAACTCTTCGCAAGAAGGAAATTCTATCGTTGCAGACTCTTTATTCAGGTGAAAAAGTTAAAGTCATCCAGTTACAATTTATAACCGTGGAGAAGCCAAATGGAAGTTGGAAATATTACCATTTTTATCCGGTCGTAAGTTGGCAGTATGTAATCAATGACCTCTTTGTGCGAGAATGAATACCACACAACTGCAAACACTACTTTTTTTTTCTGCCCCCTAAAAGTCTGCGCATAGGACCTGAATCATCTTTCATTTCGCATTGGCCTTTACTGAGTGTGGTTTAGTCTTCAGCATGATACTTATTAAAGGCTCTAAACAGGCTAATGCAATTTAAATATTGTTTCTTATCAAAATAGTAAGGACCTAATGACGGAAACCAGTCAACTGTCTCTCCGATCAAATCGTAGTTAATACCGAACCCTGTCAAATCTTGCCCGATTTTTTCCCAAATCACAATGTTGTTCTCTAAGAACACTTGAGCTACAATACGAGTACAGTCTAAATCAATATCCTCTGAGCACATTAGAATTGGAACTATCTTTTTGTTTGCTTCAAGTTCAATTCTGTTCCAAACAAGTTGCCGCTCCTGTTCTTTACCGAGCCAATATAAAAGAGTGGGAACTAAATCTACATGGATATCCGGTCTGCAATCATGAATGATTTCATCTAACTCCTTATCATCAATCAATATGATTGGAAAGTCCTCTCCGGTAAATTCATTTCTTCTTGTCTTTGTGCTAATGGTATTCATCACGTCGAGCATAATCTTTCATTTCATTCATGAAAGAGTTTTGAAAAGTTAAGAAGTTTTGGATTGGCAGTTTAAAATCTTCCTGCACAAAAGAAATTTGAATCGTAAGAATTTCTATTTGCGCCAGCGAAAGGCCTGGGTGACAAACGCTTCTTCTCCGTAATTTTGCTGCATGAAAATTCCTTTGGGACCAACTGCATTTTGGGACGTTGATATGAACACGCTGGATGAAGAGCAACACGCCGACTTTATTATCACGCGAATATTCCGCTATGGCATGCTCAGCGATCTGCGGGCCGTGCTCAAACATTATTCCCGCGGGCAGATTCAAAACGCTTTCAAAACTCAGCGTGGAATTGACAGAAGGACCATTGACTTCGCAAGAGCATTGGGATACATTGATGATTGACTATGCTTTATTAAAACTTTTCGAAAGTTGTCAAATATTGTCCGCCATTCAACAACTTACATTGGCGGCAATCCAACTTCCGCTCTCCTCTTATTCAGGTTCACAGGGTCTTCAACTTCCCAAAGCGTCATCTGATTGTTTTTGTCAAGGTGATACTGCGTTCCGTAAAGTTGCTTTTTACCTTCGCGCATCAGGATCCTGTCTTCCAAATAGGCCAAATCCTTTTTTTGCGCTTTGCCATTGTTAACAGCAGCTTGCATCAACGGGAAATATTTTTTCTGTGTTTCAAGGTCTGCATGTTGAATCACCAGCCACAATGCAGAGTTGCCTTCACTTCCAACTTCATTATTGCTCAGCCATCCAAACCGGTCAATAATGGAAGTCACGATTACTAAATCCACAGAATCAAAATACATCGTGCTTTTGATGAGCGACTTATATTGCATTGATTCCTTTCCAAAAGCTGCTTCCACACTATCCCACCTGACCCGGTATTTCTGATCGTTGTCCCGCACCTCGGATAGAATCTTTGCAAGGCTGTCATTATAGATTTCATGTCTTGGATTTACGGTGCTTAGAAGTTTAGTCCATCGTATATCCAGGTGTAATTTTTCAAAATCATTTTCGGTCATGAGTTTATGATACTCCAGGAAATTTGTTTTGTCGGCTAAGCGAAAGAGATTGAAGAATGCTGAATCGTTATTACCGCACAGCGTCCATGCCATTGCAGCGTTGTACCTGTCATCAGCATAACCCTTACCGCCAAATGCGATAAATGCATTGGAATATTCTGATGATGCTTTGCAATATTCTTTGTTAAGGAAAAACCGTTCCGCTGAAACAATAAGAGAGTCGTATTGCTGTCCCTGACAAGAACAAGCCAGAACGGAGGATAGTAAGAGTGATATGCAGAAGCGGGGCCGCAAATGATTACGTTAATAATGTTAGGCTGCTGCGACGGTGGAACTAACTTGAAGATTTAATTCCATTGGAATCCCATTGCCTTTTTGAAAGATAAACTTCTATCCTCTGCCTTCTAACTTCTATCTTCAATTCTTAAATCGGCAACTGATGATTCGCCAGCCTGCTTTCAATAAGATGATGAAAATGAAACGGCTTCACGAGACGCCAGTTTACCTCGGTGAATTGCTCGCCACAGAGGACAAAGTTTTGCAGGCGGATCTGCTGCATCTCTTTTAAAACGTGATCGCGGAAGTTGATGAAGGCGATCCATCCTCCGGCGTCGCGGATGTCTTCATTCCACTCTTCATAATAGCAATCATCGCTGGCGTGAAAGTTTAAAACGTTTTCCCCGATGAGCACAAACTTGTGAATGCCCTCGCTGATGAATGGATCTATCACTTCCCGCTTGAGAAACATAATGTCGTTGTTGATGGCATCATTCCACTCACCGATCAGCTCTATCACTACAAAGTGATGGGCGTAATCAGCGAAAAGAATTTTCAAATAAAGCGTGGGTGATCCGAAGCTATCCCACTGGGGATGGATGTAGAAGTTATAGATGGTATTGGTGAATTCAAACTCACTGTATTCCCTTTTGAAGAATGGCGAAAGCTGGTCTTCTTCAGAAACGTAAACGTCTCTCCAGTTGTAATAAGGTTCTATGTCGTGCATGAGTCAAAATTCCAAATTTCAAATTCCTCCCGACTAATCGGGATCAAATAAAAATCAAACGAAAAAAGAAAACGAAAAACAATATGCAAAGTTATCGTTTTAGAATTTTGCGATGAGCTACCAAAACTTTTCTCACACTTCCATACTTCAGCAAAATTCCTTTCGCACGCTTGTAATCCCAGGCAAACTCGCGCATGAGCATGCGTGCACCGCGATCAATGAGTTTCTCGTTGGTGAGCTGCATGTCCACCATTTTGTTGTCGAGCACTCTTCCCAGCTTAATCATAACGGAAGTGCTGATCATGTTGAGAATGAGTTTTTGTGCGGTGCCTGCTTTCATGCGCGTACTTCCCGTTACAAATTCAGGACCTGCAACTACTTCAACCGGAAAATCTGCGATGGCTGCAAGCTCGCTTCCTTTATTGCATGTGATGCATGCACTTACGATGTTATTCTCTTTACATTTCCTGATTGCTCCAACAACATAAGGTGTGGTTCCTGACGCAGTAATTCCAACCACAACATCCTTCTCTGAAACCTGATGCTCCTGCAAATCCTTCCAACCCTGCTCCGGATCATCTTCTGCAAACTCTTTTGCTTTTCTGATTGCTGCATCCCCTCCTGCAATCAACCCGATCACCCAACCCTGCGGCACGCCAAACGTTGGCGGACATTCTGAGGCATCTACAATTCCCAATCTTCCGCTGGTACCTGAACCGATATAAAACAATCTTCCCCCCTCATTCATCTTCGCAACAATTGCTTCCACCAACTTTTCAATTTGAGGAATCTCCTGCTCAACAGAATCGGCAACTGTTTTGTCTTCACTATTAATATTGACAAGAAGATCGTGGATGCTCATGTTCTCGAGCTGAGAATAGGTTGAAGATTCCTCTGTCGTTTTTTTGAATTGAGAATTCATGGTGCTGCGAAAATACACGACTCCCGATTCTCTCCCGATAAGTCGGGAGCGATTCTCAATTCGCGTATCGCGATACGAGAATCGCGAATCGCGTTCAAAGTCGTTTCTTTGCAACCATTTTTCAAAAGATATGAATCAAAAACTCAGTATCTGGTTGCCGCTTATCATGGCAATCATTCTTGCTCTTGGAATTGAGATCGGCCTGATGTTGAATGGCTCAAAGGAACATGCTATTTTTTCCGGCAATAAATCGAATACACTTGATGAAGTACTCAGGTATGTCCAGGCGAAATATGTAGACACTGTGAATCTTGCAAACCTGGAAGATGGCGCTGTAGCCAATGTGCTCGAGCAACTCGATCCGCATTCTACGTTCATTCCCTCAAAAGATCTGACCGGAGTGAAAGAGGAAATGGAAGGCAACTTTGAAGGCATCGGGATCGAATTTTTTATTGTGGGTGATACCATCATGGTGGTGTCAGTTATTTCAGGCGGACCGGCGGAATCGGTGGGCATTCTCGCCGGTGACAAAATCATCACCATCAACGACACTTCATTTGCAGGTAAGCATATAGAAGATCGCGACGTAGTCAATCATCTCCGGGGAGAAAAAGGCACGAAGGTGAAAGTGGGCATTCAGCGCAAAGGCGATTCTCATCTCATAAGCTTCACCATCACGCGCGATAAAATTCCGATGTACAGCATTGATGCCTCTTACATGATCGACAGGAGCACCGGCTACATCAAGATCAATCGCTTCAGCGAAACTACCTATGGTGAATTCATAGACGCGCTGAAGAAATTAAAGCAACAGGGGATGTCACGTCTTGTGATTGACCTGCGGCAAAACGGTGGCGGCTTGCTGAATTCGGCGACTGACGTTATTGATGAATTGATTGACCAGAAAAAACTCCTGGTGTATACCAAAGGAAGAGTGTATTCACGAATGGATTACAAGGCGCATGTGCTTGGTGAATTTGAAGAAGGTCCCGTGGCTGTTTTGATTGATGAAGGATCGGCATCGGCGAGCGAGATTGTGGCGGGTGCCATTCAGGACTGGGATCGGGGTGTAATTGTAGGAAGAAGAAGCTTTGGAAAAGGATTGGTGCAGGAACAGTATGGCTTGAGTGATGGATCTGCCCTGAGATTAACAGTAGCGAAGTACTATACACCTTCAGGAAGATGCATTCAAAAGCCTTATGACAAAAACCTGAATGACTACTATGATGAAGTAGTGAACCGTTACCACAATGGTGAAGTGATGAACGCTGACAGTATTCATTTGAATGACACCATGAAGTACTTCACCTCAAAAGGCAGAATAGTTTACGGGGGTGGCGGAATTATTCCTGATGTGTTTGTTCCGCTCGATACTTCCAATAACAACAATCCTTTTCTGAATGCCATCCTCAACAAGGGATTGATTCAGCAATTCTCATACAATTATTTTCAGAATCATCCGGGCTTGCTCGACAAGTATTCTAATGTTGATCAATTTCGGCAGCAGTATGAATCAGGAGATGAAGTGTATAATTCCTTTCTTGATTATGCTGCAAAAAATAATGTGAGTGGAAAAGAAAACGATAAGGCGTCGGCACAGCATTTCATTTCTCTTCGAATCAAAGCATTTTTAGCGAGAGAAAAATTTTCACAGGATGCTTTTTATGCTGTCATCAATGATCAGGACGAGGTGGTGCGGAAGGCCGGGGAAGCTATGAGTAAAGATGTGACGGCGCTTTACCGGGAAAAGAAATAACCATCGAACTTGTGCCCAAAGTTTTCAGGTATTGTTCATAAAAAAACCCTCCCGGTTTCCGGAGAGGGTATTTTTCAAAGTTTAACGTTTCTTATTGGCTTGGAAATGATCCTTTTATCCTCCAAGAAAGTTTACTCACTTCGGCATGGTGTCAGCAGGCATTGGATGAATGGAATCTGCAGGTGTTGACTGCATTTGCATCATAGCTGAATCCACATCTTTTTTCAACTCCATGCTGTCTTCCATTTTATCGTTTTTCATTCCTGATTTGCAAGCAACGATTGAAAAAGCAGCCGAAGCGAAAAGCACTAAAAAAACTTTTTTCATTTGATTTGAAATTTTAGGTTAGAAATTGCAGCGGCGAAGATAACCACATTTTTAACAAACACTTAATAATCAATCATTTTTTTCTGAAGATCAATGCAATCGGAACGCCGGTGAACCTGAACAACTTGCGCAATTCATTTTCGAGAAATTGCCGGTAGTTTTCTCTTGCATCATTCGGGAAGTTGGTATAGAAAACAAAGGTGGGAGACCGTGCCGGTACTTGTTCAATCCGTGCGACCTTAAACGAATTTCCCCTTACCAATGGATGGGGGAACTGCTCCATCTTCAGCATAATTTTCTCATTTAATTCTGAAGAATCCACTTTCCTGCTCTTGTTTTCGTAAACTGCAAGTGCTTCTTCAAGAACTTTAAAAACACGTTGCTTTTCTTTTACCGAAGTAAAGATGAGGGGCACGTCAGTAAAAGGGGCAATTTTTCTTCTGATCGCTTCTTCCACACCTTTCATGGTGTTGGTCTCTTTCTTCACCAAATCCCATTTGTTCACTACAAGCACTAATCCTTTTCTTTTTTTCACAATCATGGAAAGAATGCTCAGGTCCTGGCTTTCGATGGGCGATTGTGCGTCAATCATGAGGATGCACACATCGGCTTCATCAATGGCATTCACAGCACGAATCACAGAATAAAACTCCAGATCTTCATGCACCTTGGCTTTTTTGCGAATGCCCGCAGTATCAATGAGAATGAATTCTTTTTTGAAAAGTTTGTAATGAGAATGAATGGAATCGCGTGTGGTTCCCGCAATGTCGGTGACTATGTTTCTTTCTTCACCCAACAATACATTCACCAGGGAAGATTTCCCCACGTTCGGCTGACCGACGATGGCAATTCGAGGGAGATGTTCATGCAAATCCTCCACGGGATTTTCAATTAAGGAGGCTACTTCATCAAGCAGTTCGCCTGTGCCGCTGCCGCTGATGGCGGCAATAAAAAAGACTTTGTCGAAGCCGAGTGAATAAAATTCAGTTCCTGCATACATACGCTTGGCATTGTCTGCTTTGTTCACAACGAGCAATACTTTTTTATTATGCCGGCGAAGCATCTCTGTGATGTCTTGTTCGAGGTCAGTGACGCCTACGGTGGCATCAACAACAAAAAGTAAGACAGCAGCTTCTTCAATGGCCACATGTACTTGCTTTTTGATCTCCTTTTCAAAAATATCTTTCGTGTGGGAAACAAAACCGCCGGTGTCAATCACGTTAAACGTTTTGCCGTTCCATTCCGAAATGCCATAGATGCGATCGCGCGTAACGCCGGATGTATCATTAATAATTGCCTTGCGCTCTCCGATCAGGCGATTGAAGAGTGTGGACTTGCCTACGTTGGGTCTGCCGATGATGGCAACGGTGCTGCTCATGGCTGGTGAATCGTGAATGGTGAATAGTCAATTGTCATTGGTCATTGGTCATTGGTTAATAGTGAAAGCGCAGCATTTTGCGGATATTCTTTTTTGCTGAATTCATTTTTGGTAGCCAAAGTACTTAAGCATTCGATCGCTGTTTCTCCAGCCGGCATTTACTTTCACGGTCAATCCAAGGAAAATTTTTTTCTTCTCACCTGAAGTTCCTTTGGAAAGAAATTCTTCAATTGATTTTCTTGCTTCAATTCCTAAATACTTGATCGCCGCGCCTCCTTTGCCGAGCAAAATTGCTTTTTGCGATTCCCGTTCTACTATAATATCGGCTCTGATTTTTGTGATTTCTTTTTCCTCTTTCCATTCATGAATGATCACTTCGGTAGAATAAGGAACCTCCTGCTGAAATTGTTCAAATATTTTTTCACGAATCAATTCTGAAACGAGAAATCGCTCGGAGCGATCTGTTAATTCTTCTTCACTGAAAAAAGCATTTTGCTCAGGAAGCAATTTCACAATTGCATTCAGCAAAACATCGAGGTTCAGTTTTTTCAGAGCAGAGATTAAAATGATTTCAGCGGTCGGGAAATTTTTTTTTGCCTGCTTTGCAAATGAAGCGAGTGCTTGTTCGTCCGCCACATCGCTCTTGTTGATCGCAATGATTTTTTGCAGCGAATTATTTCCATAACGCGATCCAAGTTCTTCTACTGATGAAATTTCTTTCTTGCCATCAAAAAGAAACAGCAACACATCAGCATCTTCAATGGAATCATCAATTGCCTTCATCATGCTCTTATGCAAGTCATATTTCGGATCAATGACGCCGGGCGTATCGGAGAAAACAATTTGAAAATCTTTTGTGGTAAGAATTCCTTTGATGCGGTGGCGGGTGGTTTGCACCTTGGGTGTGATGATGGAGATCTTCTCACCGATGAGTGCATTCAAGAGGGTGGACTTGCCCGCGTTGGGTTTTCCGATGATGGTAACAAATCCTGACTTGAATGGCATATTGAAAAAATTTGTCTCGCAGATCACGCAGATTTAGCATATAAAAATTCTGTGCATGATTTCTAGGAAACAAAAATCCTCCGGCGAAATTACCGAAGGATTTTACTTGTTGCGGAGGTAGGACTCGAACCTACGACCTTTGGGTTATGCCTGCCGCTACGGCTTTCGCCGCTCCCGATAACTATCGGAATTTGTGGTCTGGACTGTCTCTTTACCTTTTCAGTAAATACTGAATTAAGGTATCTGCCATTCAGTCTCTACACCTTCTCCGAATTTCTTCGGAGCTTGGCTCGGGATTACTACACTCGAAAGCTTCCCCGAATTTGACAGATGTTCATCCCGAAATTTCTTCCGGAAGAGCCCCTTGCAAAATCAACTCCCATGCATTCCTGAATTTTTCCGACTTCGGTTTGCGCTGACGTTTTTCGGTTTCGACTAAGTGAACTTCGGAACCGTAACTGATGAATTCACTGACAGGAATTACGTAAAATACCTCCAGTTCCTGAATGTAAATGATGGCGAAATCAAAATCAGCTTCACAATATTTCGCTCGCACCATTCGCCTCCTGTTAGTTTTGGTTCTTCGATTATCAACCACATAATTCTTTCTCTTTGAATCGAACCATGCGCCCTTAACCTGAACCTTAAGTAACTTTCCATCTACATCCAAAACCAAATCGTAGGGTAATCTATCGCCAAGTGGCTTCAACACTCCCCAACCTCTTTTGAGAGCATGAAAAATAACCGCATGTTCGGCAATATCACCTTTCGCTTTGGTATTCATCGGTTGTTGATCTTGCAGCTAATTGAGCCCAACGAGCTACCGCTGCTCCACTCCGCGATGTGGCGCGAAAGTATATCGAAACTTCCACTTTGTTATTAATGCAATTTAATTTGTGGCCCGAAGTATCACTTCAACACCTCGCGAGCTATCACCATCTTTTGAATTTCAGAAGTGCCTTCGCCTATTGTGCAGAGCTTTGAATCGCGATAATATTTTTCTACCGGGAAATCTTTTGTGTAACCATAGCCGCCGAAAATCTGTACCGCATCCGTAGCAATCTTCACTGAAATTTCTGAAGCATAATACTTTGCCATAGCTGCTTCCTTGGTCATTTTCTCGCCACGGTTTTTTAAATCTGCTGCATTGTGTGTGAGTAACTCTGCTGCGGCAATCTGTGTTGCCATGTCAGCGAGTTTGAAACTAATGCCTTGAAAGTTTGCAATCGGCTGGTCGAATTGGTGGCGCTCTTTGGAATATTTTATGGAAGCTTCGAAGGCACCTTTCGCAATGCCAAGTGCTAATGCAGCGATAGAAATTCTTCCGCCATCCAGCACCTTCATCGCCTGTGTAAATCCTTCACCCACTTCACCGATGACGTTTTCTTTCTGAATCCTCACGTTATCGAGTATCACTTCAGTAGTTTCTGATGCACGCATGCCGAGCTTGTTTTCTTTTTTGCCGGCAGATAATCCTTTCGTTCCCCTTTCAACAATGAAAGCAGTACTGTTTTCTTTTGTTCTCGGCTCGCCAGTTCTCGCAATCACCACGAGCACATCACTTGAATTGCCATGAGTGATCCAGCTCTTGGTTCCGTTGATGATCCAGTCTTCACCATCCTGAGTGGCTGTGCATTTCATATTGCCTGCATCGCTGCCGGTGTTTGGTTCTGTGAGAGCCCATGCGCCAAGCCATTCGCAGCTTGCGAGCTTAGGCAGGTAGGTTGCTTTCTGTCCTTCATTGCCGAACTGAAGAATGTGACCGGTACAAAGTGAGTTGTGCGCTGCAACAGATAAACCAATGGAGCCGCAAACTTTTGAGATCTCTGAGATCACAAGAATATATTCATGGTAGCCAAGACCGGCACCTCCGTATTCTTCAGGAACCAACACCCCCATAAATCCCTGTGCTCCCATTTTCCGAAAAAGTTCTTTGGGAAATATTTGCGATTCATCCCACTCCATCACGTACGGGCGAATATTTTTTTCACAGAAGTCACGAACACTCTGTGCAATCAAGCTCATGCTTTCGGTGATTTCAAAACTCATAGACGATTCGAGCGTGGTGACAGACATTGATTGAGAGGTTTTTTTACAAAGATAATGAATCAGAAAAAGAGAAAATGGTTCACGCTTGGTTCACGCAAAGTCGCAAAGAAAAAAATAAGCAGGGTTCTTGATTTACCGATTGCTATATCATGATTCAGAAATCAGGGCGTATTCATCAATGCTGCACGACAACTTTTTTTGTGTAAACATCTGAATCGGCAACAATCTGCAGCGTGTAAATTCCTGATTCAAGATTTCTAACAGGGATCACCAACTGATTTATGCTCTTGCTGACTGAGGACGTGTACACAACTTTTCCATAAGCATTGAATATCTGAACCGTTGCATCTTTCGAAAGTGACTGCATGAGTTTCACATTGAAATTATTTGCAGCTGGATTCGGAGAAATCATTAATGCATTTAAGGAAGAAACGTTATTTACTCCAACATTATCTGCTTCATTCCACAAATACAGATCATCCACCGCCGCTTCAACAATACTTCCTCCGTCAAGATTAGCACCTGCTATTACACTGTCTTCGGCAACAAACTTTAATTGCACTGTGCTGTTTGGAGCTACATAGTCGCTCACGTGAAACACAAAATTCCTCCAGGCGCGCTGCGGATGATTATTCCATTCCACCTTCTCCCAATTCACATTGTCATTGGTGATGAAAACCTTCCAATGATCATTGCGGGGGTTAGCACTGGCCTCATTGGTGTACCAGCGATAATATGAAATGGCAGGGTTAGTGTAGGATGAAAGGTCAAAGACAGGTGAGAACAGTGTGGTGGCACCGTTATCAACGTCCTGCGCATTGTAGGGATCACCGGCAGAAAAATTATTTCCGGTGAAGGCGCACAAATTTGTATTGACTCCCTCGGTGGTATGATCAGTTCCGGTCTGTACAAGGGAACTTGGGTCCCCGTCTACCTGGTACGTTGCTTCGGGCTGATCAATCTGCCACATGCCTGTAGTGGCTTGATCACCGGGGCCGCCGGCAATCCAATAACCCTCGTAGTTGTCGAAGTCTTCTGTGAATGACCTGGTAAAACCGCAGAGTAAAAAATAGGGAATGTTCTGATCAGGAGTTATGTCAATAATGCCCGGAGGATCAGCATACGCAA
>Ga0134121_10000225_pt1 | contig 67506 bp, 58 predicted proteins | sample KB301_FD_96463 | JGI IMG/M metagenome (GOLD analysis project Ga0134121, IMG submission 96463) | Terrestrial soil microbial communities without Nitrogen fertilizer from Kellogg Biological Station, Michigan, USA - KB3-0-1 | ecosystem: Environmental > Terrestrial > Soil > Unclassified ...
GCGTCCTTCGACCGCCTTCCAGCTGCGTCTCGCGAGCGGCGTCCAGAACGCCGTGCAGTCGGTCATCGGCACCGGCGGGCTCGACAAGCTGCGCCTGCTGATCCTGAGGTTGCCGTTCGGGCCGGCGCTCATCCGGCGTCCGATCCGCCTGCTCGCCGCCGGGCTCGGGGCCGTGATCCTGGCCGTGGTCGCCGCGGCGCTCCTGTTCCGTTGAGCCACCCGTGACGGTGCGCGGGGTCGCGGCCATCCTGTTCTGGATCCCCGCCGGCGTCCTGGTCTACGTGCACCTCCTCGTCCCGGTCCTGCTGCGGGCGCTCGCCTCCTTCGCGCGCCGCGCTCCCGTTCCCGAAGGCCCGCTGCCGGGCGTAACGGTCGTGATCGCCGCGCGCAACGAGGAAAAGCACCTGCGCGCCAAGATCGAGAACACGCTGGCGCTGGACTATCCCCCCGGAAAGATCGAGATCCTGGTGATCTCGGACGCCTCCACCGACGGCACGGCCGCGGTGGTGCGCTCCTTCACCGACCCGCGCGTGCGCCTGCACGAGCTGCCGGAGCGCGGCGGCAAGGCGCAGGCGCAGAACGTTTCGGCCGGGCTGGCGCGGCACGACATCCTGTTCTTCACCGACGCGACGACGATGCACCCTCCGGAGACGCTGCGGCGGCTGGTGCGCGGCCTCGGCGACCCGTCGGTCGGCTGCGTCACCGGCCGCGTGGTGTTCAAGAAGGACGAGGGGGCCGTGTCGCGCGGCCTCGAGAACCGCTTCGCCTTCGAAATGGGGAGTCGCTCGGCCCTCGGGGACGTCTATTCGCTGCTCGGGGCCCAGGACTGCGTCTACGCCGTGCCACGCGCGCGCTACGTTCCGGTGCGCCCGGATCTCGACGGCGGCTTCGTCGGCCCGATCCTCATCCTCGAGCGGGGACTGCGGACCGCCTATGAGCCTGGAGCGGTGGCGTTGGTGGATCGTCCGCCCCCGAACCTCAAGAGCGAGTTCGATCGCCGCTCGCGCATCGTCCTCAGGGGCCTGCGCGGAACATTCTCAGTCGCCCGGCTGCTGAACCCGATCGGCCACCCACGGCTGGCCTGGGCGCTGTGGTCCACGCGCCTGCTGCGCTGGCTGACGCCCGTCTTCATGCTGATCACGCTCACCGCGAATCTTGGTCTCCTCGACCGGCCGCTGTACCGCGCCGCGCTCCTCCTGCAGGCGATCTTCTATCTCCTCGCCGCCGTGGGCGCCGTGCGAGCCGCGCGCGGCCAGGGCGCTCCCGCCTTCGTCTCCCTGCCCTTCTATTTCTGCCTGCTCGCCGCCGCCGCGGCCGTGGGGATCGCCCGCCTCGTGAGGGGCGAGAAGGGCCAGGTCTGGACGACGGTGCGCTGAGGCCGCGCCGGCCGGCCGCTCATTCACCTTGACAAGGGCGACCAACCAAGGCATCCCAAGCCCGTTCCGTTTCAGCGTGGTGCCCCTGACCTCCCGGGTCCCGGTGCAGGACGCTCGCCTGATATAATCCGGCCCTTTCCTCGGGAACCCTTGTGACCACGATGGCCGTCAGCACGACCTCGATCCGCCGCATCGGCGCCCACGAAGGCCAGACCGTGCGCGTCGACGGCTGGCTCTACAACAAGCGGGACAAGGGGAAGCTTTCGTTCCTCGTGGTCCGCGACGGCTCGGGGTACCTGCAGGCGGTCGCCTTCCAGCCGGAGGTCGAGGCGCGGGTCTTCGAGGCCTGCCGCTCCCTGACGCAGGAGTCGTCGATCTCCGTCACGGGGAAGGTGAAGAAGGACGACCGCGCTCCCGGCGGCTACGAGATGGCGCTCTCGGACATCGTGGTGCACCAGGCGGCCGTTGACTACCCCATCGGGCCGAAGGAGCACGGGCCGGAGTTCCTGCTCGACAACCGGCACCTGTGGCTGCGCTCCTCGAAGCAGCACGCCCTCCTGCGCGTGCGCAACGAGGTCTGCCAGGGGATCCGCGACTTCTTCTACGAGCGGGACTTCGTGCTCATCGACTCCCCCATCCTGACGCCGGCCGCGTGCGAAGGGACCTCGACCCTGTTCGAGACCGACTACTTCGAGCGCAAGGCGTACCTGAGCCAGTCCGGGCAGCTCTACCTCGAGCCGGCCTGCATGGCGTTCGGCAAGGTCTATTGCTTCGGCCCGACCTTCCGCTCCGAGAAGTCGAAGACGCGGCGCCACCTGGCGGAGTTCTGGATGGTCGAGCCCGAGGTCGCCTATCTCGAGCTGCCGGGGCTCCTCGAGCTGGCGGAGGACTTCATCTCGACGCTGGTGACGCGCGTGCTCGAGCGCTGCGGGCCCGAGCTCAAGACCCTGGAGCGTGACACGGCCAAGCTCGAGCGTGTCCAGAAGCCCTTCCAGCGGCTGACCTACGACGAGGCCGCGGCGATTCTCCTGAAGCCGGAGAACCAGGCGCGCATGCGCGAGCACGACGCGCCGCCCTTCGTGGCGGGGAACGACTTCGGCGGCTTCGACGAGACGCTTTTGACCGAGGCGGCCGATCGGCCGGTGATGGTCACGCACTGGCCTTCGGACATCAAGGCGTTCTACATGCAGCCGGATCCGCAGAACCCGTCGCGCGCCCTGTGCGTCGACGTGCTGGCGCCCGAGGGCTACGGCGAGATCATCGGCGGCAGCCAGCGCATCCACGACCATGACCTGCTCCTGAAGCGCATCCAGGAGCACCAGCTGCCCGTCGAGGCCTTTCAGTGGTACCTGGACGTGAGGCGCTACGGCAGCGTTCCGCACGCCGGCTTCGGGATGGGGATCGAGCGCTTCGTGTCCTGGGTCGCCGGCATCCACCACCTGCGCGAGGCGATCCCTTACCCGCGCACGCTGAACCGCCTCTACCCTTGATCAAGGTCGGTCTCGTCAGCCTCGGCTGTCCCAAGAACCTGGTGGACAGCGAGGTGATGCTCGGCACGCTCGAGGGGAAGGGCTTCGCCCTCACCCCCGACCCCGCGGACGCCGACGTCATCGTCGTCAACACGTGCACCTTCATCGGGCCCGCCCGCCAGGAGTCGATCGACACCATCCTGGAGATGGCCGAGCTCAAGAAAGAGGGCCGCTGCCGCCGGCTGGTCGTCGCCGGCTGCATGGTGCAGGCGCACCACGACACGCTGAAAAAGGAAATCCCGGAGATCGACGCGCTCGTCGGGCTCAACGACGTCGAGCGCATCGCCGAGGCGTGCGCCCTCGAAGCGGGCCAGCGGTTCGAGGCGAGCAAAGAAGCGGCGCACTACCTCTACACCGATCGCTCGCCGCGCCATCTCGCCACGCCCGGCTACACGGCCTACATGAAGATCTCCGAGGGGTGCGACCACACCTGCGCCTTCTGCGCCATCCCGTCGTTTCGCGGCACGCAGCGCTCGCGACCGATCCCCTCGCTCGTCGAGGAGGCCCGCCGCCTCGCCCAGGGCGGCACCGTCGAGCTGAACCTGATCGCGCAGGACACCACCGACTACGGCACCGACCTGCACGACGGCACGACCGCCGCGGGACTTCTGCGGGCGCTCGACGCGGTCGACGGGCTGCGCTGGATCCGGGTGCTCTACGCCTATCCGAACCGCATCACCCCCGACTTCATCGCGGCGCTCGCGGGCGGGCACCGCATCGCGCGCTACCTCGACCTGCCGCTGCAGCACGCCGACGCGGCGCTGCTCAAGGCCATGCGGCGCGGGGGGGACGGCGACGCCCACCTGAGGCTGCTCGAGCGCCTGCGCCAGGCGGTCCCCGGGATCGCCCTGCGCACCACCTTCATCGTCGGCTTTCCGGGCGAGACCGAAGCGCAGTTCACGACCCTCGTGGACTTCGTGCGCGCGGCGCGCTTCGACCGGGTCGGCGTCTTCACCTATTCCGAGGAAAAGGGAACGCACGCCGCCGCCCTGCCCGACGACGTTCCGGCTGACGTGAAGGAAGAGCGCCGCGCCCGGCTGATGCAGGCCCAGGAAGAGATTTCACTCGCGGCCAACGAGCGCTACATCGGCCGGATCGTGGACGTGCTCGTCGAGGGGGCCCACGAGGAGAGCGACCTGCTCCTGAGCGGCCGCTCGGAGGGGCAGGCTCCGGAGATCGACGGCTCCGTGATCCTCACGGATGCGCCGCGCCTGGTCTATCCGGGCGAGTTCGTCGCGGTCCGGATCGAAGAAGCCCATCCTCACGACCTCGTCGGCAGCATCGTCGGGGTCCAGGCGCGGCCGGCCTCGCCCGTCGAAGCCGGGTGAACGAGGCCGGGCCCGGATGAACGCCCGTCGCACCCCCCTCGACGCTCTCGCCCTGGGCATCGCGACGCTCCTCGGAGCCGGGAAGTCTCCTGTCATCCCCGGCACCGCCGGGACGCTCGCGTCGCTGCCGCTGGCCCTTCTCGCGGCGGCGTTCCTGCCCCTTCCGGCTTACGTGGTCCTCACGGTGTTCGTCTCGCTCGTCGGCATCTGGGCCGCCGGACGGACTTCGGCCGCTCTCGGCATCAAGGATCCCGGCGTCGTCGTCATCGACGAGACCGCCGGGCTCTTCGTCACCTTCCTCGGGGTCCCCGTCGGCTGGACCGCGGCGGTGCTCGGCTTTTTCTGCTTCCGCGCCATGGACATCCTCAAGCCGCCGCCCGCGCGGCAGGCGGAGGCGCTTCCCTCCGGCTGGGGGATCATGCTCGACGACCTGATGGCCGGCGTCTACGCCAACCTGCTGGTCCGCATCGGCCTGTTCCTCGTCTCGACCGTCACGACACTCCGATGATCGTCGAGGAAAGCGCGGCGGCGCTGCGGCCGCATCTCCTCCAGCCTGTCGCGACCATCGGCAACTTCGACGGGGTGCACCGCGGCCACCAGGCGATCTTCGCCCGGGTCATCGAACGGGCGCGGGCGCTCCGGGGCACGAGCGTCGCGATCACCTTCGACCCGCATCCGCTCAAGGTCCTGGCTCCGGGCCGGGCGCCCGACCTCATCACCACGCGGCGGCAGAAGCTGGCGCTCATCGAAACGTCCGGCATCGACGCGGTCCTCGTTTTGCGCTTCGACGCGGCGCTGGCCGAAACCTCTGCCGAGGAGTTCGTCGAGAAGTGCCTGCACGGCGCGCTGGCACTGCGCGAGGTCTACGTCGGCGCCAACTTCAACTTCGGCCGCGGGCGCGAGGGCAACGCCGACACCCTCGTCGCCCTGTGCGCGGCGCGCGGCATGACGGCCGGGAAAGTCGAAGAGGTGCGCTTCCTCGGAAGCCCGGTGTCGAGCAGCCGCATTCGGCGTGCGGTGCGCGCCGGCGAGGTGGAGCTCGCGGGCGAGCTGCTCGGCCGCCCATTCGCCGTCGAGGGTGAGGTGGCGCACGGCGCAGGCCGCGGCAAGGGGATCGGCTTTCCCACCGCCAACCTGAAGTCCAGGAGCGAGCTGGTGCCGCAGGACGGCGTCTACGTGACGCGCACGATCGCCTCTGACAGGACCCTGGCCTCGGTCACCAACATCGGCACGCGCCCGACCTTCGCCGACCAGGAGTTCGCCATCGAGACCCACCTGCTCGACGCGGACCTCGACCTCTACGGCCAGCCGATCGAGGTGTCGTTCCTGGCGCGCCTGCGCCAGGAGCTGCGCTTCCCCTCGGTCGACGCGCTCGTGGAGCAGGTCCGCCGCGACGTCGATCGGGCCCGCGCCTGGTTCGCCGCCAACCCCGCGCCCTGAGGAGGGCCGCGGTTCCGCGTGCTACCATGCCGTTTCCTCGGGAGGGGCGGTGCGCGGCGGCTTCATCACGTTCGAAGGTATCGAAGGCTCGGGGAAGACCACCCAGATCGGCCTCCTGTCGCAGGCCCTCCACGCGCGCAACATCGCCCACGTCCTGACCCGCGAGCCCGGCGGAACGCCCGCAGGCGATCGGATTCGCAGCCTGCTCCTCGACCCCGCGACGCGTCTCGCTCCCCTCGCCGAGCTGCTGCTGTACGCGGCGGCGCGCGCCGAGCACCTCGAGCGAATGATCCGGCCGGCGCTCCAGGCGGGCCGCATGGTCCTCTGCGATCGCTACCTCGACGCGACCCGGGCCTACCAGGGGGCCGGGCGAGGACTGCCGCTCGGATGGATCGAGGCGATCCACCAGCTCGAGCCGCTGCGCCTGGCGCCGGACACGACGCTCCTTCTCGATCTCGACGCGACGCTCGGTCTCGAGCGCGCGCGCGGACGCAATGCGCGCGCCCGGCACGATGAAGGCCGCTTCGAGGCGGAGGACCTGCCGTTCCATCGCCGGGTGCGCGATGGTTATCTCGCCCTCGCGAAGGCCGAGCCGGATCGGTTCCGCGTGATCGATGCCTCGGGGGAGCCCGAGGTCGTGCAAAGGCGTATCCAGGAGGCCCTGTGCATCTCCGCGGCCTGATCGGCCAGCCGCGTGCGGTCGAAGCGCTCGAAGGCGCGCACGCCTCGGAACGCTTCCACCCCTCGCTCATCTTCCACGGTCCACCCGGGGTCGGGAAGCTCACCACCGCCGTGGCCCTGGCGCGCGCGCTCCTGTGCCGCGAGAGCGATCCGCCGTGCGGCGAGTGCCACTCGTGCCGGCGCATCGACGCGCGCTCGCAGCGTCATCCCGATCTCATGGTGGTCTTCCCCGAGAAGCTGGACGACTACCGCAAGGGCGAGACCGACGAAGGAGTCGCCGGCATCGACCTGCAGGAGAAGCAGGAAGCGGCGGCCACGAGCCCCGGCTGGAACCTCATCGTCGATCGCATCCGCGATGCCATCGCCTTCGTGCAGCGCCGCCCGGTCGAAGGGGCGCGCTCGATGCTGGTCATCGACCAGGCGCAGCGCCTGACCGCCGAAGGGGCCAACGCCCTGCTCAAGACGATCGAGGAGCCGCCGGAACACGCGGTCATCGCGCTCCTCGCGACGTCGCTGCACTCCCTTCTGCCGACCATCCGGTCGCGCTGCCGGGCGGTGCCATTCCAGTCGCTCCCGCCCCATGCCATTGCCGACTGGCTGGTCTCCGAGCAGCAGGTCCCCGAGGCCGAGGCGCGCCTGCGCGCGGCTCTTTCGGGGGGACGCATCGGCGCCGCGATGGGACTCGACCTCCAGGCCTTCCGCGCCCGGCGCGATGCGCTGCTGACCGCGCTCGAATCCTTCCTGCGCCCCCCGGATGCCGGGCGGGCGCTGGCGCGGGCCGAGGAGATCGCCAAGGGGGAATCCCCCGAGGCCGATCTCGAGATCCTCACGAGCCTGGTGCGCGACCGGATGATCGTCGCCACGGGACGCGGCCAGGCCCCGGGCCTCATCCATGCCGACGTCCTCGGACGGCTCAAGACGCTGCCGCTCTCCGGCGGGCCGGACGGCACCGAGGCGCTGCACGCCCTCGAGTCGGCGCTCGAAGGGCTGCGGCGCCGCGGCAACCGGCAGCTCCTGATCGAGAACGCCTTCCTCGGGTTCCTGCCGCCGGCGTCCTGAACGCATGAGATTCCTGCGCCGTGCCCTCGACGCCTACCGGCGCGACTTCCTGCTCGGCTTCGTGTTCCTGGTGATCACGAACGGCCTGACGCTCGTCATCCCGTGGCTGCTCAAGCACGGCATCGAGGCGCTGCAGCAGCACCAGTCACTCCGCCTCGTCGGACGCTACGCCGCCGGGATCGGCGTGGTGGCGGTGCTCCTGGCTTTTGTCCGCACCTGGTCGCGGTGGTACGTGCTCGGCGGGTCGCGCCGCGTCGTCGCCGACCTGCGCGCCCGGCTGTTCGCGCACCTCCAGACGCTGCCGGCGTCGTTCTATGCGCGCCACCGCACCGGCGAGATCATGTCGCGCGCCGTCAACGACCTGCTGCTGGTGCGCTCGCTCTCCGGCCCCGGCATCCTGAACCTGATCAACGTCTCGATCCTCTACACCGCGGGCCTCCTGATGATGGCCATTCTCGATGTGAGGCTCACGCTCGCGGCGATCGTTCCCTACCCGGCGCTGCTCTACGCGGTCAGCCGCGTCAGCCGCACCATCCACCAGCGCAGCAACGCCGCGCAGGAACAGCTCGCCGAGATCAGCAACAAGGCGCAGGAGAACCTTTCGGGCATTCACCAGGTGAAGGCCTACGCGCGCGAGGATCTCGAGGTGGCGGCGTTCTCCGCGCTGTCGTCGGGTTACCGGACGCGCAATCTCGCCCTGGCGCGCAGCCGCGGGCTCATCGTGGTGCTGATGTCGGGCCTCGGGGGCCTGAGCACCATCATCGTCCTGTGGTTCGGCGGGCGGCACGTCATCGCCGGCACGCTCTCCCTCGGCGGGCTCGTCGCCTTCATGTCGTACCTGGCGATCCTCACCGGGCCGACCATCATGATGGGCTGGATGCTCGGGGTGTTCCAGCGCGGGCTCGGGGCGATCAGGCGACTCGAGGAGATCCTGTCGCAGACGAGCGACCTGCCCGGCGACCTCCTGCCCGGCCCGTGCCCTCCTCTGACGGGCCAGGTCGCTTTCCGCGCGCTGTCGTTCGCCTACCCGGAGGGCCGGGAGGTGCTGCACGGCGTCGACCTCGACGTGCCCGCGGGCGCCACCATCGGTCTCGTCGGCCCGGTCGGCGCGGGGAAATCGACGCTCGTGCGCCTGCTGGGCGCGGTCTTCCCGGTCGGCCGCGGGATGCTCCTCTTCGACGGGCACGACTTCAACGACCTGCCGACACGCGGACTGCGGGAGCAGATCGCCGTCGTGCCCCAGGAAACGTTTCTCTTCTCGCGCACCATCGCCGAGAACATCGCCCTCGGCCGCCCGGACGCTCCGCGCGCCGACATCGAGAGGGCGGCGGAGATCGCCCAGCTCACGCGCGATCTGCCTTCCTGGCCGCACGGCCTCGACACCCGCGTCGGGGAGCGCGGCGTGACCCTCTCCGGTGGCCAGCGCCAGCGCGTCGCCATCGCCCGCGCCCTGCTCATGGACCCGCGCGTGCTCGTCCTCGACGACGCGCTCTCGAGCATCGACGCCGACACCGAGGCCGCCATCCTGGCCGGGCTGCGCCGCTTCATGCGCGGGCGCACAACCTTCGTCATCTCGCACCGCGTCGCCACCGTCGCCGGCGCCGATCGCCTGCTCGTGCTCGAAGACGGGCGCGTGGTCGAGACCGGCACGCCCGCCGAGCTCCTGGCGGCGGACGGGCCGTTCGCGCGGCTGTCGCGCACGCAGCAGATCGAGCGCGAGCTGGAGGCGATGTGAGGGGCGGCGCCCGCGGCGGACACGGAGCGCCCCACGCCGTCGGCGCCGGCGTCCCGCTCCCGGACGACGAGGTCCCGGCCCGGGTCTACGACGCGCGGCTGGCGCGCCGGCTGCTCGCCTTCGTCCGGCCGGAGGCGGGGCTCATCGCGCTCTCCATCGCCTTCATGTTCGCGGTGATGGGGGCGAGCCTCGTCCAGCCGTGGCTCATCAAGCGCCTCATCGACGAGCACATCGTCCCCGGGAAAGTCGAGGGCGTGGCCACCTTCGCCCTCCTGTACCTCGCGGCGTTCACGATCGAGCTCCTGGCGCGGTACTGCCAGATCTACACGATGGAGAGGACCGGGCAGAACGTCATCCAGGCGCTGCGCGTGCAGGTCTTCGCGCGCATGCAGCGACTGGACATGTCCTTCTTCGACCGCAACCCGGTCGGCCGGCTGATGACCCGGGTGACGACCGACGTCGAGTCGCTCGCCGATCTCTTCGCCAGCGGCACCGTGACGCTGCTCGGCGACGCGTGCAAGCTCGTCGCCATCGTCGGCATCCTGTTCTGGCTCGACGCGCGCCTGGCGCTCGTCACCTGCACCATCGTCCCGATCCTGTTCGCACTGTCGATCCTGTTCCGCGGCCGCATCCGCCAGGCGTACCGCGACGTGCGCCGCCGGGTCGCGCGCATCAACGCCTTCCTGCAGGAAGCCGTCAGCGGCATGATGCTGACGCAGCTCTTCCGGCGCGAGGAGGAGGACCGGCGCGACTTCACCGCGATCAACGACGACCACCGCGACGCCGAGCTGCGATCGGTCGTCTACGAATCGTCGTTCTCGGCGGTGGTGGAGCTGGTCGGGACGGTGGCGACCGCGGCCATCCTCTGGTCCGGCGGCGCGCGCGTGCTGTCCGCGGCCCTGACCTTCGGGACGCTGGTCGCCTTCCTCGAGTACACGGCGCGCTTCTTCCAACCGATCCGCGACCTCTCCGGCTTCTACGCCGTCCTGCAGTCGGCGATGGCGTCGCTCGAGCGCCTCTTCGACCTGCTCGACACCGAGCCCTCGATCGTCGACGGTCCGCGCCCGGCGGTCGCGAGCATGGCCGCGGGACGGGTGGAGTTCGACCACGTCGGCTTCTCGTACCTGCCGGACGAGCCGGTCCTCACGGACGTCTCGTTCACCGTCGAGCCGGGACAGAACGTGGCCATCGTCGGCGCGACCGGGGCCGGCAAGACGACGGTCGTGAAGCTCCTCATCCGCCTGTACGATCCGACGAGCGGCTGCATCCGGCTCGACGGCGTCGACCTGCGCGATCGTCCGGTGCACGAGGTGCGACAGCAGTGCGGTCTGGTCATGCAGGACCACTTCCTCATCGCCGGCACCGTGGCCGAGAACATCGCCTTCGGCGATCTCGGCCTGTCACGCGAGCGGATCGAGGCGGCGGCCCGGCTGGTGCACGCCGACCGCTTCGTGCGGGCGCTGCCGCACGCCTACGACGAGCCGCTCCGCGAGCGCGGCGGCAACCTGTCGGTCGGGCAGAAACAGCTGCTGTCGCTGGCGCGGGCGGTCGCCGCCGATCCGCCCATCCTGATTCTCGACGAGGCGACCTCGTCGATCGACAGCGAGACCGAGGCGCTCATCCAGGATGCTCTGTCGCAGGTGCTGCGCGGCCGCACCTCGCTCGTCATCGCGCACAGACTGTCCACCATTCTGGCGGCCGACCGGATCCTGGTGTTCCACCACGGGCGCATCGTCGAGGAGGGCCGGCACCGCGAGCTCCTGGCGAAGCGCGGCGTGTATGCGCGCCTGTACGAGCTGCAGTTCGGGCTGGCGGAAGGGACGGCGCTTCAGTCCGGGCGGCCGGAGCGCGCCGAGCCCCTGCCGGTTCCATCCCAGCCGTAAAGCGAGAGGTCGAAACGGCCGTTCTTCCCCGGCCGCACCCCTTCGCGGCGCAGGCGCGCCGCCTGCCCGTCGGGCCGGCCCGCTGCTTCGGATGGCCGTGGGCTGATGCGTCCCTGCGCGTTGAGCACGCGGTGCCAGGGAACGACCCGCCCGCTCACGCGCCCTCCGGCGGGAAGCGACGCCATCGCCCAGCCCACGGTGCGCGCCGCGCCGGGAAACCCGGCCATGCGCGCCACCTGTCCGTAGGTGGCGATCCGCCCGCGCGGAATGCGGGCGACGACCGCGTAGATGTTCCGGAAGATCCCGCCGTTCGCGGCGGCCGGACGGCGGGACTTAGAAGCGCCGGAGCGCTTCGATGTACGAGGCATGGTGCCGCGCGGTCTCGGGGATGGAATCGCCGCCGAACTTCTCGAGGAAGGCGCGCGCCAGGACGAAGGCCGTCATCGCCTCTCCGACGACCCCGGCCGCGGCGATCGCCGTGACATCGGTCCGCTCCACCTGCGCTTCGAAGGTTTCCTTCGTGACCAGGTCGACGCTCGGCAGCGCCCGCGGCAGCGTGGACAAAGGCTTCACGAGCGCGCGCACGCGGATCTCCTCGCCGTTCGACATGCCCCCTTCGAGCCCACCGGCGTGGTTGCTCGGACGCGTGAAGCGCCCGGCCGCGGCGTCGTAGCCAATCGGATCGTGGAAGCCGGATCCCTGCGCCGCCGGCGCCCCTTCTCCGGCCCCGATGACGACGCCCTTGATGGACGGGATCGAGCCGATCGCCGCGAGCAGGAGCGCCGACAGGCGCTCGTCCCATTGCCGCATCGAGCCGAGCCCGGGGGGCACGCCCTTCGCCACCACCTCGAACGCGCCGCCGATGGAATCCCCCGCCTTTTTCGCGGCGTCCACCGCCTCCATCATCTTTTTCTCGAGGTCGGCGTCGGCGCAGCGCAGCGGGCTCCCCTCGGCCGCGCCGATCTCCTCCCAGGTCCGCTCGTTGGAGGCCGGGTCGGCGGCGACGGGACCGAGGGCGAGGGTGTGGCTGCGCACCTCGATGCCGAATTCCCGGAGGAACCGCCGGCAGATTGCGCCCACCGCCACGCGCGCCGTCGTCTCGCGCGCCGAAGCCCGCTCCAGGACGTCGCGTGCGTCGTGCGTGCCGTATTTCAGGGCGCCGGCGAGATCGGCGTGTCCCGGCCGCGGCCGCGTCAGGGTCTTCTTCGCCGCGTCCTCGGCCGACACCGGCTCGACGGCCATGGCCACGCGCCAGTTGTCCCAGTCCCGGTTGGCGATGCGCAGCCCGATGGGCGAGCCCAGGGTCTTCCCGTGGCGGACACCGGAGACGATCTCGGCGCGGTCCTGCTCGATCTTCATGCGGGCCCCGCGCCCGTAGCCGTGCTGGCGCCGCCCGAGATCGCGGTCGATGTCCTCGGCGAGGAGCGGCAGCGCCGCCGGCACTCCCTCGAGAATCGCCAGGAGTCCCGGCCCGTGCGACTCCCCCGCCGTCAGGAACCTCAGCCCGCTCATCGGACCGGGATTATATCCACCCGCGCGACAGCCCTCCGTGGCCTCGGGCGCAGATTGACGCCCTCGGCCGCGATGACTAGGATCCGGCGGTCACGGGAGGCCCCATGGGCTCAGACGCTTTCACGCGAGAGTCGCTACAGAGCTATGCCGACACGGAGCGCGCCCCGTTCGAAACGGCGCTGCGCGAGCTGGTCGAGATCCCCACCGTGTCGGTCGACCCGGCGCGCAAGGAGGACGTGGCGCGCGGGGCCGAGTACGCCGCCGGCCTCCTGCGGCGCTTCGGCGCCGACACGCGCATCGTCTCGACCCCGGGCCACCCGCTGGTCGTCGGGCGCTTCCAGCGCAACGCCGCCTGGCCGACCGTCACCCTCTACAACCACCTCGACGTCCAGCCGGCGGAGATGGAGGACGGCTGGGACGCCGCCCCTTTCAAGTTCGCGGCCAACGAGGGCCGCTACTACGGCCGAGGCACCACCGACGACAAGGGGCCGGCGCTGTCCGCCCTGTGGGGCGCGCGCTACGCGCTGCAGCACGGCGCGAAGATCAACCTCCAGGTGCTCTGGGAGCTCGAGGAGGAGATCGGCAGCCCGAACTTCGAGCCGGCCATCAAGCGCGAGCGTGAGGCTCTCAAGACCGACACCGCCATCGTCTCCGACACGGTCTGGGTCTCGCGCGGCCGGCCGGCGGCGCCCGCGGGGCTCCGCGGCCTGCAGGGGTTCCGCTTCACGCTCGAGTTCGGCAAGAGCGACCAGCACTCGGGCGTGACCGGCGGCGCCGCTCGCAATCCGGTCACCGAGATCTGCGCCCTCATCGCCGAGTGCGTCGACGGCCGCACCGGGAAGGTGAAGATCCCCGGCTTCTACAAGGACGTCGTCCCGCCGACGAAGCAGGAGCTTCTCGATATGAAGCGCTGCGGCTTCACGACCGCCGGCTTCAAGAAGGACCACCACTTCAAGTCGATCCGCGTCAACGACCCGATGGAGATCATGAAGCGCATCTGGTGCCTGCCGACCTTCGAAGTCCACGGCATCGCCGGCGGCTACCAGGGACCGGGCGTCAAGACGGTCGTCCCGCCGCGCGCCACCGCCATCGTGTCGTGCCGGCTCGTCCCGGCGATGGACGAAAAGAAAGTCATCCGGCTGGTGCGGGACTTCGTGCGCAGGAAAAACCCCGACGTGAAGGTCGAGGTGGAGCACGGACTGCCGGCCTACCGCGGCCGGACCACGGGCCCGCACGCCGACGCCATCCGGGCGGCGATGAAATTCGCTTTCGGCCGCGAGCCGTCGTTCGTCCGCGAGGGCGGCTCGATCGGCGCCGTCCTGTCGATGGAGCGGGTGCTCAAGGCCCCCGTCTACTTCCTCGGCCTGTCGCTCCCCGAGCACGGCTACCACGCACCCCACGAGAACTACGACTGGTCGCAGGCCTCCGGCGGGATGGCCGCCTTCGCCGACTACTTCCGCCGCGTCGGCGAGCTGGCCTGAGGGTCGTCGCCGCGGAAGGGATCGCGCCGGAGGGCTGACGTGAACGCTCTTCCGATCCTCGTCGCCGCGATCCTGGTCCTGACCCTCGGGTACCGGTACTACTCCGCCTTTCTCGCGGCCCGGGTCATGGTGCTCGACGACGCCCGGGTCACCCCGGCGCACCGGCTGCGCGACGGTCACAACTACCAGCCGACCCCGAAGTGGGTCCTGTTCGGGCATCACTTCGCCGCCATCGCCGGTGCCGGTCCGCTCATCGGGCCGGTCCTCGCCGCGCAGTTCGGCTGGGCCCCCGGTCTTTTGTGGCTCCTTCTGGGCGTGGTCTTCGGCGGCGGGGTGCACGACTTCATCATCCTGACGGCGTCGGTGCGCCGCGACGGCCGGTCGCTGGCGGAGATCGCCCGCGCCGAGATCAACCCGGCGGCCGGGATCACGGCCATGGTGGCCATCCTCTTCATCGTGGTCATCGCCCTCGCCGGGCTCGGGCTCGCGGTCGTCAATGCGCTGGAGCATTCACCGTGGGGCACGTTCACGATCGCGGTGACCATTCCTCTCGCCCTGTTCATGGGGCTCTACATGTACAGGGTCCGCCCGGGCGCCTACGTCAGCGGCACGATCGTCGGTGTCGCGGGTCTCCTCGCAGCCGTGATCGGAGGGCGTCTGATCCCGGGTTCGTCGCTCGCGCCGCTGTTCACTTTCGACCGCGGGACACTGGTCCTGCTCCTGGCCGGGTATGGCCTGGTCGCCTCGATCCTGCCGGTGTGGATGCTCCTCTGCCCGCGCGACTACCTCTCGTCGTTCCTGAAGCTCGGCGTCATCGCGGCTTTGGCCCTCGGCATCTTCCTCGTGGCTCCGACCATCCAGATGCCGGCGGTCACGAAGTTCGCCGCGGGCGGCGGGCCGATCATCCCCGGGAAGATCTTCCCCTTCTGCTTCATCACCATCGCCTGCGGGGCGATCTCGGGGTTCCACGCCCTCGTCAGCAGCGGCACGACTCCGAAGATGGTCGACCGTGAGTCTCATATCCGGCCGATTGGATACGGCGCCATGCTGTGCGAGGGGTTCGTGGGCATCATGGCGTTCCTCGCCGTGCTGTCGCTCCAGCCGGCCGATTACTTCGCCATCAACGTACCCCCGGAGCGCTTCAGCACGCTGAACATGGAGCCGGTGGACCTGCCGGCCCTGTCGCAGGCGGTCGGCGAGCAGGTGGCCGGCCGCACGGGCGGCGCCGTGTCCCTCGCCGTCGGGATGGCGCACGTCTTCTCGGGGGTGCCGGGCCTGCGGGGGCTCATGGACTACTGGTACCACTTCGCCATCATGTTCGAGGCCTTGTTCATTCTGACCACCATCGACACCGGCACCCGGGTGGCCCGCTTCCTCGTCCAGGAGGTCGCCGGCCGCTTCATCAAGCCCATGGGGCGCACCGACTGGCTGCCTGGGACGGTCGTGGCCTCGCTCGCCGTCGTGTCGGCCTGGGGGTACTTCATCCACACCGGGTCGGTCAGCACCATCTGGCCGATGTTCGGCATCGCCAACCAGCTCCTGGCGGCCATGGCGCTGTCGATCGGAACCACCGTCATCCTCAAGAGCGGACGAGGGAAATACGCCTTCGTGACCCTCGTGCCGCTGGCGTTCGTCGCGGTCACGACGCTCACCGCGGGCTGGCTCTCGGTGACCGACAACTTCCTGCCGCTCGCCCGGGACGGGGCCACCGCCGCGGTCCGGTTCCAGGGCTGGCTCAATGCATCCCTGACCGTGCTCATGATGAGCCTGATCGTGGTGACCATCGGGAATTGCGTCCGGGAGTGGACCTTTGTCTGGGGGCGCCGGGCGCACGTTTTTTCTTGATCCGGCCGCCTTGGCCTGTGTAGAGTGACGCGGTTCGCGGGAGTCGCCCGGGGGTTGGCTTCGGCGTGGACATCGTCACGGATCACGAGATGCGCCGTATCGATCGTCGGACGATCGAGCGGCATTGCATTCCCGAAATCGTGCTGATGGAGAACGCGGGACGCCAGGTGGCGACCCTGCTCTCCGCCCTGCACGACGACCTCGCGTCACTCCGCGTCCTCCTGCTCTGCGGTCCCGGCAACAACGGAGGCGACGCGCTGGTGACGGCCCGGTTGCTCACCGAGCGCGGGGTCGAGTGCCGGGCGCTGCTGTTCGCCCGGCCGGCGGGACTGCGCGGCAGCGCCGCCGTCGCGCACGAGGCGGCACGGCGCGGAGGCGTGCGGATCGACGCGGTGCGCAGTCCGGCCGCCTGGAGGCGGCTGCGGCGCACCCTCGGGTCGTGCGACCTCGTCGTGGACGGCCTGCTCGGCACGGGGCTGTCGCGCCCGGTCGAAGGGCTCTTCGCGGAGGTGATCGAGACCGTGAACCGCTCCGGACGCGAGGTGATCGCCGTGGATATCCCGTCGGGCTTGCGCGGCGACGTGCCGTCGATATCCGGCCCCGCGATCCGCGCCCGCCACACCGTGACCTTCGCACGTCCCAAGGTGCCGCACGTCCTGGCGCCGGCGAGCGCTTTGTGCGGCACGGTGCACGTGGCGGACATCGGCATCCCGAACGCCGCCGTCGCCGCCGAGAAGCCACAGCTGGCGCTGGCCGACCCGCTGACGCTGCGGCGCGATCTGCCGCGCCGGCGGCGCGACAGCCACAAGGGGGATTTCGGACACGTCCTGGTCGTGGCCGGCTCGCGCGGCAAGGGAGGAGCGGCCCGCCTCGCGGCGCTCGCGGCGCTGTCCGCCGGGTGCGGTCTCGTGACCGCCGCGGTGCCGAAGAGCCTCATGGGTTCATTCGTGCGCGGCGCCATGGAAGTGATGACCGAAGGGCTCGACGAGACCGAGGAAGGGACCATCTCGGGCGCCGCCCTGCCGCGCCTGAGGCGCCTGCTCGCGGGCAAGCGGGCGGTCGCCGTGGGTCCGGGCCTGACGACCCATCCCGAGACGCGCCGGCTGGTGCGCGACCTCGTCGCCTCGGTGCGCGTGCCGCTGGTGCTCGACGCCGACGGTCTCAACGCGTTTCCGCGCGCCGCCGGGCTCGACGGCCGCCGCCGCGACCTGCTCCTGACGCCGCACCCCGGCGAGATGGGTCGCCTGCTCGGCCTCGACACCCGCGGCGTGCAGGGCGACCGCCTCGGCGCCGCCCGCCGGCTGGCGCGCCGCACGCGCGGCACCGTGGTGCTCAAGGGGCACCGGAGCCTCGTCGCTTCCCCCGACGGACGGATCTCGGTCAACCCGACCGGAAACCCCGGCATGGCGACCGCCGGATCGGGAGACGTTCTGACCGGGCTTCTCGCCGGGCTCCTGGCCCAGGGAGGCATGACCTCTGACATGGCACGCCTGGGTGTCTACATGCACGGGTTCGCCGGCGATCTCGCCGCCGAGCACAAGGGTCACTCACCGCTTCTCGCACGCGATCTGCTGTCCGCTTTCCCTCTCGCCTGGAGCCGAATGGCGGCAGGACGTTCCCTCCCGATGGGAGTCGAGGTGATGGCATGAAGGTCCCGTCCGCGTCCATCCGGCGCTCGGTCTCCGCGGCGCCGGTTCCCAACCTGGGCCGCACACCCGCCCCGGTGGCCTGGCAGCCGAGCCCGCGCGTCATCCCCGCTCGTGTCGTCATCCGCCCGGCGCGTCCCGACGACCTCGGCGAGGCGACGCTCCTGGAGCGCCGGGTCTGGGGACGGCTCTCGGCCACCCTCAACGAGCTGCAGCGGCGGCTCTTCGCCCTGCCCGAATCGTTCCTGATGGCGGAGCTGCAAAGAAACGGCGTGGCGCCGAGCATCGTCGGGCTCGCCAACGGCGTCATCTGGACGCGCGACTACCCGCGGGTGCCGCGCGACTTCGAGCGCCTGCCGGCGTCGGCCTCGCACAATCCGCGCGGCGACGTGCTGTATATCGCGTCGGTGGCGGTCCATCCCGACTGGCGCGGCCGCGGCATCGCGCTGCGGATCCTGCAGGAGCTGGCCTCGGTCGGGCGGCGCCGCCACCTCAAGTACCTGAGGCTCATCGGCAACAACCGGTCGCAAACGCTCTACGCGCGGGCCGGCTTCACCCCGGTCCGGCCGATGCCGGATCTCTTCCGGCAGCACCGCGACCTGATGCCGCAGCCGTCCCTGCTCGAGCTGCCGCTCGTCTAGCGGCGGAGCGCCGCGCGGTCAGCATGCCCGAGCGCCGCCTCGTCACCCGCAGCGAGGCGGAGACCGTGTCGCTCGGCCGCGCCCTCGCTTCGGAGCTCGGGCGCGGCGATGTCGTCCTGCTCGAAGGAGTGCTCGGAGCCGGCAAGACGGCCCTGGCCCGCGGCCTGGCCTCAGGCCTCGGCGTCCCCGAAGAAGAGGTCCGCTCCCCCACCTTCACGCTGGTGAATCCGTATGCCGGCCGGCTGCCGGTTTACCACGTCGATCTCTATCGCATCGAGAACCCACGCGACCTCGAGGAGCTGGGGCTGGAGGAGATCCTCGGGACCGACGGCGTGGCGATCATCGAGTGGGCGGAGCGCCTGGGACGCTGGCGACCGCCGCACGCTTACGTGGTGCGCTTCGAGGACCGCGGCGGCAGCGAGCGGGCGATCCTGATCGAGGATGGCCGGGCGCCCGGTGGCGCCTGGGCCACGTAGCGCGACTCGACTCCGTCGTTCCGCCGTGCTTATTCCACTCGGTAGTTGGGGGCTTCCTTGGTGATGACGACGTCGTGGGCGTGGCTTTCTTTGAGCCCGGCCGACGTCACGCGGATGAATTTCGCTTCGCGGCGCAGCGTCTCGATGTCCTTGGCGCCGCAGTAGCCCATCCCGGCGCGCAGCCCGCCGACGAGCTGCGGCACCAGCGCCTGCAGGCTTCCCTTGTAGGGGACCATGCCCTCGATCCCCTCCGGCACGAGCTTGTCGTCGCCGGCGGCCGACTCCTGGAAATAGCGGTCGGCGCTGCCGCGCTTCATCGCGCCGAGCGAGCCCATGCCGCGGTACGCCTTGAAGGTGCGCCCCTGGTAGAGGATGGTCTCGCCCGGTGATTCTTCGGTCCCGGCGAAGAGCGACCCGATCATGACGGACGACGCCCCGGCCGCAATCGCCTTGGTGACGTCCCCCGAGTACTTGATGCCGCCGTCGGCGATGATCGGCACGCCCGAGGCCTTCGCCGCCAGCGCGCAGGCCGCCACCGCCGTCACCTGGGGCACGCCGACGCCGGTGACCACGCGGGTCGTGCAGATGGAGCCCGGCCCGATACCGACCTTCACGCCGTCCACGCCGAGCTTGATGAGATCGGCGGCCGCCTCCCCCGTCGCGATGTTGCCGGCGACCAGGTCGACGTCCGGGTGCGCGGCGCGCAGCGACTTGACCGTCTCGAGGACGCCGGCCGAGTGGCCGTGCGCGGTGTCCACCACCAGCACGTCGACGCGCGCGTCGAGCAGCGCCTTCGCCCGGTCCCGCGTGTCCGGCCCGACGCCGACCGCCGCGCCCACCCGCAGCCGCCCGAACTGATCCTTGCAGGCGAGCGGGTACTTGATCATCTTCTGGATGTCCTTGACCGTGATGAGCCCCTTGAGGTGGTTCTCGCGATCGACGACGAGGAGCTTCTCGATCTTGTGCTGGTGCAGGATCGACTTGGCCGCCTCGAGCGTCGTCCCGACCGGCACCGTCACCAGGTCTTCCTTGGTCATCACCGACGCCACCGGCAGGTCGGTGCGCGTCTCGAAGCGCAGGTCGCGGTTCGTCAGGATGCCGAGGAGCCGCCCGTCCGGGTCGGTCACCGGCACGCCGGAGATGCGGTACTTCTGCATCAGGTCGAGCGCCTCGGCGATGCGCTGCTTCGGGCCGACGGTGATCGGGTCGACGATCATCCCGCTCTCGGAGCGCTTCACCTTGTCCACCTCGCCCGCCTGCGCCTCGATCGACAGGTTCTTGTGGATGATGCCCAGGCCCCCGAGCTGCGCCATGGCGATCGCCAGGCGCGATTCCGTGACGGTGTCCATCGCCGCCGAGACCAGCGGGATGTTCAGCCGGATGCGCCGCGTCAGCTGGGTGCCGATGTCCACCCGGCTCGGCAGCACCTCGGATTTCGCGGGCAGCAGCAGGACGTCGTCGAAGGTGAGGGCTTCGGGGATCGATCCTTCCAGCATCTGCGTCGTTCCTCTCTAGACCCGCACGCCGTGCGGCGCCGGGCGTGAGCCGGACGAGCCGGCTCCTTCCTGCGAGCCGTGGCACTTCTTGAACTTCTTCCCCGAGCCGCACGGGCACGGGTCGTTGCGCCCGACGCGGTCGGACATCGGCACCTCGCGCGGCTTGGGCGCTTCCTTCGCCGGGGCCGAGTAGGTCAGGTCCCGCTGCCGCTGCGTCTTCATCTCCTCCTGCTGCTGCCGCACGATCGGGTCGAGGCGCCAGAGATTGCTGACGATCTCGTCCTCGATGCGCTCCTTCATCATGCCGAACATGGTGAAGGACTCCTTCTTGTACTCGGTGAGCGGGTCGCGCTGCCCGTAGCCGCGCAGCCCGATCCCCTCCTTGAGGTGGTCCATCGCCAGGAGGTGATCCTTCCACGCGGTGTCGATGATGTAGAGCAGGAGCGTGCGCTCGTGCTGGCGCATCGCCTCGTCGCCGAGGATGGTCTCCTTCTCCTGGTAGCGCGCCTGCATCGCTTCGAAAAGTCTGGCGCGCAGGTCGGGGGCGTTGATGGTCGTGAAGTCGATGCCCGCCTGGCTCGTGTCGACGCCGAAGTAGCGCAGCATGCCGTTGCGCAGGCCCTCGGGCTCCCACTCCCCCGGGTCGGACTGCGGCGGGCAGGTCGAGTCGACGATGTGGTCGAGGATCTCCTCCGCCTTCTGGAGGATGTACTCCTTCTGCCCCTTCCCCTCGAGCAGCTCGCGCCGGAGCCCGTAGATCTCGGTGCGCTGCTTGTTGTTGACGTCGTCGTATTCGAGCAGGTGCTTGCGCACCTCGAAGTTGCGCGCCTCGACCTGCTTCTGGGCGCGCTCGATGGCGCGCGTCACCATGCGGTGCTCGATCGGGACGCCTTCCTCCATCCCGAGGCGCTGCATGAGGCCGGAGATGCGGTCCGACCCGAAGATGCGCATCAGGTCGTCCTCGAGCGACAGGTAGAAGCGCGATGACCCCGGGTCGCCCTGGCGGCCGGCGCGGCCGCGCAGCTGGTTGTCGATGCGCCGCGCCTCGTGCCGCTCGGTCCCGAGGATGTGCAACCCGCCCTGCTGCACCACCTCGTCGTGCTCGGTCTGGCAGGCGCCGCGGGCCACCTCGATCGCCGCGGCGATCTCCTCGGGCGGCGGCGGCTCGGCGGCCGGGTCGCGCCCCTCGAGGAGCTGGCGGCGGGCCAGGAACTCGGCATTGCCGCCCAGCAGGATGTCGGTGCCGCGGCCGGCCATGTTGGTGGCGATGGTGACCGCCCCCAGCCGCCCCGCCTGCGCGACGATCTCCGCCTCGCGCTCGTGGTACTTGGCGTTGAGCACGACGTGCGGGATCTTTTTCTTGTGGAGCATGGCGCTCAGGTGCTCGGACTTCTCGATGGAGATCGTCCCGACCAGCACCGGCTGCTGCCGCGCGTACAGGTCCTGGATCTCCTCCACCACCGCGTCGAACTTCTCGCGCTCGGTCCGGTAGACCACGTCCGGGTTCTCGATGCGGATGAGGGCGCGATTGGTCGGGATGACCATGACCTCGAGCTTGTAGATGCGGTCGAACTCGACCGCCTCGGTGTCGGCCGTCCCGGTCATGCCGGCGAGCTTGCCGTACATGCGGAAGTAGTTCTGGAACGTGATGGTGGCGAGCGTCTGGTTCTCGCGCTGGATCGGCACCTTCTCTTTCGCCTCGACCGCCTGGTGCAGGCCGTCGCTCCAGCGGCGCCCGGGCATGAGCCGCCCGGTGAACTCGTCGACGATCAGGATCTGGCCGTCCTTGATGACGTAGTCGACATCGCGCCTGTACAGGAAGTTGGCGCGCAGGGCCTGCTGTGCGGCGTGGTTCAGCTCCATCTCCGCCGGGTCGTAGAGGTTCTCGACCTTGAGGAGCCCCTCCAGCTTCTCCACGCCCTCCTCGGTGAGGGCCACGGTGCGGGCCTTCTCGTCCTGCGTGTAGTCAATCTCCTTGTGCAGGCGCGGGATGACGGCGGCGGCGCGGGCGTAGAGATCGGTGGACTCGTCGGACGGCCCCGAGATGATGAGCGGGGTGCGCGCCTCGTCGATGAGGATCGAGTCCACCTCGTCGACGATGGCGAAGGCGTGGCCGCGCTGCACCATGGCGCCCAGCGAGTACTTCATGTTGTCGCGCAGGTAGTCGAAGCCGAACTCGTTGTTGGTGCCGTAGGTGATGTCGGCGCCGTAGGCCTGCTGCCGCGCCGCGTCGTCCATGTCGTGCTGGATGACGCCGACCGAGAGCCCCAGGAACGCGTAGAGCGGGCCCATCCAGGAGGCGTCGCGGCGCGCCAGGTAGTCGTTCACCGTGACGACGTGCACCCCCAGGCCTGCCAGGGCGTTGAGCGACGCGGCGAGGGTGGCGACGAGGGTCTTGCCCTCGCCGGTCTTCATCTCGGCGATCTTGCCGTGGTGCAGGACCATGCCGCCGATGAGCTGGACGTCGAAATGGCGCATGCGGAGCGTGCGCTTGCCCGCCTCGCGCGTCAGCGCGAACATCTCGTTCAGGACGTCGTCGAGGCTCGCGCCGCCCTGGACGCGGGCCCGCAGGGCCTGGACGCGCTCGCGGATGCCGGCGTCGGACAGGGCCGCGGTCTCCGCCTCGAGGGCGTTGATGGCGGCGACGCGCGGAACGATCTTCTTGAGCTCGCGCTCGTTCTTCGTCCCGAAGAGCGCCTTGAGGATGGTGTCGACGATCATCTTGCCTATGATAAACGATGCGAAACGACAACGGCGCCCGTTTGGGGCGGCGCGCGGCCTTTCCGGGCTTCGTTGAAGCTTAGAAGACCTTCGATTCTTCCAGGATGTAGACGAGCGGGTCGACCGCCTTCTGGTGCACCAGCACCTCGTAGTGCAGGTGGGGGCCGGTCGAGCGCCCCGTCGAGCCGGTCATCGCAATCGGATCCCCCCGCCGCACCCGCTGCCCCACCTTGACCGTGGTGGACGACAGGTGGCCGTAGCGCGTCACCACGCCGAAGCCGTGCGAGATGAAGAGCGACAGGCCGAAGCCGCCCGCCGGTCCCACCCGCGTCACGATGCCGTCGGCGGGGGCCACCACCCGCGTCCCCTGCGGGGCGACGATGTCGAGCCCCTGGTGGAAGTCACGCATGCCGGTGAAGGGGTCGCGCCGCCAGCCGAAGCCGTTCCCCAGGAGGCCCCGCACCGGGTAGATGCTCGGCGTCGAGGACAGGAGCAGCGCCTGCTTCTGGAAGGCGGTGTCGAGCACGCGGAAGGAGTCCTGCAGGACTCCCGAGCGCTCCTTCAGCGTCTGGATCTGCGAGTCGATGAGCGGCTCGGCCTGGTGCGGGTCGATCCCCTTCAGGTCGGGGAGCGTCCCGCCGCCGGCGCCCATGGTCTGGGTCGGCAGGTCCTCGACGCCCACCATCAGGGCGAACTTGGCGGCCTTGCCTTCGATTTCCTGGAGGCGGTTGCGCAGGTCGTTGAGCGACGCGTCGAACCGCTCGTTGCTCTTCCGCAGCTCGGCGTTCTCCTGGGTCACCTTCGCGAGGCCGTGGCTCAGGGTCAGCGTGCGGATGATGAAGTGCGGCACGGTCAGCCCGGCGAGCAGGAGCGCCGACACGAACGCCGCGCCGGTCAGCAGCAGGTTGCGGGAGACACGCAGGCGACGGAACTTCGCGGTCGCGTGCGGGACGATCATGATGGTGTAGAACTTCTTGGCCACCCTGGGTCCCCCGGAGCGCCGCGGATTCGAAGGGCGGGATGCTACCATCGGCTACGGAGGGAGTCAACGGACAACTCCGTACCCCTCACCCCAAAATGCAGGGCCTGACCTTCGATCGCCCACGACATGTTGCGCTCCTTCGACTCTTTGGACCGAACCACAAATCCGAAATTCACAAATCACATAGGCACAGTTTAATTTAGGGTTTCGACGTAGCCCCGTCAAGCAAGTGATGACGATTTGGACACGCCGGGCGCTTCCGGCATCCCGACCCTTGCGGGAGGATCGACGCATCGCTTAGATTCCCCGCCCGATGCGCCGCCGTCACGCCGCCGCCTGCCGCCCATGACCTGGCCCCGCCGGATGACCGCCGCCCAGCAGGTCGGGCAGCTCCTGTGGATCGGGTTCGACGGCAACGCCTTCGGGCCCGCGCTCGCGCGGCTGCTTCGTGACGTGCAACCGGGCGGGATCATTCTCTTCGGCCGCAACCTGCCGCCCGAGCCGCGCCGGCTGCGGGCGCTGACCGATGCGCTGTACCGCGCCGTCCCGATCCCCCCCTTCATCGCGCTCGACCAGGAGGGAGGACGCGTCAGCCGCCTGCGGGGTCTTCTCGGGCCGACCCTGACCTCGGCCGGGCTCGCCTCGCGCGCCGATGCCCCCACCGCGGTCCGCCGCCATGCCGAAGGGACGGCGCTGGCGCTCCGGACCCTCGGCTTCAACGTCAACTTCGCCCCGGTGCTCGACCTCGGGCGCGCGGACGCGCAGAACGGCATCGGCGATCGGGCCTTCGGCGACGACCCGCGCACCGTCTCCCGGCTCGCCGGCATCTTCGCCTCGGTGCACACGCGCCTGGGTGTCGTTCCGGTGGGCAAGCATTTCCCCGGGCTCGGGCCGGCCGTCGGCGACACGCACGATCTCCTGCCGGTGGTCCGGACCGCGCGCGCCGAGCTGATGCGCCGGGACCTCGTCCCCTATCGCCGCCTGCGCCGCGCGCTGCCGATGGTGATGATCGGCCATGCCTGCTACCCGGCCCTCCAGGAGCGCAGCGACCAGCCGGCCAGCCTGGCGGCGCCGGTGGTCACGACGCTTCTGCGCAAGAGCCTCGACTACCGCGGGCTGGTCCTGACCGACGATCTCGAGATGGGGGCGATCGACCAGGGCCTCGGCGCCGGAGCGCTGGCGGTCCTCGCCTTCCGGGCCGGCGCCGACGGACTGATGTTCTGCAAATCCGAAGAGAAGATCCGCGCCGCCGCGTCCACGCTGGAAGAAGCGACCCGCGACGGCCGCATCCCGCCGGACAGGCTGCGCGCATCGCTGCGGCGCATCGCCGCGATCAAGAAGCGGGCGCTGGCCTCACGACGCCGGCCGAAGTTCGCCGCCACCGGCCTGGCACGGGCCAAAGCCGTGCTCGCGGCCCTGTCACCGGTGCACGTCGAAGGTCACGACCCGACCGCCCGCACCTAGGAGCGCGCGGCCCGGCTATTCCAGGTTGCGGTCGGTGAGGCGGCGGTAGATCTCGCGGTAACGCTGCGCCGTCCCCTGGACGATGTCGTCGGGGAGCTGCGGCGCCGGCGGGTTTTTGTCCCACTTGACCGACTCGAGGTAGTCGCGCACGAACTGCTTGTCGAGCGACGCCTGCGCGCCGCCCGGCTTGTAGGTGTCGGCCGGCCAGAAGCGCGATGAGTCGGGGGTGAGCACTTCGTCCCCGAGCACCAGCCCGCGCGCATCGCGCCCGAACTCGAACTTGGTGTCGGCAATGATGATGCCGCGGCTCTCCGCGTGCCTGCAGGCGTGGTTGTAGACCGCCAGGCTCAGGTCGCGCACCGCCTCCGCCGTCTGCTTCCCGATGAGATCGACGACCTGGGCGAAGGAGATGTTCTCGTCGTGCCCGGTCGTGGCCTTGGTCGACGGCGTGAAGATCGGCTCGGGCAGCCGGTCGGAATCCTGGAGCCCGGGGGGCAGCTTGATGCCGCAGACGGCGCCGGTCTTCCTGTACTCCTTGTAGCCGGAGCCCGACAGGTAGCCGCGCACGACGCATTCGACCGGCAGCATGTCGAGCCGCTCGGCGACGACCGAGCGGCCCTTTAGCACCGCCGTGTGCGCCTTGAGCTTCTCGGGAAATCGCGCCGCGTCCCGCTCGCGCAGGTGATTCCGGGTGATCTCGCGCGTCTGGTCGAACCAGAACAGCGAGATCTGGTTGAGGACCTTCCCCTTGTCCGGGATGCCGTTCGGCAGGATGTGATCGAAAGCGGAGATCCGGTCGGTCGAAACGATCAGGAGCGAATCGCCTAGATCGTAAACGTCGCGGACCTTGCCGCGGCTCAGGAGCTTCAGATCGGAGAACTCGGTGCGCATCACCGGCTGCGTCATCGTCGTGGACCTCGCCCTGGAAGAGGCCGCATCCTGCCATGCCGCGCCACCCGATGCAAGGTGTTACCCTTGCAGACTCATGCCCGCACGACCTCCGCGTCCGGCCCGAAGGACCGGGGCGCTTCGCGCCGCGTTCGTCCTCGCGGCGGTCGCCGTCGCCGCGCTCCTCCCACCGTCGCCGGTCCAGGCGGCCGGGATCGGCGCGTTGAGCGGGCTCGTCGAGGACGCCCGGGGCCAGCCGATCGCCGACGCGCTGGTCGTGCTCATCGCGCACGGGGGCGGACAGTCGGCGGCGCGCACCGGCGAGGACGGAGCCTGGCGCATCCCGGCGCAGCGGACCGACCAGCAGTACACGCTGCGGGTCGATGCGAACGGGTATCGCCCGGTCGCCTACGACGGCCTCGTCCTCGCCTCGGGACGAACCAAGCGCTTCGACGTCCGCCTGAAGCGCCCGGGAGAGCGGGACGTCGTCGTCCTCCTCAGTCGTGATCCGTATCCGTTCGACGACCTGTTGCGCGGCCTCCTGCAGGGGCTCGACGCGCCGGCGCGCACCTTCGATCTCGACACGGTGGAGGATCCGGAAGAGCTGGTGCGGCGGATCGAAGCGGAGCGCCCCAACCTCGTCCTGGGCTCGGGGCTCCTGACGGCGCACCTGGTGCGCCGCGAGGTTCACGACACGCCGGCCATCCTCAGCCTGCTCGGCGACCCGCGCCAGCACGACATCGAGGCGGCCAACATCTCGTTCGTCACGACCAACCCCGCGCCGGCGGACCTGATGCGGCGGGTGCGCGACTTCCTGCCGCACGCGCAGCGTCTCGGGATCCTGTTCGACGCCCGCGCCTCCAGCCTCGTGGCCCGCGACCTGCGCAAGGCGGCCCGTCAGGAGGACTTCGACGTGGTCACGCGGCCCTGCTACGAGGCGGACAGGATGGAGGCGTCGCTGCGGCCCCTCGCCGGCAAGCTCGACGTGCTGGTGGTCCCCTTCGACCCGCTGAGCCTGAGCCCGAAGGCGCTCGACGACATCACCCACTGGGCGCTGCAGCAGCGCGTCGCGCTGGTCGCACCGGACGCCGGCTGGGTGCGCCGCGGGGCGCTCTTCTCCTACGGCCCGACGTTCGAGACCATCGGCCGGGAGCTGTCGCTGCGCGCCGGCAAGGTCCTCGCGGGCGAGACCTCCGGCCCGGCGGCGGCGCGACCGACCGAGGCCGTGCTGACGGTGAACGGCACGACCGCGCTGGCTCTCGGCGTCGAAATCCCCGGCGGGATGAGCGTGGACGCGACCTACTGAGCGGGCGGCGCCGCGGCGCTCAGGCGGAGAGCTTGACCTCGCGGACGCCCTCGAGCTTCCACAGCTCGCCGATGAACTTCTTGTGCTGCGGGTGAACGGCGCAGCACTGCAGGGTCAGGATGTGATGGTCGCCGGCGCGCCTCAGACCCGTCGCCTCGAGGAGCTGCGCCTGCCCCGTGGCGCGGATGGTCTTCTCGATCTCCTTGCGCGTCAGGCCGCGGTCGTCGTCGAAGGCGATCTCGCAGTCGCGCATGCGGCAGCGTCCGAAGAGGCGGCCCTCCACGAAACCGAGACCGACCTGCACCAGCAGGATGATGCCGGTGGTGAACATCGCCACCGCCGCCTGGCCGGCGCCGATCGCCATGCCGATCGCCGAGACCACCCAGATCATCGCGGCCGAGGTCAGGCCGGTGATGTGCCCGCGCGAGTGGAGGATGGTCCCGGCGCCCAGGAAGCCGACCCCGGCCACCACCTGCGCCGCGATGCGCCCCGGGTCGCCGCGCAGGCCGGTCAGATCGGCGACCAGGTGCACCGACAGCCACATGAACAGGGCCGAGCCGACGCAGATCAGGATGTTGGTGCGGAACCCGGCCGGCTTCTGCTTGATCTCCCGCTCGACGCCGATGAGCCCGCCGCAGACGATCGCGAGGAGGGCTTTGGGGATGTAATCCCCGAGGAGCGGTCCGACGTCGGTGAGAAAGCTCTGAAGCATGGTCGAAGACGACCCTCGTGCCGGGCGGCCGCACAGGTCGCCGGCACGGGCGGTCGCAGGGCGCACGCAAAGGTATAATCCGCCGCCTTGCGGCGCAAGGCGAACACGGCGCGCGCACGGAAACGAGACGGAATGCACAGCGATCCCACCCCCGCCGCACGGCTCCGCCACGACGGCGACCCCATCCTGAGGCGCATCACGGGCGCCCTGCTGATCCTGGCCGGGGCGTGCGCCGGCGCCGCCATCGTCCTCCTGGTGCTGCCGTCCGCGACGGGCGGCTTCACCCCGGGTCGCCTGACCGCGGCCCCCGAACGCGCCGCGGCGCAGGAGTCCTCGGGCAGCCGCGGCGCGCCCGGCCCGGCCGCGACGGCCGGCGCTCCGGGGGCGTCGCCCGTCCTGGCCGCAGGCGACGGCTACTCCGCCATCGCGAAGAGCGTCATGCCGGCGGTCGTGAACATCTCCTCGGTGCACGTCATCCAGACCTACGAGCGCTACTCCCCCTTCGGGGCCGACCCCTTCTTCCAGCAGTTCTTCGGCGGCGGCATGTACGACTACGTCGTGCCGCGCGAGCGGCGGGAGATGAGCCTCGGGTCGGGCGTCATCGTGGACGATCACGGCACCATCCTCACCAACCACCACGTCGTCGAGCAGGCGACCGAGGTGCGCGTGGCGCTGTCGGACGGACGCGAGCTGCCGGCGAAGATCCTCGGCGTGGACACCCGCACCGACCTCGCCGCCCTGCGGGTGGACGCGGCCAACCTGCCGCACGCGCCGCTCGGCGACTCGGACGCGCTCCAAGTGGGCGACATCGTCCTCGCCTTCGGCAACCCGTTCGGCCTGGGCGGCACCGTCACCATGGGAATTGTCTCGGCCATCGGCCGCGGCAACCTCGGGCTGGCCGACTACGAGGACTTCATCCAGACCGACGCCGCCATCAACCCCGGCAACTCGGGCGGGGCGCTGGTGAACACGCGCGGCGAGGTGATCGGCATCAACACGGCGATCTTCTCGCGCAGCGGCGGCTACCAGGGGATCGGCTTCGCCATCCCCTCGACGATGGCGCACGAGGTGCTCGACGACCTGCTCGAGCACGGGCGCGTCATCCGCGGCTACGCCGGGCTCGCGGTGCAGCCGCTCACGCCCGACCTCGCGCAGGCCCTGCAGCTCTCCGACCTGCGCGGCGCGGTCGTCTCGGACCTGGATCCGAACGGCCCGTGCTCGGCGGCCGGGCTGAAGCGCGCCGACGTCATCGTGTCGGTCGGGTCGCACCCCGTCGCCTCCGACGAGGAGCTGCGCACGCAGATGTCGCGTCTCAGGCCGGGGGATCGGGTGTCGCTCGGCGTGGTGCGGAGCGGCCGGAAGGCGTCGTTCGAGGTGACGCTGGTCGACCCGCCGCAGGCGCAGCAGCAGCGCCGTTCCCAGCCGCAGCCACGCCGCCGCGGCTGACGCGGGGGCGGGCTTCCCGGCGGAGGAACTCGACCTCCTCGACCCGCAGCGTCGCAACGCCGAACTCCTCCTCGATCCTGCCGCGCAGGACGTACGGGCGCGCCGTCGTCAGCATGCGGCAGAAGCGCTCGTAGGCGCGCGGGAAGAAGACCGTCTCGTAGATCGCCGTCGTGTCCTCGAAGGAGACGAACTCCATCGGCTCGTCGTCCTTCGTCGTCACGATCTTGCCGGTGACGAGCCAGCCCACCATCGCCACCCGCTCGCCGACGTGCCGGGCCATGTCGGAGCCGCGCACCGGCTGCACGCCCGAGCGATGCAAGGCCAGCAGCGCCTCGCGGTAGAGCGTCAGCGGATGCCGGCTGATGAGGTAGCCGACCGCCTCCTCCTCGTCGCGCAGCAGCCGCCCGGCGTTCGCCGCCGCGTCCTCGGGCGCCGGTCCCTTCACGGCCGGCAGCGACACCGGCTCGGGAGCGAACAGCTCGGGCGTCTTCCCCGGCTTGCGCAGAGCACCGCGCGCCTCCCACGCCCGCAGCCGCCAATGGAGCCGCGTGCGCGCCGCGAGCGGCCCGCCCGGGACGCCCGCCAGCGGATCGACGGCGCCCGCCCGTACCAGGCGCCTCAGATCGGCCGGGTCGAGCGGGAGGCGGCGCAGGAGCTCGTCGAAGCCGGTGAACGGCCCGCGCTTCTCCCGCTCGGTGAGGAGCGCGTCGACCGCCTTCTCCTTCAGGCCGGCGATCTGGCCCAGCCCGATGCGGATCCAGCCGCTGCGGCCGGTCCATGACTTGCCGCTGGCGTTGACGTCGGGCGGACGGACTTCGATGCCCATCCGGCGGCACTCGGACACGTAGGCGAACGGCGCATAGTAGCCGCCCTCGTTCTTCAGCACCGCGGCCATGAACTCGGCCGGGTGGTGCGCCTTGAGCCACGCCGACTTGAACGACACCAGCGCGTACGACGCCGAGTGCGGCTTGCAGAACGAGTAGCCGGAGAACGACAGGATCATCCGCCAGACCTGCTCGACGATGCCGGGGGCGATGCCGCGCGCGACCGCTCCTTCGGTGAAGCGGCGGCGGAAGTCGGCCACCTGCTTCTCGGCCCACTTCTTCGAGATGACCTTGCGCAGCCCGTCCGCCTCGGCGTCGGTGAAGCCGGCCATGCGGATGGCGACGCGGGCGACGTCCTCCTGGTAGACCATGATGCCGTAGGTGTCGCGCATCACCTCGCCCAGGATGGGATGCAGCGGCTCGAACGCGCCGCCGCGCAGCCGGCGCACGTACTCGCGGATGTAGCCGTTCGCCGCCGGCCGGATGATCGACGAGTGGATGACCAGGTGCTCGAAGTCGCCGCGCCGGGTTTTCTGCTGCAGCTGCCGCATCGACGGCGACTCGACGTAGAACACCCCCATGGTGTCGCCGTCGCGCAGGATCGCCTGCGTCCTGGCGTCGTCGATCGGATCGAACTCGTCGTAGGGAATGACCGGCCCGCCGTCCGCGGCCAGCGTCGCGCAAGCGTCGCGGATGACCGAGAGGGACCGGTTGCCGAGCAGGTCGATCTTCACGAGCCCGGCGTCTTCCGCCTGGTCCTTCTCCCACTGGATGACGCGCACGCCCTTGGTGGACATCTCGACCGGGACGTACGCATCGACGCCTTCGGGTGCGATGACGACTCCGCCGCAGTGGACCGACAGGTGCCGCGGCGCGCCGTCGATCGCGGCGGCGGCCTGCAGGATGGCCGGCCACGGCGGCCGGCCGAGGAGCCCGCCGCTTTTCGCCTGCATGTCGTCGCCGCCGAAGAGCGGATGGTGCGTTGCGGCCTCGAGGGCACTCTCGTGGCTCCAGTCGTGCGCCAGCCGGTCGGTGACCCGCTTGATCTCGCCGTCCGGCAGGCCGTGCACCTTGGCGATCTCGCGCACCGCGGCGCGGGCGCGGAAGGTGACGTGGTTGGTGATCATCGCGACCTTGTCGGCCCCGAACGCCTTGAAGACCCAGTCGATGACGTCGTCGCGCTCGTCCCAGCAGAAATCGACGTCGATGTCGGGCGGGTCGACCCGCCCGCGGTTCAAGAAGCGCTCGAAGTACAGGTCGTGCCGGATCGGCTCGACGTGCGTGATGCCGAGGCAATAGGAAATGATGGAGGCGGCCGCCGACCCGCGCCCGCACGTGCGCGGCGAGCGCCTGACGATCTCCTGCACGACGAGGAAATAGTCGGCGTACCCCTTGTCGCGCACGATCGCCAGCTCGTAGTCGAGCCGGGCGCGCACCGCCTTCGGGATGGAGCCGTAGCGGCGGCGCGCTCCCTCGTCGCAGCGCGCCACGAGCAGCGCGTACGAGTCGGCCGGGACGTCGCCGTCGAGATCGGCGAAGCGCGGATGGATGAAGCGCTTCCCCCAGGGGGGCGTGACGAGGGCGCATTCGTCCGCGATGCGGGCCGCCGTCTCGAGCGACTCCGGGCAGTGCGGCACCAGCCGCTCCATTTCGTCCGCCGGCTTGAACCAGGCGGACGGCGGAACGAGGTCGTCCGGGGGCACGCGATCGAGCGTGGTGTTCCCGTCGATGGCGCGCAGCAGCAGATGCCGCTCGTAGTCGCCGGGGTCGAGGAAGTGCACGTCGTTGACCGCCACCGGCTCGATGCCGAGCCGGCGCGCATCGGCGATGGCCTTGAGCACGCCCCCGCGCCGCGCCCCGGTCGCCGACGCGCCCACCGGCCCGAGCGCCAGGAACAGGTCGCGCGGCCCGCGCGCCTCCCGGAGTCCCCTTAATAAAGGAAGGGAGCCCGACAGGACGACGAGCCCCTTCCCGAGCGCCGCCAGCGCCGGGCCGACCTCGAAGCGCGGGTCGAGGTGCCGCCGCGTCAGGATGCGGCAGAGGTTGGCGTAGCTCTCGTCGTCGCGGACCAAAAGCGTCGCCCGCGGCCCGTTCGGATGCGGCGGCGCCGCCTTGCCGGTGCCAGGCGCAGCGCTCGCGAGCGGCGTCGTGACCTCGGCGCCGAGGATCGGCCGCAACCCGGCGCTCTTCGCCACCTCGAAGAAGCGGACCGCCCCATAGAGTCCGTCGGTGTCGGTCAGCGCCAGCGCGTCGAAGCCGCGGCCGGCCGCCGCCACGCACAGCGCCTCGAGCCCCGGCACGCCGCGCATCAGGCTGTAGTGCGAGTGCACCTGCAAGTGCGTGAACCGGGCGCTCACCCGCCCCACCGCCGTCCCCAGATGACCGCCTTCTTTCCGAAGCGGCCGCGCAGCCGATCCATCGCCTCCGACAACGGCTCGGCGCGGGCGGCGGGGCCGAAGAGTCCCATCTGGCGCTCGCCGCGCACGAGATCGAGGCAGCGCACTTCGATCCAGCGCACGGTGACACGCCGGGCGCGCGCCCGATCGAAGAGGCGCACCGCGGCGAGAAAGAGCACGAGGTCGGCCGCCGCCGGCGACCGCAGCGCCGTCTCGTCCTCGGCGACGACGTCGTCGGCGTGCCGCAGCGACACGCGCAGCCGGCATGCCGCCGTGCGGGCGCGCCGCAGGCGCTCCCCCACCCGCTCGCACAGGGCGAAGAGGATCCGCTCGAGATCGGCGGCGGCGTTCGTCGGCTCGGCGAGGGTTTCGTCCTCGACCAGCGCCGGCTGCAGCGACGGCGGCTGCACCGGCGTTTCGTCCAGCCCCTGCGCCTGGCGCCGCAGTCCTTCGCCGCGCTGCCCGAAGGCGAGCCGCGCCTGCGCCGGCGTCAACGCGACGAGATCGCCGACGCGCGCGATGCCGAGATCCGCGAAGCGGACCTCCTTCGACACCGCCGCCGCCCCCGGCAGCAGCAGCACCGGGAGGGGCGCGAGGAAGACCGCTTCGGAGCCGGGGAAGACGTCGTACAGGCCGTCGGGGCGGATGACGCGCGCCGCGACGCGGCTGACCAGCTTGTTGACGGCGACGCCCACCGTCGCCTTGAGGCGCAGCCGGTCGGCGATCTCGCGGCGGATGCGGGCGGCGGCGTCCGGCGCATAGCCGAACAGCCGCCCGGTGCCGGTCAGATCAAGGTAGGCGCGTCCGAGGGCCGACGGCTCGACCAGCGGCGTGTAGCCGCCGAGCAGCCCGTACACTGCCGCCGCGGCGCGGCGGTAGAGCGCCTCGTCCGGCGCGCGCAGGACGAGCCCCGGACAGCGCCGCGCCGCCGCCCCGACCGGCATCCCCGGCCGCACCCCTTCGCGCAGCGCCTCGTCCGACGCGGCCACGACCAAAGCCCGCGCCGATCCCTCCGGCGCCACGACCACCGGCCGCCCGCGCAGCCCCGGCTCGACCACCCGCGCCACCGCCACCGGAAACGCGGGCACGTCGATGCACAGGACACTGCGATCCACGACTGCGAACCTTCATGAGGCCGAGGCTTGGGACTCCGCTCTACGGCTCTCCACTCCAGCGTTTGAGCTTCGGGATCTTGCTCGTGAACATGCCGGCGAGAAAACCTGGGAAGCCGTACTCCTTCAGCTTCTCCTTGACGCGGATCTGCATCTGCTCCGCGGTGAGGTCGGGCATGGTGAACTTGCCGCCGACCCAGCAGTGGCTGCAGTACAGCGTGCTCCTCGAGCCGTCGGCGTTGGTGCCGCCGCCTTGCGCGTCGCGCTTCAGCGGCATGCCGCAGGACTGGCAGTATCCGTTTCCTTCCATCGTGTCACCTCTCTGAGGCGTGTCCGCGTGCCATCGGTTTCTTCCTATTTCGTCCCGCGCGCGCTCTGCGCCAGCGGACGGTCGCTGTTGTCCGAGTCGCGCGCGACCTGCCATGAGCCGTCCGGCTGCCGCTGCAGGACGACGAGATACTTCCCGGTGTCCTCGAGCGGCTCGCCGCCGGCCTTCGGGAATCCCTTCCAGCGGTAGGCCCCGCGGTCGAACGCCCACGGACCGACCACCTCGATCTCGGACGACGTGAGCTGGAACTCGTTCTTCGGGAACTCGGCGAAGAACCCCTTGAAGTAGGCGACGATGGCCGCCCGTCCCTCGACCGCCGGCTGGTTCGGGTACATCACGACGGCGTTCTCCGCGTAGAGGCCGGCGATCCGGTCCACGTCGGCCGTCTTCCACGCATCGACATAAGCGTTGCGCGTCTTGTCGATCCCGGCCTTGACGTCGGCCGCAGCCACCGGCGTCCCGCCCGCCGGCGACTTGTCACCGAACAGCGCCGCCGCGGCCGGCTGATCCGTCGCCGGCGCCATCGCGTCCTGGGCCGCGACGATCTGCCACTGCCCGTTCCGCAGCGCCAGGACGTCGGTCCAGACGAACCGCCCCTTCACCCCGTCCTTGCGCGTGAACGTCTCGTGCCCCTGGGCGATGGCGACGTTCCCTTCGAAGCGCACCTTCATCTCGTTCACCTCGTTCGAGGTGAAGCCGAGCGGATGCGCCTTCGTGTCGTCGATGAACTGCTGCTTCGTGTACTGCGCCCCGTCGGGGCTGACGCCGAGGAAATCGTCGGCGAAGATCCGCTCGATGACCGACGGGTTGCCGGACACCGCGACCTCGGCCCAGGCGCGTTCCAGCCCCTGGATTTCCGTCTCGGCCTGGGCGTGGTCGAACCTCGGGGCGCCGGCGGGACGGCTGCACGAGGCCGAGGTCAGCAGAAGGAGCAGCACTCCGACCACGAGGGCCGGGATCCCTGAACGCACCATCGACGTCATCCTCCTGGACAGGATCACGACCCGACCGGGACCTTGTCGTGCGGGTTTTCGATGAGGCCGACGACGTTGCCGAATGGGTCGAGGACCGACGCAACGCGGATGCCGCCGCCGACGTCCTGGACCGCGGCGTGCGGCTTGGCGCCTATGGCGATCAGGTGCGCGAGGGCCGCGTCGGCGTCCGCCACCTTCCAGTAGGCGAGCGAGCCGCCGGGCCCGGGCTTGCCGGTCGAGGTGTCGGGGTCGAGCCCCAGCTCGAAGCCGCCAATGCTGAAGCCGACGTAGAACGGTTCGTCGAAGTACGGGGCGACGCCGGTGGCCTTGCGGTACCAGGCCTTCGCCGCGGCGAGGTCGCCGACCTTGTAGATGACCGTGCGCAGTCCGAGGAACGCCGGGGCCGCCATCACTCCCCCTCCCAGTAATCGACCGCGTCCTTGACGCGCGCGACGTGCCGGATCGAGTCCGGGGTCGGCGGGCGCCCGCCTCCCTTGCCGTCGGTGGCGACGATCTTCCCCGAGTCGGGGTACTCGACCAGCTCGGGCGTCTTGAGCGTGCTCACCGCCAGGTAGCGCAGCGGCGCCGCCGAGTCGTTGATGATCTGGTGCGCCGAGTCCTTCCCCGGCGGCAGCGAGATGAAATCCCCCTTGCGGATTCTGTGGGTCTCGCCGTCGATGCGGACCGACCCCTCCCCTTCCAGGATGAAGAACATCTCCTCGTTGCCGCGATGCGCGTGGTACGGGAAGGCGCGCTTGCCCGGCGGCACGAGGGTCACGTTGAACCCGAGCTGCTGCGAGTCGAGGTGCGCGCCGACCGGCGCGAACGTCGATTCGTACTTCTCCCCGTTGCCGCGCGTGACCAGCGGCACGTTCTCCAGGTTGACGATGCGGGATTTCATGGACGAGCCCCGGACGCAATGACGTACTCGAAGTCGTAGCTGTGCTTCCCTTCCGCGATCGTGATCTCCATCTTCCCGGTGATTCCTGCGAGCTCGCCGGTCCCCGAATCCGGCACCACGTTGATTTCGAGCTGCTGGGCGCCGCGGGTCATGCGGCCGCGGTGATCGAGGACGAAGGTTCCCTTGCGGCCGTTGAGCGTGCCGCTGACGCGCTCGATGGCGACGTAGGAGCCGGAGCCTTTCACGTCAGAGAGAGCCGACAACATCTCCCCCTTGCCGGTCCCTTCGAGATCGCCGTGGTACTGCTTGTCGGCGGTCATGCGGGCGGTGGTGGCGCCGTCGCTCTTGTCCCCTTCCCCCTGGGGAGTCAGCTTGACGTCGAAGGTGCCTCGGGCGTGAAGGATCGTTGGGGTCGTCGCGGGAGCGGGCCCCGCCAGCAGCAGGAGCGTGAGTGCCGAAAGCGCCGCGCTCGTCATCACGCCACCCGGATCGTCTGGACGCCGACGAACTCCGACGCCCGCGGCATGCGACCGTCCTCGAGGAGCATCGCCACCACTTCCTCGAGCCGGTCGTGCAGCTCGTCGAGGCTGGCGCCCTGGCTGTGCGCGCCGGGCCAGCCGGGGACGTAGCCGACGTAGAGACCGCTGTCGAGGTCGCGCTCGACGACGGCGTTGTAGACGCGCAGGCTGGACGGCTCGCGTTCCTTCTCGCTCATTCGAACCTCCGGATGAGTCCGATCACCACTCCCTGGATCTGGATGTCCCCTTCGCTCACGAAGAACGACTTCATGCGCGCGTTGGCGGGGCGCAGCTCGATGCGGTCGCCTTTGCGGTAGTACTGCTTCACCGTGGCGTCCTCGCCGAGGAGCGCGATGACGGTCTGGCCGTTGCGCGCGTCGCGCTGGCGCTTGACGACGATGATGTCCCCTTCGCGGATGCCGTCGTCCACCATGCTGTCCCCGACGACGCGCAGCGCGAAGTGGTCGTCGCCGCGCAGCAGGGTCTCGGGCACTTCGACGGTGTCGGGAGTCTCGATCGCCTCGATGGGGCGGCCGGCGGCGACCGTGCCGTGCAGCGGGATGGTGCGCTGCAGCGGGCCGGGGTCGGTCAGCTCGAGCGCCCGCTTGCGGTTCCCCCACGGGCTCTTGATGTGCCCCTTCTCCTCGAGCCGCTTGAGGTACTTCTGGACCGAGTTGTAGGAGCGGAAGCGGAACGCCTTGCGGATCTCCTCGTACGAGGGGGCCATGCCCCGCTCGCCGATGAAGCGCTTGATGTAGTCGTAGACCGCCTGCTGCTTTTCGGTGAGGTCGGTGATTTCCGCCATGCGGGTGCGCCTCGCTGCGCGGCGGCGCCTGGGTCCCGTCCGACCGTGACCGGGCGTGCCGCGATGACCCGCAGCATGGGGGTAAATCAGGCGAATGTCAAGAGGGTTTTGAAGTGTAAGTCCGGCGCGGCTTCCGAGGGAGCCAGGGGTGAAAGTCGGGCGCCCAGGAAACCTCCGGCGGACGCCCGCCGGTGACGGGAGGGTATCACCGGTGGCGTCGGAAGAGGACTCCCCGTTCGGTCGTCAATGGCTGCGATGGGAGCCCGAGTGGGAGTGCTTGCCTCCCCGTTTCGAAGCTCCGGGCGAGTTGGAGATGCGCGCCGCGCGCGCCTTGCTCATCCCCTTCTTGCGCAGGCCTTCGTACTGCTTGGGATTCTTGACGGACGAACCGTGGCTGTGTCCCGGCACGACTCTCTCCTTCTGCCGGACAGGACATCTTCGTCCGGCACCGGAGAGACTTGCATCAGGCTCGCCAGGACGAAGCCGGCGAACGCTTCCGCCCGCCGTTCCGACGCGGGCTTGCGTAGCAGCACGCAGCCGGGAGTGCGGGCCCGGCGCGTCCGCTAGTTGTTGCTCCCCTGCGGGGTCTCCATCTTCTTCATGACACCCTCGATCGCCTTCTTCATGCTGAGAGTGTCGGCCCCCTGGCTCGGGGGGAAGTCTTGAAGACTCTTGAGGTGCGCCGCGATGAACGGGGTCGCCCCGGTCGGCGCCCAGAGCTTGGCGCCGAGGAACTTGCGGCCGATGTAGCCCCACTCCTCCGAGTCCGGCGTCATCTTCTCCATCGGATCCATGAGCAGGTTCACGACGTACGGCACGCTCGGGTACGCCTTTTCGTCGAACCACGAGCCATGGTGTTTGACACCGATGTGCAGCTTCCAGGCGTCGACGCGGATCGCCATGAGGTCGGTCTCGTCGTAGTAGAAGATCTCGTGACGCGCCGACTTGTCGGTCTGGCCAGTCCACAACGCCGTCTGGTCGTAACCGTCGAGGTGCACCTTGTAGTTCGTGCCGTTCATCTGCTTGCCGGTGAGCAGGTCCTTCGCGAGGTTCGGCAGGCCCGCGGCCGAAGCGAGGGTCGCGAAGATGTCCTCGTGGTTCTGGATGCCGTTCGAGACGCTCCCGGGCTTGATGTGCCCGGGCCACTTCGCCAGCATCGGGACGCGCACCCCCCCTTCCCAGGTCGTCCCCTTTTCGCCGCGGAACGGGGCGTAGCCGCCGTCGGGCCAGAACATCAGCTCGTTGCCGTTGTCGGTCGTGTACACGACGATGGTGTTGTCGGCGACGCCGAGATCCGCGAGCTTCTTGAGGAGCGCGCCGACGTGCTCGTCGTGCTCGAGCATCCGCGCGCGCACCACGTCCTCCTCGGCCCGCCCTTCGTCCACCGCCTTCTGCACGTACTTCGCCGTCGGGTGCGACCAGATGTGGATGGCGGTCGAGTTGAACCAGCAGAAGAAGGGCTTGTCCCCTTTGCCGTGCGCGTCGAGCCACTTGAGGGTCTCGCCGAGCACCTCGGCGTCGATCGTCTCCATCCGCTTGCGGGTCAAGGGACCTGTGTCCTGGATCTTCTGCTTCCCGACGCGGCCGAACTTGGGATCGGTGGTCGAGTCGTCCACGTTCGTCGCCCAGGTGTGCAGCACGCCGCGCGGCCCGAATTTCTTCTGGTACTCGGGGTTCTTCTGCCCGGGATAGTCGAGCTCTTCCGGCTCCTCCTCGGCGTTGAGGTGGTAGAGATTGCCGAACCACTCGTCGAACCCGTGCATCGTCGGCAGGAACTCGTTGCGGTCGCCGAGGTGGTTCTTGCCGAACTGCGCCGTCGCGTACCCCAGCGACTTGAGGACCTCGGCGAGGGTCGGATCGGTCTTCTGGATGCCGCGCGTCGAGCCGGGGATGCCGACGGTCGTCATGCCGGTGCGGACGGGCAGCTGCCCCATGAGGAACGCCGCCCGCCCCGCCGTGCAGGACGGCTGGCCGTAGTGGTCGGTGAACAGCATCCCCTGCTCCGCAATGCTGTCGATGCTCGGCGTGCGACCCATCATGCCGTGCGTGTAGGCGCCGACGTTCCAGTAGCCGATGTCGTCGCCGAAGATGACCAGGATGTTCGGCTTCTTCCCCTGCACCGGGGAGGGCGCCGCCGTGTTCGCCGGCTTCGAGGAGGTCTGCGCCTCCACGGGATTCATCGCGGCGGCCGCGACGGCCAGGGCGAAGGCTCCGACGATGAGCAGGTCCCGCACGCGCGGCGCTCCGGAGTCCCGTTTCGATCCGATCGCAGGCCCTGGCATCATGGCGCTCCTCGTCGTGAAGACCTTCGTTTGTCGGAGAACGGACTTTCGCCGATTCCTTCGGATCCTGCAAGAGGGCTGAGGCAAGTCATGACGGATGTGTGCCGCATCCCGCGTCGATGCGGCCGGGCCGCTCGGCGGAGCCTCAGTTCGGAGGCGGCGGTGATCCGCCCCCCGGAGGCGGGGCTCCGCCTCCCGGCGGTGGCTGGCCTCCCGGCGGACCGGACGGCGGGAACGCCGGCGGCGCGATCGGGCGCCCCTGCTCATCGGTGGAGGGCATGCTCATCCCCTCTCCCCCGGCGGGGCCGCCGGTCATGCCGCCCTCGGGCGGCGAGATGACGTTGCCGTTGGCGTCCTTCCAGAGGGTGAAGGTGAAGAAGATCGGCTTGTCGGGGTCGAGACGCGCGTCGGCGACCTGCGTCATGTCCCCTTGCGGGAAGCGGGTCATGAGCGCCCGCAGCGGCTCGGCGAACGGACGGGCGTACTCGACGACGAAGGTGACCGTGTGCGGCGTCTTGAGCACGTCGTCGAGGCTCACCTTGCGCGTGTCGGTCAGAAGCTTCACCCGCGGCCGGGCGCCGATGAGGTAAGTCAGCGTGTCCACGCGCAGGGTGTGCAGCACCACGACGCTCTGGTCGGCGGGGAGCGAGCGCACGAACATCCCCATGATCGTCTGCACCCCGCCGAAGTGCTGCATAGCGCGCTCCGATCGCCCGGCCAGGAGGAACAGGTTGCTGAAGCCCTGGGCGCACGCGAGCACGAGCAACCCGGCGCTGGCGGCGGCGCCGATCCACGTCGTCAGGGGCGGCCACAGCGCGGCGATGTCGTCCCAGACGCGCACCAACAGCAGCGCCGCGAACAGCACCAGGCACGGCAGGATCATCAGCAGCCGCGTCAGGCTCGGCCCGAGCCAGCCGATGGTCAGCCACGTCGCCAGCACCAGGAAGACGAGCAGCGCCGGCGCGTCGCCCCGCTCGCCGGGCATCGGCTCCGCGTCCCTTCGGCTCGCGGCCGGCTTGGAGAACGCCAGCCCCGCGACGAAGATCAGTCCGAGCGCCGAGAACGCCGCCAGGAGCAGCGTGTCCGGCTCGAGGCCGATGATCCCGTAGGTCGGGCTGATGCCGTCGCTGATGAACGCGTCGTTCTGGATGACGGCGTAATCCGAGGGGTCGTACTGCGGCATGGTCACGGCGTGGAAGATGTTGAGCGCCCAGTTGGTCTTCGGCGGGGTGGCCGCATAGGCGCCGCGCAGCAGGAATCCCAGCGGCGACATCCCCGAGAAGAGCATCACGAAGAGAAACCCCGCCGCGGCGAGCCCCGCCCCCGCGAGGAGCGGCTTGAGGTTCCAGCCGGTCCGCCGCCGCAGCGTGCGCCAGACATAAAAAGCCGCGATGGCGATTGGCACGGCGCGGAAGGTGGTGTAGGTCCAGAAGCCGAGTCCGAGCGCCAGCCCCCAGAGGACGTGGTCCGCGATTCGTCCGGTCCGCAGCGCCCGCAGGAACATGCCCGCGGTCAGCAGCATGAACAGGGGCGCGAGGATGGTCCGCTCTCCGACACGGCTGTAGAGCAGGTGCCACGGCGAGACCGCCAGGAAGAACAGCGCCACCAGCGCCACGCGGACTCCGAAGAACGCGCGGGCGAAGAAATAGAGGGCGACGAGCGTCAGCATCGCCACGAAGATCGACACGGCACGCAGCGGGAAGACGGCGTCGGCCAGCGGATCGCTGATGGTCCGCGCATTGAGGCCGAAGAGCGCCGGCAGCGCCCGCAGGACGTTCAGCCCGAGGCCGGGATTGCGGTACGACACGGCCGCGAGCTCGTGGAACATGGTTTCGCGGTTCAGCCCGCGCTCGGTCACCGTCGCGAACTTCTTTCCCTGCGCGATCTCGTTCGCCTCGATGGCGTTGATCGCCTCGTCGTTGTTGAGTCCCCACGGGATGAGGTCGATGCGGTAGAGACGCAGCCACAACCCGCCGACGAGGATCAGGCCGAAGAGCCACCACTCCGCGTTGCCGCGCAGCCAGGAGTCGATGTCGAGGAGGAAGCCCCGGCTCGTTCCCCCGGCGGCGGCGCCCGGCTCCGCCGCGCCCGTCGCCACCCCGCCGGGAACCGTCGTGTCATCCGGTCCCAGCGGCTTCGGCGCCTCCGCACGGCGACCCGACGCGCCACGGATTCCCGCTCCGCCGCGCATGCCGATCACCAGAAGCGCGAACGCGACGAGATAGAGCAGGACGCCCGGGAGAATGGTCACCCAGACCTTCTCGGTCCGCAGCGACACCAGGAACTGCGCCGCGAAGCCGACGCCGGCGGCCAGCGGGATGCCGAGCCGCGCCACGATGGGCGGAATCCAGCCGGGGATCGCCGGCCGCCCGCCCTCGTTCTTCCTGCGCGCGCGCGTCATGGGGTCGAGAGTCTAGTCGATGTCCTCTAGTCGATGTACCCGAGGGAACGCAGCCGTTCGCGCGTCTCGTCGTCGAGGACGACCTCCTGATCGGCGCTGGCCGGACGCGTGCGCCAGAGGCGATACCCGGCGCCCTGTCCCGCGCCCTCCGGGGGCGGCTCGAAGACGCGCGCCGCGGCGCCGGCCGGCCCGTCGAGGCCCGCGGCCCCGTCGAGCCGCAGCGGCAGCATCGCGGCCGGGGTCCCGGCGCCGCCGAGGCGGACGTGCTCGGGCTGCGCCCGGCCGTCGACGCGCAGCTCGAAGGTCACCGTCGCGGTCTCCGGCGCGACGGTGAAGACGAGGCCGCTCTCCGCCTTCTCGTCGAGATCGGCGAACGACAGCGTGTCCGGCTTCTCCAGCCGGTAGGCGCCGCCATCGTGGGACAGGGGCACGACGCTGCGGAAGATGCCGCTCGTGGTGATGCGGCCGTCGAAGCGGCGGCCGCGGCCATCGCTCTTCCAGCGGACGTTCCAGCCCCCGGCGAGCAGGTCCGGTCGCGCGAAGAGAGCGCGCGTCAGCCGGGCCCGATCGTCGGGACGCTGCGAGGCCAGGTCCTGCTGCTCCCGCGGATCGGCCGCCAGGTCGTAGAGCTCGGAGCGGCTCTCGTCCATGACGTGGATGAGCTTGAGGTTCCCTTCGCGCACCGCGCGACGATAGGCATTGAGCCGTACCGTCTCGCTGATCACCGGCCGGTCGGCGGCCGGTCCCGCTCCTCCCGTCGTCCCGCGCAGGAGCGGCACGAGGCTCTTCCCTTCGACCCCGGCGGGAACGGCCACGCCGGCGATCTCCGCGAACGAGGGCAGCAGGTCGATGCCGCTCACGGGCAGCGCGACCCTGTGTCCCGCCGGCCGCTGGTCGGCGCCGTTGTCGGGCGCGCCGCCCTGCGAACCGCGCGGCGGCACCACGACCAGCGGGACGTGCAGCACCTCCTCGTACATCTGCCGGCCGTGCCCGATCGAGCGATGGTCCTTGAATTCCTCGCCGTGGTCGGCGGTGACGACGATCCAGGAGCGGCCGCTGCGCCCCTCCTTCTCGATCCCCTCGACCAGCCGCCCGATGTTCGAATCGACGAAGCGGATCTCGCCGTCGTAGCGGGCCAGAAGGAAATCCCGGTAGTCATTCGGAAGCGGCACCGACGGGTCCTGGAATTTCGACAGGCTGTCCCACGTGGCGTCGAGCGCGCCGTGGTACTCGGCCGGGAAGAGATCGCGCGTCGCCTCGGGCGGCTCGTACGGCCAGTGCGGGTCGAAGTAATGCACCATCAGGAAGACCGGCTTGCCGTCCTGCCGCCGCAGCCAGTCGAGGGCGGCGTCGGTGACCTGGTCGGCGGGCGGCTCGAACTTCGCCTCGGGACGGTACTCGGGCCGCGTCAGCCCGAAATCCTCGAACTGCTCGAAGCCGCGGCCGAAGCCGAACGGCGCGGTCACGTAGATGTGCGACACGAAGCCGCCGGTGGCGTAGCCGCGCCGCTTCAAGAGCTCCGCCAGCGTCGGCACGTCCGCCCCGAGGCGCAGGCCGTCGTTCTCGACGCGGTGCGACGACGGGGTGCGGCCGGTGACGATGGACATCATCGACGGCAGCGTCCACGGCGCCGCTCCCCAGGCCGACTCGAACACCACCCCGCGCGACGCCAGCAGATCGAGCTGCGGCGAGGTCGGCCGCTCGTAGCCGTAAACGCCGAGGTGATCGGCGCGCAGCGTGTCGACGACGACGAGGACGATGTCGGGACGCGCCGGATCGGGGGGCTTCGCCGGACAGCCGCAGAACAGCAGGAAGGCGATGGACCAGACGCCGAGCGCGGACCGGCGAGTCATGCGTCGACCCGCGCCGTGCGCGTCAGCGCGCGCCGGGACGGGGGTTCTTCCCCGCGCGCGTCCGCGTCTCCCGGCGTGCGGCGGACTTGCCGGCGCGCGGCTGCATCTCCCGGGCGGCGTGCGGAGCACGGCCGGCCGCGTCGCGCGCGTCGTGCGCCAGGCGGCCGCCGACGAAGGTCATGACCGGCCAGCCGCGCAGCTTCCAGCCGGTGAACGGCGTATTGCGCGAGCGCGACTCGAAGCGGTCGAGCTCGACCGCGCGGGTGGTCTCCGGATCGATGACGGTGAGGTCGGCGTCGGCGCCGACCGCGAGCGTCCCCTTCTTCAGCCCGAGGATGCGGGCGGGGTTGAGGGCCATCAGCTCGACCATGCGGGACAGGTCGATGTGCCCCGGGCGGACCAGCCGGTCCATCACCAGCGCGACCGCCGTCTCGAGGCCCACGATGCCGAACGGCGCGTCGTCGAACTCCACCAGCTTCTCGTCGGCGTGGTGCGGCGCGTGGTCGGTGGCGATGACGTCCACGGTGCCGTCCTCGAGAGCGTGCAGGAGGGCGAGGCGATCCTCCTCGGCGCGCAGCGGCGGATTCATCTTGGTCGCGGAGTCGTAGCGCGACCGGACGACTTCCTCTTCGGTCAGCACGAGGTGATGCGGCGTCGCCTCGCAGGTGACCTTCGCCCCCTTGGCCCGGGCGCGGCGCACCTCGTCCAGGCTGGCGCGGGTGCTCAGGTGCGCCAGGTGCAGCCTTCCTCCCGTCAGCTCGAGCAGGCGCAGGTCGCGCGCCACCATGATGCTCTCGGACGCCGCCGGGATGCCCTTGAGGCCGAGGAGCGTCGAGGCGGTCCCCTCGTTCATCACGCCCCCGGCGGAGAGGCTCCTGTCCTCGCAGTGGTTGATGACCGGGATGTCGAACAGGCGCGTGTACTCGAGCGCCATGCGCATCAGGTGCGACGACGACACCGGCCGGCCATCGTCCGACACCGCCACGGCGCCGGCGCGCACCATGTCGCCGATCTCCGCCAGTTCCTCCCCGGCCGATCCCTTGCTGACGGCGCCGATCGGGTAGACATTGACGGCACCGCGGCGGCGCGCCTCGGCCACGATGTACTCGGTCACCGACAGGCTGTCGTTCACCGGGTCGGTGTTGGGCATGCAGGCCACCGACGTGAAGCCGCCCGCGGCGGCGGCGCGCGTGCCGGTCTCGATGATTTCCTTGTGCTCCTGCCCCGGCTCGCGCAGGTGGACGTGCATGTCCACCAGCCCCGGCGTCACGATGCGGCCGGCCAGGTCGACCACGTGCGCACCCGCGGGCACCGGCTTCGCCGCGCCGCGCGCCGCCCTGGCGACGCCGCGCCCCTTCGATCCCGGCGCGTCGGAGACCCGCGCACCGACCGGGCGCAGCTCCGCGATGCGGCCGTTGACGATGAGGATGTCGTGCGGGCCGTCGAGCCCCTGCGACGGGTCGACGACGCGGCCGTTTCTAAGAAGCCAGCTCGCCAAGGCTCCCTCCCGCCAGCAGGTACAGCACCGCCATGCGCACCGCCACGCCGTTCGTGACCTGCTCGAGGATGACCGAGGCCGGGCCGTCGGCGACGGCGCTGTCGATCTCAACGCCGCGGTTCATCGGTCCGGGGTGCATGATGATCGCGTCCTTCTTCGCCAGCCGGACCCGCTCGCGCGTCATGCCGAAGAGGTTGAAGTACTCGCGCGCCGAGGGGAAGGCGCTGCCCTTCTGCCGCTCGCGCTGGACGCGCAGCATCATGACCACGTCGGCCCCCTCGATCGCCGACTCGACCTTGAGATGCACCTCGGCGCCGAGGGCGTCGAGACCCCTCGGCACGAGCGTCGGCGGGCCGCACAGCCGCACCGTCGCCCCCATGGTTTTCAGGCAGAACAGGTTGCTGCGCAGCACGCGGCTGTGCATGAGGTCCCCGACGATGGCGACGCTCAGGCCCTTGAGGCGCCCCTTGCGCTCGCGGATGGTGTAGGCATCGAGCAGCGCCTGCGTCGGGTGCTCGTGCCAGCCGTCGCCGGCATTGATGATCGCCGAGCGGCAGTGCCGAGCCAGGAAGTGCGGCGCGCCGCTCGCCTTGTGGCGGATGACGATCATGTCGGGCGACATCGCCTCGAGGTTGCGCGCCGTGTCGAGGAGCGACTCGCCCTTGGTGACGCTCGAGGTGGACGGGCTGAAGTTGAGCGTGTCGGCCGACAGGCGCTTCTCGGCGATCTCGAACGACGAGCGCGTGCGCGTCGAGGGCTCCATGAAGAAGTTCACCACCGTCTTGGCGCGCAGCGTCGGCACCTTGCGCACCGGGCGCGTGGCGATCTCGGCCATGACGCGCGCCGTGTCGAGCACCAGGGTGATCTCGTCCGCCTCGAGCCCCTGGATGCCGAGGAGATGCCGATCCTTGAGCGCCGTGCGCGGACCGGGGGGCGGCTCGGGTCGCGCCACGCCGGCGGCCGCCCCGGGGACGGCCACGACGCGGGGCGCGGCGGTCCGGCGCTTCGATCGGGCCGGGCGGGCGACTTCGTCCACGACTTCCATCACAGCCGCCTCCTCGAGGGGGATCGCACCGCGCGCCGCGGGCGCGCCAGTCCGCGTGGTCCGGCGGCCTTCGACTCCCCCTTCACCTCGCGCGCCTCGATGCGGACGCTGTCTTCTCCGTCGCACTCGCGCAACCGCACCTTCACCTCGTCCTCTTCACGCGTGGGAATCGCCTTGCCGACGTAATCGGCGTGAATCGGCAGCTCGCGGTGGCCGCGGTCGATGAGGACCGCCAGCTCGATGCTCTTGGGCCGTCCAAAGTCGATGAGTCCGTCGAGCGCCGCGCGGATGGTCCGGCCGGTGTACAGCACGTCGTCCACCAGCACGATCCGCCGGCCGTCGATCGGGAACGGGATGCGCGTCTCGCGCAGGAGAGCCTGCGCCCCGATGGCCCCGACGTCGTCGCGGTAGAGGGTGATGTCGAGCGAGCCGAGCGGCACCTTGCGGCCGTCCTGCGCCGCGATGACCGCCCGCAGCCGCTCCGCCAGCGGCACGCCGCGGGTGCGGATGCCGACGAGCGCCAGCGCGCCGAGGTCCGGATGGTGCTCGAGGATCTCGTGCGCCAGGCGGGCGAGGACCCGGTCCATGGCGGCAGCGTCCATGACGGCCGCCCGCGATGCCCCCTTCATGCGGGCCTCCGGCCGGCGCCGGCGGCGCGGGTCACGGGCCGGCTCGCGGACAAAAAAAATCCCGCGTCGCCGCGGGCAGGGCTGCTCGGTCTGTCGCCTCGCATCGTCCTCATCACCGGAAAAAGCCCGCGCAGCATAGCGGACCGGCCGATTCCCTGTCAAGGAACCCGCCGCACCGGGCGCGGACCGTACGATTCGATCACCGTCGCCGGGCGGGCGCGGATCTCCTCCGGTTCGAGCAGCGCGTCGATGATGCGGCCATCGAGATTGCGGGCGATGGGCAGACCGAGCAGGTACAGCGCCGTCGGCGTGACGTCGGCGAGCGCCGCGCGCCCGAAGCGCTGCCCCGCCCGCACCCCCGGGCCGATGGCGAAGAGAAAGCCGCTCGGCCCCTCCTCGTGCGAGCCCGGCAGGGCGTCGTGCGCGGCTCCCGACGGGATCAGGCGGCGGCGCAGCGGCGCCGGCTCGATGCCGTGCGCCGAGGTGACGAAGAGCCAGCCCTGCGGCCCGGCGAGGGCCAGGGCACGGCCGATGAGCGCATCCACCCGCACGTAGTAACGCTCGAGCACGTGCCCGTACTCGTCCACCTCCGACGGGCGGACGTTGCCGAACGAGGCCGGACGCGCGAACCGCAGGAACCGGTGCGCCACCCGGTCGAGCCCCGGCAGGGAGACCGCGACGATGCCGGTCCCGACGAAGGTCTCCGACAGCCCGGCCGCCGCCACCTGGTCGGCCGCGAGCGCCCGCGCGAGGTCCATCGAGGCCCCCATCGGCAGGTTGAAGAAGTTCCCCTCCCCTTCGCTGAACTCGGCGGCCTGGGACCGCACCGCCGCGGCGTTCGGGATGGCCGGACCGCCCGGGTGATCGAGATCGATCTCCCAGCCCGACGCGCGCGCGGTCCCGCCGGCCCTCGAGACGATGTCCCACAGGGCCGGCCCGGTGCGGTCCTCGACCGTCAGCCGCCGGCGCGACATCACCGGGGACAGGAAGGTGTCGAACCCGAGGCCGGCCGGGACGATGGTCAGCCCGAGCGGCTGGCCGAGGAGCCCGCGCGTGAACGGCCCGCGCACGCCGCTGCGCCACGGAAGCTGGCCGGTGACCAGCGTCGTGCGGACGACGGCCGCGTCGCACGGCACGATGGTCTCGAGGCGTCCGTAGGCCCCGTCGCGCCGCAGCCGCGACAGCATCGGCAGCAGCCCGCGCATCTGCAGACCGAGCAGGTCTTCGAGGTCGGCGCCGTCCACGTTCAGGAGGACGAGGCGGCGCGCCGCCAGCGGCAGCACCTCGGGCCCCTTCCCCGCCGCGGGCACCTCGTCGTGGAACGACACGAAACCCGGGCCGAGGAGCGCCGCCAGCGCCACGCCGGCGGCCGACGCCTGGAACGCCAGGCTGCGCTTCAGCCGCGGCACCAGGCAGACGACCCCCGCGTAGATCCAGGCGCCGCCGAGCGCCACCAGGAAGAGCCGGGCGCGGTCCGTCACCAGATCGTCGATGGCCCGGCGCTCGTGCGACAGCGTGACGACGAACGAGGCCAGCATCGGGGCGAGTGCCGCCACGAGAAAGGTCATGCCGTAGCGCAGGCTGAAGCGCCGCACCTGCAGGCGGTGGCTGGCGAAGAAGCGCAGCAGGCCGTAGAGCAGCGGCAGCAGGAGCGCCGCGACCGCCGTGTACACCACGACGACCGGCAGCATGCCGAGGACGAACCGGCCGCGCGACGCCTCCGGGTGCAGGAGGCGCAGGAAGATCACCAGCGCCAGGGAGGCGTACAGCCCCGCGAGGGCGGCGTGCAGGACGAGACGCGCCGGTGTCGTCACGCGCGCGGATGGTAGGAGGCCGTCATCCAAAGATCAAGGAGGTGTGCTAAAGTCCCGCGTCCATGCCGTTCGACACCGCCGCGCGAATCCTGTCGCACGACGCGCTGAATTCCGATCACTTCCTTTTGACCCTGGACGCGCCGCGGATGGCGCGCGCCTCCCGTCCCGGGCAATTCGTGATGCTGCAGGCGCAGCCCGGGCGCGACCCGCTGCTGCGACGCCCGATGAGCGTCTGCGGTGTTGTCGGCAGCCCGCCGCGACGCCTGCAGATCCTCTACAAGGTGACCGGCCACGGCACGCGCCTGCTGTCACGCCAGCCGAAAGGCGCGACCCTCGCGATGCTCGGACCGCTCGGGAACGGCTTCCGCCTGCCGGCGCGGCGCCCCGACGCCACCCGTCCCCGCCAGATCCTCGTGGCCGGCGGCGTCGGCATCGCCATCTTCCCGTTCGTAGCCGAGGCGCTGGCGCGGCTCGGGCACCGGCCGCTGCTGCTGTTCGGGGCGCGCTCGGCGCATGACCTCGTCGGCCTGCCGCTCTTCGGGCGCGGACGTCTCGACGTGAAGTTCGCGACCGAGGACGGCAGCCGCGGCACCCGCGGCTACGTCACGAGCCTTCTCGAGCCGCTGCTCGCCGCGCCCGGGCCGAAGCCCACGCTCTACGTCTGCGGCCCGACGCCGATGCTCCGGGCGGTCGGCGACCAGGCGCAGAAGGCCGGCGTGCCGTGCCAGCTGGCGCTCGAGTCGCAGATGCCGTGCGGCATCGGCGTCTGTCTCGGGTGCGTCGTGGCGGCCGCCGACCCGAACGCCGTGCCGCCCTACCCGCGCGTCTGCACCGAAGGCCCGGTCTTCGAAGCCGGCAGCGTGCGCCCGTGAAGAAGCCCGTGACGGTCGCCGCCGCGACGAAGAAGCCGGCGCCCGCGGACATGCGGGTGACGCTCGGCCCGCTCAAACTGAAGAACCCGGTGCTCGCCGCGAGCGGCACCTTCGGCTACGGCACCGAGCTGCAGCCCTACTTCGACCTCGAGTCGATCGGCGGCTTCGTCAGCAAGGGGCTCTCCCTCAAGCCGCGCCGCGGCAACGCGCCGCAGCGCACCTGCGAGACGGCCGCCGGGATGCTCAACGCCATCGGCCTCGCCAACGTCGGGGTCGAAGCCTTCCTGAGCGACAAGCTGCCGGCGCTGCGCGGCAAGGACACGGTCGTCATCGCCAACGTCTTCGGCGAGACCCGCGACGAGTACGTTGCGGTCGCGAAGCGTCTCAACGGCGCGAAGGGCCTGCACGCCATCGAGCTGAACCTCTCCTGCCCCAACACCGAGCGGGGCGGGCTGGCGTTCGGGGTCTCCCCCGTCCTCATCCGCGAGGTGGTGGCGGACGTGCGGCGGGCGGCGCCCGACCTGCCGCTCCTCGTCAAGCTGACGCCGAACATCACCGACATCGGCGAGGCGGCGCGCGCCGCGGCCGACGCCGGCGCCGACATCCTGTCGCTCGTGAACACCTTCCTCGGCCTCGCGGTCGACCTCGAGCGGCGCCGCCCGGTCCTCGACAACGTCGTCGGCGGACTCTCGGGGCCGGCCATCAAGCCGCTGGCCCTCTACATGGTGCACAAGGTCTACGCTGCGACCCGCCTGCCGATCGTCGGCATGGGCGGCATCGCGTCGGCGGAAGATGCCCTCGAGTTCATGGTGGCGGGCAGCGGAGCGGTGCAGGTGGGGACCGCGAATTTCTACGACCCGCGCGCGCCCCTCACCGTCGCCGAGGGGATGGAAGCCTGGTGCCGCGCCCGCGGAATCCCCCGCGTGCAGGAGCTGACCGGCACGCTGCGCCTTCCGAACGCCCGCGAGCAGGAAACGACGGCAGGATAACCAGGAATCGGTGCCGAGCGCGTCCCGGGCAGGAGCGCCGGAAGCGCCTTCAGAGCGCCTGGGTGCCGTCGGCGGCCCGGGTCCCCTCGGCCGGCCTGGCGGTGTCCTCGCCGGTTCCGGCCTGGATGACCTCCTTGGCGGCATCGCCGAACAGTCGCTCCAGCTCGGGATAGACCTTGTCGCCGTCGGCGACGACGCGGCCCGTGGCGTCGTAGAGGACGAGGTGCGGCAGCGCCTCGATGGCGTGCTGCGTGACGACCGGCGTCGTCCAGTCCACGATGTCCACCTTGCGGATCGCCAGCCGGTCGGGCTGCGCCGCCGCGAGACGCTCGAGCGCCGGCCCGAGGACGCGGCAGGGGGGGCACCACGGGGCGTAGAAATCGAACACCGTGGTCTTCCCCGAGGCGAGGTGCGCCGCGAGGTCCACCTTCTCGCCGTGGGCAATCACCTTCACGTCCGCGCCGGGAGGAGGCGCCTCCTCCGCTCCCGACCCGCCCCCGCCGCGGCAGCCGGACGACGGGGCGGCCACGACGAGGAGCGCCAGGGCGAGAAAGCCCAACGAATTTCCGAGTTTCCGCATGTCTCTCCCGAACCGGACCCGCGACGATTATCCGCACCGGCCGGGACTCTGGCAACCTGCGGGGAACCTTGCACGCCCCGGGCGCTTCTGTGAGAATTCCTCGCCATGCAGGCCGCCGAACGATTGATCGTGGCCCTCGATGTTCCGACCCGTGACGCGGCGCTGTCGCTGGTCGCGGCGCTCCGGCCGAAGGCGCGCCGCTTCAAGGTCGGGCTGGAGCTCTTCTCCGCCTGCGGTCCGGCGCTGGTGCGCGAGATCCTGCAGGGCGGCGGCCAGGTCTTCCTCGACCTGAAGCTGCACGACATCCCGAACACCGCGGCGCGCGCCGCGGTCGAGGCGGCGCGGCTCGGCGTCGGCATGTTCACCATTCATCTCTCCGGCGGCCTGATGATGGCGCGCCGCGTCGTGGACGAGGTGGACGCGCACTGCCAGATCCACGGCGACCCGCGGCCGAAGATCCTCGGCGTGACCGTCCTGACCAGCCTGGAGCAGGAGGATCTCGCGGCCATCGGCATCACCCGCAGCGTGGAGGACCAGGTGGCCCATCTCGCCGGGATGGCCCGCCAGGCAGGGCTCGACGGCATCGTCGCGTCGCCGCGCGAGGTCCGACGGCTGCGCGAGGTGGTCGGAGAGAACCTGCTCCTCGTCACCCCGGGGATCCGGCCGGCGGGCGCGGCGCAGAACGACCAGGCCCGTACGCTGACGCCGCGCGAGGCGATCGAGGCCGGCTCCGACTTCATCGTCGTCGGCCGGCCGATCACGGCGGCCCGCGATCCCCTGGAGGCGGTCGAGAACGTCCTCGCCGAGATGGCCGGACGATGAGCGGCGCGGCGGCGGCCCGGTTGCCGCGCGCCCGGTGCGCCGCCTTCGCGTCCGCGGTGCGGTCGAACGCGAAGGTCCTGCTCGTGCTCGCCGCCTGCGTCCTCGGTGGCCCGCTCCTCCTGGCCGCGGGCAGCAAGCCGGTGCCGGCCCCCGACCCGGCGCCGCTCACGAACGAAGACATCGTCCGCCTCAGCGCGTACGGCACGTCCGAAGCGGTCATCCTCGACACCATCAGGAACCGCAAGGCCGACTTCGATCTCGATCCGGGCGTCGTCTCCGAGCTGCAGAGGGTGGGAGTCACCGAGCGTGTGATCGAAGCGATGCGGCGCCGGCAGCTGGAGGCGCCCCTGCACCCGGGCGCCGCGGCGCCGGCGCCGGCCCCGCTCGCGGCGACGCCGACCCCGGCGCGGATCACGCTGACCTTCGACGAGACGTCGGTCAAGAAGGACCCGCCGCAGATCTATGCGCTGACCACCCTGCCGAAGGGCGCGCCGCGGCCGGACGACTCCGAGGTGGGCACGGTCTCCGACCTGGCGCTGGCCATCCTGTGCACGAGCGGCGATCATGTTCCGGACCACTGGGACCGCAGGACGCCGATCGAGGGGGCCCCGCGACATGAACTGCTTCTCTTCCGCGCCGGCTCGACGCGGCGCAAGGAGCACGGCTTCGAGGTGATCGCGCTCGATCGCACGCCGGTGGAGGGCGTCCCGCTGCCTCCGGGATCGCACGCGCTCGTCATCATGCTCGCCGGCAAGCAGAGCGGATCGGGGACCTGGCGCCCGATGGCGGCCGACCCGATCCGCGTCGAAGCCGAGCCCGGGAGGGAGATCGCCCTCGTCCTCGACGCGAAGACCGACATCGGGGGCAGCCGCATGACCGGCTTCGGGCTGACCCAGGTCTGGAAGGTCCGGCTGCAGGGCGCCCCGGCGGCGGCTCCTGCCGACAAGCCCGCGGCGCCGGCCGCCCCCGAAGAGGCCGCGCCTCCGCCTGGGGAAAAACCCGCGTGAGCGCTCCCGGCCCTTCCCCCCGCAGCCTCGTCCTGTGCGGCGGCGGCATCACCGGCGCGATGTACGAGTTCGGCGCCCTGCACGCGCTCGATCACGCCACCGCCGGCCAGTTCTCGTCCACCGCCTACGACGTCTACGTCGGCACGAGCGGCGGCGCGGTCGTGGCCGCGCTGATGGTCAACGGGGTCACTCCGGCCGAGGTGGGCCGCGCCATCCTGCACAACAGCGACGACCCGCTCAACTTCCGCCAGGAGGACATCGTCCGCATCGACTGGAAGGAGATCCGCCATTCCTTCCTCAAGGGGGTCCGCCAGCTCCCGACCCTGTGGCGGCAGCGGCGCGCCCGCGGCGAGTCGTTCTCTCTGGCGCGCATGGTCTACGCGCTGCAGGAGAACCTGCCTCCGGGGATCTACGCCCTCGACCACTACCGTGCCTACCTGCACCGGCTGCTGACGCTTCACGGACGCGTGGATTCGTTCGCCGCGCTCCCGAAGGAGCTGTACATCCCGGCGATCCACCTCGACACCGGCGACCGCATCCTGTTCGGGTCGAGCGAATGGCGCGACGTGCCGATCTCCGACGCCATCGCCGCCTCCTCGGCGCTGCCGCTCTATTTCCGCCCGGTGACTCTGCGCGGCCTCGATTTCATCGACGGCGGCATCGGCCAGGTCATCCACCTCGACCAGCCGCTCGAGCGCGGCTCGCGCTTCATCGTGCTGCTGAACCCGGTCCTGCCGATCCGCAACGAGGAGGGGGTCGTCTGCATCCCGACCTTCTCGGGCATGTGCGCCCGCCTGCGCGAGAAGGGCGTGACCTTCGTCGTGGACCAGGCGCAGCGCATCTCGTCGCGCGAGCGCTTCAAGCTGGCGCTGGAGCACGTCCGCGCCCGCACCCCGGAGGCGGTGGTCGTGGTGATCGAGCCCGACCCGCGCGACTCGGTCCTGTTCATGGAGAACATCCTGAACTACGGGTCGCGCGTCGCCATGCTGCACTACGGCTACCGGTCGACGGCGTCTTTCCTCAGGGCGCGGCAGCGCGAGCTGACCGCCGCCTTCGCTTCGGCCGGCATCACGCTGGATTTGAACGGGCTCCGGGAGGAAGACCCGTGGGCGGTGATCCCGCCGACGGCGCCCGAGCGGCCGGTGGCGATCCCGAATCTCGCCTGACTCCGAGGCGAACTACTCGAAACGCAAAGGCAGGACCTTCGAAACGCCCGGCTCCTCCATGGTCACCCCGTAGAGGAGGTTCGCCGCCTCCATGCTCTTGCGGTTGTGGGTGATCATGATGAACTGGGTGTCGTCGGTGAGCTCGCGCAGGAGCTTCGTGAAGCGCTCGACGTTCGCCTCGTCGAGCGGGGCATCCACCTCGTCGAGGACGCAGAAGGGCGAAGGCCGGTAGCGGAAGAGGGAGAACAGGAGCGCCACCGCGGTCAGGGCCTTCTCGCCGCCCGAGAGGAGCGCCAGCGACTGCAGACGCTTCCCCGGCGGCTGCGCCGCGATTTCGACACCCGCCTCGAGGATGTCCTCCTCCCCTTCCTGCAGGCGCAGCTCGGCGCGACCGCCGCCGAACAGCACCGTGAACGAGGTCTCGAAGCCCGCCTTGATGGCCTCGAACGCCGCAAGGAACCGCTGGCGCGATTCGCGGTTGATGCGGCGGATGGTGTCGCGCAGCGACTCGATGGCCGCCTCGAGGTCCTGGCGCTCTTTCTCCATGCCGGCGTGGCGCTCTTCCAGCTCGGTGCACTGCTCGATGGCCATGAGGTTGACCGGGCCGATGGCGTCGATCGACGCGCGCCCTTCCGCCACCTCGCGCTCGTCGTCGAGAAGCGTGCGGCCTTCTTCGAGCACCGGCGGGGCGGTGCGCAGCTCGTCGAGGGTGCGGCCGAGGTCCTCGCGGCAGGAGGCCTCGAGGTGCTCGAGGTCGGAGCCGAGGCGGGCGCGGCGGATCTCCTGCTCCTGGCGCTCACCGCGCGCCGTCTCGAGGAGGGCGCGCGCTTCCTTCGCCGCCTGCTCGCGCGCGTGGTGCAGCGAGCGGTCGTAGGCGAGTCCGGCCAGGGCGGCCTCATCCTGCGCCGCCGCCTCCGCGCGCGTCGCCGTGGTGCGCTCGCGCTGTCCCGTCAGCTCCGCCGACAGCCGGGCGATTTCCTGGAGGCGCTCACGCGCCGCGAGCCGCTGCGCGTCGCGCTCGGCGAGCCGGGCGCGCAGCTCGCGCTCGGCCTCGGCCACGGACTCGCGCTCGCGCGCCAAAGCCGCCAGACGCTGGTGCCCGGCGGCGACCATCGCCCGCGCTTCGGAGGCCCTCCCCTGCGCCGCGTCGAGGGCAGAGCGCAAAGAGGCGATGCCTTCGGACGCGCCCCGGATGCCTTCTTCCTCGGCGACGCGCTGGGCTTCGTGCTCCTGCTGCTCGCCGGCGGCCTGGAAGGCCTCCTGCGCCCGCGTGGCGGCTTCGCGCTCGAGCCGCCCCGCCTCGTTTTCGAGGAGCGGCAGCGTCGCCAGGATGCGGCCGCGCTCTGCCTCCTTCTGCTGCCGCGCCAGGTCGGACTGGAAGTGGCCGCGCTGCTCGTCCTCGAGCCGCGCAGAGGCTACGGCGGCGCGCGCGCGCCGCTCCTCGGCGTCGCGCCTCAGCGTCTCGCAGTCCCGCTCGGCCGTGCCGCGCTCGGCGTCGATCTCCTCGATCTGCCGCGCCAGCGCCGTGCGCTCGGCCCGGCGCGCCAGCACCCCGTGCTGTTGCTCGGGACCGTCCCCGCCGTACAGCGCCCCGTCGGCGTCGAGGAGATCTCCGTCCGCCGTGACGAAGCTCCAGCCCGGCAGCGAGGACGCGGCCGCGACCGCGGCGTCGACATCGGCCGCGAGCAGGACACGCGACAGCCGCGACTCGATCACGCCTCCCCGCTCGAGTCCGCCGACCCGATCCGCGAGCACCCCGAGAATCCCCTCGAACGACTCGGCCGGCCCCGGGGCGAGCAGGGCGCGCGCCGCACCGGACGGGACGAACGCGGCGCGGCCGGTGCCGCGCTGGCGCAGGAGGCGCGCGCCGCGGGCCGCCTCGTGCATCGCCGGTACGAACAACCCGTCCTGGAGCCGACCGAGGGCGGCCGCGACCGCCCGCTCGAGACCGGCGGGAACGTCGAGCGACTCCCCGACGACGCCGCGCGCCTCGAACCCGTCGCCGCCCCGCAGCAGATCCACGACGCCTTCCGCCATCCCGGCGTGGCGCCGCTCGAGATCGGCCAGCGCCTCGAGCCGGTCCGAGAGGGCGGCGAAACGCCCGCGCCGCTCCTCCAGTCGCAGCTCCGCCTCCGCCAGCCCTTCCTCCGCGTGGCGCAGCCCGGCCGCCTCTTCCTGGTGGACGCGGCCGCAGTCCTCGACGCGCGCCTGGCGGCCGGAGGTCTCCTCAGCGAGAAGACGCAGGCCGGTCTCGAGATCGAGCGCGGTCTTCTCGGCCTCGCCCCGATCGCGCGCCAGTCGCTCGAGGGCCTGCTGCGCCGCCCGTCCCTGCTCTTCGAGCGCGGCGCGCCGGCGGCCGCTCTCGGCGAGGCGGTCGAGCCGCTCGAGCAGCCGCTGCCGCATGCCCTCGAGATCGGCCTCGGCGCGGGCGATGCCCGCCGCCTGGGCGATGCGATCCTCCTCGAGCGACTGGAGCGCGGCCTCGGCGGCGCGCACCCGCTCCGCCTCGAGACCGAGCTCGACGGTCACCGCCTGTCCGGCCGCGTCGCGCTCGGAGGCGCGCGCGTGCAGCGTGCCGATCTCCTCCTCGGCCTCGGCGGCGCGCCGCTCGAGATCGGCCGACTGCTCCGACCCGGCACGCTGCCGCTCCTGGATGCGATCGAGCTCCATGTCGAGGGCGTGCAGGGCGTCGCGCCGCTGCCGGGCTTCTTCTTCGGCCGCGTCGAGCTTGAGGCGCAGCGCTTCGAGATCCGACTCGGCGCGGGCCAGCTCGCCCGCGGACGCCGCTTCTCTCTCGCCCAGCTCGGAGAGAGCCTTCGCCGAAGCCTCGAGCCCGGCGTCGCAGTCGAGGAGCCGCCGCCACGCGAGGGACGCCCGGCGCTCGCGCAGCGCGTCCATCAGCCGTCGATAGCGGCGGGCCTTGGCGGCCTGCCGTCGCAGCGACTGGATCTGCTTGTCCACTTCCACCGCGATGTCGGCGAGACGCAGGAGATTCGCCTGCGTGGCTTCGAGCTTCTGCTCGGTGTGGCGGCGCTTGATCTTGTAGCCGAGGATGCCGGCTGCCTCCTCGATCAGGACGCGCCGCTCCTTCGGCTTGGCGAGCAGGATCTGGTCGATCTTCCCCTGCTCGATGGTCGTGTAGAGGCGGGTGCCGATCTCCGTGCGCGCCAGCAGGTCCTGCACGTCGCGCAGCCGGCAGCGCTGGCCGTTGAGCGCGTACTCGCTCTCCCCGGAGCGGTAGAGCCGTCGCGTCACCACGACTTCGTCGGGAAGCTCCTCGAGGAAGAAGCGCGCCGTCTGCGGTGTCGTGCCTTCGGCTGCCGCCTCGGCCGGCGCGGCGGCGGCTCCTTCCGTCCCGGGCTCCGCGGGTGCCGCAACCGCTTCGGCCACGAGCGGCACCGCCCCGGAAGCGCCCGCCTCGACCTCGACGACGGCGGCGTCATGGCCATGGCCGTTGCCGTTGCCGTTGCCGTTGCCATGGCCGTTGCCGTTCCCCTGCTCGGCGATCGTCTTCGTCGCATCGCCGAGCGGGTCCATCATCACGTCGGGAGAGAGGACGGTCGGCTCGCCATCGAGGGTGCCGCAGGCGGTGTCGCCGGCACGGGCGCGGACGTTGCGGAAAATGAGCGAGACCTCCGCCATCCCCAGGGGCTTCTTGCCCTGGCTGCCGTTGAAGATGACGTCCTCCATGCTCTCGCTGCGCAGGGAGGAGGCGCGCTGCTCGCCCAGGACCCAGGAGATGGCGTCGCCGATGTTGCTCTTGCCGCAGCCGTTCGGTCCGACGACCGCGGTGATCCCCTCGGGAAATTCGAAGCGGGTCCGGCCGTAGAACGACTTGAACCCGTGGATTTCCATCCGCTCGAGCTTGAGGAATCGTGCCATGGCCTCCCCGGGGGCAGCCGTTTTTGAGCGGCCGCGTAACGGGCCGGACTATAGCACGCGGATCCCGCTCTTCCGGAGCCCTCGATCACGAAATCTTGTGGGAGAAACGCCGGGGTGGCCCATTCCTTGTGGGGCGGCGGCCTGGCGCCCCCCAGGCCCGGAAAGGGCCGTCAGTACTGGCGCGAGACGACGAACTGGGGCAGGAACTGCAGGGCGTCTCTGGCCGGGCTCGAGGGGAAGAGATCGAGCGCCTGGCGCGCCTTCAGGGCGTAGGAGGTCGCCAGCTCCCGGGTGCGTTCGAGGGTGCGGTGACGCCGGACCAGGGCCAGGATCTCGTCACGCGACACGGTCAGGAAATCGCCCTCCTCGAGCACCGTGCGCACCATCATCCGCTCCTCGGGGGACGCCTGCTCGAGCAGGTAGATGAGCGGCAGGGTGAGCATCCCTTCCTTGAGGTCGGAGGCGGCCGGCTTCCCGAGCGTGCGGCTGTCGGCGGTGAGATCCAGCAGGTCGTCGACGATCTGGAAGGCCATGCCGAGATTCATGCCGTAGTCGGCGAGCGCCTCCAGACGCCGCGGCTCGAGGTTGGACAGCACCCCCGCGACGCGCCCGCACCCCGAGAACAGGTACGCCGTCTTGCGGCGGATGACCTCGAGGTGCTCCTTCTCGGTCGTGTCGATCTGGCCGCGCCCGCGGTCCGCGACGATCTCGCCCTCGATCATCTTGAGGGTGATCTCCGCCAGGATGCGGATGATGCGGATGTCGTCCGCCTCGAGCGCCATGTTCATCGACTTGATGTACAGGTAGTCGCCGAGGAGCACGGTCAGCCCGTTCCCCCAGCGCGCGTTCATGGTGCCGCGCCCGCGCCGCGTCTCGGCCTCGTCGATGACGTCGTCGTGCACCAGCGTCGCCGTGTGGATGAACTCGAACACGCTGGCGAACAGCACATCGCGGTCGCCGCGGTAGCCGCACATCTGCGTCGCGAGGAGCAGCAGGATGGGACGGATGCGCTTGCCGCCGGCGTCCGCCAGGTACGCTCCCAGCTCGTCGACCGCGCCGACCTCGGAGCGCAGGTTGCGCCGGCATTCCTCCTCGACGCGCCGCAGCTTGTCGGAGACGAGCGCGATGATCGCCGGCAGCTCGGGCGGGTAGCGCCGCGGCTCGGGCGGGCCGTCGGGGACGGCGGGCGTGCGCAGGCCGGTCGCCAGGTCGCTCACGGCTTGTCGGACCTCGCCGCCGGCTGCGGCGCGCCATTGGCCGGATCGGGCGCGCTGCGCTTCGTCTCGATCACGTTGTCCCCTTCGAGCAGGTAGGTGACCCCCGAGCCCGAGAAGACCCACAGCTCGCGTCCTTCGCCCTGCGGCTCCTGCCGCGTCGGCAGCCCGAGGCTCCGGAGGATCTGCCCGCGGTGGCTGGCCGGCCCGTACTGGTCCACGAGCGCCTTCACCTTCGGCCAGTCGGGATGGAGCTGCAGCACCGCCGTGACCTCGATGCCGTAGCCGTCGTGCACCGCGCGGCTGACGTCGTGATCGGGCGGGACCTGGTACTTGACCAGGTCGAACTCCTTCGGGTCGTAGAAGCGCACGAACCAGTACGGGAACGACGGGTCGGCCGGGATCTCGAAACGGAAGCCGCCCGCGGCGTCGGTGCGGGTGCGGGCCTCCTCCACCTCCTGCGGGCGCGCCTTCGGGTCGGAGATGCTGCGGATCTTGCGCGTCTTGAGGAGCCGCACCGTCTGGAAGGCGGCCGGCGTGCCGTTCGGCTCGGTCAGCGAACCCTTGACGACGACCGCCGGATCGGGCGACGCGGCCGGGGCGGCCGGCGCGAACGCCAGCATCGCGGCGAGGGCCAAACCGACTGCGAAGCGAGGATTCATGCGCTCAGCGATAGTTGGTGAACTGCATGTCGAACTCGAAGGTGCCGCCGCGCAGCACGCGGATCGCCGACTGGAGATCGTCCTTGTTCTTGCCGCGGACGCGCACGCAGTCGCCCTGGATCGCCGGCTGCACCTTCAGGCCGCTGGCCTTCAGCACCTTGACGATCTCCTTCGCCTGGTCCTGCGCGATCCCCGCCTGCACGTGGATCTCCTGCCGCACCGAACCGACGGCGGCCGGCTGCGGGTCCTTGAACTGCAGCGCCTTGATCGGGACCTTGCGGGAGGCCAGGCGCTCGCTGAGGATTTCGATGACGGCGTGGCGCTTCGCGTCGTCCTCGGCGTGCAGCGTCAGGATCTGCGCCTCGCGGGTCAGGGTCACCTTGGAGTTCTTGAAGTCCCAGCGCTGGCCGATCTCGCGCAGGGTCTGGTTGACGGCGTTGTCAACCTCCTGCAGATCGACTTTCGAGACGATATCGAAGGAACTTTCGGACGCCAAGCGACTGACCTCCGCGCGGCGGACAAGCGGCGCATCCTAGCATTCCGGTCTCAAGGCTGTAAAGAATCGGGGCACCGCCGCGGACCGCGCCCAGCGCGGCTGTTGGCTACGGTGCCGAGGCTCTCTGGATCGTCGCGCCGGGAGGGGGGGTGAACCGGAACAACGCGGGGTCCAGGTGGTCGGTGAATTTCAGGTTGGAGAGCCGATAGGTGACGCGGCCGCCGAGCGAATCGAGCACCGTCAGCTGGCGCGGGAAGCCGGTCGGATCGACGTCGACCAGGAGCGCATCGTAGGGGGCGTCGGCGGTCTTCGCCTTCAGGCGCAGGGGGCGCGGCTCGTTGCGGACGGCGGGACCCCAGTCGACCGTGAAGCGCGCCAGGAGGTCGATGCGCTCGCGCATCAGGAGCGACACGCCGGCGTCACGCTCGTCGCCGGCGAGCGGGGTGGTGATGGCGACCTGGTCCTCCGGCAGCCACAGCCAGGTGTCCTTGCCGTCGGCGAGCGCCAGCTTGCCCTTCGGAACCTGGTACTCCCACCGCATCCGGCCGGGGCGCTCGAGAAACAGGCGGCCCGACTCGACCTGGGGCTCCGGCAGCGCCGGCGTGTCGAGCGTCTGGACGAAGTCCGCCTCGACTCCCTTCACCGCCGAGAGACGCTCTTCGAGCCGTTTGGCGGCGGTCGCCGCCGACCCGTTCCCTTCCGCGGCGTGCCCGGGCGCGGCCACGGCGAAGACCACGAACGCGACGAGCGCAGCGAGCGAAAACGTGGTTCGTTGACAGGCCCGGATCGAACGCATAAACTCGCCGGCCGTTGCGACAGGCGCAAGGCGCGCCGGCAACGGAAAACCCGCCGATGGAGAGCTCCCGACGATGCGCCGCTCGACCCTGATTGTCCTCGTCATCCTGGTTGTCGCGGCCCTGTCCTGCATCACCTGGGTCGGCGCCGGCGCTCCGGCGGTGCGCGAATCGCTCGGCGGCCAGACCGTGCTGCTCCCGGCCGGGCCGCACCTGCGCGTGCCACTCTACCATCGCGTCTATCACTATGACGTCCCGCCCGTCACGGTGGACGAGACCATGTCGATCGTCACGCGCGACCAGGCGACCTTCAAGCTTCCCTGCCACGTCACCGCGCGCGTTTCTCCCGGCGACGTGCTGACCTTCCACCAGGCGCGCAGCGGTCGCGACACCAACGATTTCATCCAGGAGACGGTCAAGGGCGCGATCCTCAACGCGGCGCGGCAGCGGACGTCCGACGAGATCCTCCTGCCCGGGGCTTCGACCGCGATGGCGCAGCAGGTGTCGTCGGACCTGATCGCCCGCGGCATCTCCGACGACGGGCTCACCGTCGGGGCGCCCGGGCCCCAGGTGGTCCTCAACGTCGTCGTGGACAACATCCGCCGGCAGTACCCGGCCACGGCGCGCAAGCTGGCCGAGGCCTCGCTCAAGACCGACCCGAAGAATGCGCTCTTCCACACCGCCATGGGCGCCGTGCTCGAGGCGGAGGGGAACCGCGACGGCGCCGAGAAGGAGTACCTCGACGCGCTGTACCTCGACCCGACCGCGGTCGAGCCGATGAGCCGCCTCTTCGTCCTCTACCAGAAGAAGGGCGACCCCGAGGCCATCGGCCGGCTGGAGCGGCTGCTGGAGGCGAGCCTCGCGAAGAAGAAGGACTCGGCGGTGCACCACGACTGGCTCGGGCAGGTCTACATGCGCGAGGGCCGCTCCGACAAGGCGGAGACATCGTTCACGACGGCGATCAACCTCGCGCCGAAGACACCGGAGTTCCGTGTCAGCCTCGGCACTCTCCGGGTGCAGCAGAAGCGCTACGACGACGCGAAGACTGCCTACGAAGAGGCGCTGAAGCTCAAGCCGGACCAGCCGCTGGCGCTCTACAACCTCGGAGTCGTTTCGGCCATGCAGGGGAAGATCGACGACGCCATCGGCTTCTTCGAGAAGGCCGCGGCCACCGGCCCGCCGAGCGTGGCGCTCCTGAACTCGATGGCCCAGGCCTACGAGGCGAAGGGCGATCTGGCGCGCGCGGCCGAGGCGTTGCGGCAATCGCTGAAGGATCGTCCCGACCAGCCCGACCGGGTGGCCGCGCTGCACCGCGTCGAAGCGGGGCTCAGGAAGAAGTCCTGAGGCGCGCGCGTCGCTTGGCGCGCACGTAGCCCCAGATGACGTAGATCGCGACGACGATCCCGATCCCCCAGACGTAGCGCCGGAAGATGCCCTGCACCTCGTCCCACGAGTTGCCGAACGAGGTCCCGGCCCAGGCGATGAGCGCGACCCAGAGCGCGTTTCCGAGGCTCGAATAGATCAGCACCGGCTTCCACGGCAGCCGCCCGATGCCGGCACCGTAGAGGAACACGCCGCGCACCCCGGGAAGGAAGCGGTTGACGGCGAGAAGCCGCAGCCCGAAGCGCTTCAGGCCCCGCTCGAAGCGCGCCAGCTCCCCCGCCGCCCAGTCGGACCGGAGGAAGAAATAGCTCCGGCCCAGCCGCGCGCCCAGGGCGTAGGCGGTCATCGCCCCGGCGACGCTGCCGAGAAAGCACGCGGCGTAGGTGCCGCCGCGCGGCAGAGAGCCGGCGCCGGCGAGGAAGCACGCCAGGAGCATGGCGCTGTCCCCGGGCGCCGGCGGAAAGACGTACTCCAGCCAGGCGAGGGTGGCGACCAGGAGCAGACCCGCCCACGGGTGCGCGAGGAGGGTCGCGTGGATGGTGTCGAGCAAACGCCGGGGTTTCCTAGATCCGCTCGACCAGGTCGCCGAGGAACGGGATGGCCCACCGTTCGCCGCGCATCGCCTTGATCATGCAGACGAGCGCCAGCGCCATGTACAGGAAGATGAGGTTGAGGAGCGCGAAGCCGAACAGCCAGGCGAACACCTTGGTGAGGGTGGAGAGGATGGCGCCGACGACGATGACGCCGAAGAAGACCACGCCCGCCAGCCCGCACAGGAGCAGCCCCTGGCGCGCGTGCCAGCGGACGAACTCGCGCCGCGACACCATGAAGGGGACGAGCGCCAGCACCCAGAGATACGAGAGGACGAGCATCACCTTGTCCTCTTCGTCGAGATCGTCCGGGGTGACGGTGGCTTCCTCGGCGGGGAGCGGTTCGGGTTCCATGCGTTTTTCGCTCGTGCGCGCGCGAAGAACGGCGCGGCGCGGCGTTTATAATGGCCGGCCCCTGGGTTGTCAAGGAGACGCATGGACGCGCTGACGCCGATGCTCCGCCAGTACCGGCAGGTGAAGGCGGAGCATCCCGACGCGATCCTGATGTTCCGTCTCGGCGACTTCTACGAGATGTTCTTCGATGACGCGCTGGTGGCGAGCAAGGCGCTGGCGCTGACGCTCACCGCCCGCGGCCGCGGCACCGCCGCCGAGGCGCCGATGTGCGGCGTTCCCTACCACGCCGCCGACGGCTACATCGCGCGCCTGGTCCACGGCGGTCACCGGGTCGCCATCTGCGACCAGGTCGAGGATCCCAGGCAGGCCAAGGGCATCGTGAGGCGCGAGGTGACGCGCGTCGTCTCCCCCGGCACGCTCACGGATCCGGCGCACCTGCCCGCCCGCGAGCCCTCCTTCATCGCCGCCGTCGCCTTCGGCGCGCCGGCGGCGCCGGCCGGGCAGGACGAGGCCGCCGCGGCGGCAGAAAGGGCAGGCGACGCGGCCGCGGCGCCGCCCAGGAAGGAAGCCGCTTTCGGCGCCGCCCTGCTCGACCTCTCGACCGGGGAGTTCCGCGTCTCCGAGCACCGTGGGCGCGACGCCCGCACGGCGCTCGTCGAACATCTCGCCTCGTTCGGACCCCGCGAAATCGTCGTGCGCGAGGGGGGCGAGGCGCCGGCGTGGCTGTGGGGCGACCGGGAGGGCCCGCCGCGGCTGACGGTCGTGCCGTCGTGGCGCTTCGCACGCGACGGGGCGCGCTCGACCCTGCTGCGGCGGTTCGGGACCGCGTCGCTCGAAGGGTTCGGCGTCGAAGGGAAGGACCTGGCGATCTCCGCCGCCGGCGCGCTTCTGGCGCACCTGCAGGACACGCAGAAGACCGACCTGCGCCACGTGGTGCGGGTGGTCTGGCACGAGAGCGGCGGCGCGATGAATCTCGACGCCGCCACCCGCCGCACACTCGAGATCGTCGAGAACGCCCGCGACGGCGGCCGGGACGGCACGCTTCTGGACGTGGTGGACCGCACGCGCACCTCGGCCGGCGGGCGCATGCTGCGCGACTGGCTCCTGCGCCCGCTCGTGGAGGTCGAGGCGATCGAATCACGGCTCGAAGCGGTGGCGGAGCTGGCCTCGCGACCCGCGGAGCGCGACGCCCTCGGCGACCACCTCGACCGTGTCCACGACCTCGAGCGCCTGCTCGCCCGCGCCGCCCTCGGCACCGCCAACGCCCGCGACCTCGTGGCGCTGCGCGACTCCCTGGCGGCGCTGCCGGCGCTGGCGTCCCGCGCCGCCGGCCTCGCCGCTCCCCTGCTGACGCGCCTGCTCGGCGGACTCGACGCACTTCCGGAGTTGCACGCGCTCCTGGCCTCGGCGCTCGCAGACGACCCGCCGGTGAGCGTGCGCGAGGCGGGACTCCTGCGCGACGGGTTCGACGCCGAAGCGGACGGCCTGCGCGCGCTGCGGCGCGACGGCCAGGGGGTTCTCCTCCAGATCGAGGCGCGCGAGCGCGAGCGGACCGGGATCGGCTCGCTGAAGGTCCGCTACAACAAGGTCTTCGGCTATTACCTCGAGGTCGGCAACGCCCACCGGGCGCGGGTGCCGGCCGACTACGAGCGCAAGCAGACCCTGGTCGGCGCGGAGCGCTACATCACGCCGGAGCTGAAGGACCTCGAGCACCGCGTGCTGACGGCGGCGGAGCGGCTGGCGGAGATCGAGTACGCCGCCTTCGTCGGGCTGCGCGATGCCGTCGCCTCAGAAGCGGCGCGGCTCAAGGCGACCGCCGCGGTCGTGGCCACGGTGGACGCGCTGCGCTCGCTCGCCGAGACGGCGCAGGAGCAGGGCTGGACCCGGCCCACCCTCGACACCTCGACCTGCCTCGCCATCTCCGAAGGCCGGCACCCGGTGGTGGAGCGGCGCCTGGTCGGCGATCGCTTCGTGCCCAACGACTGCCATCTCGACACCGCCGAGCGGCAGATTCTCATCCTGACAGGACCGAACATGGGAGGAAAATCGACCTACCTGCGCCAGGTCGCGCTCATCGTGCTCCTGGGGCAGAGCGGCTCGTTCGTGCCCGCCGCGGAGGCCCGCATCGGTCTCGTCGATCGCATCTTCAGCCGCGTCGGCGCGTCGGACAATCTCGCCCGCGGCCAGAGCACCTTCCTCGTCGAGATGAACGAGACCGCCAACATCCTCAACAACGCCACGCCGCGGTCGCTCCTGCTCCTCGACGAGGTGGGACGCGGCACGGCGACCTTCGACGGCCTGTCGATCGCATGGTCGGTCGCCGAGCACCTGCACGACCAGCCGGCGGTCGCCGCCCGCACGCTCTTCGCCACGCATTACCACGAGCTGACCGAGCTGGCCCTGACCAAGCCCCGGGTGCGCAACATGAAGATGCTGGTGCGGGAGTGGAACGACCAGATCGTCTTCCTGCGGAAGGTCGTGGACGGCGCCGCCGATCGCTCCTATGGCATCCAGGTGGCGCGCCTCGCCGGCCTCCCGGAAGCGGTCCTGGCCCGCGCCCGCGAAGTCCTCGCCAACCTCGAACGCGACGAGCTCGAAGGCGACGGCCGCCCCAAGCTCGCCCGCCACGGTGACGGCGCCGATGCCAAGGCGGATCGCGCCACCTCACCCGAACAACTCGGCCTCTTCTCCCCCGGCGAACACCCCGTCCTGAAGGAGCTTCGCGACGCGCCGGTGGAAGGCTTGACGCCCCTCGACGCCCTGAACCTTCTGGCCACCCTGCAGCACAAACTCCGGGGCGACTAGAAGCTGGTGAGCGCCTCGCGCTCGTCGCGGTAGATCTCGAAGATCTCCTGGAGGCGCGTCAGGATCAGCAGGTCCTGGACTTTGCCTCCGGGGTTCAGGAGCTTCAGCTTCGCCCCCTTCTCCGCGGCCCGCTTGTAGCAGGCCACGAGCTCCCCGATGCCGGCGCTGTCCATGTACGACACCCCGTTGAGGTTCAGGATGACCGCCTTGCGCCCTTCGTCGAGCAGGGCGTTCACCGCCTCGCGCAGCTTGATGTCGCCGTCGCCGATGGTGATCTTTCCGGACAGATCGACCACCGTCACCTTCCCGTGATGCCGGACACTCGCCTTCATTGATCGCCTCCAGGTTCCTCCGTGCGCTTGGCCGGAGGGGCCAGGTTTTTCACGAGCAGCACTTCCATGCCCCGGCCCGGCCGGCGCTGGAACGAGACCTCGTCCACGAAGCTCTTCATGAAGAATATCCCGCGGCCGGAGGTTCGCTCCAGGTTCTCCGCGGCGCGCGGGTCGGCGGTCAGCGTCGGATCGAAGCCGTTCCCCTCATCCCGGATGGAAACGAGGAAGCGGCTGGCGTTGCGCTCGAACTCGACTTCGACCTGCTTGGCCTCGTCCATGCCGTTGCCGTGCTTCACGGCATTGATGAACGCCTCGCGCACGGCCAGCGCCAGGTCGAGCGCCGCCGGCTTCGGAAAGCGGCAGCGCCGCGCCATGTCCTCGGTCATCTGGTGGACGAGATCGACGTAGGTGATGCGGCTGTTGAGTTTCAGCTTGACCGTCTGGCCCACCGAATCCTCTCCACAGCCCCGGCCGCGCCCGCGGTGTCTCCGCCGGCCGGCCCTGCGTCAGCGCATTGTTTCGGAGCGACCC
>Ga0134121_10000226_pt1 | contig 67403 bp, 116 predicted proteins | sample KB301_FD_96463 | JGI IMG/M metagenome (GOLD analysis project Ga0134121, IMG submission 96463) | Terrestrial soil microbial communities without Nitrogen fertilizer from Kellogg Biological Station, Michigan, USA - KB3-0-1 | ecosystem: Environmental > Terrestrial > Soil > Unclassified ...
CAAGAGATTGAGGCCATCGGCATCGAGCGCGATCTTGCTGGATTGCCGATTATGTGGGTTCCGCCAGAATGGACCTACCCGAACGCCAGCGCGGACGACAAAGCGAAGTATGCGTCATGCAAAGAGGCTGTCCGCGATACGACCCGCAATGAGCAAGAAGGTTTTGTCTTTCCGCAGATGTATGACGAGAAAGGCAATAAGCGTCTGGACTTCACGCTGCTGAGCACGGGTGGCCGCCGGCAGATCGACACCGACCCCATCGTTCAGCGTTACGACCACCGCATCGCAGCCACGTTCTTGGCCGACTTCCTCATGCTCAGCATGGGCGGCAGCGGAGGATCGCGCGGCTCATTCGCCATGTCGAAGAACAAGACGGATATGTTCTCGACGGCCATCGAGTTCATCCTCGACCTCATCACAGCCGAGTTCAACCGCCATGCCATCCCGGACATCCTCAAGCTCAACAGCATGGAAGGAAAATGCGTGCTCGTGCATGGCGATATTGCGAAGGGCGATATCTTGGAGTTCGCGCAGGCTGTGCAGGCGCTCACCGGCGTGGGCATGATCACGCCGACACCACAAACCGAGGCAACTGTGCGCGAGGAAGTCGGGCTTAATCCGCTGGTTGGCGATGCGGGGCAAGACCTGCGCACGGGCGGCGCTGCATCCGAGGCGTCCGATGTCGACCCTGCAGCCACGCAATCCGAAGCCTCCGACGCAGGACAGGGCCAAGGTGCGGGCGCAAATGCGGGTGGATCGCCCATGGTCATCCCCACAAAACCCGGCACCGCCAAGCGTCGTGCGATCAATAAGGCTGCGTGGAAAAGCCCGATCCAGAAAGCAACACCCAATAGGAGTGCGAAGTCATGAAACCATGCGATTGCCACCTTCACGACGGACCAGAATTGTGCTCGCCGACGCGTGGCGGTTTTAACTGCGCTGGCCAGTACCGAATGCCCGAGAGGCCTGAAAACTGCGCCCACAGATTATCCGAGCAAAGCCCGCAGCCAGACATCGCTTCTAGCGATACGCCGCACCTATGAACCGCCCGCTGATGTGGCTGCTCGCCGCCGAACTCGGAACGTTCATCTACGTCGCATCGCTGTTCTTCGCTGCCGTGTGGCGGCATCCGACATAGGAGGCATAACGAACCGCGCGCGGCGGTTCCGTTCCGCGCAATCGAAGAAGAAGCAGGAGAAGAAGATCATGAGCATGTTGACCATAAAGCACGTCGAGAAGAGCGGGTTCGAGAGCATCCAAATGGCGCATTCCGTTTGGACAGAGGACGATCAGAACGCCGATGCGAAGCGACAAATTCTCGTCGCCTCTGGCTGCACCGCGCTTGGTGGCGCCACCGGCGCGGACGGCATTTGCCGCTATGGCAGCGGGACCGTCTACGTCATGAACGACGCCGGTGCCACGGTCGGGAAATACCACTTCGACTAGCTCGCAACGCCGAGCGCGGGCGGCATATCCCGCGCACCTTGGACACACCATGGACCCGCACAGCCACGCCCACGACCTCCGCCAGCCCTCCCGCAGGCTTGTCCGCTCATGGAAGACGCCTATCGAGAAGGCCGCGCTGCGTAAGATTGCAGGCGAAGACCCTGAGACTGCGGCCCTCGACGCGAACACCTACGATTATCTCCTCACCTTGGCCGATAGTTGGGCGCCGGGACTGGCTGCGGCAATTGCGGCCGCGCTCAAGCGCTGGCGCGACAAGGCGACCATCGGAAACCTGATCTCAGCCGTCGAGACGGGGGATGTGAACGAGGCCATCCGCTTGGTCACGGAACAACTGGGCGACCCGACCGCGCTGGCCCAAGCCGTCGAACCGCCGCTGCTCACCATCACAGGCGAAGCCGGTGCCGAGGCGATCCCCAACACTATCGTTCCCGCTGTGACCGAAGCCGGAGGTCGCATAGCCGGCGGCCAGGTCAAGATGCGCTTCGACATGACAAACCCCTTTGCCATTCAGGCCGCGAAGGACAACAGCTATTCGCTGATCCGGCAGATATCCGACGACACCGTGGCCGGTATCCGGCAAGTCGTGTCCGACGCGATGGCATTCGGCGGCCATCCGACCGAGCAGGCCCGCAAGATCAGATCGCTGATCGGGCTCACCGAGACGCAGGCCGAAGCCGTTGGCAACTTCCGCGAGATGCTGGAGAACGGCGATGTCGAGGCGTTGAACCGTGCGCGCCGCGACCGCCGCTTCGACCCGACACTCGAACGCGCGCTTGGCGACAACCCAACTGTCGAACTCACACCCGACCAGATCGACACCATGGTCCAGCGATATGCGGATCGGACACTGGCTGCGCGTGCTGAGACCATCGCGCGGACGGAAACTATGCGCGCCTCGAACTTGGGTGTGCGCCTCGCTTGGCAGCAGGCTGTCGCCGACGGCTGGCTCGACGCGGGCACAAAGCGCCGCTGGCTCGCCACACCGGATGACCGGGTTTGCCCATTCTGTGTCGCTGCCGAAGTCATGAACCAGAACGGCGTCGGCCTCGACGAACCTTTCGAGACGCCATTCGGGCCGATGATGGATGCGACACTGCACCCGAATTGCCGGTGCATTTCGGTTATAATCCCAGCGTCCATGTCGGAGGGTTAGTGATGTTCGGATCGTTTTCCGAAGCGCTCGGATCGGGTTGGCAGCGCGCGCTCAACTTCTTCAAAGCCGATGGCAGTCTATATGTCCGGCGCAATCTGAAGAACGCAGATCAACTGCACGCATGGGCGAAGGATGCGGGCATCCCGAACCTTGTCCCGCCAGAAGAGATGCACGTCACGCAGGTCTATTCGCGCGCGCCTGTCATCCTCGCACCGCTCACGAACGAAGTGACCGCGCACGGTGGAGATCGTCACATCGCGCCGCTTGGCGATCAGGGTGCCGTCGTCATGCACTTCAAGTCCGACGAGTTGCAGCGGCGATGGGACGAGAGCCGTGCCGCCGGCGCATCGTGGGATTACGCAGGTTACAAGCCGCACGTCTCGCTGAGCTACGATGCAGGCGGCAAGGATGTGAGCACCATCAAAGCGCCAGACTTCCCGTTGCAATTCGGTCCTGAAATCCACGAACCGCTGAACGAGAACTGGGCCGAGGACAAAGGCTTTCGGACAGCCAAGGGGTTCCGTGCGGCGCTCGACCGTTTCAATCCGGTGTCGTTCTTCAAAGACCAGCCCAGCGTCGGTGCTGTCCATGTCGCATCCGCATCAAGCGAGGCAGACGGCAAGAAGCCGAAGCGCAAGCCGAAGATGTTCACGGACGTGATGGCGAAGTTCGATCTGGCTGCGGAAGAATGACCGTCGTCCCGCTTCTCAAATGCACCTGTGGCCAAGCTGGAACGCGCCGCGTGCTGCGCGGAAGCACCATTGAGCGTGAGATCATCGCTTGTGATGCCTGTTTCGATAAGACCGCTCAGCGCCTCGCGCACTTCCGGCCACTGTTCGACCAAATGATCGAACTCGGCATCAGCCGTGACATCGCAAACCGGACCATGACCTTCATGCTTCAACAGATCGACCATCCAGCAAAGGAAACCTGATGATGTGGATTTTGATTTTGTACGTCGGCGTAGCGCTTCAGATGGATGCGCAGCCCGTAGGTGGCCCGACAACCGCGCAATTCCCGACGCAGAAGGCGTGCGAGGCGGCGCTGGCGCAGTTCACGGACAGCCTCGGAACGGCGAAGGGTTTTGATCAGCGCGTCGAGGAGAACCCGGCCATGATGTCGCTCGGTCCCAACTCCCGCATCTGGACCGTCAAAGGCGTGTGTGTGCAGGCGAAATAGCCCACCCCTGCTTTCCGAACCGGCGGCATCTGCCCCAGTTCGACTTTCCGAACCGGCTCCCTCCATTGCCGCGCGCGCCGTTTCGCGCTAATCGTTACGCCGCTTTTGGTCAGGGGACCGCGTGGCGAACCAATTTGAAAAGCGCGTAGAGGTTCTGAAGGTCGATGACGGCCTTGGCGTCGTGCTCGGCTGGGCCATCATCTGCAAGGAAGACGGCAAGCCCTACTACGACAGCCAGGACGATCACATCCCCGAAGAGGCGATGTTCAAGGCGGCCGTGGGCTTCATGGAAAACTCCCGCGCCACCCGTGAGATGCACGCCGGAGAACCGGACAGCACGTGCCTGTTCTGCTTCCCGCTGACCGAGGACGTGGCGAAAGCCTTCGGGCTGGAAACCAAGCAGACCGGGCTGCTCGTGGGCTACAAGCCTCCGCCGTCCGTGCTGGCAAAGTTCAAGTCTGGCGAATTCACAGGCTTCAGCATCGGCGGTCTGCGCGGTGATGACGAGGAGGTCATCTGATGGCCAAGCGGATCATGCGCTCGTTCCAGATGGACGAATTCTCTGCGGTCGACCGGCCGGCGCAGAAGGGGGCAAAGGCCGTCATACTCAAGCGCGTCACCGAAGACGGTCCGGACGACGCCGAATACATGCGCCTGACGAAGCGCGATTTCTCCGCCGAACAGCGCCGCTCCGCCGCCGATTCTGGTGCCGCGATGCCTGGCGGACGCTATCCGATCGAGAACCGCTCCGACCTCGAGAACGCCATCCACGCGATCGGTCGCGGCAAGGGCAGCCATGCCGCAATCCGCGCGCACATCATCCGCCGGGCCAAAGCACTTGGCGCCATCGACGCACTTCCGGACGGCTGGACGGCTGCGAAGGGCGAGTTCATGAGCCGGGACGTCGCCGCGCTGCGCGACACATTGCTCGGCACCGTCACGAAGATGGCGGACAAGCCGGAAGCACTCGGCACGATCATCGCCCTTGGCGATGCAGTCGAAAAAGCCTTTAAAACCGATGCCATTCGCGCGGACATGGAGAAAGCGCAGCCTGACATCGACGTCGCTCTGGGCGCGCTGTTCGTCTCCGCTCGCGACATCCTGAAGGAAGCGGCACCTGCCGAACAAAACGCCCTCTTGCAAAAATCATATGAAGAGTTCAGTTTCCACATCCAAAGTCTTATGCCGGGGGCTATTGCAAGTGCTTTGGACCCCACCGCACACAAAAACGGAGACGACGTGATGGCGCTCAAGGATTTTGCGAAGGCCCTGAACCTCGCGGAAACTGCGACCGAGGAAGACATCACGAAGGCGCTTGGCGCGGCGCTCGCGAAGGCAGCTTTCGCCGATGCCATCGAGAAGATGAGCGCGAAACACTCCGCATTCATGAACAAGGACGGCGCCAAGATGCCGACGGGCGGCAAGGCCGCTTTCGCTGCGATGTCCGCCGACGAGCGCGACAAGCACATCGCCGCAAACTCCGCCTCCGACGACGATGCCGACGACATGCAGAAGATGATCGCCAAGGGCGATGCCTTCCAGACCTCCGCTGGCGTGGTCATGACCAAGAAGGATTTTGGCACCGACGCGGGCTACCAGTTCGCCAAGGCCCAGAACACCGAATCCGTCCGTCTCGCCAAGGCCTTGGGCGAACAGGAAGACGTCAACCAGCGCGCTGCGATCACCAAGCGCGCGGAAACCGAATTCCCGAACGCCGGCAAGCCCGCCGAAGTCGCCGCCATGCTGCAGAAGGTCCGCAAGGCCGATGCAACGCTGGGCGATCAGGTCGAGGCCGTGCTGAAATCCATGAACACCGCCATCGAGAAGGGCGAGCTGTTCGCGGAGAAGGGTAACGCGCTCCGCGGCGCCGGTTCCGGCTTTGAGGCGATCGACAAGCTGGCGCATGAGCTGATGGCAAAAGACTCGAAACTTACGGTCGAGAAGGCGCGCAGTATGGCACGCACGCAGAACCCAGAATTCGCCAAGCGTGAAGCCGACGACCGCAAGGCAGCCCTGAAAGCGGCCTGAAGACTGTAAGATTACCCGCCCCCGACGCGATGTCGGCGGCAGACCCTTTGACGGAGTGAAAGATGGCTTGGGAAGCACCAGTCCTCGACCTGCCGGGCCAAGTTGCCGGTTCCACGTTTGCGACGGGCAATGGCTACAACGGCACGGGCCAGTTCCTTTTCGTGAAGCTGAGCGCCTCGAATACGGTCGTGCCATGCTCGGCGGTGACCGATATCCCGCTCGGCGTCTCGCAGGGCAACCCGGCATCGGGCGATGCGATCCAGGTTCGCGTTCTCGGCGTGACCAAGGTTTATGTCGGAACCGGCGGACTCACCATCGACCCCGACACCTTCGTCGGCACCGATGCGCAGGGTAAGGCGGTCATGAAGCGGCCCACCTCGTCCGGCGCGAACTACGGAAACTATGCGCGCGGTATCGCGCTCGAGACTGCGAACGCCGGCGAGCTTGGCACGATCCTGCTTATCGGCCCTTGGACCGTTCACTAGTTGCCTGACGCAGTGATGCGTCACGACCCTTGATGGTCTGGCCGAGCGGGTAAGGCAACAGCCCGCAGGCCAGAAATGGAGAAGGAAGGCCCGTCGAAAGACGCCGCCAAACCCTGAGACGGAGCACTGAGAAATGTCGCAGCCGACACCCCAAGACGTCCACGTAGACTTTGCGTTGACGGACTTCTCCATCGCCTACATCCAGGACGACACGAACTTCGTCGCGCGCCGGGCCATCAAGTCCAAGCCCGTGCAGCACATGACGAACAAGTATTTCATCTTCAACAAGAACGACTGGAACCGCGACGACGCGATGAAGCCCCGTGCTCCGGGCGAGCCCGCGCCGCGCTCCGGCTTCACGCTGTCGACCGGCAGCTATGACTGCACGGCGTGGTGGACCGAAGTCCCGCTGTCCGACATGGTGGTCAAGAACGCCGATCCGAGCCTGCCGCTTGATCAGGCCGCGACCCGCCTCGTGACGCAGCGCTCGCTGATCCGTCAGGACTCGCTGTTCGCATCGAAGTTCTTCGCCACCGGCATCTGGGGCACGGATGTGGTTGGCGGGACGGACTTCACGAAGTGGTCCGACTATGCGTCGGATCCAGAGAAGAACATCGACGATGGCCAGGTCGCCGTCGCGCAGAACACCGGCCGCACGCCGAATACGCTGATCGTGTCGCTTGCCGTTCACAAGGCCCTGAAGCGCAATCCGGTCATCAAGGACAAGTACAAATACACGTCCTCGGAATCGATCACCGAGGAGATGATCGCGCGCGCGCTGGAGCTCGACAACTACATCGTCGGCAAGGCGTCCTATGCGACGAACAACGAAGGCGGTGCCGCGGCATATGCGTTCCTGCTCGGCAAGAATGCGCTGCTGGCTTATCTCGACCAGGCCCCGACGATCATGGAGCCGTGCGCGGCCGCGATCTTCGACTGGACGGAGCTGACGGCGGTGAATTCGGCCGGCGTCGCGATCGACCAGTACTACGACGTAAAGGTCAAGGATGACGTGATCCGCGGCCAGTTCGCCTTCGACATGAAGGTGACCGGTTCGGACCTCGGCTATTTCTACAGCGCAGCCGTCGCCTGATAGGCGGCTGAAGGAGTTCGCATGGTTTCCGCAGGCCTCAGCGCCACCGTTAAGGGCCGTTTCGAGTTCAACGGCAAGCTCCGTCATTCTGGCGAGGTGATCTCTGCCGCGGAGCTGGGCGAGGTGCGCGAGAAGAATGGGCCCGGCTCGATCGAGGCGCTGAAGAGCCAGAACCTGATCGAGATGTCCGAGGGCGGCCAGGCGTTCGACACGCGGTCCCATGCCGCACACGCAGCGCGCATCGACGCACAACATGATCGCATCACCAAGCTTGAAGCGCTGGTCAAGGATCAGGGCGAAATGCTCGAGCTTCTGAGCGCCGACATCGCCAAGCTGAAGAGCGGGAGCAAGAAATGACCGCCGAAACAAGGTTCTCACCCGGCGCCACCCGCCAGCCTCCGGTTCAGCCGTCGACGCGCGGCACGCCCGGCGCTTTCAACGGCGCGGTTTGTCTGCATGCGGCCTCGCAGGTTTGGAAGCTGATGGCACCGGGAACGCCCGTGAATGGCGCGTCCGGAACGGGAGCAACGTGGGCTGGCCCCGGCTCTGAATACACCGACCAGACCGCAGGCAAGCTTTACATCAACACCGGAACCGCCGCGTCTCCGACTTGGACCGTCGTCGGGTCACAGACTTAGCGCACGAGGCGCAACATATCGCGCAAGGCGGCGTCGAGCGCGGGAAGCGTATCGGCGCCGTTGCTTTTTAGGAGGCTTGGCATGAGCAGCTTGAAGGACTGGGTAAGAATTCTGGTCGGGGTGCTGATCCTGACCGTCCTGCCGGCCGAAAAGCTGCTCGCGCAGTCGGCGACGCTGCCGAAGATCATCCCGGTCACGAACTGCAATACCGTGACCTATACGACAGGCGTCCCATCGCCGATCTATTTCAACTCGTCGACCGGCGCGCAGTGCAACGGCGGCGGATCTGGTGGTGGCGGGTCATCCAGCAACATCACACAGTGGAACAGCAACACCGTCGACACCGGGGCCGGGAACAGCAGCGCCGGCACGCTGCGCGTCGTTCCGGCCACGAACTCGCCGGCGCAGTCCACAAAGCTGGCATCGGCTGTGGCCCTTGGCTACCAGCAGATCACATCGCTTTCGAGCGCGACTGCTCTGACGGTTCCTGGCGGCGCGACGACGGCGGTCATCACGTGCGAGACGCAAGCTGTAAGATTTCGCGATGACGGCACCAACCCGACGGCATCGGTCGGCTATCCGCTCGCGGTCGGCCAAAGCATGACCTACGTCGGCACGCTTTCGGCCCTGAAGTTCATCGAGCAGACCGCTTCGGCCAAGCTCGACATCCTCTATTACCAGTAGGAGTTCCGCATGCTTCGCTGGCTCGCACTTTTTCTCCTGATCCCAACGCTGGCGCTTGCGCAGGCGAGCGTGAACATCAACCCGGCGCCTGTGAATATGCCGGCAGCAAATTCCCTGCTTCTCTCCAACGGCCCTGGCACGCAGCCATCAGGTCTTGCCCCTTCGGGCACGAATTGCGCGGTCAGCAGCGGCGGCGCATGGACAACCGGGTCATGCGGCGGCGGCGGAAGCTCGGGGGCACTCCCAGCGGCTGGCTGTGGCTCTGGCCAGTGGTACACCGGCTTCGTAGCGGGAACTAAAACCACGATGCAGCTTGCTGCCAATCGTGCGTATTACATCCCGTTCGTGCCCATGTGCACCGGCACCCTTACGAGCCTCGGCGTCAACGTCCAAGGGGTCGATGGCAACGGATGCAGATTTGCAGCCTTCTCTTGGGACGCCACAAATTCTGTTCCCCTCACCAAAATCGCCGAAAGTCCTTCTTCGGTGTCGGTATCTGGAACGGGGTTCGTAAGTTCAACTGGGCTCTCAATTCCCGTTACCATCGGCACTATGTACGCGTTGATGGTTAACTGCGGTGGCACCCCAACATTGGTTGCCGTTCCCGTGTCCAATAGCTTGCTCGACGCTATTCTCGGAAACGTCGCACCCGGCTCCAACGGCGATCAGAACTATGGCGCCATCACCTATGGTGCTTACCCAACCACATTCCCGGCGATCACGCACAACAACGGCAATCTCAACCAGCCGCTCGTCTGGATTAAGTAGCCCATGATGCGCTTCCTCGCATCCCTGCTGCTCTCACTCCTCGTCGCGCAGGCCTCTTATGCAGGCCTCATCATCCGCGGCGGGTCCGTTCCCATCCCAACGGCACCCACAGGCATCCTGCTTGGCGGCAACGCCCCTCCGGGCAGCGCCACGATTGTGGACAACGCTACGGCCGGCACCGGCGTAGGCACGCTGTCTGCGGTCGGGGGCACCGCGCCCTACACCTACGTCGACACCGACAATACGAAGTTCCAGATCAGCGGCGCGGCGCTTCAGCGATCGTCAACTGGCACGCTCACATCCGGCGTTGGCGAGAACGTCGATATCCAGGTCACGGACGCCAACAATCTTACCTACACGACCTCGGCGCCATTCATCATCTCGGTAACGGCCCATACCGGCACGCTGCTTACGACTCTCACGCTCACCAACCCGACGGGCTCGACCCAGTCCACCAACTTCGTCACGCAGATCTTCGGCCACGCCTTCAAGAAGGGCGACATCGCGAATGGCTGCACGACAGGAGCGCCGCAGTTCCAGTTGGCTGTGGGAGGGACAACGATCCCATTCTCAGAGAGTGTTCATCCGGCCTGCTGGTCCGATGGTTCTCTCAAGCATGCGGCTTTCATGTTCCGCGTGCCGACGGCGATTTCCGCGAACAGCTCCGTCACCGTCAACGTCTATAATGGCGGCACCGTCCCGAGCAATTCATCGCGCGCGCTGTCGGACTTCGCCGCTGGCGGTCTCGATCTCAACGAGCAAGTTGTTGGCCTCGACAATCTCTCCGGCACGTGGACGGCAGACCTGAACCAAGGCATTTCTGCGAATGGTGCCGACTACAAATACATGGATGGCGATGCCGGCGCAGTCTGGCGCGTGCGCGCGGCCTATCGCCAATCGAGTGCAGATCACGGGCAGCTTGAGGATTGGTGGTATGTCCAGGCCCTTCAGAACAACTCTGGCGGCCTCTATGGCATCCGCTATCTCGCGGGAACGACGCAGCCCTATTACAACGTCGCCTCGCCCTCGCCCGTCTATCGCGCCTTCACGAGCGTCGGCATCTATAACGGCGCATCGCTTGTCCGCGATCTCTGGGGCACGCATGGCAATAGCCAGTCTTTCGTGTGGGACCCGACCATTCAGGCGTATTGCGGCAACAAAGCGTGCGGGTTCACGGCGACGGCTAATGGCTTGGAATCTGGATTCCTGCTCCGCCTTTTCACGACGGGAACGCTTCCGTCCAATCTCTCGACCGGCACAACTTACTTCGCGGGGCACAACGGACCTGACGCGAATCACTTCGCCATAGGGACTGATTCCAACAGCGTCTCTCAGGGCATTGGCTACATCGTCCCGACCAACAACGGGAGCGGGACACATACCGTTCAGGCCTATCCATATGTGACGCAGTTCGGGACGATGTATTCGGCCGAGAGCAACGGCCAATATAGCTACATCCAGGGCGCAGGAACCGTAGCCGCCGACACTTCGGTCCGCGTCATAGTTAGCAACACCTATCTGCGCTCCACGCACCTAATCCTGTCCTACGCGTTCGGCACCTACTCGCCGGCCAGCAATTCGTCCTGCTCTTATTTCATCATGACCGCGTGCTTCATCACGCGCTATTTCGAGCAGACTGGCGAGCGTGACGATATCGGCCCCACGTCAGCCTATGCGACGCGATACCTGTTCACCGGCGCGGCGGTGGACGAGCAGGTGGTGCGCAATATCGCGCTCATTGGGGCGAACCTCCCTGTCAAGTTCCGCGATGCGACCACGAAGTCAGTTCCGAACCTGACGAATTCCTCTCGCTCCGGGATGCCGTCATCGACCGCGACCACAATGCGTTGGTACGGCAATCCAGTCGCTACCGCTGGGTTCACCGCGCCGAGCAATTCCGCTGTCTGGGTTGCAGGTTTCTCGACGCCTGATAGTTCGCACCTGCCCGACTTCACCGGCACCGCTTATCTGATGTTTGCCGAGCCGCAGATGATGGATCAGGTTGCGGATTTCGGAAGCCTCGCCGTCCTGTTCCGCTCTCAAGGCATCGGCGTCGCATCTGTTGGTGCCGTCACGACGATTGGCGGCGCGGGTGGTGCAAGCCGAAACTTCACTATCAGCGGCACGACCTACTATGGCGCGACCCTCAACTACGGGAACACGCTGCGCACCGATGCATGGAGCATTCGCGATGTCAGCGCCGCCGCAGGCCTTCTCCCAAACACCAACCCAGAGAACGCCGCATACTGGCAATACTTCAACGACCTTCTTCAGGCGACCTTCGACGCCGAAGCTGCTTATTTTCCGCTATTGCCGACATACCCCGTCACCAACGGGCTCTGGAACGAGACGGACAGCGCGGCAGGCGGCACGAACGATGAATGGACCACGTCCTACATGCGCCACGCGCTCGGGCTGGCCTATGGCCGCACGGAGAAGGCTGGCGCGCTTGCGTTCCTGAACCTTGAGCTGGGCTGGCCGACGCACATCCACAACGTTTGGGGCACGGCTTACATCCCTCACTACGAGTCGATGATCCGGCAGGCCAATAACAGCCACAGCGCGCCGTTCATGACCAGCGATGCGCTTGGAGCGTTCTACGACGACGCGACTTTGTCTTGGAACAGCGGGACAGGGCTTTTCACGATCAGCAACCTCCCGCCTGGGACGACGTGGTCGAACGGCGACCTGATCATCTTCAACGAGCAGGATCAGACCGTTCCGGGAAATTTCTCCGGCGAGACCCCGTATTATGTGAAGAACCTGTCCGGGCTCACGTTCAATCTTGCGACATCTCCGGGCGGCACGGTTGTCACTCCCAGCACGACCAGCTCAAACGGCCATACCTACCTCTACAGCTCAAGCCTCGTTGCGCCGAACAACATCACATCGAACACGACCGGTTCCGGATATCTGGCGAGCATTACCTCGTCGTTTCTGTTCGCGAAGTCGCTGAATGCGACCGTCGATGCCACAACGCAAGCCGATCTCGTGGCCGACCTGGCTGCCCAATCCGGCTATGTCGCCGCGTTCAACACCACCCCGACCTATGCTACACAGGCGACACCTTGAGAGGGTTCCGGGATGTCCGTCTTCACCTATGGCTCTGTCGAACTGGAATCGAGCGACGAGACGGAAGACGAGTTCTCGATCGTGACCGTCTTGCTCGCGCCGTCCTCCCGCACCATCCTGTCCAGCGATAGCAACAAATCCGTCAGCGCCGGCGATAATCTCGGCACGATATATCTCGATGCCACCGCGGCCGATTGCCGGGTGACATTCCTGCCCACGCTCGCCCAGGCAGGGAAGAAATTCGAGGTCACATTCATCCGCAAGGACACCACCGCAAACAACGGCTCCGTGAGCATCGACGGCACATCCGGCGGGGATATCGTTCAGCTTTCCCAGCAGGGCGTCGCCTATTCGATCGAGGCGACTGGTGCTGCCCTCAGGGTCATCTCCTCATGGATCACGCCACAATGAACCTGCACCCACTCACGCGCTGCCTGGCACTGATCGCCTTGCTCACGCTCGGCCTGAGCGATGTGTCGTTTGCCGTCCCGACGCAGGGCCAACTCACGATGATCGGCCCGACCAGCACGACGCTGGTGCCTCAGACCGCGAACTGGGGCAGCACGCCGATGCTGATCACCTGCGGATACAACAACTGCGGCGATCAGGGCGGCACCACGATCCAGATGATTTCTGGCACCTGCGTGGTCGACAACATCACGTGCTTTAAGGACGGCTCATCGACGCCACACTATTTTTCCGCTGTCGGGCTATCGGACCAGTTCGGCCTGCTCAATGTTCTAAAGGCTGGCTGCAAGCCTGACGTGGTCAACGGGCTCGGAACGGCGGCGACGAACTGCTTCAATCAGGCTCAGACCGCGGCCGCCTTGGCTGGCCTCGCCGGTATCAATATCTGCGGCAATTCGACGGGCTCGAGCTTTCTCCTCGATCAGAACTTCACGTCCACCGGATACATCGGCTGCCCGACGAACCACCAGAACCGCTCTGCCAACGGGACGGGCACGGTTGGCCTTCCGAACTCTGCGGACTGGACGCATTTCCCGAACACGCTTTGGCTGGCATCCGGGAAGACGTTCTTCTGCGGCGTCAGCGCGGGCTCAAATTGCAAGGGCGAAGGCTTCTCGCTGATCCGTGCCGGCATCAATGGCGCCGGAACCGGTGCAGCACCAGCATCACTCCGCGACACCATCAACATGGTGGCCGCGGAATCCGGGACGTGCCTGCAGATCAATTCAGACAATCCGGACCTGCGCTCGCTGAACGTCTATGGCTGCGCGACTGGTATCACGACGTCAACATCGAACCGCGCGCGCGACGGCCTGCTTCGCGACATCAACATCGATGCGACGCAGAACCATCTCTATTGGAAATCCCAGCGCGGCGGCGGCAATATCGTTTTGGACAACGTCAACGCTGGCTGCAATCTTACTTGCCTCTCCGCGTTCAGCCTGTTCAGCACGGGCCTGAGCAATGTGCAGGACGGTGCCAGCTTTGGTTTTGCCGGGCATCTCGTTCTTACGCTCACCGCGGCCTGCACGGATACGCCGAACAATTGCCCCATCACGGGCGACTTGCTCTATGTGACGGGGGCGCACAGCGCGGAATCGTCCGGTGGTCAGCCCTTCACCGCGCAGATCATCGACACCTCGCATATCCTGCTCCCACACGCGAGTTCTGCGTTTCTGACGGGACAGAATTTCACTGCGGCCACGACGAACCTATCCGGCGGTGCAGCCGTCGGAAATGCAACGCTCGGATGGGATACGATCCAGATCAGCGGCATCACGCCGACATGCCCGCTCATCGACAACGTGTGGTGCCAGGTCCAGCCGAACCAGCAGATCACGGACCTCACCAACGCTAACTGCATCAATAACGGTTCTGCCGCCTATGTAGGCTTCGTGGATTACTGGTCCGGCTGGGTCACGATGAAGACGAGCCCGACCGGCGCGATCATCCCGGCGCAGATCACGTGCACGGGCGGCATTCAGGGTCACACAATCCAGTTCCTCGATAACGCCTTCGCGTTCAGCTTCACGTCTGCGACCATCGCAGCGGCGGGCCTGAACTATCAATCCGGCGATCTCATCACTATCCCAGGCGGCACGTGCTCGGTGCAGCCTGTCGCATTGGTCTATCAGGTCAACAAGACGACCGGTGCAGCAACGAAGGTTGTCCCCGATACCGCTGGCGTGTGCTCCGTCTTCCCGCCATCGCCAACCGGCGTGCTATCCGGTGGCTCCGGCACAGGCCTCAATCTCAACATCTTCTTCTCCGGTGCCGTGCAGATGGACACGGGCTCGCGCGGCAATTGTTTCCATGTCGGCAATACGATCACGCTTACGGCAACGCATCTTTTCGCCATCCAGTGCACGGGCATCAGCATGTGGTTCGATGATGGATCGGCCGGAAGCCTCGTTTCCAACATGCAGATTTACACGAACCAGGCGCTGCAGAATGCCTTTACCGAGGGCGTCGAGTTCACGGGCACGGCGCACGAGAACGTCATCGACGGCTGCTCGATCCATGCCTTCGGCGGCAACATCGTCAATCGCACGACCGCGCCGTCCAACCTCGGCAGCAATACCGTCAAGAACTGCGCGGTCGGCGGCAACAACAAGAACTCAGGCGCCAACCAGATCCTCGCACGCATCGACTCGCCCACGCTCGGGCAGTCCGCGCAGGCAACGCTCAAGCTGGACATCGACACAAACATCCCCGGCGCCGTTCTTGTCAGCTCTGACGTAGAAACGCCGACCGGCGTGAAGATGGGGACAAGCAACCTCCCCAACAGCAACGTGTTCGTTCAGAACCCGGCCGATTCGCTCGCCGTCGATCTTGGGGAGGCGACACCCAGCCTCGCCCGCTACACGCACGGCACGCCAATCGCGACGAGTCCTCTCACAGGAGTCATCAACCCGACGTCGACGACCTACGCCGTCCCGGATTGCGCGCCGCCGAACCAGAACCTGATCGGTACCGGTGCCGCCGGCTCCGTGATGCACGTCTACTTCCCGTCCTCGCCGTGCATGAACCAGACGATTCACACCCTCGTCGACAAGACGTTCGGCGTCGTGCTTGAGCTTGGCTCAAATAAGCTGAGTTCGATCAGCGGCGATCTCACCGGGACGGTCACGCTCAATGGTGTCGCGCAGGCGAGCAGCTACATCGATTTCGTTTACAACGGGGTCCGCTGGATTGGCCGCGGCGACTTCGCGTTCCTCGTCGCCAACGGCCTGATCCCGGTCCCAAGCGGCGCCCACTCCACCTTCACGCACACCACGATCGGCTCCAGCACGACCTTGGACAGCACGGCGCGGATGTGGCTTTGCAACGCCACCGGCGGTCCTATCGTGTTCACGGTGCCGCTAGGGTCGACCGTTCCGGGTGCGCTCTGGACCATCAAGAAGATCGATGCGTCGGCTAACACCTGCAGCGTGACCATGTCCGGGTCTGACACCCTCGACGGCGCGACAGGAAGCCCGTCCAGCGGTATTATCTCGACCCAGTGGGGCAAACTCACGATCTGGAACAACACCAACAATACGGCGAACTGGTACATCCAATAATGGCGATCCAGGACCAAGACTTTAAGACCTATCAAGGCGACCGGTTCGACGTGAACTCGACGGTCATCGACGCCGAAGGTGTCCAGATGGACATCTCCGGCGTGCAGGAAATTCAATGGACGCTTGCGATATCCGCTGAGGATACGCCCGTCGTCACGAAACTTATGAGTACAGGTGGAATTACGCTTCCGAACGCCGGAACGGACGGCAAATACAGCATCCACCTTCTGACGGCCGACACGGCAGCGCTGACGGCAAACTATCTGCACATCGCGAAGATCAAGGACGCCAACGACTTCTGGTCGACCGTGATGCAGGGCCGCGCCACATTCGCGCCTTCACCGGTCTGGACCTACACCGGCGATCCGCGCTCCTCGAACAAGGATGCCGTCCGCTTCTGGATGGGCGACACCGACAGCACCGATAAGCAGGTCATGGATGGCGAGATCAATTACGGACTGACGATCTATCCGGATGTGAAACTGTGCGCCGCGAAACTCCTGCGCGCGCTCGCCAGCCGGTACACGCGCCGGGCCGACAAGGCCGTCGGCGATCTGCGCATCAGCTACAGCCAAGTCTCCAAGCAATATCTCTTGCAGGCCGACGCGCTGGAATCGCAGGCCAATGTCTCAGGCGCGAATATCTACGCCGGCGGTGTCTCGCTGAGCGATATTCTCCGCGTCGAGCAGGACACCGACCGCCCGACGCCTCCATTCTGGGCAGGCCAGTTCGACAATCCATCCGGCCCAAACAATACGACGCAAGACCCATGGACTTCGCGCGGTAACGATTGATGGCGATTTTTGCAGACGACTTCCGGGACATGATGCGGCAGACCGTGAAGGTCGAGCCGTTCCTCGTTCGCGATCAGTACAATGCCCCGACTTACGGAGCCGCGAAGTTCTACATCGCGCGCGTGAACGACACGCGGAAGAACATCATTGGGCCGGACGGGCAACTGATCGCAATCTGCGGGATCGCATGGCTGGACACCGCTGACCCGCTTTCGGTCGACGATCGCGTAACCCTTCCCGACGGCACTCGAGCCAAGCTTGTCGAAGTCAACGCAGCACCGGATGAAACCGGCGGGACTGCCATAACGAGATTTATGTTCCAGTGAGCAGCGGCGGCCGAACCTATCGCACGGATGACAATCTTACGGTCCTAGAAGGCTTGATGCGGCATGGGGACAGGGCGACTCGCTCGCTTGGAAGGCAACTCTACCGCGAGGCGACAGATATAATTGCAAAGTCTCAGCCGCTTGTCCCCGTTGCGACTGGCGCTCTCCGATCTTCGCCATACGTGAAACCGCCTGAAATCGATGGCGATTACGTCACCGTCGAGTTCGGCTACGGCGGCCCAGCCGCGAAGATCAATCCCAAGACCGGAGAATCGACCGACGCCTATGCGCTGTTCGTCCACGAGAACCTGCAGGCCCATCACAAGGTCGGGCAGGCGCTCTATCTGGGCCAGCCGTTCATAGAAGCCGAAGACGGCATGGGCGCGCGCATCGCAGCGGGCATGGCCAGCGATTTGCAGGGCTCCAGCGCCAGCGTTAGCGTCGAGACCCAGACCGACGAAGGGCCGTCCCAGCAATGAGCTTTCCCGTCCTGCTCGATGACGTGGCTGCGGCGATCGTGACCGCAGCAATCGGCACGGCCACGGCGGGAGATGATTGGTTCGTGATGAAGGCCTACATGGCCGATCAGCCTGACCGCGCCATCTGCGTTTATCCGCGGCCAGGCGCGGCACCGGACCCGTCATGGTCTATCGACAGCCCACAGTTTCAGGTCGCGGTGCGAGGTGGCGAGGCAGACATCAATCTCGTCCTGTCGAAGCTCCAGAACTGCATCGATCTTCTGCACTCTGGCGAGGTCTATCTGAGCGCAACCCCAAACACCTATGTCTACTGCTACGCTCTACATTCGGGCTTTATCCCGCTGGGGCCAGATGAAAAGGCACGCTACAGGGCAGCGGTGAATTTCAGGACGGAGAGGAATACGGGACTATGACGATGCACAAAACGACGTTTGAGTACCTGAAGCCGACTGACGAACAGATCGAGAAAATGGCCAGGCTGAGAGCGGCCGCAAAAGCCTACAACGACGCTCTCGACACCGAATTGCCGGATGGACCGGACAAAACTTTCGTGATCCGCGCGCACCGCTCCAACGCGATGTGGGCAAACGTCGCCGTCACCCGGCACCCAGACGGCACGCCGCGCTGGTGAAACACGGTATCCCGCCGATCTTCCGAGATCAGACCGTCGCCATAGTTGCAGGCGGGCCCAGCCTCAAAGGCTTCCAATTCGACCAACTTGCCGGTACCCCGTCCATCGCCATCAACCGCGCGCACGAGTTCATGCCGCGCGCGACGATGCTTTACTGGGGTGACGCGATCTTCTGGCGCAAGAACCTGTTCAATCTGCTCGCACACCAGGCGACATGGAAAGTCACGCTCAACCTCAACTATGCGGGCGGAGAAATCATGCCTCCGGTCGTGCAATACACCGTGAGCGGGCGCGAGGGTTACGATCCCAAGCCCGGCCGCATCCGCCACGGCAATAACTCGGCCTATGCCGCGATGCACCTGGCCGTCCAATTGGGCGCGCGCCGCCTCGTCCTATTCGGTGTCGACATGCACTACGGGCCAAACGGTGAGTCGCACTTCCACAGCGGCTACGACAGTTCGACACAGACCGAGGAAACGCTCCGCCGCATGATGCTCCCGCACTTCGCCTCGCTCGTAGAGCCGTTCGAGCAAATGGGGGTTGAGGTTTTCAACGCATCCCCCGATAGTGCGCTTCGTCTGTGGCCACGTGTCGCACTCTCCGAAGGGGTCGCCATCTGCACGAAGTTCTTACCGACCACGCCAAGCAAAGGGCATTCGAGCGCTACGGCGTAAGCCTTACCGACGCGGATGCCGGGCCAATCCTTTCCGCATGTCGCAAGGGCGGTGCGATGCCCATGGCAACGCAGGACTGGAAAGGCGTGAGCCGCAAGTTCTGGCTGATGTCGTATCGCGGCACGCGCTTCGCTTTCCTCACCAACGTGGACGTGACCGCCGTCATCACGTTCCTGCCGGCTGACCATTTCAAGTCCGGATCGCGCCGGAAGCGCACCCGCTGGCACGCGAAGACCCGCCGGGCGCCGCCGGAAGATCTCATCCAAAGGAAATTGCGATGAAACGCGTCTATCTGGCCGTCCCGCCGGTCGAGACCGAATATCCCTATGCCGCGATCCGTGAGGGCGTGCGCCGTTTGGGCTGGCAGGTCATGCCGATGGTTGGCGATATCGAGGACGCCGATCTGCTCATCACGTGGTCGCCGTGGAACGGGTCGCGCCGCCAAGCCTTGCAGCGGTCATTTGTCGCAGCCGGAAAGCCTGTGATCGTCATGGAGAACGGCTGGCTGTCCCCGCTCGGGGGGCGAACCTTCTATCAAGTCGCGCTGGACGGCTGGAACGGCACAGGGACGTTCCCTGCGGGCGGCCCGGAGCGCTGGGAAGGCTGGCGCGTCATGCCGTGGGCTTGGAAGCAGGACGGCTCCTACGCCCTCGTGATCGCCCAGCGGGGCGGTCCCGACGACCCGCGCACGGCGGCGCGGGACTGGCACAAGACCCTGCACCTCCCGCTGCCGGTCCTCCGGCGCGACCGGGATTGCCCGGAGCCCTTGCACGTCCAGCTCAAGAACGCCGCCGAATGCCACGTCTGGACCTCCAACGCGGCGTCGTGGGCCATCCTGCTTGGCGTCCCGGTCATCCAGCACGGGCCAAATCTCATGGTCAGCGCGCTTGCCTCGCGGCCTGGGGAGCCTTTGGTGCGGCCAGAGCGCGGGCCTGAGATGGAGCGGCTGGCATGGTCGCAATTTACGGCGGCCGAGCTCCACAGCGGCGAGCCGTTCGCCCGGCTGGCTGCGCACTATACTGCCACTATGGTGGCCGGAGCGTCCGCCCCGTGAAAGTCGCCTGCCACTTCGATCCCGATAACCGCCGCTCCACCCGGATCGCCAAGGCCATGATGACGGGCATCAACGCCTGCGGTGACGAGGCGCACGCCGTGGCCGGCTGGATCAACCAGACATGGGCGGACGTCGGGCTGGCCTACGGCTGGGCGCATCCCGATGTCATGACGGCCTACCGGCGCTATGTGCACGTGGATCTCGGCTGGTGGGACCGCAAGCCAGAGGGTGCCGTTCTGGACGGCTATCACAAGGTCTGCGTGAACCGGCGCATGCCGCCGCCCCTCGGGGGCATGGGATACCCATCCGACCGGTTCGACCGCTTCGGCCTCAAAATTGCCCCGTGGCGGCAGGGCGGCGGCCCGATCATCCTCGCTGGCATGTCCGCGAAGTCGGCCCACACGCGCGGGCTGGGGCCGCAGGAATGGGAAATGAGCGCTGTCCTCCGGCTGCGCGCCGTGACGAACCGGCCTGTGATTTATAGACCCAAGCCATCGTGGGTGGACGCCAAGCCGATCCCCGGCACGCTGTTCTCCAAAGGCGAGGCCATCGAAGCCGTCCTCGCCGGGGCATGGGCGCTCGTCACCCTGCACTCAAACGCCGCAATTGATGCGCTGCTGGCAGGCGTCCCCATCCACGTCGACGAAGGCCCGGCGGCGCTGTTCTCGACCAAGCTTGAGCAAATCGAATCTCCGCGCACGCCAGATGGCCGCGAGCAATTGATGGCCGATATCGCGTGGCACCAGTTCAGCGTGCCGGAGATGGAAACCGGCGTGTGCTGGAAGCATGTTAGGGAGCAAATCCAATGAACGAAATTTGGAAGCCTGTCGTCGGGTGGGAAGGCCTTTACGAAGTCAGCAATCAGGGGCGCGTGCGAAGTCTGGATCGAACCGCCACCTACAACGACGGCATCACCCGAAGCTTTAAGGGGAGAGTTCTTAGCCCCGGATGTGTCCAAGGATATCTGCAAGCCCACTTGGGTCTTGGGGATCGAAAAGAACAGCGCAAAGTCCATCAACTCGTCCTTGAGGCTTTCGTTGGCCCGTGCCCGGACGGATGTGAGACGCGCCACCTCGACGGAGAGCGAAGCAATAATCGCCTCACTAACCTCTGTTGGGGAACGAAGATTGAGAACATGGCGGACAAGCGAGCCCACGGCCGCCAAGGCATCGGCGAGACGCACGGGCGCGCGAAGATCACCGCTGATGACGTGAGAGAAATCCGCGCTACGTATGCGCGTGGCGGCATCATTCAAAAGCAACTCGCGAGAAAATACGGGATCGCCCAATCGAAGATAAGCGCCATTGTTCGGCGCGAACTGTGGAGGCATGTCGCATGAAGGGCGTCTTTCTGTTCGCTGAAAAAGGTTATGAGTTGGCCCTCGGTCCGTCACTCATGCGCGGGGCGGCAGCCTGTGGCGATGAGATCGTGATGAAGCCTCTCGGCGAGTATCAGGGGCCAGAGTTCGATTTCGGCATAATTTGTGGGGTTGTAAAACGCGAGGTGCTTTGGGACCACATCGCAAAGGGCCACCCGATTCTCTCACTTGACAAGGGCTACATCCGCACCCGCGAAATGTGGAACGACGCATCGATACCATCGTATTGGCGCCTGTGCTGGAACGCCGTGCATCCGACGCGATATCTCATGGCGGTGAAGCGCGACCCAGAGCGTGCCGAGCGCATGGGCTGGAAGGTCGGCTGGACCGGCGTGGCTCGCGACCGCAATCAGGGAAAGACCATCGTCATCCTCGGGTCATCGGAGAAATTCCACCACACCTGCCACTTGCCGCATCCGACCGAATGGGCCGCAACGCTGGTGCGCGAGATCAGGCAATACAGCGAGCGCGAGATCGTGCTGAGGCCGAAGCCATCATGGGCCAACGCTGTTCCGGTCGAAGGCACGACATTCGACCACGGCTCAAAGTCAGCGGTGGCAGACACCCTCAAGAACGCGCACGTCGCCATCACCTACGGCTCAATCGCGTGCGTCGATTCCGTGCTCGCCGGCGTCCCCGTCATCTGCCTTGGCGATGCCGTGGCGCGACCGATATCATCCACGATGATCCACGATGTTGAGAACCCGCGTTGGGCCTCAGTCGATGATCGCAACCAGTGGCTTGCCAACCTCGCCTATTGCCACTGGCGTCCATCCGAAATTCATGCTGGCCTCGCGTGGGCCACGACAAAGGAGATGCTTCGTTATGCTAAGTGAGCGCGGGAAGTACTACGTTAATCAGTGCGCCATCCATCATTCCCGAAAAAAGACGTTCAGCGGCTACGGGATTTTGAAGCATCTCAAGGCCGTCTACGCGCTTTCGCAGAAGGTTGGCGCAACAAGCCTGCTCGACTATGGCTGCGGAAAAGGGATGGCGTACAAGGCCGATGGCAAATTCCCCGGCTCAGCCGCGGCGATGGGGTTCGATGTCCCGCCGGGCAGCAATCTGGAAGACCTGCTGGGTTACAAGGTCTTCAAATATGACCCCGCTGTTCCTGAGTTCGCGACCGAACCAAACGGCTATTTCGACCTCGTAGTTTGTTCCGACGTCCTCGAACACATCCCCGAGGAAGACATCGACTGGGTGCTCGAACAACTGGTCTGGCGCGCACGCAAGGCGCTGTTCGTGACCGTCGGCATCTATCCGGCAAAGAAGACGTTGCCAAACGGAGAGAACGCACACGTCACCGTGAAGCCGGAAGAATGGTGGCGGGAGAAGATCGAGAAGGCGAGCGCGGCGCGGCCGGAACTGATTGTGGAAGTGCTGGTCGGATGATCCGAGTCGTCACGACATTCTCTCAGACCGGATGGCTGGAATACGCGCAGCGGTTTGTCGAGACTTTCAACACGTTTTGGCCGCGCGAGATCGAACTGATCCTCTACGTGGATTGGGCGCTTCCTCTGGCTCAGCGGCCTGTCTTTGGCCGGTCAGTCACCATCCGAAATCTCAGCGACATCCCAGGCCACGACGATTTCATCCGCGAACTGAGCCCGCATCCGCTGCTTAACGGTCGCGTTCCTCGTGAGTGCTGGAAGTCGAAAGACATCGCGGACGGCTACAGCTACCGCACCGACGTCATCAAGTTCTGCCACAAGGTGTTCTGCGTGTGGCACGCCGCGCATGTCGATCCGACCGGAACGCTTCTGTGGATCGACGCCGATGTGCATACGGTGCGGCCGGTTCCGGTGTCGCTGATAAACGACATCATGGCCAGTTGCGACGTTTCCTATCTTGGGCGTGACCGCGCTACGAGTGAATGCGGTTTCCTCGGCTTCAATCTTCCGGCTGCGCGCCCGCTCATCGACACGTGGCACGAGTACTATGTCGAGAACAAATTCGCGGCCGAGCGCGAATGGCACGACAGCTATCTGTTCGACTGCGCGCGCGAGCGGGTGCAGGGCCTGTATAAGAATATCGCGCTGCCCGGAGCACGCGGGCATGTGTGGGTCAGTTCGCCACTCGGCCCCTTCACCGATCATCGCAAAGGCGAACGGAAGTCACTCCCCTCCTCCCCTGAATGGAAAGCTGCCTACGGAGACGTGTCTAAATGAAGAAGGTCGGAAATTACTGGGTTCCTGATCGGGAGACAATCCAACTCGACGCACTGGCCCGTGGCGTTTGGCAGGGCGATCATCTTGACGCTGCACTGATGCACGTCCGGCAGTTTCGGACGGCAGTGGACGGCGGCGCCCACATCGGATCGTGGACAATCGAGATGCTCAAACGGTTCAAGCGTGTCTTCGCCTTTGAGCCGTCGCCAGAAACTTACTTGTGCCTGAACAAAAACTTGCCCGAGTCGGCACTGCATACGGCGATCCCGCTGCGCGTCGCTCTAGGTGAGCGGCCCGGATGGGCGACGATGGCAGAGGACGGCAAATACTCAAACGGCGGTAACACCGGCGGGCGCTATCTGAGCGGTCAGCCAGACGATATGCACGGCGATGTGCAGGTCCAAGTGCTCGACGACTTCGCCATTGAAGACCTCGACTTTCTGAAGCTCGACGTCGAGGGCTACGAACTCTACGCCCTGCGCGGTGCCGAACAGACCATCCGCCGATGCCACCCCGTCGTGATGATCGAGGTCAAGCACCGCATTGCCGCCCGGCAGGGGCTGCGCGCGGAGGAGGCAGGCGAATTCCTCGCCACCCTCGGCTATGTTCCGATCGACAAGATCGGCAGCGATGAGGTTTGGAGTTTCCCGACGTGAGAAAGCAAGTCCGCTGGTACATCGGCCATGATTCGCGCGAGGGCATCGGCACACGCGTTACCGAGGCTTCCATGCGGTACTGGGGCTCAAAGACCGGCCCGCTGAACATCAAGCGCCTCACTGACCCGGAACTGCGCCATGCCGGGCTATACCAGCGCCGATACGAGATGAAGGGCGCGCAGAAGATCGACAAGGGCGACGGCCGACCGTTCTCAACCGCCTTTGCCTTCACGCGGTTTCTGGTCCCAGCGCTCGAGCAATATGAGGGCTGGGCCGGGTTCTCCGACTGCGACTTCCTGTTCCAGCACGACGTTCACGACCTTCTCGACCTTGCCGACGACCGCTATGCCGTCATGGTCGTGAAGCGGGATCCGATGCCAGCGGCCAGCGACACGAAGATGGACGGCCAGAGCCAGCTTGTTTACCCGCGCAAGAACTGGTCGAGCCTTATCCTGTGGAATTGCGCGCACGCCGCGAACCGGTTCCTCACCCCGCATGTCGTCAACACGTCTCCAGGCCAGATGCTCCACCAGTTCTATTGGCTGGACGACGAAGCCATCGGCGCGCTGCCGGCGGAGTGGAACTGGCTGTCAGGAATTGACCCGCTTCCGGATGAGGGCTGCCCCAAGGCGGTTCATTTCACTTTAGGGCTTCCGTCGTTCGAGGGCTACGAAGACAGCCCCTACGCAGACCATTGGCGCGAGTTTGCGGATAAGTTATAAGCGGAACCTGATTTTCGCGCCGTGAGGCGCCTGAGCCCGTCGAAGGAGCGAATGCCATGGCCGTTAACACGTCATCCGTTACCGCCCAAGCGGGCCGCAATCTCCTCCTCAAGATCAGCGACGGCACGAGCCCGACGACCTATGTGACCGTTGCCGGTCTGCGCGCGACAGACATCACCATGAACGGCGCGACCGTCGACATCACGAACAAATCGTCGAACGCGTGGCGCGAATTGCTGCCGAACGCTGGTGTCCGGTCGGTCGACATCACGGCATCCGGTGTCTGGGATTCCTCGGCGCAGAACAACAATCTGCGCACCCTGATGCTGACGGTCTTGGCCGGCGGCACATTCTTCGAGGGTGAGATCGTCTCCGGCAGCGGCGACAAGTTCACTGGCACGTGGTCGGCCATGTCGTTCAAACGTGGCGGCAACCACAACGCCGAAGAAACCTTCGACCTCACGCTGCAGTCTCACGGCCCTGTGGTCTACAGCAACCCGTGACAAAAGCGACCGCAGTGCCGGAAACAGCCCGGCAGGAAATCGAAATTACGCTCGGGGGCAAGACGTTCCTATGCCGTCCGGATTTCGAGACCCTCGCCAATATCGAATTGCAGATGGGCGAGCCGTGCCGCGGGATGGGCATGAAGGCCCTAGCCGCGATGATGCCGGCCGGGCAGCGCGGCGGCTTCTCCGAAATCTCCATGACCGAGCTTGCTGCGGCGCTTTACTGGATGCTCAAGGGCAAGAAAGGATCTCCGGCCAGCGTGCAGGCCGTCGGCGAGATCCTGATGGACGAGGGCTGCGCGCCATTCCTGATGCCTGTGGGACAGTTCCTCACGCGCGCGCACCGCGGCAATGCCGAGCACATGAAGGAGGCCGCGCAGGAGAACGCCGAGACGGACCCTCCTCAGGAGACGGCCAAGCCAGCCGACTAACAGACACCGAAGCCTGGATGCAGATCGCGTTCGGCTATCTCGGCTGGACCCCGGAGACGTTCTGGTCCTCCACCATTCTTGAGCTTTCCAACGCCTATGTTGGGCACTGCAAGCGCCATGGGCTAGGCCGGTGGGGCGAAAGTCATCTTGACGTTCCGGCCCTGCGGGCTGAAATGGAGCGCATCAAGGAACTGTATCCTGACGGAAAGATAAGCAAGCGCGACAAGAGGGAGCTTCGCCGTGGCGGCCGGTGATCAGGTCATTCAAAGGCTGATCTACGAAATCGACGCCGATCTGTCGCCCTACAAGGCGAAGATGGCGGAGGTCCAGAAGGTCGCGAACGATGCCGGCGCGGCCACGACCGCCAGCGCCAACCAGGCCGAGAAGGCGTTCAAGTCCGCAGCCTCAGGCGGCGCGACCGAACTCAGCAACAAGATCGCTGACATCCAGAAAGCGGCCGGTGCCACCGGAACGACCGCTGCCGAAGGCGCCAATAAGGCTGGGCAAGCCTTCAGGTCCGCCGCTTCGGGTGCCACGGAGATGCACCGCGGCATCGAAGTCAGCCGGCGCGAGTTGATCTATTTCGGCCGCGAACTTGCGACGGGCGATTTCCAGCGCCTCCCGGCCACCTTCACGCTCCTCGCCAGCCATATGCTCGAACTGAGCAGCGGGACAATCCTATGGGGCGTCGGGCTCGCCGCTATCCCCTTCGCGCTGGCGGCATCCGCGATCGCTGCAGAGAATGCAATTTCCCGCGTGCGCCGCGCCCTTATGACGAGCGGCTATGCCTCCGGGCTCACATCCGATCAGGTTTCCGCGATCGCTGCATCCGATATCCCCGGCGTCTCCACGCGCGGCGGCCTAGACATCGCCCAGACGCTGATCGCGCGTGGCAACGTCTCGGGTGCTCAACTGCCCGGCGCTATTCAAGCCACCAGCGGGTATGCGCAGGCGACTGGGCTGTCGCAGGACAAGGCTGCGGAAGCATTCGAGAAGATACTCGCCGATCCCGCCAAGGGCGCGCAGGAACTGAACGACCAATTCAAGCTGCTCGATTACGCGACGCGCGACCAGATCAGGCAGTTGCAGGAATCCGGCGACACTGCCAAAGCCCAGCAGATCATCATCGACAATGTGAACAAACGCTTCGGCAAGCTGGACGAGGCGAGCTGGTCGCTGGCGAAGGCGTTCGGCGGCATCGGGACTGCGCTCTCAAACTTCTGGTTCAAGACCGGTGCGGCGTTTGCAGCGCCCGATAAAGCCACGCAGATGGCGGCGCTTCAGAGCGAACTTTCCGAAGCGCGCAAGGGCATCGGCGCGTCCGTCAGCACGCCTTACGGCTCCGTTCTCGCTCCGGCGCGGTCAGTCACGCAAATCCTGACCGACATCCAAAATCTCCGCACGGAGATGGCTAAGGACAAGGCGCAGTCCGATAAGGGTGGCGCCGCGGCTCAGACCGACAAACTGCTTTCCGGCGCCATGGCGGTTGCCAAGGGCTACGACGCGCAGGATGAAAAAGCGGAGAAGCTGAAGAACCAGTTGAAGGCGCTCGATGCGGCGCTTGGCGACACCACGATCGCGCACGGCAAGTATGCGGGCAAGATCAAGGACGCCGAGGCGGCCGTAAAGCTTGCCATCGCCAACCAACTGACACCGGCGCAATTGGCCGCGCAGAACGCCGAAGACCAGCGCAAGATCGCTGCGACACCGCCAGCCCAGCGCCCGCGCGTCGAGGCCGAGATCGCGGCGCAGCGCGAGCGCCAGCGCAACCTTGCCAATCCAGAAACCGCGCTTCAGGCGCAGTCCATCTACGATTCGCAGATGGCCGTCGCCGGCATAGCCAAGATGTCGGAAGCGCAGGACCGCTTGGCCGAGCGCCAAGCCAAGGCGCTAGAGGCGATGAAGGCCGAGTCCGATGCTGAGATCGCGCTTGCGAAGGCCTATGACCTCGGTTCCGCTGCTGTTGCCAAACAGAAGGCAGTCGGGGAGGCACATACCGCTTTCATCAAGAAGGAAATCAGCGACGAGAAATCTTACGCTGCCGCACTTCAGGAACGCGCCTTCGCCACCGAAGCCGTGGCCGTCGCACAGAAGATCGCGAACGATAATGAACAGATCGCAGGCCTGCGCGCTGTTGCGGCCGCGAATGGCGATCCTCTTGCCATCGCGCGCGCCGAAGTCGAGACCGCCGCACTCCTCGCCACGCAGAAGGAGCGCGACAACGCCATCACGGCGGATCAGATCGCACTGGCCGACAAGAGCCTCGCTCAAATCCGCGAAGAACTCACGCTGAAGCAGCGCCTGCAGGCTGAGAACAAGGCGGCGAGTGAGATCACGGCAGCCGGCCGCCAACTCGGCTACACCGGCGACCTGCTCGCGGGCATGCGCGGAGGCGCGACCGACGAAGAAATCCAGCACATCAAGAACCTGAACGAGGTCACGGAAGAACTCATAAAGGACGGTCTCGATCCGACTTCGATCAAGTTCATGGCGATGCGCGACATCATGGTCTCGCTCAAGGACTCCACCGATGAGGAAGTCCTTGCGATGGAGAAACTGAAGCAGGCCGCGCATGACATGGCGGATGCGATCACTGGCCCTCTGGAACAGTTACTGACCAGCGGCGGCTCGATCCGCAAGATGCTCGAAAGCATGTTCAAGGATCTTGGCGCCGCCACGATCAAGAATTTCATCATCGAGCCGTTGAACAAGAAGCTTGAGAGCATGATCGCGGGATGGCTCGGTGGGTCGGTTGGAAAGCCCGGAACGTCTCCGATGAACCCGCTGTTCGTGACTATCGTCCCCGGCGTCGGCAACATCCTGAACGGACAAAATCCCGGAGGCGGTGGCAGCAGCATTTTCTCAGGCATCGGCTCGTTCTTCGCGAGTATCTTCGGCGGTGGTCGCGCTGGTGGCGGCGATATCGACGCGAGCAAGTTCTATCTTGTCGGGGAGCATGGGCCCGAGCTGTTCGCGCCTGGCGTGTCAGGCGCCGTCATGGCGAATCCCGGCACGGTCGCGTCGCTCAGCGGTGGCGGTGGAAACCTGAACATCACGCATCAGATGTCCATCGTGGTGAGCGGCGTCGGCGACAAAGACCTTCTTGAGAAAATCCAGACCGCGACAAGCGCGCAGATCGCAAATGCAAACGCCGAACAGGACAAGCACTGGAAGCGGATGCAACGCCCCGCTCTTATCGGCGCGCAGCGAAGGGCGCTTTCCTGATGGCAACCCCGGATATCTATTGGCCGCGTGATGTGCTGTCCCCGAGGCAGGTCACGCCGGAGCTTGTGCCCGCGACGATTTCCGGTGGCCGCACCATCACGTCGGTGGAGAAGATCATCAAGGTCGACGCGGGCTATTGGCAGATCACGCTGGATCAAATCCCCTACGCGAGCAAAGAGCACAAGCGGGCGTGGCGGGCTGTGGCGGGCATCCTGCAGGGGAGGTTCGGAACAATCGCGGTTCCGGTCTACGATACCGATGGCGCACCCTGGCCGCTGGATGGCAACGGCAATCCGATCACGGACTATCCGGACGAGCCGCACAGCGACGGAACACTGTTCAGCGACGGCACCGGATATGACCAGCCCGTCATTGTTGCGGAGATTTACGCCAATGCCGGACTTGGCGCGGTCTATGTCACGATCCTTTTCACGTTCGGGGATGCCGATGGTCCGCAGCCGGGCCAGTTCTTCAGCGTCGCAAACCGGCTCTATCGCATCATTGGCGTGACTGCGTCGGCAGCCTCACCGACGCAGGTCTTCACCTGCAAGATCACGCCGCCGCTGCGCGAACCGATCTTCCTTGGCGACACCGCCGAGTTCGATGATCCGCGCTGCATCTGCTGCATGGCGACGGATACCGAAATGATGAGCGCGGCCGATGCCTACAACGGCACGTCGACAGGCAAGGTGACGTTCGTCGAGAAGATCAATGTGGATGAATGAGCTATGAGCTATCAGGGTTCACGGCTAAACCACGCCTTCTTTGCGAAGCTCGATTTCCTGTCTGGTCCCGCCTATGTCTGGCAAGGCTTTCGCAAGATCGAAGTGGCAGGACAGGTCTGGCTGCCCGTTGGTCCGAAAGCGACGGTTGAGCAAATCGACGATCCGGTCGGGGACAACGTTCCGGGAATTTCCTTCAAGGTCTCCGGCGTCGACACGTCTACTCTAGCCGCAGCACTGGGCGAAGCCGACGAAATTCAGAACCGGCTTGCCACGGTCTATGACCAGTTCTTCGACAAGGACCTGCAACCGACCGGTTCTCTCAAGGTCTTCGCCGTCGCGCGCATGGATTCGATCAAGGTGTCGCGGCAGCAAAACTCAGACGGCTCTTATGATCAGGTCATCACTGTGAGCGCAGAGAACTTCCTGACAAATGGGCCTTATCCGTCCTACGGCCGCTATTCGTCTGAAGATCAATGGGCGCGGCTCGGCAACAATGCTGATCTTTATTTCCAGTTCATGATGATCAACCAGAACCGGAGGCAGCGGTGGCCGACGTACTGACGCCCGTGCAGCGCGCGCTGCTGCAAGAATTCCTGCTCTCCAAAGTGCGGCAGACTTTTCAATGGGGCACGTCGGATTGCGGCCTGCTCATCGCGGACTGGGCGATCATGCTCGGCTATCCCGATCCGGCCGCAGCCGTGCGCGGAACCTACAGCGATGCCGAAGGGGCTTACGCTGCGATCGCGCCACTCTCGTTCCAAGAGTTTGTGGCCCAGTGCTGCGCGGCATGTTCCTTCTCGCCCACTGATACGCCGCAGGATGGTGACATCGGCATCATCGACCTTCCCATGGCGGGACCGACTGCCGGCATCATGACGAACGGCTCGTGGGCCTTCAAAACGGCAATAGGCGTGACGTGGCTGAAAACCACCCAGGGCGCGCAAATTGCCGCATGGAGGGTCTTCGGTGCCTGAAGCCCTCGCCGCGATCGTTGCCGCCGTTGAGGCGGTGGCCGAGTTTCTGGGGCCGGAACTGACGGCGCTTGCAGAGGCCGCGGTCGTCTCTGCGGTTGAGCTTGGCATCTCTGCGCTTCTGGCGCCAGGCGCGCCGAAAGGCATCGACGGCGCCCTCTCCCTTCTCCAGCCGTTGCCGTTCCGCCGCCGTGTCTACGGCCAGTGCAAGATGGGCGGCTATTTTGTGTTCTGGACATCCATAAATGGCAGCCTGTTTCAGCTTCTCGCCGTTGCCGCACACGAGATCGACAGCTTCATCGAATACTGGGTGACCGACAACGAGGTGGAGGTTAACCCCTCGACGCATTTCGTTACGCGCATCATTGGTCCCGCCGGCGCCGCCGCATCGCGCCCGCTTCAGTATAGCCCTGATGGCAATCCGGTCGTGCAGATATATTCCAACACCGGCGCGGCTGGGAAAGTCGCCTATGACCGTCTCGTCACGCGATTCCCCGGCATATGGACCACGGACTGCATCGGCGTCGGAATTGCCGACATGCTGCTCGTTCAGGAAGGGGTGAAGCAGGGCAGCTTCGGCTATGTCTATCCGGGTGGCCAGCAGACCATGCGCGCGGTCATCCAGGGCGCAAAAATCTACGACTGCATCGCCTCGCCAGCGCAAGACCCGAACAATTACGCGACGTGGTCCTACAACTTCAACGCCGTGAACGTCATCCTGGACTACCTCACGCACCAAGACGGATGGCGCATGTCGAAGGATACATTCCTCACAGGCATGGGTGGCGTCGTCACGCTGGCAAATGCTGCGATATGCGAAGAAAGCGTTCCGCTGCGAAGCGGCGGGTCGGAGCAGCGCTATCGCTTATGGGGATGGTACAGCTTCGACGAGGAGCCGCGGCAGGTTCTGAACCGCATGTTCGCGTCGTGCGGCGGTTGGCTCCAGCTATTCCCCGACGGGACAATCGGCATTTATGTTGGCGCTTGGGTTGAGCCCACCTTCACCATCACCGACGACATGATTATTGGCTTCGATGCGCAGCACTTCGTCGGCGAGTTCGATGCGGTGAATGAGATCAGGGCATCGTTCAACGATCCGCAGAACGATTATCAGCAGACCGAATCGACGCCGTGGCAGAACACGGCGGATATCGAACTGCGCGGCTACATCAAGTCGTCGACCTTGGATGCGCGGTTCTCGCCTTCGTACACGCAGTGCCGCCGCGTGCAGAAGATTTCTGCGCACGAAACAATGCCGGAATACAGCCTGACGCTGATCTGCGATCAGTCCGCGCTCGATGGCCGCTCCGAACGCTTTCTCAATCTCGACATGAGCAAGAGCCTTGGGATCGTGGGCACGTTTCGCGTGACGCAGTTCGTGACCAATCTCGTGACCGGAACCTGTACGGTCGGCCTCGCCTCCTTCGGCTCAGATGCCTACGCTTGGGATCCGTCCAGCGAAGAGGGCGATCCGCCACCAATCCCGCCTGACACGTCCTCAAGCGCGTCGCTTCAGCAGCCGCAAAATCTCGTGGTGAACGTCCAGACGATTACGACCGGTGCCACTATGGCGCCCATCATGGACATCACCAATGATCCGCCGATCGAACGCACGGACCTGACCGAGACTTTCCAGTATCAGCTCCAAGGCGATACAGGGTGGACGGTCTTGTCGAAGGACAATCAGGACTGGGAGGCGAAGACCGGGCCGCTACAGGAAGGCACCTACAACGTGCGCGTCGCCTTTGTGGACCCGAACGGCGTTTTCAGTTCATGGACGGAAGTCGATGGCGTTGTCGTGGCGGTGAGCGTCGCGGCGCCGAGCGCGCCGACCGGGATCACGGCATCCGTTCCGAGCCCGGCCGTAAGCGTTCTCGTCCAGTTCGATGCGCCGAACGATAAGAATTTCGATCATGCCGGTGTATGGCGCAATTCCGTGAACGTCTTCGGCACGGCCACGAACGTCTCCGGCCCGATCTATGGCTCGCCCAACCAGGCCCTGTCCTACACCGACACGCCACCATCCAGCGGGACATGGTACTACTGGGCGACAGCCTTTAGCGTTTCTGGTAATCAGTCGTCACCCGATGGCCCGGCCTCGGTGACACTCTAGGAGGGGATCGACGTGGGAGCCGTTGCAAACGCATTCAACATTGCTTGGCGCGATTATAACACGGACGGCGTTCCGGCATCGGGCCCCTTCAAGCCTATTAAGTCCGTGCTCCGCGGGCTCGGCCCTATAATCGAAGCCTATGGCTCTCGTTGGACCATCGCGAACACCGCTGCCGATGGCGTGACAGACGACACGCTCGTCATCCAGCAGACGATCGACGCGAACAAGGGCGGCATGATCCTTATCCCCGCGAACTCGACCTTCGCTGGCGTCCTGCTCAGCGGATCGAGTTACAACGACACGACCATCGTGTGCCAGGGCGAAGTCAATCTTCTGCCGAACGGCTCCGTCACGAAATACGGCATCTTTCTTCAGGCCTGCGCGAATGTGACCGTTTATCTCGACATGAACGGAAACCGCACGTCGATGGTGCAGGACGAGCATATCCAGTGCGTCGCGATCGCCGGCTGCACAAATTGCGCTGTCGTCGGCAAGGTTCGAGAAATCCGCGGCGACGGCGTCTATATCTCGCGGAATGGGGCGACGCAGAACCTCGATATTACGGTCGATATTCGCGGCTACAATTCGTCCTCAGACGGCCGCAACCTCGTCAGCGTTATTTCGTGCCAAGGCCTGAAAATCAGGGCTTGGTCATGGGACATCGGCGGCAACGTCAACTCTGTGAATGAGCCCGGCGGCGTCGATCTTGAGACAAATGCCACGGGCGATTCGATCCACGACTTCGATGTCGAGGTCTTCGCCTATAGCAGCGCGCACGCGACCAACCTGCTTGGTGTTCTTGGCCTTGAAGTGACCGGCGGCCAGCGCGATTACAACATCTATAACGGCCGCGTGAAGGCGACGCTGCGCTCCTATGCGAGCGCGCCGAACATGGGCAATTTCGCGCGCTGCCGCGGCGTGACATGGGACCTCGACATCGCGGGTTATGGCTCTCCGGCCGACGGCATGGAGATGGATTCCTGCGACAATTGCTCCGGCCACCTCAAGGCGCGCAACACCATTCACGCCCTGATTGTCGGCTTCGCGGACATCATCAACACCTGCAACATCGATCTGGACGTCATCGGCTGCGGCGGTTCGAGCCAGCAATCGGTTTGGCTGAACAGCCATGCGGGCTGCCACTTCACCGGGATCATTGGCGAGGCAATGGCGAGTTCCGGACCAGCCGTCTATTTCAGCAACAACGGCGCCGGCGGCGTGCAGGACAACACCTACGAGATTGTCATCACGTCCGCGAACAACAACCTGCCGTCCGCGTATCAGCAGCAGGGCGGCCACGCGATCACATTCACGCGATGCGCTGTGCGGGGCGGCTCGCTGAGCAGTTTCATTGCCTCCGCCGGGCTGGCGAACGCCTTCAACGGTACATTCACCGGGCTGAACAGGATAGGCGTCCACGGCCTGAACCAGCTTGCATCCATCCCGACGCTGGGGTCATGGACCCAGGGCGATTACGTCGCCAACACGGCCCCGGTCCTTGCTACGGGCAAGGTGACGACGGGCTGGTCTCGCCTCACGACTGGCACCGGGAACGTCCTGAACACGGACTGGGCACCGCAGGTGGTTCCGAACTCATAACCGTGGTAAAGGGAACTCCGCTTTAGCAAAGGGGTTTGCCGTGGCGTCCAATCCGCAAGTCGTCGTGCCTGTTAAGTCCGCGTGGAGCAGCAGAATCAACTGGATCGCTGCCATTACCGGGGCAGGCTCTCTGATCACGGCGTTCCTGCCGTTCATCCCGCAGGAGTATCAAGGCAAAGCGGTCGCCGCAGTCGCGCTGCTCGGTGCCGTCGGAGTGTGGTATCAGCGCACGTTCCAGACCACGAGCGTGACGCCGTCATCGGTTCCGACGCCGACGCCGAACTTCACCACCGTCGTGACCGCCGCGCGCAACGCCGGGCTCTCGGAAGAGAAAATAACCGACCTCCTAAACTCTGCTTCGCGCGTTAACCCGTAAGCCACGGAACTTTCCGAACGCTGGCGCACCTCTCGGCGTTTATCGTGTACGAAGGCAAACCAAGGATGCGTGCATGGCTTATCACTCAACCGTTGCTAGCGTCGGAAATTCTGGTAATTTCCTTGCGCGCTACCTCAGAGGCCTAGCGGGGGATTTTGTTCGGATGGCCCAGCACATCGAGAACAACGGTGTCAGCAGGGTTGTAACCGCTGTGGCAGTGGTCGTGATCGCAGCCATCATCCTTGGGGTTGGAAGTGCGAGCATCGTCGCAACCTATACGACCGGCCGCCTTGACGAACGCGTGACGGCCGGTTTCTGCCATGTCAATCAGCGGCTGGATGAGATACAACACCCGAACCTTCCAGCGAGGAACTGTGACTAGCAATGGATGGCGGGGGCCAGACAAACTCGAATGACGAAAGCGTGACGGCTGAGGCTGGCTCGCATCTGGTCAACCTGCGCCTCGAACTCCCAAAAGAATCTCCATGGAAGCAGCCTGCGGTTTATGTCGCGGCATTGGCATTGATCGTCTCGCTCGGCGGCGAGTGGCGGCGTTGGGTTGCGCTCGATGCTTCTAACCAGAAGCAGCACGACTATTACGAAGAGATCAACGTCTGGGAAACCGACGCCTTCAACCGCTCGAAAGATGTCGATGCCACGCTGAAATCTCGCTTAGGCTGGGACACCGACAAGATGTTCGGAAAGCTTAAACCGCCGCCAGTCCCAAAGGAGAACTAGCATGTCAAATCTGAGCGATGATGATGTCGCCGCTACCCGCATCCACCACGCAGACGGAAGTTCTTCCGGTGCTACACCTGTGACTGCGCCGGCGACTACGTGGATGATCCTCATCAACTCGACCTCGATCGTCATACCGGATTCCGGTGCCAGCGCCCTGCGCGACCAGCTCAGGACGCTCTGTTCGCCTCCTTGATATGCCGTGGCCGAAGTTGCTCCAAACGGAAGCGCCGCGCTTCAGCGATGGCTCACGATAGGGGCCATCGCGCTTGGGCTTATTGCGCCGATTGTTGGTGGCGGGTGGTGGCTGAGCAATCTGAACGGTCGCGTCAGCACGCTTGAAAACCAGCAGCCAAGAGATTCCAGCCTGACGCAAACTAAGTTGGACGAGTTGATGCGCCGCATGGGCGCTGTGAACGCTGCTATCCAGACATTGGAGATCGCGCAAGCTGATGATTGCCAGCAGTTTGCCAAGATCGAAACTCAGTTCGGCATCACCGAGACCGTGATAAACAAGGACAACATCGACAACCAGAGACACAAGGATGCCGTGAACGCAAAGATATTTGGCATTACTCCGTCCGGGATATATTACGAGATCAAGATCCCGCACGAAATTCAGAACTGTGGACACTGAGTTATGACCGACGATCCGAAAACCAAAGCCCTGATCCGCGCGCGTGACTGGTTCACACGGGCGCTTGTGAAAGGCCCTGACTTCCCGGAACCGGACTGGAACGAGGCGGGTGACCTGCTCGTGGACATTCTCGCGGCGCTCCCGGAATGCGAAGCCGGGACGTGACGGCCTTAGTTCACGATCTGCGCGTTCTGGTGACGGTCGCGGCCATCGTGGCGCTCTGGCATCTGGATCGGTGGCTTGCCAAGGCCTGAAATCGGGCGCACCTTCCCGCTCGCCTCAAAAGGGAAATCCTCCATGAAACGCTTTGTTACCGCTCTGGCCGTGAGCCTCGCGCTCGCGCTGCCAATGGGCGGGTGCGGGACGTTGGGCTTAGGCTCGACCGCCCAGACCTCCCAAGACCTCCTAAATGGTGCCAAGAAGGCGTCCACGGCGGCGCACCAGTTCCACGGCACGGTGGCTGACCTGCTGACCACGGCGGCCCAGACGGGCGTCCTGCATGGCTCAGCGGCCGCCACGGCGAAGGAATACCTCGACCAGTCCGAGGGCTACCTGACCAAGGCGGACGGCTACATCGCCCAGGCCGACGCCGCAAACGCGATGCTTCAGGTCATCGCCGGGAACAACACGACCGCACAGGCCGCCACGGCCATTGCGGCGAACAAGTAGGAGGGTTCTATGGGAACAGTGCAGATCATACTCGCGGCCATTGCCGCCTTCCCGCAGGCCCTCGCTGAGGTCCAGAGCCTCTACGCAGCCGTGAAGGCCGATCTCAGCCCCGAGGACCAAGCCACCATCGATCAGGCGTTCGCTGACGCCAAGACCTCGGACGCGGCCAAAACGGCCACGGCAGACGCCGCCCTCGACGCCGCATCCAAGGTTTAACCCCGGCATTGCCTTTGCGAAGTTCGTCCGCGTCGCAGGGCAATTCCCATTCCGCGGACTTTATTCGGAGCTAGAACCCGATGACAAAGGAAGACGCCCAGAAGCACGCTGCCACGCTGGCGCAGAGAGCGGCAGAATCTCATTCATGCGACGACGCCCTGAAATTCTCTCAGGCTGCGTGCAACGTTGCGAACGCCTATAGCGCGCTGGTGCACGCCGAACCGGCACCTATGCCTTAACCGGGCACGCCGGGGCGGTTCACGTCCTGTCGGCTGTCCCAGCGTCTGAAAGGCCGTCGAGCGCCCAGACTTGGCGGCCTTTCGCTTGTCAGGTAGCTTTCTCAAATGGAAATGCGCTGGTGCCTATCGAACCGATTTGATCCTGCAGCGCGCGTTCTCGCTGACCGCCATTACAATCGCCAGAAAATCGGCACACCGCAGTTTGCCCCGACAGGATCATGCGTCGTCTTCCTCACGGAGTGCGCACGGGCGTTCTGGATTACGTCCGCGCCCTTCGCGGAGTGGACGAAGCACGCATGGGCGGGTGCGTGGATTTGCTCGGCCTTCCGCTCGGAAGGGGCTGGGAAGGCGTCCGAACTCATCACGCAGGCCGTAGCGGCGTCTCTGGCGCACTACGGTTCGCCGCCCGCGCTCGGCATGGTGACCTTCGTCAACCGCGCCATGGTCAAGCCGACCATCGTTCGCGGGGAGAAAGTCTGGGGCTGGACCTATCGCAAGGCGGGATTTGTGGACGCCGGAGAGACGAAGGGCGGCTTGCTGGCGCTCCAACTCTGGCCTTCCGACATGCCAGCGCCGATGGCCGCGCATCCGCGCACAATGCACGGCACGCCGCTGTTTGACGCCATCAGGAACTAAGCCTCAGTCCCAGCGTTTATCTGACGGGCCGTCACGCCCAAGGATACCCGCCATGGTCACGCTGATCTTACTCGTCGCAGCCTTCGTGCTGTTTGTTCTTTCGGCTATCGGCGTTCCGAACCCGCCGCGGTTCAATCTCATGTCAGCCGGCCTCGCGTGCTGGGTGCTGTCCGTGCTGCTGACCGGGCGCATATAGTCTCCGAACGTTCATTTGCCGCCCATGGAGCGCAGCGGTATAAGCCGATTTCAACGCCAAAGGATGAGCCATGACCGCGCGTGAGATGCTCCGCGAAATCCTGCGCGCCATCCGGCGTATCGAAGAACTCTTGCGCCGCCGTCTGCCCGCACGGGGTGCGCATGTCTCAATCGCTGTCGGGCCGGAGACTATAGAAATGGCAAGCTTCAACATCCAACCCGGCCAGACCAAGACCCTGACCGCTGTTTTCTCGGACGCAAGTGGCGTTTCGCACCCGCTCGCCCAGCTTCCGACATGCGTCGATCCCGCTGGCACTATGACGAACATCACGCCGGTTGGATCCCCGACCGTCAACGATCCTCAGTTCCAATGGACGTTCACGTGCGATGCGAGCGTTGCGGCTGGAACGACTGGCCAGCTCAATCTCGAGGGCATCAATCCTGACGGCGTCAAGGACGACGGCGATATCACCTATACGGTGACCACTGCCGACGATACGCAGGTCACGATCTCGGTCGAATAACCATCATCGACAGGGGAATGAACTAGGGCCGTGGCTATGCTGCGGCCCTTCTGCTTTATGGAAGCCTGAACACTCTCCATATCACGATCATCGCGAGCATGAACGGCAAGAACGCTGCCGCCGCGATGCGGACATCAGCCGGATCCTTCAGAAGGAGTTGAAACGCGCCGAGAAGTAAGATTTCGAATCCTGCGATCAGAGTAAAAACCTTGTCAGTCATCCTCACCCCTGCTTCCGCAAAGCCACGACGTTCTCGGGGCGGGCCAACCTGTCCACCGCGATGCGAGCGAAACACTCGAAACAGTGTGATAGGTCGCAGCCACACGGTTTACGTGCTCTGGTGTGATGAAGAAACGCACTCATCTTCTCGATGCGGTCCTTGAGTTCTGGATCGTTGGTCATGGCTCGTCCTTTGCCAGTTCCAGGGCCTCTTCCATCGCCGTGAAGTCCGGCGCATCGTCTTCGGCGTCGGAGATCATTTCCACGACGATGTCGCGATTGCTCTGTGTCGCCATGCGCGCCTTCACGCCGCGAAGTTCAGCCATGTAAGTCTCGTGGACCTTGCGGAGGTCGGAGATTGCTGAGCGTTCGTCGCGGATTGCATCAGATGACAGCATAAATACCCCCTATTTTGGCTGCTTTTGATGAAGAAGTTCCTGAACGTCCACGTCATCAGGAACGCCGCATGTTTTGCGGAGTTCGTCGATCTCTTGGATTATCGCAGCAGGTAATTTGTCGGGCCGCTTCTTGTGCAGAACGTTCACCTCTTCCCAACGTGTGCGCTGGAGCGTGGCAACATCCTTCCCGAATGTGAAGCAATTCACCGATAGCGCGACACTGAAAACGACCTCAGAAATCATACTGCTCTCCATCAGATAAATGTTAAGGGTTCACTCCATGATTGCCGCAGAAATCTTCCTGCGTCTCGACCTTGCACCTCTCCACCGCAGCGGAAAGGCGGGCGGGTTCGGTAGCGGGACGGCGCTTGTCGGAGATGTAGCTGTCGATGACAGTCTGAATCTCCGCCGCGAGATCGCGCACGTTCGCCGTGGTAAGAAGGTCGTCCTCGTCGTGGAGTGCGGATGCGGCGAGGTCTGCTGCCGTGACGATCATTTGGATAGCCTCCGTGCGTAAGCGGCGGTGACGTATTCGATGCGCTTCTCTGGTCCGCAATGTTTGGTGCGATCAAAGGCGGCACGGAAAGAATACCGACCCGCCGCTGAAAGATGTTCCGTATATCCTGCGCCGTCTGGACGCCAGAACGCATGATGCTCGGCGGACCAGATAAAAACCATCTGCGCGTTCCACCAATTGCGCTGTTTCCAGTTCTCATAACCGCGCCGATTGATGCCGTTGAGCGTCACCCGATCACCACTCTCGATGCTCATTCGCCCGCCATCCCGCTCAGGGTGTTGATGCCTTTGCCTTCGTCGGAGAGAGTGACGGCAGCGATAGGCGCCGGCTGATAGATGCCAGCCTCGAAAGCGTCGAGTTCTGCCATCGCCTGCCGCAAGTCCTCGCGGGCGAAGTCGAGCACCTGCCGAAGGTTTGGCCGCGAGTGACGGAAGGTCGCCTTGTCGATGGCTTTATGCAGCCACTGCGTCGCGCCAAGCGCGTGCGTCATCGCCGGATGCAGATGATCGCTGACGAGATCGGAAAGGGCGGTGCGGTCTATCGTGGTCATGGCTTGCCCGCCAATCCGCAGAATCCTACTGCGTCGAGAATCAGCTTGCCGTAGCTTCCTGACGGTCCTTCGCGGCGAACAATGCGACCTGTCTTGACGGCGCGCTCCGCCATGAAAGCGGGCGCACCGCTATGGTCCTCGCGAGTTTCGCGCGGATGCAGTTCTCGCCACGCCATGCAACTAGAGCCGATGCAATCGAAGTTGCCCTCCGGTCTATTGACCGCCGGGTTTTGTGAGCCGTCCGGCTGAAAGTTCTGCGCGCGCACGAACGGGCACCACTTCTTCTTCGCTTCATCTTCAGTCACGGTGTTCCTCCAAGAAAATATCGAACATGCTCACAGGTGAGATAGCCCGCACCCATCATCGAGAACGCGAAGGCAAGCGCCAGAGGAACGGCGATCAGCCAGAAGGCGGCGGAGCGGGGGCGGGTCATTTGCGCACCTTGCGCTTCTTTCGGACGACGGGAATTCGAGGCATCAGATCGTCCCAATTTGTTGAACCTTGCGCATAGTCATAATCATCAAGAGGAACGTTTGCCTTCGTGGCGCAACCGTAGTCTTCGCAGAAGGCTCGCACGCACGGTTCCTGCGTAAGCGGGCAAATGAACGGCGGATCGTCATCGCCATAATCGAGCCCGGCGCCGCTCATTGGATCGGATGGCTCAGAAAGATGAACCCGAACAACACGACGCCGAACACGATCATCGCGCCTGCGAGCACCAGCGGTGCAATCCATGCGGGCGCAGGGCGGGGGCTGCGGTGGTAGTTGGACATTTATGCTCCCTGTTTTTGATCAAGCATTGGGCCGCCAATCCTCACGCAATAATCGCGCAAGGCTTTCGTCAAAGCCCTGAGATAGATTTCGGATGGCTCTTTGCCGCTGAGAAGCGGTGGCGTTGATCCGATGTAAAGCGCATGCTCCAAATCCGCAGCGATCATGTAAAACGGATTGCCAGAATTCGCGCGGTCTTCGGTTGCCATGTGCTCTCCAATTCAGCGTCCCGCCGGATCGCACCCTCGGGGGGCTGGGGATGTTGTGGGCGCGACCCAGCGGAACGAGAGGACGGTAAGGCTTGACAGAAGCGAATGTCAACGGGTATTCATGTGCCTCACCGGAATAAATGAGAAAAATCTGCATGGCGTGGCAACCGAAGGCGACAAAATGGGACTGGCGCAAATTCCTCACGGATGAGGAGCTGGCCTTTATGGAAAAGGCCGACAAAGCGGAAAGCCGAATCGCTGATGCCCGCGCCGAATTCGAGCGAAAATATGGACGTGAGCGCAGCCTGATTGCCAACCGGGCGATCCAGCGCGCGCGGTATGCAGCGAGGACCACATGATCAACGGCTTCCACCTATTCCGCCCGTCCTATGCAGCGCGCGGGGCACTCGTGGCGATCATGGAACAGACCCGCAAGGGCGGCGAGGCTGCGTATCTTGATGCAGTATGGCTCATGCGGGAGCCCGTCACGCCGCGGTCGAACCCGAAACAGAAATGGCCAATCATTGTGGCTTCCGATCTCGTCGCGGATGCCCCGCAGCGGCTGCGGAGTGCGGCACGATGAACTCACAAGACCTTAGGCAGTTTTGCAGCACGGACGAGAACCGCTTCAACATCCAAGCGCCGTTCACGCGCGGGCCGTTCACCTACGCCACGAACGGCCATATTTTGGTCCGAGTGCCGCGCCTCGATGATGTTCCGCAGATTGAGGGAGCTCCTCACGCGGAAGTCATCTTCGACAAGGCGGCTCCGCAGGAAGTCGGGCCTACGCCCGTTCTGAGCCTGCCGCCATACGAAACCGAAGAGTGCGATTCCATCCACGATTGCCCGAACTGCAATTGCTCTTGCGAAGAGTGCGGCGACACACGCGAGATCGAAGTGAAGACGTCCTGCACGGTCAACGGCGCGCTTTTTGATGCGAAAAACATGCGCCAATTGGCTCAGTTGCCCGGCTTCAAGTTCGCGATAGAGCCGCCGCCGAAGCAGGGCACGCGTTTCGAGTTCGACGGCGGCGAAGGCTATCTGATGCCGCTGGTGCGCCAGTATGCGAAGCACGTCGCGGCTGACGGCACGGTCACGGTCAGAGACGAAGACTGATGCCCCGCAACTATCCCCACCCGATCATTCTCGTCGTCGCCGTGTCCGCGCTGATCTATGCGGGCGTCTATTATCTGATCTTCCACATCGCGTAGGAGCGCCACAATGGCCCGAAACTTTCACATAGGCACTATCCTGTCGATAACGCACGGCACGCTGATGGCGCCGTCCTCGCCGCCGATGGACGATATCTACAACATCCTGAACTACATGACCGGCGACAATCTCTACACGCACCAACTTCCTCGGGTGTCCAGCGAATGCGAGCCCGCGCTGCTCAAACAGCACCCTAAGCTCGCGGAGTGGGTCAATGACGTGACCCCGGAGAACTTCCGCGCGCGCCTTGCCGATGCTGTCGCACAGTTTGGCGAAACGCTGCCCGTCGAACCGCTTGCGGCAGGCGAGCACGAAGTCATCGACCCGATGTCAGAGTTGGTCGAGAAAGTTCACCCAAGCCGGATTATCCCGGTAGTCATTTAAGGAGAACCCATGGCACCGAAGAAGACAAAGAAATCCGCCGCACCCAAGAAGGCAAAGCGCTCACGCGGCAGGCGCAAGGCGAAAGAGACAAAGGCCGAGACGGTCGAGGTGTCCAACGGCGTTCAGCTTTTGCTCGGGATCGGCAACGGCCCACAAGACGAAGAACTGGTGCGCGATTTCGAGTTGCTGATGAACCTCATGGCGAAGTCCGCCACTGCGGCCGGTCGCGTGTCCGAGCAGAAATCGAAGATGAAGGACAAGGGCATCGACGTGAAGGCCGTCATGAACACGATGCGGCTCGAACGGCTGGCGCCGGAAGACTTGGCTCGCGAACTCCAGCAGCAACAGCGCCTGATGAAGGCGCGCGGCCTGCCGATCCAAGTCGAATTGTTCGAGGCGAAGTACGACTCGCCGGAAGCGCAAGCAAAGGTGTTCGGCTTCAAGGACGGCAAGGACGGACGCTCGCAAGACGCCTCCCGCTGGCCCGAAGGAACGCCGGCGCATCAAGCCTACGTCGATGCGTGGGTCGAAGGGCAGAAGCAAATGCCGCTGCTCCAAGGCGCCGGCGAAGGCCACTACAAAGGCGCAGGCGACGAATAATGCGCTGTCTCGGGCTCGACTTGAGCCTGCACGCCGGGTGGGCGTTTGGCGATAAAGGCCAGACGCCCATGGCGGGCACATGGACGCTTCCTGGATTCGATGACGCCAACCTCGACCGCACCATGTCCAGCATCGAATCATCCGTCCGCGCGATCGTGAGGGCGGAGGGTATCGAGCGGGTTGCGATCGAGGCCCCGCTGATGCTCAAAGGCAAGCTGGCCCACGGCACGCGAAGTCTGATGATGCTGTCTGGGGCGGCGGGTGCAGGGGCATGGTCGGGCGGCGCGCGGTGGATCAAGCGTCCGGCACCGAATACCTGGCGCAAGGCTGTCCTCGGGCAGGGATTTCCGGACAAACCGAAAGAAGCCGCGCTTGCCTACTGCGCCATGATGGGATGGAAAATAACCGAGCACGATGCGGCTGAGGCAGCGCTCTTGTTCCACTGGGCTTCAACACAACTGAGGTAGGGGAAATGGCGGAGTGGACGGACGAGCGTGTCGAAGCTCTGAAAAGTCTTTGGACAGAGGGGCAATCCGCATCGCAGATCGCGCGCAGGCTCGGAGGTGTCACGAGAAGCGGCATATGCGGCAAGGTTCATCGCCTAGGTCTATCGACACCCAAGGAAAAGAACCATGGCGGCCCGCGATACAGAGCGCCGAAAGCACCACCGATTGCTATCCCGCCCGAACTTCTTGCTCCTATCGTGCCATCGGAACCGTTGCTCATAGACGGCGCGCATGTGACGATTCTGACGGTCAACGACCGCATGTGCCGTTTTCCATACGGCGACCCGACGGCGCCGGATTTCTTCTTCTGCGGACAAAAGGTGAAGCCTGGGTCACCCTACTGCGATTTTCATCACGCGAAGGCGAGGGTTCCGGTCAAGGTAAACGGCCACTGATGCGCCCCAACCCCGACCAGCCCATGCTCTTCGCCCCGCCGCGCGGCAACGCGCCTAAGTCTGCGGAGGCTGATTCGATCTACGAGGCCGTGCTCAAACTCCGCCGCGCCGGACACACTGTCCTCCGCAAAGGCCGCTGGATGCACTCGGTCGATGGCGTAAGCTTGGATAGAGCGAGGCTGGTTGAGATGGCCGATTCTCTATGACGGCTTCGGCGCGCGGTCTCTTTCGGGCGACGGGCAAGAAATCCAAGCCAGTGGCTACGCGGCTGCTGGACGGCTCCTACGCAAAGACCGATTCGCTCGAACGCGAGCGGGATGATTTCTACCCGACGCCGCCAGAGCCGACGCGGGCTTTCCTTCATGCTGAAATCGAGCGCCTGCGGGATTTCGTCACGATCTGGGAGCCTGCCTGCGGTGACGGTGCCATGGGGCGCGAGATCGAGGCAGTTGGGATCGATGTGTTCTATTCGGATCTCGTCGACCGCGGGTGCCGCGCACTGATCCAGGATTTCTACGAGTTCAAAAAGTTCTGCCGTCCCTCGCGAGCTATTGTGACGAATCCGCCGTTCGATCAAGTCGGATGGGGCAACGGCAAAGCGAAGTGGCTCTATCACGCCTTGGACGAACTCGCCGTCGATTATATGGCGCTGCTGCTGAACTGGACGTTTCCCGGCGCTGGCGGGCTTGCGCCGTTCTGGGCAAAGTATCCGCCTGCCCGCGTCTATCTCATGCGCTGGAAAATCGATTTCACGGGCCAGGGCGCACCGCCGATGCTCAACGGCTGGTTCGTCTGGGACAAGCAGCACACCGGAGAAACGGTCCTGCGGATGCTCGACAGGAAGGACGCGCGGCAAGCGGAGATGTTCGCACCATGACCTCCCAACTCCCATTCTCCATCGAATGCGAACAGGCGATTCTTGGGAGCCTCATCTTCGACAACCGCAAGATTGACGCCGCAGCGGCTGATCTCGAGCGAGACGACTTCTACGACCCGATGCACCGGCGGATATTCGCCGCAATCATCGCCATGCACGGGGACGGCACGGTTACGCCCCTGCGGCTCTGGGCGACGATGCAGGGCGATCCTGGGCTGTCCGAGGTCGGGGGCCATGCCTACATCGTCGGGCTTGCGCAGTCGGCGCCGGCGATTGTCGACATTGCCGGGCTGACCAAGACCCTGCGCGAATTCGCGCTCCGGCGGGCGCTTGTGGACATCGCGGACGAACTTTCCGAGCGGGCGTGTGCATCGCCTCCCGCGCCCGCACAGGGCCTTGCAGACGCCGCTACCGAGGCGCTGCTAAGCCTTGGCACCGCCGCGCGCGCCGCGCCCCTGAGCCCGTTTGAGGCCGCTATGGCGAGCCTGAGGGATTGCGAGGACATGGCGGCGGGGAAACCTGTGCCGCTGGTCCGGACGGGCCTGGCGCAGCTCGACGAGGAACTGGGGGGCCTTCGGGGCGGCGATCTCGTGGTCGTGGCCGCGCGCAGCGGCCAAGGAAAGAGCGCCTTCATGGGCTGCGTGTCCCTCAATACCGCCCGCGCTCACGTGCCCACGATTGTTTTCTCGCTCGAGATGACGGCCCGGCAATGGGTCGAACGCATGGTCTGCGACATCGACTTCGGCGGGGTGTACGGCGGCCCCGAGAAGCCGCTTTGGTATTCCCGTGTGCGAAATGGTCGCATGAACGCGGACGAATTCTCCCGCTTCGGAACAGCGGCGCAGGAACTGCACGGCCTGCCGCTCGAGATACACGACGACGATTACCTGACAATCCAGCAGATCACGGCCCGCGCCCGCGCCTTCAAGGCGAAGCACGGCGGCCAGATGGGGCTTGTGGTGCTGGATTACTTGCAAATAACGAACCCGGGGGAAGGCTCAGACCGCAACCGCGAGCAGGCCGTGGCCTCGATCGCGCGCGGGGCGAAGTCGCTGGCGAAGCGGCTCGGCTGGGCGGTCGTGGCCGGTTCCCAAATGAATGAGGGCAGCGAGCAGCGGACCAAGGAAGAGCGCAAGCCCCAGGCCGGTGACGTGCGCGAATCGAAGGCCATCATGAACGAGGCCGATTTGATCCTGTCGCCCTACCGGCTGGCCTATTACGTCGAGAATAGGAAGCCGCTGGGCGAAGCGGCCGGAGACGCGGCCTGGGCCTCGTGGAAGGCCGAAATGGACGCCTGCCGGCACCGGATGGACCTACTGTGCCTGAAGAACCGACACGGGCGGCGGTTTGAGATCGAGCTCTACTGCGACATGGGGGCAAGTGCGATCCGGGACAGCGCGCCAGTGCGGACGGCTGCGGATGCGGCCGCGCGCGAATTGGCGCTCTCTTGACACGCGGATCACTCTTCGGGAAATGTGCGCGTGTCACGCGACGGTGTGACGGCGTAAGGGACTTGGCCGAGTTCGATGCAACTGCTCGTTCTCGGCTCGGCCGGTTCTTTAAGAACGAGCAGGGGCACCATGTCGCTTTCAGACGATGACGCCGATTTTTATCCCGACTATGACGGGTACAACGACGAGTGCGAGCACGTCGAATACGAGGTTGATTTTGATGGTCGCGCGCATTGTGATCGCTGCAGCCATTCTTGGTGGCTGAGCGCCCAAGAATTACAGCATCACCTTGAGCGTGAGGCAGAATTTTCCGGCCAATACGATGCAATGCTCGCGCGAGAAGACAATTTCTGGCTGCAGCTATGGGACAGGATTAAGGGCCGTTGGTGGGCGTTCCGCCATCTGCGCCAGCGCCACATCATCACCACTGACGACGGGATACCATTCTGATGGTGTCCCAAGCTTTCACCGCCTGCCCATCCCGCCCGGCCTCGCGCCGATTGAGCGGAACGACAGGCCTGAAAGCACATCGGCCGCCCATCTTTGGAGAGACAAGCGGCCGAGTTGTGTGCGTTGCGAACGGTGTTCTTGGGAGCCCTGGAAGGCATCCCGCCTATACCGCATCTTGCGGTGCCGTTCAACCGCGGACGCAATCCGATGTGTCCCCAACGGGCCGGCCCGTCCCTTCACAGGCCAAAAAACGCTGGCTCTGCCCACCACGGCACCCAGCGGCCCATACGGAGCGCCCGCGAGGGTGTTTTGATGGTCTGGTGACGGCAGGAAATCCCGAAGTCCGTAGCCGCGTAGGGATTTCCGAGAGGGCAGCCATAACAATGCTTTCGGGCGGACACCCTTAAGGACAGGGGTGGGTTTTGTTGCCCGCTGGCCGGGTGACAGGACCAAGAACGAGTACGCGAGGGGTCAGACCCTTTGGGCATCGGCGCCCACCGCCATACTCCGGCGGGCGGAAAGTGGTGAGCTATGGAGGAAGACTTGTGAGGGTCACGGCAGCAACAGCAAAGGGGTTAGGCCCCGGAAGCCATCCCCGCCAAAAACCAGAAACTGGTACGAAAAGCCGCGCTCTGTACGACGCTTTCGTGGAAGCTCCTGGCATCCCGATCTTGGTTAGGCCGATCCGTGATTCGCTCGGCGTTAATGCATCAAGCTTCGGACATATGATGCGGGCGCTCGTCGACTTCTACGAACTGGACCTTCGGCGCATCCGCAACGGATTGTGGGTTCTTGCGGGTCGTTGGGATGGTCCGAAATACACAGATTTCATTGCGCCAATCGTCAAGCATGGGAAGCGAGCGCGGACATGACAGACGAAGAATTCCTACAAAACATCACTGGCCTCGAAGAGATGGGCGACATTCAAGCCCGCAACACAGTCATAAAAAATAACGGAGGCATGAAGCGGCTGATCGCCTTGGCAGCGAAAGCCGTTCTGAAAGAGAAGCGGATTGCGAAAAAGCGCGAGCCCGCATTCATCCCCGATAACTTTCCAGATCCAGCCGCGAAAGAACGCGCCGTCGCATGGTGGAGCGGACAACGGCGTCCCGATCTCGTCGCCGCGGTCGAACAGCAGGCCGAAGAATTCCGCCACCGCAATCTCGACGAACAAACATCATCTTGGGGCGGAAAATGGAAGACGTGGTACATGAACGCCGTCCACTTCACGAAGCCGCCGCGATTTGCTGATGTCGTCGAGTTCGTCGCGCCAAGTACATGGCTTGCCCGCCTGAAGGTCTATCATGGCCTCACCGACGCGCCGGCGCGCACATGGAATCCACAATGGGGCCCGGAGCCAGGATCACCCGGATCGCGCGTCCCACCAGAAGTCACACGCCAACTCGCAAACCTGAAAGGAAACGGCCATGCCCAAACCTCTCCATGACGCCCTGAACAAGCTTGCGGCGCGAATCGGCCGGCGCAGCGTGGAGGAGGTGATGGCCGGAAATGGGCGCCAGCGGTTGCGCCAGGGCCAGGAAAGGCCAAATCAGGCCGGCGCCGGCCTGCCCTACTGGCTGAAAAACTGACTGTCGCACCCCTTGCAATCTTACACCCCGAAGCGCATATTCTGATCACACAGCGGCTTTGCCGCGCTCAAAACGCCCCGAGGGGCAGGAGAAAAAAATGTCCAAGACCGCCACAAAAGAAGAGAGGGCCCACTTTGACGAGTTGGCCCAAGAAGAAGCCCGCTACGAATTGTGGCTGATGGGCGACGGCCCGGATAAGGCAACGAAGGCAAACAAAGACCTCGCCTATGCCTATCTTGCCAAACACATGAACGGCTGGCGCACTCTGTCGCACGACATGGTTCGAGATGGTGACATTCACGTTCTCGAAGCGGTTGTTCGGCTCGGCGATCAGGTTCGTCTCATTCGCTGGACACACTTCAACAAGGGCTTCATGACCAACCACAACTCGCTCGGGTGGGTTATCTTCGACCCGACGAAATTGGAGCGCATTTAAATGCTCAATCCATCCCAACTCCGCAGCCTCCGCACCGATCATCTCGATTGGTCAGCAGGCGTCATGTGCGACGAGTTGGGATGGACTGGCAAGAACGCCACGTCGCACCTCATCGACATGGAGACAGGGCGGAAAGAGATCAATATGGCGACGGCAAAACACGCGCTGCGCATAGCTCGCGAGCAAGGCTTCGAGTTGCGCGACGGAAACTGGCAGAGGACAGGATAATGAACGACAGCAATCTTAATCTCAGGCAGGCCGCAGCGCAGAAGGTCGAAGAAATGATGCGCAATATGTTGATGAGCTACGCGCCGGCAGAGAATATGAGGGTCTGTGATGTTCTTTTCATCGCGCGTCATGCGAGTGCCGTTTCTTTCGACGCCTTCGACCCGAAAAATGTGTCGCCATGAGCAGCGCGCCCTTCACGGATGGGGTGGGCGGGACAAAGCCCGGTGCGCGCGAGCGTTTTTCGAAGGTTGTCTGCCTGAACATAGACCAGCTTGGCGACGCGGCCCGGCGTTCGAACGGCGATCAGCAATGTGTCGATCAGTACCTCGATATGTTCTGGATGTTTTCCGAGCGCGGTGCTGGCCGTAGCGGTCTTGAGCCTCGGGTGCGGCCATGAGCGAGCGGACCGTATCGAAGCCTAAGCTTACCGCCGCGATGCGAACGCAGCTTAGGCGCGCAAAGACTGCAGCACAGACAAAATATGGTTTTGGCGGATCGCTCAAGAAGAAGCAGCTGAAGCCGATCACGCTACGCAATTTCGAGAAGTCCGCCACATGACCAAGCAACTGAGCCGCACGGATGGGGTGGGCGGGGGCGTGGGGCATACGCCGGGGCCTTGGCGCGCAGTTGTGCGAAGCAACCAGAAAGGCATTCGAAATGTAGCCGTCGATCTTCCGCCGCGCGGTGCATGGTTCCCGAGCGCGACAGCAGCGTTCACCAAAGAGGATGTTGCCAACGCCCGCCTGATCGCCGCCGCTCCTGACCTTCTCGCTGCTTGCAAGACTGCGCTCCGCCACCTCTGCGATACGGACGCTTGCCACGAAGGCAAGCTCGTCCGCGCCGCCATCGCCAAAGCGGAAGGCCGCACGCCATGAGTCGCAACGCTGCCTTGAAATTGCATTCTGCGCGCGGCTCGGAATTGCACGAGATTTTATCGGCCATCGAAGCGCTCGAACAGCGCTGCCATCGCGCCGGTATGATCGTGACGGCGCGCGGCCTGAACAACGCCAAGAATGCAGCGGGCTGGGAAGCGGCGGGCAACCTCGTCCGCGCAGGCAAAGCAACTCGCGGGGAGCGCTGAGCCATGACCCTTCCTTCCTTGATAGCGCGGCTGGAGGAGATAGAGGGGCGGGCTAATGCGGCGACGCCGGGACCGTGGAAGTTCAATGACAACGGCGTGGTGACGGCCGATGCGGTCGGCAAGATCGTCTGCTGCTTCGTCATGGACTTTGCGCGCATTCCCGACGGCGAAGATTGGCAATTTCTCGAACACGCCCGCACCGACATTCCTTTCCTGACCACCGCCCTACGCGATGCACTGGGGCGGGAGAAGGCGTTGCGCGAGGTGTTGGAAGCGATAAAGCGGTTCGGCGAGCTCGCCAACGTTTCGACAGAGCAAGGACACGTAGCACCGAGCGGCAAGAAGCCGGGATCGAAAGATGTGTGGCAATTCCCGCGACACATGCTTGTCGAAATCGACGCCGCTCTGGAGTCCCGGCCATGAGTGACACACCGAAGCCGAAATCACGCGAGCGGTTCTGCTGGGTTTGCGGTGACAGCATGGGCCCGATCGAAGATCGCTATTTCGACCGCCTCGATACCTGCGGCAAGCGCGACTGCGAACGTGAAGCGCGAGACGTAGCGCAGAATCAAAACCCGGAATGGAGCGTGTAGCCATGACAAACCATTCCGCATTGATAGCGCGGTCGGGTTGGCGTCAGACGCAAAGCGGCGTTTGGCTTCGCTCTGACGGCGTTGAGGTCAACGCCTATGGCGGCGGCAGAAAGCGCCCGTGGCAGGCTATTCGTGGCACTACTGAGTTTCTCCGCAAGCCTCTCTACGCCGGTTCTGACGTGCTCGGCGGCGTTCGGACCTTTGCGACGGCAGATGCGGCCATAGCAGCAGTCGATGAAGCATGGCCGCTGAGAACGCTGGCGGTGACGTGACATGGCAGGTTTTGCAATCCGCGTTACACGCAAGGGCTGGCGCAAACCGCGCTACGTGACCAATGCGAATGCGATTAGTACCGATCCCTGCCTCATGTGGCGCATTGCGGAGCGCTATGTCGCCGATGCGGTTGCCGCACGGAAGCGCGAAAAGTTCGCCGGTACAAAACAGGCTGACATGGTTTTCGACGTTGTAGAGGTGCGCTAATGCACGAGTATGACGCATTGATAGCGCGGCTGCGTGAGGCTCGGGATCGCGGCGTATTCGATAGCAAGACTGCGTTCGAGGATTTCGTTCGCGAGGAACGCCGCCTGTTCATTGGAGACGACGCGAATAGCATGACCGAACAAGATTACGTCTGCGAACTCGCGGAAGACGGATGGCCGGACTACGAAAAGTGGTTGGACATCTGGTGCCGTCTGAATGGCGGCGGCGAGTTGACACCGCGCGAACGCGAACAGGCCGTCGCTTATTACGGCACCGAAGACGGCGACGACGTACCAGAACAATACCTTCTCGCCGAGGAATCCCCATGAGACCGGATTATTGCCCAGACGATCTTGACGACAGCGTGGAAGCTCCTTGCCCAGCCTGCGGAGCAACTCCGAGCGGAAATGATCCGGTGCGTGGCGTCTGCCAAGCGCGATTCAACGGGCCAAAACCGAGGCCGCTTGTAGAGCTTGTTCTTTGCGACAAGGCAACCGGCGAAATCGTAGCGAGGACATCATGACCGACACTGCGGAATTAATTACGCGGCTGCGTGAGGCGACGGGGGCGGATGCACTCGCAGATGTTGCGGTCGAACGCCAGCGTCAGATTGAGCAAGAAGGCTGGAGTGCCGAGCATGACGACGAGCACGGCAACGATGAGTTGGCGTGTGCTGCTGCCTGTTACGCCATCGCCAGCAAGTTTCCCGGGTATGCCGAGAAGATGTGGCCTTGGGACGAAGAATGGTGGAAGCCAACAGATGACCGCCGCAACCTTGTAAAGGCCGCAGCCCTCCTCATCGCAGAAATCGAACGTCTCGACCGCATTGATGCCACTGAGGTGCGCATATCCAACGAGAAGAATGCCCCATTCGAGGGCGGCACCGAGAAATTCGACCAACAAATTCAGCCAATCGTTTCAATAGCAATCAGCCTAAAACGCGTAGCGGACGCCCTTGAAGCACGCGCAATTCTCGCGGAAGGGGATAAGCCGTGACCGCGCGCCCGAACCGTTTCACCATCGACATTCACAGTCCGATAAGTGCTGAGGCTGACTCGACGGATCGCTCTAGCTGGGTGTCGCTGAAATCGGCCGGCGGCTGCGAGCTAACGATATTCACGAAATCTGCCGAACACGCCGCCCGCATTGCCAGCGCCATCAACGGAGAGCCTACGCCGCTACCCGCCGACCTTCTCACCCATACACCGAGTGACGCCGAGCGGCGCGCTGGGACGGAGGCGGTGTCGTGAGCGAGAACACTTGGCGGCACAAGGCATTTGTTTTCGCTGTCGGGTTCGCCGTGACTGCGGTGGTGCTTGCCGTTTTGTTTAGCGTCATTGGCGCCCTGCTTTGGGCGGTATTCGAATACCTTCCGCTTCCCTGGGCCTGCGCTGCGATCTTCATCGGCCTTTGCCTGCTGATCACTGCGCGGTTCGTGCGCGAAACCGATTGGGCTCGCAAACCATGACCGGCGCCCGCACATTTGAATCGGCACTATCAATTTCTCGCGCCGCTGCGAACGGCGATGCCGCTATAGGCAAGCGGTACATGAGCGAGCTTCTGCACGATGTCCTCGCGCAAGACGGCGGATTCATGGGGCTGAGCGATGCCGGGTTCGATGCGCGGTGTGTCGAATATGCTCAGTTCGTAGACCGCGATATCGCGATGAAAGCGCAATGGGCGCGAACGATTAAGTGGCCACGCTCCGAAGAGGATGAAGCCGATCTCGCTTCATGGCGCGCGGCCGGTGAGCGGAACAGGGCTTGGCGGGAACGGGAACAGTTGGAGGCAGCGGAATAATCATGGCAACGAACATCATAAAGCCAAAGGTCGGCGAGTTCATCGTCTTCGCTGAGACGTGGCGCGGGAAAGTGGCCGAAGTGACGAAAGTCACAGAGCATACGCTGACATACAAGGAAGAGGACTATGACCGCGAAACACGCATGAACCTGACCGGCGCGGTGTTCTCGGGTCCGAAGCACGTTGCTGAACTTCTCGCGCAGCAGCTCAAATCCTCGCGAGCGCAATACCAAGAAGAACACAATGCCTCGGCCCTCCGCCGAAATGAGCGCGATGCGAAATTTATCGCCGCCGCCGGAGCCCAGTCATGACGACCGTCTCGCCCCGCGACCTCGCAGCGTCTTGGCTTCATGAACGCGGATTCTCCGGCACCGCGAACATGATGCAACTTACCTGCGAATTGCAGGCGACGCTGGATGGATTCGTTCCGGCAATCGAACTCCCAGATACCGGCATCTCGCTCCTGAACGGGATGGGGATGGGCGACGACAAATCGACGGAGGCTTCGTGATGGGAACCGCTCTCTGGCGCGCAATTCCGCCACTCAATCGGCCAGCATCACACTTGGCATACACGGTCGCCGCGATCTGCGGCGCCGCCTTCGCAGCCTACGAGGACATGGCGTGGTGCGCGATGTTCTTCGGTTTGCTCGGCGGATGGTTCGCTTGTGACGGCGGCTTCCATTTTTTCCTGTCCGTTCCGATCAGAGAACGCGCGGTCGTGAGCGCCATCAACGACGCCGAACTCTGCGACGGCCTCAGCGAGGAGGATTGCTGATGCAGCGACTTATTTCGAGGCAAGAGGCTGACGATTGCCTGCGCCAGCACGTCAAAGAGCTATTCTGGTACGAGCCGGAAACAGGATTGCTCTATCGGATCATAAACGGCGAAGCGGGCAAGACGCCGGCTGGCAGTTTTTTCCGGAGCGGTCATCGCCGCATCGTTTATCGCCGCCACATCTTCTCAGCTCATCGCGTCGTATGGCTCTACCACACTGGGGATTGGCCCGCTGGAATGCTGGACCACATAAACTGCGATCCTGCGGACAATCGGATTGAAAACCTGCGCTTGGCCACGCGATCGCAGAACGGACTCAACACGCCGCTGAATAGGAATAGGAACACCAGTGGTTACAAAGGCGTCACCTGGAACAAGCGTCAGGGGAAATGGCAGGCGACGATAAAGTTTGACCGCAAGAGCATGTATCTCGGCGTCTTCAACAGCCCTGAAGAGGCTCATGCCGCCTACGTGAAAGCGGCCACGGAGCACTGCGGCGAATTCGCGAGGGCCGCATGACCACGCGCGCCCTCTACATCCCCCGATCCACAGCCGGACAGCGGATTCGTCGTGCGACCGTCGCAAGCTATCGCACCCTACGCGCTGTTGTCGCTCGCACGCTCCACGAAATGGACTTCGGAGATTGGGCCTTCACCCTTGCAGCGCTGTTCGCGTGTGGCGGGGCTTGCTGGCACTGGGCGGTGACGGCATGAGCAAGATCGACCGGCCAGGCATCTACGATATCAGCATGGCGTCTTATCACGGCGATTGCTGTGTCGGGCCGTCGATATCGTCGAGCGGATTGCGCAAGATATTTCTCAAGAGCCCGAAGCACTATTGGAAGTCCAGCTACCTCAATCCGAACCGGAAGCCGGACAAAGAGACCGAGGCGTTCATCCTGGGCCGGGCCGCGCACCATTTGCTTTTGGGCGAGGAAGATTTCTCGACGCTTTTCATCATGCGCCCGGACGAAGCGCCGGACGGCACTGGCCGCGCATGGAATGGCAACAACATCAGTTGCAAGGCATGGCTCAAAGCTCAGGAAAAGGCTGGCCGCACGGTTCTGACGCCGACACAGGTCGAAGCAATCCGCGGCATGGCGCGCGCTTTGGCCGATGATCCGATGGTGCAGGCAGGAATCCTGAACGGCGATATCGAGAAGTCGATTATCTGGAAGGACAAGACGACGGGGATCTGGCTCAAGGCCCGGCCGGACGCGATCCCGAACGACAGCGGCGACTTCTGCGACCTCAAGACGACGGCCGCGATTGGTTACGACCTTGACCGAGACGTGTCGAAATATCGCTACGACATGCAGGGCGCATTAACCGGCATGGGCGTCCGCGAAGTGCTCGGCCGCGACATGGAAAGTTTCTCGTTCTGCTTCGTGGAGAACGATGACCCGCACAGCGTCGATACGCTGACACTGATTAACGAGGACATCGGCCTTGCGGAGAAGGACATCCGCGTCGCGCTCGACACCTTCGCATGGTGCCTTGAAACCGGCATCTGGTTTGGCGCAGGCGGCACGCAGCGCGACGCGCGGCCAGTCCACATAACCGAATGGGCAAAGAAGGACGCCGAGTTCCGGCGCGACTTCCTCAAACGTGAAATCGAACGCCCGCTGATGGATGGGCCATCGGAAGCGGACTATCTGGCGACGGGATGAAAGATGAAACCAATCTGCACAACCTGCCAGCAGTTCTACAAGCCCGCACAGAATGGCTACATCTTCGTTGAAGGAATGCCGACCGAGAATGGCGCGGCCCGTGGAACGCTAGAGCCTGAAAAGTGGAAGCCGTACAAACTTTGGAGCGGCGACCTCTGGGAATGTCGCGGTTGTGGGCACACGATCATTGTTGGCGTCGGCCAGCAGCCAATAGCTGAGCATTTTCAGGCTGATTTTGCTGAGCAACTCACAACCTACCGCGCAACCCTACAAATCAACGATTGCTGAGGATCAACAATGGATATCGACAAGATCGAAGGAAAGATTGACCGCGTTGCGGCTGGTGCAACCGAAGTCTCGATGGGCTTCGGCGGCGTCCAGTTCAAGACGATGATGGAGCTGATGGAATTCGCAAAGCTCATGGCAGTGAGCGGCGCGGCGGTGCCGGTTCATCTGCGCGGCAATCCTGGGGCGTGTCTCGCAATCTGCACGAAGGCGCTGCGGTTCGGCTTTGATCCGTTCGCGCTCGCAGAACATTCCTACTCGATGGTCAAGTCGACCAAGGTCGATGGCAAATGGGAAAACGTCGAGACAATTGCCTACGACTCGGCCGTCATCCACGCGATCATCGAAGCCCATGCTCCGATCAAGGGTCGGCTGCGTCCCGTCTATGTCGGAGAAGGCGACGCCCGCACCTGTACCGTCTCCGGCATCCCGGTCGGCGAGACCGAGCCGCTTATCCACGAGAGTCCGACCATCGGGAAGCTCAAGGAAGCACGCGGCAAGAACGATGATGGCAAGATCAAAGGCTCCCCGCTCTGGCTGACGAAGCCGGATCAACAGCTCTGGTACGACACCGTCCGCGACTGGTGCCGCAAGTACTATCCCGAAATCCTGATGGGCTGGTACGACAAGGACGAGTTCGAGGAGTACGCGAAGGCGGCGTCCGCGAAGGACATTACGCCAGCGACCAACCTCAAGGACCGGCTCACTGGAAATAAGGGCAAAGGCTTCCACGCTGATAACGCCGCCCAGCTTCCGGCACCGTCAGAGACGCCCATGCAGCCGATCACCGTTTCAGAGGGCGAGCCAATCCCAGTCGGTGAACCGGTTTCTGCTGAACCACAGAAGACCGGAAAGCGACGCAAGGCTACCGATGCGCCGGCGCCCATGTCCGAACCGCTGACGCGAGGCTTCGACGTTCTCAGGCGCACAGCGATCGCGGACGTTCCAGACCTGCGCGCAACGATCCTGGACGAGCTGACCGACGACGGCGAACGCAAGAGTTGGGAAGCCGCCTGCGAACTCGCCGTCCAGCCACAACAGCACGCAGCGGAGTAGCCCATGCCCGCCGACAAGCCCATCCGAGACACAGCGGAAGAGATTTATGGCGATGGGTAAAACATCGATTCAGTGGACCGAAATGACGTGGAATCCGGTTCGCGGGTGCACGCGTAAATCTCCCGGATGCGTGAACTGCTATGCCGAAGTGATGGCCGCGCGGTTCTCTCAGCCCGGGATGTGGGGCCATGGCTTTGCGACGATGAAGGGTGGCGATCATCGCTGGACCGGTAAGGTCGAACTGATCGAAGACATGCTGAAGGTGCCACTCGGCTGGAAGAAGCCTCGGCGGATTTTCGTCAACTCTACGAGTGATCTATTCCACGAGGATTTGCCAGACGAGGCGATAGACCGCGTATTCGCGGTAATGGCGCTCTGCCCGCAGCATACGTTTCAGATTTTGACCAAACGGCCGGAGAGGATGCGGGAGCATTTTGAGAATGAAGAGCGCGCGATGCTGATATCTGTTGCGCTTGGCAAAATGCTCGACGGCGATTGGGTTTGGAACGACGGCAAACCTTGGCGTCACCAGATCGAGCAAGCAATCAGCTTTTTTATGGGCGAGGATGTTGACAGCGAAGGGTGCATTCGGCGCTTTCAAGACGAGCCATTACCACTCCCCAATGTTTGGCTCGGCACAAGCATCGAAGACCAAGAGCGCGCGGACGAGCGCAAGCCTCTCCTACAGAATACCCCTGCCGCTGTTCGCTTCCTGTCGGTCGAACCGCTTATCGAAGAGGTCGAGCTTGGCGATCTCTCCGGCATCCATCAGGTGATTGTCGGCGGCGAAAGCGGACCGGGCGCGCGTCCGTTCTATGCAGCCTGGGCAAGGAAGATCGTTCGACGGTGCCGCAAGCAAGGCGTCGCCTGTTTTGTGAAGCAGATGGGGTCAAACGTCCGCGACCGTAACGACGCGGGCTTTGAAGGCTGCGACGATACCGAGTGGCCGCTGACTGACGAGTTCGCGCAGCTTGAACACAATCCAGACGGATGCCTAGACGAAGCGCAAGGCGCACCGGTCCGCATCCGCCTCAAAGACAAGAAGGGCGGCGACATGGACGAGTGGCCGGCCGATTTGCGCGTCCGGCAATTTCCCTTCCCGAAGGCCGCCGCATGACCCACGCCGTCGACATGATCGACAGCCCCTATGGGCGGACATGCTCAATTGCCGGGTGCGGCAAGAGACACGATTGCCATGGCCTCTGCTCGTCCCACGCCAAGCGCTTAGCCAGGTATGGCGACCCGCTCAAAAGCGGACCGCCTCCACGTTCAAAGTGCAGAGATTTCATAGAGAGCGTCGTTCTTCCGTATACCGGGCAGGAGTGCCTGCGCTGGCCCTTCGGAAATAACAGCAAGGGCTACGGCGTTTATCATGTCGATGGCCGGGCGATTGGCGTGCACGTTTATGTATGCGAAAGGGCGCACGGCCCAAAGCCATCCCCTCGGCATCATGCAGCACACACATGCGGCAAGGGCCATCTGCTGTGCTGCGCTCCAAACCATGTGCGCTGGGCGTCTCCAAAGGAAAACGCTGCAGACAAGCTCGTTCACGGCACCGTCACCATCGGTGTAAAGAACCCGAGTTCAAAACTTACCCCAAAACAGGTTCGGCAGATTCGGAAGCTACTTGGGGCCATTCCGCAGCATAAAATCGCAAAGCAATTTGATGTTTGCCAGATGGCAATAAGCCATATCGCAACTGGACGGTCGTGGGGATGGCTGTCATGAGCCGTAGCGTCCCTGAATGGGTTGGAAAGACTGACGATACAAAAGTGCCTCCTCGGGTCAGGCTGCGCGTCTTCGACCGAGAGGGAGGCCGTTGCCATCTTTGTACGCGCCTGATCCGGGCCGGAGAGAGATGGACGCTAGAACACCGAATTGCGCTGATTAACGGCGGCAGAAACGCCGAATCCAACCTCTGCTGCACCTGCTGCAACTGCCTCCCCGAAAAGAACGCAGCCGACATCGCAGAGAAAACCGACGTCTCACACAAGCGCGCCAAGCACATCGGAACGCATAGGGCGAAGAGGCCACTACGCTCCCGCAACACATTCCGGCCAGCGCCGTCAAACGCGCGGGATATCAATGCAGATTTGGAGGAAGCGACATGAAACTCGACGCAAAATTCTTCGGCGTGATCGTCAAGGCCAAGGACGGCAGCATCCTCCCAGAGGATGAATACGTCGTGTTCCTCACGAAGGACACGGCATTCGCGGACACGCTTCCAGCCTATCGCAATCGGTGCATCGAACTCGGCTGCGATCAGGAGCAGATCGATGCCGTAAACCGCATGATTACACGCGTTTCCGAATGGCGCGCTGCAAATCCGCACCGGCTCAAGAATCCAGACGCCAAGGGCGAGAAATTGCTGGACACGCCATGACCCACGAACTCACCCAGCGCGCCATAGAGGCTTGTAATGCCAGGGGCGATGCGAGTGTGGAAGATAGAATGGAGGCGGTGCTGGGCCTTGCGTTCGAGATGGCGGCATCGTGTGCGGAGGAATTTGGCTGGGTGCTTCCGATGTACGAGAATGCGGAGGTCAACGAAGCCACAGATGACGCTGCTGAATCCGTTCAGAAACAAATCGCACAAGCTATCCGCGCCCTGTCCGCCACACCCTCCCCCGCAACCGGCGAGCGGCCTGCGAAGTATCTGTGCGAACTGCATCAGGTCTATTTCGATAACTTCTGCGGCGCTTGTTACAACGAAGCTGCTGCTGACATAGCAACCGGCAAGCGGGCAGAAGAGAGCCCAGATGCGCCGAAGCACGCGACGAACGTTGACGGCGTTATTGTTCATGGCGACAAGCCGCTGACGGAAGAAGGCCGGGAAGCGATCCGTGCGTTGATCGCAGCGGCCACAAAAAAGCTCGCGCCCGATCAAGAGCAATACCTACACGATATCCGAACGTCGCTCGAAGGCTACGACCCGAATGCCATCATCGGAGGCCCGCGCACCCCAACCGGCGAGCGGGACGCGGTGCTGGAGGAGGCGGCGGACATCGCTGAGAGCAAGGCGGTCTACAAAGCGTGGGCGCGGGAGCATCCGAATGCGATCCACACCACACCTGAAGAGATGCAGCGGCGCATTGGCCAAGCTATCCGAGCCCTCAAGCAATCCCGCCCCGCAGAGAGGAAGTAGAGAGATGGAACACAAGGGCCACAATGAAGTCCGCGAAGATGGCGTCGTTCATGTCTGTTCGTGCGGCTGGGTTTCAAGGCCATGCTTCTCACCGATGACTGCGTCGTGTGAAGGCATGGACCATCGCGAAAGCGTCGGTGAACGCGAGCGCCACATCGGGAGGACGGGATGAGCGAGGAAGTATCCGACGCCGAGGTCGAACGCATCCGGGCTTGGCACAAAGACCGCGTGGCTTACATGGAAGAGAACGAGGGCCGGTTTCACACGCACGAAGCCGAAGCGCATTTCTCGAACGGCAAGCTGCTATCAGCCATTGACCGCCTACGCGCCCGCATCAAAGACCTTGAGTCCGCGCAGGAGGCGAGAGTGCCAGAAGGATGGGTGCTCGTTCCGAAAGAGACGACAGAGGCGATGCGGCAGGTTGCGATGTCTGCAGTATTAGAGGCGCTCAAGCCTGCTTTCAGAGAATATCGATGGCTGGCTTTCAAGAATGAATGGATCGAGCATGAATTTTGGAGAGTGACCAGCCCAACAGCAGATCATCGCGAACGCTCGGAATTGCGAGTTAACATTCGAGTTGTTGTGCAGGCGGCGCTCGAAGCCATGCTCGCCGCAGCCCCACCCGCACCATCCGCCCCGACGGATCAGGGAGCGATCAAGCGAGCAATTGAAAGCGCCATCCATTTTGCCGAAGGTGTTAGTGGTGGCGAAGATCAGGATGGCAACACAATATTTCCTGACGATCTTCTGACCGAACTTTACGCCGCCCTCACCGAAGTCTGCCGTATCGGTGGAGAGCGCAAATGACCGGCCTTCTCCCACCCGAGCGACTGGCCGCGCTGCTTATCGAATTGCGCGAGCGTGCTGACGCTGCGAAGCATTCACCGTGGACGTTCTCGCCGCAGGAAGGCGAGGCTAAGCATTGCGATCAAGCCCAGATATGGGACGAAAACGGTCACTCGCTTGCTGTTCTAGAACCAACACTGATCCCGCAACTGGCAACCGATACCGCCGCGCATATCGCCGGACTGCATCCCGAAATCATCATCGCCCTCCTCGACCACATCAGCGCCCTTACACGGGAGATCGAGTCTGAGCGCGAGGCTCGGTTCAAGACCGATGCTGCGTTGCGCATGAAGGATGACGCGGTCGGAACGCTGATCGCACGGCTTCAGAGGCTTGGCGACAATTGCGAGGATTTGATCCCGTGACCGCCCCCAACACCTTCCCGGAGGTGCCGGCGGGATGATGGTTGCAATCTTACACTTGACGTGAAATCTTACAGCCCATGCCAAAGCCTCCGACATGCTTCCGCTGTTCAACCTCGCACTGGTCGACGCAGCCGTGTCCTGGGGCGAAGGCTGTGAAGAATTTGCCCGAACGGGCATCCCAGATGGGGGTAGAGCCGAAAGATGCAGCGAGGATCGGCCGTGAGCCCGCTGCGCCGAGTAGGAGTACCGGTTCAGTCCGCCCCCCGCGGTCTACCCAAGCGAACGGCACGAGCAAAACCAAATCCGACGAGACAGCCTCCCCCGTTTTCGATCCCAACTGCCCATGTTGCGTGCGCCGGCGGGATCAGAACCGTGCAGCAATCAAGAACTTCAGGAAGAAGAAAAGAGCGGGTGCGAAGTGACGATATTCTGCCCGAAATGCGGTAACTCTGATCCGCAAAAAATCCGGCCTGCGACAGAATTCATTGGGTTAGATTTCTTAGGCCGACCCGAGAAATGCGTCATCGAAAATAAGCACCATTGTGACCAATGCGGCAACGAATGGCATGCCGAACTTATGGTGAGAAAATGAGCGTGAGGTGCCTGTATTGCGGTGAGAGGGCCGGGTATGGCCGCGAGATCGCGCACAAAAGCGATTGCGTTCGGCCGCCGCCTCTGACAAATGACGAGAGGCTGAATAATTTCTTTGACGCACTGTCTCGATGCGACCGCTGCGACAAGAAGGTGGAAAAATCTTGGAACTACTGCGCATCGTGCGGCCATCACCTTGTTGATGATGAGCCCCTATTTGGCGCTCCATTGGTAGCCATCGACCAGCAGCCGACGTGCCAATGTCGAAAGCCCCTTGGCAACGTGAAAAGCCACTGTGGATACTGCGGAGGCGTGATCACGTGACCACCCACACAGACTGCGAAATCCCTGGATGCGGCAAAGAGGCTGTAATCCTTCCCGTGCTGATCGTGCCGACGCATCCGATGTCGCGGAACCGCGGCTATGCCGGTGTCCGCTGTGCGCTTGGTGTCGTGGTCTGCCGCCACCACTACGAAAATCTCACGCTGCACGAGTTCCTGAGCAAGCCGGAAATCCGCGCATCTATCGAGAACGACTTCCGCGAGAATGCCGCCATGCCCCACTTCGAGCGCGCCCGCTTCACATTCGTGTGGCACAAGCAGGCCGAGTTCCAAGACCTCATGCAGAGGCGTGAGCGTGCGAGACAGGGCGGACAGGCCGTGCCTGGAGTGGGGATAAACTGATGAAAGGACTTTACGAATGAAGCCGGGCGATATTGTTTTTCAAGAAGACACCGTTTTTGGCCGCCACTCCTTCTACGAAATTGAAGGCGTATACTTGGGTGCGGAGGGTCAAGAAAGCGTGGTGACGCTAAAGTCTCTATCGCGTCGTGACCCAGATTACTGGAGCGGACCCAAGGTTATGGCAGTTCCCGAAGTGCTCATTCGCGGCAAGGTGTTCGCGAGAGAGATCGAGCCACCCCCGCCCTCACAGCCAGCCGAAGCGAAGCGCTAGGTCAGAGAATGACGCACGAACGCTGCAACAACTCCCCCTGCCGCAGCAAAGCCGAACTCAAGGCAACTGTCGCTGGAAACCCATTCGTCCTGTGCAAGGCGTGCTCTAAGCTGGCGAGGTTCGCGGCGGTGAAGTTTGAGGCGATAAAGCCATGAAGCGCCGCGGCTTCAACGCAGCGCGCTGGTGCTCTTTCTGCGGGAAACCAAGGGAAGAGGTCTACATGCTGATCGCTGGCCCCGACATGGTCTTCATCTGTGACGAGTGCATTTCAGAAGCGCAGAACCTCGTCACGCAGCGCAAAATACAAGATGCGACCACGGCGTCACTGCGGCTTGTGCAGACCGGACAGCCCCTGTAATCTTACACCATGAACCCGCAGAAATCTTACATCCGACTGTCGGAAATCTTTACAAGCCTTGACGCATGACACTCGCGACCGAACAGGAATTTGAGGCAGCGCTGCGCGCACACAAGGGCATCAAGTCCCAAGCAGCGGTGGTCCTCGGCATGACGCGGCAGGCCGTTCAGGACCGCGTCGACCGCAGCCCGTACCTCCAAGCCGTGATCCGCGATATCGAGGAAACCACCCTCGACGTGGCCGAGACCAACATCGGCAAGGCGATGGATGCGGGCGACATGACGACCTCCCGCTGGTACGCTGAACTCAAGGGCGGACAGCGTGGCTTCCGCCGCAAGATTGAAAACACGGTAGACGAGGATCAGCTTGCAGGAATCGTCGCAGCGTTCGGCGGCAACGTCGACAATCTCAAGGCCTTCCGCGCGGCCGTTACCGGAGATTCCAGCGTGGCTGAAGAAACCGAAGACGAAGCGAACACTCCTCGCGCTGATTGACGAGGAGATACGGCAGGTCGAGGGGCGGAAAGCCGCCTATGCCGCCGAACAGCGCTTCCTATCCGAACAAGGCGAGCGCGCATCATTCGAGGATGAAAAGGCCCGCTGTGCCGGTGATATCTTACACTGGTTCGAGAACTGGGTTTGGACCTACGACCCGCGCCTGGCTGTCACCGTGGATCCTGAGACAGGCCAGCGCCGCGACGGCTATGTGCCGTTCCGCCTGTTCCCGCGACAGATCGAACTCGTCGAATGGGTCGAACGGCTCATCGAAAACCAGCAGGAAGGCGCCGTCGACAAGTCCCGAGACATCGGCTTCACCTATGTGGTGGCAGGGGTATGCCTCCACCGCTGGCTGTTCACGCCCGGCTTCAAGGCGACGTTCGGCTCCCGCGAGGCCGATCTTGTGGACGTCCTCGACGATCCTGACAGCATATTCGAGAAGATCCGCATAATCTTACGCCGCCTGCCGCTGTGGATGCTGCCGAAGGGTTTCAACTGGTCGCGGCACTCCAACATGATGCGGCTTGCCAATCCCGAGACAGGGGCGACGATCGCTGGCCAGGCCGGTGATGACATGGGACGCGGCGGGCGATCGAGCCTGTTCGTTGTCGACGAGGCCGCATTCGTCCGCCACACCAACAAGGTCGCCCGCGCTGTCTCAGGCAACGCCGATTGCATCCTTTGGGCGTCATCCTCGAACGGCATGGGGACGTTCTTCTATCGCAAGAAGCGCAGCCTGCCGGCCGATCAGGTGTTCCGCTTCCACTACAGTTCCGACCCGCGCAAGACGCCGGAGTGGGTCGCGGCCAAGCGCTCCAACATGGAGCCAGCCGATTGGGCTGCGGAGTACGAAATCGACGATACGGCATCCCTCGACGGCGTGTGCATCCCCGCAGCATGGGTCCAATCTGCGCAAGCCCTTCTCACCTTGGAGCCGGATATCGTCCGCGCGAATATGGGGATCACGGGCGGGGACGTCGGGGCAGGCAAGGCGCGGTCTGTCGTGGTGCACCGGTTCGGCGTCATTGTCCTTCCACCCCGCAGCCGCACTGACCCCGACACGACGGACACCGCATACTGGATGCTGGAAGAGTGCGATGCGGCTGGCTCCAAGCTTCTCAATTTTGACGAACCGGGCGTCGGCAAGGGCGTTCTTTCGATCCTCACCAAGAGCGCTGAGCCCGACGCCGAGGGCACCGCGCGGCCCGGCAAGGGCGTCATCCGCGTCCCAGTAAACACCGGCGACGTTCCCACGACGCGCATGTGGCCGGACGGCAAGACCAGCCAGCAGAAGTTCGGAAACCTGAAGGCGGAGCTCTGGTGGCTTCCGCGGCAGGCGTTCCAGCGCACGCACGAGCACGTCCAGTTTATCCGGAGCGGCGGCAAGGAAGGGTGCAGACATCCTCTCGACGAGCTTGTCGCCCTGCCATCTGGAGACCCGGAATCTGATAAGCTGGCCGGAGAGTTGTCCGTCGTGCGCTACTTCAGGAACGAGAAGGGGAAAATCGTGATAGAGCGCAAAGACCAACTTGCTAAGCGAGGCGTCCCGAGCCCGGACCACGCCGACGGCTTTGTTCTGACTTACCTTGAGCCCCCGGATGATGCTATGTCCCGTGTTGTGATCGACGCTGACGAATTCCACCGGGAAAATCCGTTCAGCTTCAGGACGGCGGGCGGCGATGGCGGGTTTTTCGGGTTCGGATCGAATGAATAGGAGGCCGAGGCATGGGCACGCCGCTTGAACAGGCGCAATTGAACTATGACCATGCCGTTGAGCAAGCCACGAGCCTCGCGCATCAAGCCGCTGCAGCGCAGAACTCGGTTACAGTGGCAAGAAACGCTCTGGATGCTGCCAAGCGCGAGGCGGCGGCATCTGTCCCTGTCGACAAGTCCGCAATTCAGCTAACCGATGGCTCACCCGTCCCGGAGGATTGGAGCCACACCGAACACACCGCGAGCGGACAACAGAAGGGCTACATCGTCCTGACCGAGACTGAGCGCTCCAAAGGGTTCGTGCGACCGGTGCGCGATTCATACCGTCACGAGAAATGCGGACACGTAACAACGATGGGCCGCGCGCTTGCCGAGACATACGCCCGCGATCCGAAGTTCTACAGCGGCACGTTCTGCAGCACTTGCCGCAAGCATTTCCCCGTCGGTCCCGAGGGCGAGTTCATCTGGCTCGAAAGCAACGGTGCCGAGCGCGAGAAGGTTGGAACATGACGACATCCGCTTCGCCGCTCGCCAAGATTAAGGAGCAGGCCGACAAGATTGCAGCCATCATGAAGGCTGTTTCGCGTGGCGAGAAGGTGGCGGCCGATCCGGCAGGCAAGATTGCCGCGTCCATAGCGAAAGGCGTCGTGAAGTTCGGCATCGTCATGGACGACAAGGTCATCACCGTCGAGATGCCATGGCAGACAATCCGCGAAGAAAATGAGGCTGGCATATCGGAGTGGATCGTCGCCTATATGCGCGGCGAAGCGGTGAACTAATGGCCACGCGGGGGAAGAGCGCACGTCCGAGCAATAGGCCAACGGTGACGGCATCGTCTTCGCCGAGTGGTGCGACGTCGACCGCCACGCCAAGCCCTATGATCGAATACGGTGCAACGGGCCTGCGCCAGTTTTCCGGATATGTAAGAGCCGAATGGCTTTCCGATCTCATAGGATGGCGCGGCATCCGCATGTTCCGCGAGATGCGGGACAACGATCCCGTCATCGGCGCGATATTCTTTGCGATTGAAAGCCTGCTGCGTGGCGTGAAGTTCAACATGCACCCGGCAGACGAGACGCCGGAGAGTGCCGAGGCTGCTGAGTTCGTCGAAAGCTGCTTCGGCGACATGGAGCAGACTTGGCCGGAGATCATTTCCGACTTGCTTGGCTTCATGCAGTACGGCTGGGCTGTGAACGAGATCGTTTATAAGCGCCGGTCTGGACCGTCAAAGAACCCGATGCGCGACTCAGCCTTTGACGACGGGCTGATCGGATGGCGTAAGTTCGCACCGCGCGCGCAGGAAACGCTTCTGCGCTGGGACTTCGACGAAAGCGGCGACGCAACGGCGCTGATCCAGTTGCTTCCGACCGGTGGCCCGCTGCTGCGCGTCCCGCTCGCAAAGTGCATCCACATCACGACGCGGCTGGCGAAGAACTCGCCCGAGGGCGTGTCGCTGCTGCGCAATTGTTACGTCCCCTATTACTTCAAGAAGCGCATCCAAGAGATTGAGGCCATCGGCATCGAGCGCGATCTTGCTGGATTGCCGATTATGTGGGTTCCGCCAGAATGGACCTACCCGAACGCCAGCGCGGACGACAAAGCGAAGTATGCGTCATGCAAA
>Ga0134121_10000227_pt1 | contig 67381 bp, 124 predicted proteins | sample KB301_FD_96463 | JGI IMG/M metagenome (GOLD analysis project Ga0134121, IMG submission 96463) | Terrestrial soil microbial communities without Nitrogen fertilizer from Kellogg Biological Station, Michigan, USA - KB3-0-1 | ecosystem: Environmental > Terrestrial > Soil > Unclassified ...
CGATATAGCCAAGCGCTACTGTGGCATGTCCGGGTTTGGTTTCGACGAAAAGCTACACAAGAAAGTTTGGAACGCCAATCTTCACTATCCCATGCCGGAGCACGATCGGATCGTCCTGCTCTCGACAATGGACAACGCAATCGTATGGGGAAAGGACGCCTCCACGGTCGCCGAGGCCTTCGCCAAATACGGCCGCGAGCACCCCGATAGCAGTCTTGGCGAACAGGCAGAGATCCTGCGCACAGCCAAGCTGGCGCCTGACGACGCTTTGGCGTGGCAACAGACATCAGTCGGCGAGTTCTGGGGACAGAGCTGGAATGAGGAAAAGGAAGACTACGAATATTACGACCCGAAGGCCGGGACTCGGCACTTCGACGTACTCGCAGAAGCACAAACATCGCCGTAACCATCGGATAGGGAAAGCATCATGGGACGCGATCCAATCTTAGATCCAAAGCCAGGCGATATCGTGCGCTCTTGTTATGAAAGCATTGGGGAGCGCCATGTTGTTCATGTTTCAGATTGCGGCGTGAAATATCTTCGCGTTCGAACCGGAAGAACCCAGCAGGGGTATTGTCTGCCGAGCATCTGGACAAAATGGTGTCGGGCACATCGCGTCGCCATCATTCAGCAAATTCAACCATAACCTCGGGTTAAAGCACATGAGTAAACAACGGATCGTTGAGATTCAGCAGTCTCTTAGAATTGCCCGCGTCGCTTTGGAGCGCATCGCTGATGGTCGCACCAGCAGCCCCGCCTCTGTCGCGGCGGATGCCCTGGACAAAATGTGGAAGCTTGAACCGAAGCAACAGCTTCAAGGCATCGTCGGGCATGCATCTAAGATCTCGCTGCAAGATGCTCCCAAGCGACCTATTCGCTAACGAACTGTCTGGTCAGACCTGAGAATTTCAAGGGGCGCGGCAGTCATCGGGACGGCGCAGAGCAGCAGGAGACGGTATGAGGACGCAAGAAGAAATCCAACGCACGCCGGTCACGCTATTGACCGATGAGGAGATCGCGACGCTCGATGCCGATGGGCAGGCGTTTGCGCGACTATGCAAGGCCAACATGGCGCGGATCAACGCCTGCCCGGGTCACGAGCGTATCTCGACGGCGACCCGCGAGCAAACGCGCTACGGCAACCATCGCGGCGAGTGCATGCACTGCGGCAAGGATATGAGCTGGGATAGCGGCGATTAGCCGTGACGGCAAGTTAACGAGGGAATTATGCACATCATCAGCGACCCCGGCGGGCGCGCCGGCAAGCGTGAATTGAAGCCGGCCGATATCGCCGAAATCAAATCACTGAGAGGTACAATGGCTCAGACAGCGATTGCCAAACGGTTCGGTGTTTCGCTCAGTTGCGTCCAGTATCATCTTCACGGCAAAGAGCGCTGGCCGTCGCATGCCGGTCGGTAGTTTCCGTCATCAGCAGTTAAAGGAAGCGCCGTGATCACTCGCAGGGAACTGATTGAAAAAGAAGCGCAGCGTCTTTGCCTTGCGTCTGGCTATACTCTTGACCGCAGCGCATCCGACGATCGTCGTTTCCGCCACGACGACATGCGGCCATGGTGGGACGCGATGTTCTCGCATCGTGTAGCCCACGACATTGAGAAGCTGGAGCACGCCGGCTTCACTGTTTTGCCTTAACTTAATCATCACAGAAAGGTAACCGACCATGACCGTTGAAGAGGCCTACCGCAAAGGTCAGTATGACATGCGCCAGCGCATCATCAAGCATTGGGCTGGTTGGATCACCAACACGCTCGGAGGCCAGCACAGGCTTTTGCGCGGCGACCGAAAGGGCTATTCTAACGTCGCTGTCGAGATCAGAGCGCGCTGCAAGGTGCAGGAGTTACCTTGTCGATGACTTACCGCGACGACTTCCCGCCAGGCACTCGCGTCATCGTCCACGCGCCGGACCCGCGGGAGGGAAGTGACCACGAATTTCACGGCCGCACCGGAACGATCGTGGATCGTTGGAAGTGTCGTGCAGTCGAGATCGACAGGCTACCGCGGTACTGGACAAATCCAGTTATCCTGTGCATGCACAATCTGCGTCACATTAACGGTGAGCAAAGGAAAGAGACATGATTGAACACAGCGAACCATATCTTGCGCCGACTTCCATTGGCGTATTGATGATGAAGCGGGGACTTTTCTATCGTCCTGAATGGCGTGGCTATACGTCAGATCCGAATGAGGCCGGTCGATATGACCGCGATGTCGCAAAGAGGCATGTTGCTCAGGTTGAGGGCGTTACCATCCACGAAATGCACGAGTTTCTTTACTAAGCTATTTCCGCCGCTTCCGCTCCCTCGCGTCGCAGATCGCCCCGCCGGCAACCCACAACCCACAGCCCATAGAGCGGGAGAAGCGCGAATGCAGTAAGAATCATGAGCCAGCGGATAAGATTCACCATGGTTATATCTCCAGAATTTATGGTAATTTTCGTCAAGGAAAACATATGGCAGAACCTGAAAGCTCTATCGAATACCAGCAACAACGCGGCGCAGGATGGGATGTCGTTGACGAAGCGCTGGAGACTTACGATGAATGGATGCTCGACGACGACTTCGAGCCGTATAACATTCTTCGCAAAATTGTCGAGCGAATGCGCGAACGTCGCGACCTTTACCGCTCATCTGCCAAATCTTGATCTCCAGATGCTCCCCGTGTTGACCCGGAAGCCGTGTCCAGTGCTCGGCGGCGCACGCTCGCGCATCGAAACCACGCTCACTGCCAGGATCGACATGCCGCCGGCAACGATTCCGGTCACGACCAAGCCAGTCATGATCACAGATGGATTGCGCAGCCAGTAGTCCTGAAAGAAGATCGTGAGCAGAACGTATATCGCGTCTGCGAAGAACGTGACCTTGCGCCAGTGCATCACCCGAGGTCGGTCTGTCCGGTTGAGATGCAAGTCATTCTGCGCCTGCCGGATGACGTACATCAGCAACAGCACGCCTGCAAAGGCGACGAAGTCATAGAACGCGATGACAAGTTCACTCATTTTTTGTTTTCCTGAGTACGTCCACTTTGTTGAAAGCCAGTTCGATAAGCAGGCAGATATGCTTTCCGCTTGTCCCGACGCCAAAGGCCACGAATCCTATGGGGAACACCGCCAACATCTTCAACAATTGAGGTGCGACAAAGTTCGCGGCAATTGCCCCATAGACGATGTATTTCACCACGTCCCATGCTGTGGCCTTCTCATCCCGCCAGCCGTGCACGAGGCCGCCCAGAGATCCCGCAGCCATGCACTGCACATTGAAGAGGGCGAGCAGGTCATCCATCTATCCCACCGCCGGCCATCGTCATGCTGGTCAGGTTCCGCAGATCCCGCGGCGTGAACTTGCTCGCTTGTAGTGCGTCTTTCTTTGGATACTTCCCGCATTCATAGAAGCCCTGCGCGGGTAGTTCGCTGCAATCCCACGCTCCGAACGACTGCCAGTCATGCCACGGCCAGAAGAACGAAAACACCGCGCCGTAGTCGTATGGCTTGCCAATCTGGCTCTCTATGAAAGCTTCGAATATGTCCACCTGATCGGCCGTTGCTGTGATGCACCGGAACTCCTCCCGCGTGAACTCCCCGGCATCGTACCCGACCGGACGCCTCCTGACGGAGGCTGGATACTGATCTCGTAATACTCGCCTTCCTGCTCCTGCTCGGCAGGATCGACAATCAGGTTGAAAAGGGCTTGCTGATCCTGCTGCCCAAACAGTCCAGAGGTCGTAAAGAATACCTCCACAATCCCGTTGTTGGGGCGGACACGGTCGCATCGTGCTATCAGGTGGCGTTTCATTTAGGAACCACATGCCCCTGTGAAGTGGTGTAGATAAACCCCGCCGCTGCGAGGGCCCCAGAAATGACTATAGCGACCCCTATTACGATTGCCCCTATCATGTTGATGCCTTGCGATTTGCCTCCGCTTTCCCATCGGAACTGTTCCTGCTTGGACATCCGGTCGGACAAATCGTTCTTGACCTCTTTAAGCTGTGTCGCCAGCAAGTTTGCCGCTGCATCCTGATTGGCTCGCAAAATCTTTGCTAGTTCTAGATCAAACATCAATTTTTGCGCGGATAATTGGTCGACTCGCCTCGTCTCAGCATCACGCATATCGTCACGGTATCGATTGTCCGCGTGGCCAGCGTGTCGAGAACGTTTTTCGTCGGGTCTATTGGCGGAGGTTTTTCCACCATAATATCTTACGCTAGACCGATAGCAACGAGGTATCCATATCCGAGCGCGGCCGCGCCGAAGAACCCGATCCAGATGCAGGCCTGTTCGAATGTCGTGGCGTCCCAGCGGGTCATGGCTATGCCCGCGAGACCGTAGCGATAGGTGTCACCGCTACTCCGACTGCACCACCTCCGCCTGTATGCCTCACCATAAATTCAAGATGGTCCGGAGAGCCGGCCTCGAAACGAACATCGAAGCCAAACTCCCATCCCTGACCTTCGCGCAATCTCGGTTCGATGAACTTCACGACCTTGCCGACGCGGCCATTGGAGAGATGTATTTCCTTGCCAATAGGCATCAGTGACCAGAGATGTTGCATGATCTCGGGCACCTCACCATAGAGGCTCTGGACGAACTTAATCGGATCGATGTCTGTTTCAATCGTCATTTCAGCGCGTCCTCAACCGCGTCCCAGATCGTCCGGTTCTCCGGCGTCAGAAGCTCGACACCGATCTCGTCCACCTCCTCTTTCATATAGGCGCGGACCATCTCTAGCGCCTTCCTCATCTTGTCGTCGCGCGGCGGGATGTTGTAATCCCCGAAGTTCGGATCGTTCGGGTCCTTGTGGAGATCGTCAACGCCCGTAAACTTCTCTCGCTCCCGCTCCTCCCGGGCGACATCATCCGCCCGGTAGGAGTCCGAGCCCTGCACGTAGCCGCGGCCGGTCGGACTTCCGCTCATGTCGTACCGCCCGACTGCTTGGCGGCGTTCACCGCGTTCAAAGCGGACGTGTAATAGCTCCACAGCAGCAACAGGTTTGCCATGGTGTTGCCCGTGCCGGCAGCTGATCGAGAGCAGATTTCCTGTGCGGCATTCACTGCCTGGTCAACACGCTCAAGGTTAGCCGCAGTCTTCGGGCCGGGCGTTCTGGCCGAGTTTAAGATCACCGCTTGAACGGCCGCCTTGTCGGCATTGATATCGCCGAGCATGCTGCACGTGGTATTGATGCTGTCTAGGGCCGCATCAGTGGTGACTCTGGCGCCGTTCTTGATTGCGGCTACGACGTTGGCCACCTTGGCTTTGGCAGCCGCAATCTCCTCTTTGGAGAGACAGCCTCCAAGGGAGGTGGCGAGCACAAGAACAGCGATCGTAGCCAGAATTTTCATCATGACGTTTTGGTTCCTTTGCCTTGGATGAAGATGATAAGTTCTTGGACAGTTGGGATCACAGCGACCAGATCAGGGTAAGCCGCCTTGATGATCGGCGCGGCCTCCTGAACTAGCGGCTCGAGCTGGAGGACGTGCGGCATGGCCTTCTGAATGATCGGCTCAAGCTGTTTAGCGGCAGCGACCAATCGGGAGAATCCCGGCAAGGATTGCTCCAGATCGGCCACCGTCTCATCTGGCATGTTGGCCAGACCGAGTGCGAATCTCAGCATGCCGTTCATGTCATACCTTCGGTGCCATTAATGCCGCAACGCCTTTACGGAAGACGTTCATATCGAAGCTTGGATCGTCCTTGCGGCCCTTCGGGAGCGCCCATTCCTTGTGGCCGATGCACATATCAGAAGTCGCCTTGATGTGCTTCAGGATGGCCGCGCAGCCGCGCCGGTAGGCGTCCATCTGCACCTCGGGCCATGGATCGGATCGCGGGCCTTTCGTCTCTCCAGTGTTTTCCGCCTCGATCCCGATGAAGTGAGCATTGCCATCGGTGATCCCCTTCCACATACCGCGGCCTGCGTGCCAGCATTTGCCCGCAGCAACGATGTGGAAAATCCCGGTACGGCCAAGCGCTAATTGTGCCAGAGGCCCACCGAGATCAGGCCGCCCCTCGACAATGACGTTCAAATCCAGCATTTCACCGTGCAGCGGACCGCAGGTATGATGGCAGATGATCCCACGAACCTCGCCCTCGTCGCCGTGCCCGCGGTTCTTCCAGCCTGGGACTTCGCTGACCTGAAGCCCCGCATCAGAAAGAACCTTGGGGAGCCATAGAAGCGAAAAGGTCATGCCGCCCTCGCCATGGTGACGGCCTCAGACGAACCGGCTACAACGGTCGTCTTGCCCGGCAACGAATCGGCCAGTTCTCGACCCGCCATGGTCGGCTCCATTACCACGGCCTTGACCGGAGAATCCGGCTGCTTCGCCATGGTGTCAACGACCGCAACCGCGTTCTTTTCGGTGTGGACAAACAAGCCCCATGCACCGGAAATTAGAGACGCTGCAATCGCTAGCGTCGTCGGGCTGTTGAGGACGCTGGTCACCTGGTCAATGGTGAACCATCCCTTTGCGGCGAACCATCCTGCTACGACACCACCGAAGGTAGTAATTAACCACCTAAGACCGCTCTTTACCTGCTCCTGATTCATGTTCAACCTTTCGCCGATCTGACGGCTGATGTTTTGGGAAAACGCAACTCTAAGCGAGGCCTCTTTTTGCCTCATATGCCAACTGCAACGCACGATTGGAAGAATGAACTTTGCGACTATTAGAAACGACATTCCCGCCTCGTGCAAACCCGGCCGATTCCGGTTTGCTCCTGTCATTCTGATCTGCCGCGCGCACCGAAGATGTCAGGAGTTTTGGCACGGAACTCGCTACCCCAGTAGAAACGGGACTCTGCGTGCCAAGTGCCACGTTATTAGCAACGCGCCTCAGTCCGTCCATTATGGCCTTGTTCTTCATGGCCAGATCCAAGCCCTTGCGCATCTGGGTAAGGTCATTGGATGTCAACAGATCGGCGACATAGGAGGCGGTTTTGCTATCGACGCGCCCCATGATTTTCCGGGCGCCCATGGCCGCGAGATCGCCAGCGTATTTCTTGGCGGCAAGACTACCTGCCAATGATCCGCCAGCTACGTGCTTCCAGTCCCATCCGCTCTCGTACCCGCCAACAAGCCCACCAGCCAAGCCCGCCTCGATAAGCTGCTTCGCAGTGGTCGAATTGCCCATCGCATTCTTGGCGCCCTGCATGATCGTTTCGAGCGTCATGCGAGCCTGCATCTTGTTGAGCCCGTCCTGTCCGAACACGGCCAGTGCTCGAGCCCGCTCGTTCGGAGAATTGAACATCGCCTTGGTGATATCGCGGGTGTCGCTGATATTCTTGATGACGCGATCTGCCCAGTCTGAGGCGTAGCCTTCGCGAAACAGATCCTTTTCGTCTGGCTTCATCTGGCGCATGACATCGATGATCTGCTTCGGATCGACCTTTTTCCCCGCGAGTTTTTGACCAGCCTCAAGGGCATTGCTTTCATTGAAATATTGCGACGCAATACCCCTGGCACTGCCATACGAAGGCACGGCCTTGTCCAGTTCGCTACGGAGTGACTTCGCCAAGGTACCCGCGACCGACGACGTATCGCCCTGCCTCTTGGCCACACTGGCCATGCTGTCAAGCTCGCGCTTCACCGAGTCCCAATATTGCAGGTTCGGATACTGTGGGACCCCAGTTGGCTTAGTCTTGGTGAATTTGATCATGCCGTCTTCGACGGTCACGCCCGGATTGAAGGCCCCGTATCCTTCGGAAATCGCGCGGTCCTTCCCCGTCGTGACGGCACGCTTCATGGCATCTTCAAAGGCCGGACTCCCCATCAGCCTTTCGATGGTGGGGGAAATGATTTCGCGATCCCCCTCCTTGAAGGCCTTGGCATAGGCTGGTACCCGGCCAGCATCATATTCGGCGACGATCTGGTCTGAGGTCTTCCCAGCGTTTGCTCCACCAGAGACGAGATCCTTCACATCCTTGGCAACGCGCTCGCTTTGACCGAGGAATCGTTCGTTGAATGTGTTCTCAAGCTTGGCCCACGCTCCAGGATCGGTATTCCCGGCCGAACGCAATAGTGCCTGCGTCTTGCCGGCACCGAGGTCAGCCAACGTCACTGGCTCGCCAGCGCGCTTTGCTGCCAGCCAGTCTGCTGCTGTCATACCCTTGGCTTCGCCAGCCGCGATGGCCTCTTGGTCGCTCATGAGCGCTGAACCAAGACGGCGGGACGCTTCGGCTTCAGGGTCTTTCCAGCCTCTAAAGGCTCCAATGGCCTTTCCGACAACGGGACCGAGAACGGCACCAATGGCTTGGAAGACGCCCGCACCAGCACCGCCTCCAATGCCGCCGGTAACGGCACCTGAGCCAGCTCCGATAGCCCGCTCTGAGGCATCAGTACCCGCCCCGGCCCCAGCCAGCGCGCCATATTCAGCCCCGACCTGAGCGCCCTTCAGAGCCGGCCGCAATAGCGCCGGAGCTCGAGCCATTCCAGCTTCTGGCAGAACCGCCATGGTAGGAATCGCGCCCGCAACTTCACTGGCGCCATAGACATAAGGGTGCTGGGTTCGTGCCGTTTCATCTGCGGCACGTTCGCGGGCTATCGATTCGTTGTACCGCTGCACAGCCTCCGGATCACCAGTCCAGTATTTGTAGGCACCCTTGATGCTGGTCAGGGGCGTCCCTGGGTCTGTAGGGCTTGCTCCACCAGCCTCGTCGATCGCCCGCAGCTCGTCAGCAAACCCGAACGTCGCACCCTGCAGCGCGCCGCGGCCGGCAGCAGTCAGCTTGCCAACATCAGGCGCGGCTTCACCAGTAGCCCAATCAGGCGCCGACGCACTATCCGCAGTTGCCCAGTCCGGCGCATCGGTCACGGCTCAACTCCAAATCTGGCGATGAACTTGTCTTTGACCTCCGGGTGAGCACGGGCGTAGTCGATATCTGACTGTGTCGGCTTGGGTTTTTCTGACTTCTCGGGGCCAACCTCTCCAGGCTGGGCCTGACCGTTCTCAGGAATGATCGTCTTGCCTTCCTTGATTGCGTCACGCTCGCGGGTAACCTGCTTCTGCAACTGCATGACGGCTTTCTTGTACGTCCCCTTTGAAAATGCCGTATCAAGGTAGTGCAAGGCAAGATCGCGGTCGCTCTCGCGCATGACACCCATCGGGTTCATGGCTCGAGCCCAGTGCTCGGCAAGCTGCAGGTTCGCCATGCCGAAGGTCACAAGGTTCGGATCGTTGGTAATCAACTGGCCATGCTGGATAAGGCGATCAAGCGGGACATATCCCGTGGCGCGCTGGACCTTTTCCGACTCCTCAAGCGCCGCCGGTACTGCCGCTGCGGTCGCCTTCAGGATCATGTTGAGATTTTCCTCACGGGTCGACCTGGTGCGAGCCGCGGCGTTCTTGGAAATGCCGCTTGCGCTGTATTCTTGCTTGCGCTGCGCCATATCCTGATCGGACACGTTCTTGTCGTTCATCTCTTTTGTGATGGCGCTTTGCACCAAGGCCTTGTTTTCAGGATTGAAACCGAGGCTCCGAACCCGGGAATCGTCGCCCGTTGCAACGGTATAGCGGGCGATTGCCGTCGCATCTTCTGGGCTCAGGGTTGCCGCTCTGGTACCCTTTGGCTGAATCTTTGCATCCTGCGCGGGAGGCTGCCCGGTAACTGCGTCAATGACCTTGCCAGATCCTTGCTCCATGACAAGAGGATGGACCGAATCGCCGACCATGACGCTGCCGGCCGGCGTGTATTTCTCCCGATCGAGATTGGCCTTCTCCGCGGCAGTCAACTGCGTGTACGGCCGATCGGCCCTTGCCTCAGCCGCCTTCTGCGCCATCGTCATCTGATTGTAAGGCTGCTGGAAGTGCGCTTCCTCCATGGCCATCTTGGCCTGCTCAAGGTCATGTTTCTGCTGTGCCTCAACCGACTTGGAATAGGCGCCCACGCCAGCCATGCCAGCTTCACCGAGGCCGCCAAGGAACGATCCCGGGCCGCCCCTGGTAGTTGCCATCATGGCAAGTCCGGCCTGCATCAGACCCGTACGCAATTCCGGCGTCATCTTGATACCTAGCGAACTAAGGAGTCCGCCCGACTGCTCTGGTGCTTGGGTGTCCTGCGGTCGCCCTACGCCAGCCTTCAGGTTAGGAGCGCCGGCATACCCCAGCGCCTCGGTGTCCTCACCAGAACTGACCGGAGGAGCAGCGGAGGCCGTCATGCGCCGCGACGAGACACCGGCAGTAACTTCCGGTGGCAATGGCTCGTCAGGCGCGGCGGCCATCTGCGGCGCAGGCAATCCGGCATCGCTTGCCGCGGCACTGATCTTTTTTCCGTTGTCTCGATCGACACGGGCCCGCCAATCCTCCAGATCCTCCGGAGGAGTTAACCGGAACGGGCCGCCGCCGTCATCATAAGTCGGGCCTCCCGGCTCATAGGCCGGCTTGGACGCCCCGACTCCAGCCGCCATATTCGGATAGGCTGCGTCAAACCGCTCGGTGAAGTCTGGCGTGCCGCCATCGGCTAACCCGCCAGTGGCGTATCCCTTGATCCTACCTCCGCGCAAATACATAGGATTGAGCGGGGATGGTCCTTGCGGACCACCAACCGACGTTGAACCAAAAGCATCCGGAACCGATGCGCCATAATCCAGCGCAGTGCCAGAACCATTGAAGGCGTCCCAGCCTTTCTTGGCCAGAGCGCCAACCCCCTTCATCTGGTCCTGAGACAGTCCTTCCTGTTTCGGCGCCTGCGGAGCGGATGGCATCGTGGCATGCAGCACGTTGGCGTGAGGCTCCATGGTTGGAACCCATGTCTGGGAATTGCCGTAGGGACTGCCACCCGCCGCAAAGCCGGCCCGCTTCTCCGTGACCGCGCCGCCGTCCTTGATAAACATCGAAGCCGCAGTGAGGCCAAGCCCAGCCGCCTGCGTCCATGGGTTCGGCGTCGGGCCCTGTGTCGTGGCCTGCCCCGTCGTGGTCGATCCCATCGACCCGCCAACTGCAGTATCAATCCCGGCCAGCCACTGTGCCACCTGGAACGGGTAGCCTTGGGCTTGGTAGTAGTCCTGACGCTTCTGGGTATCCTGAGCCTGCTGGGTCTGCTGCTGCAGTGTGCCGGCGCCGACCTGTGCCTGGGCGCCCTGCATCGCAGCCTGTTGGGCTGAAACCCCGGCCCGCATGCCTTGTTGCTGCTGGTTCTCCGCGGTATTAACGGCCTGCTGATAGCCTTGGCTCCGCAGCCCGGCGATCACCGGCGCCTGTACCCGCGCCTGTCCCTCAGCGGTCAGCGCCTGCGCCACCCCAACCCGGTCGCCACCCAATGCCCCCTGCGCCGCAGCATTTCCGGTTACGGTAGAATTGGCGCGCTGGTTCTGGACGTCAAAATCCGCCTGAGTGGCGTTTATGACCTGATTCGTGTAGGGGTCCTGATAGCGCTGGATGTCGGCCGCGCTGATCGGGTTTCCTGATGCGTCGATCTGACCGATGAATTTTGAATCAGGCCCAGCAATCTGATTGATATTGCCGATGCCGGCCTGCTGCTGTTCATTGATCGGAGCAGTTTCTTCGCCCTGATATCCTTGATACGGGGTCGACGCCACGCCAGAGGCACGGTTGAGCAGCGCCAGATACGCTTGATAGGCGTTGGAATCTGGAGAAGTTGAACCGGACTGCGACGTACTGGTCTGTGATGACCCCTTTCCCAATCTATCCTCCTACTGACTTCAGATGACGTGGCTCGCGTCCCGATTTGCCACGCTTCGGAAACGGCTCGCGCCAGAAATCCTCGTTTGGCTCCTCGTTCTGCCATTTACTGTTGAAGACAAACCAAGCTCCGGCCGGGACACCAAGCGACCGACGATAAAGCCTGACCTTCCCCTCCATCCGGTAGTTAGTTAGAACCCCGATCGTGAGCGGGATGTTGATCTCCTTGGCGCAAGTTTTGGCAAAATCGATCAACTGCGTGGCATAATTCTGCGGTGCTTTTCTCACATCAGGTCGGACGAAGTTGAACAGTTCCTCAAGATGATTTGCCTTTGTATACCAAAATCTCGAAATCAGTAGGTAAATCATCGCCTTGATATCGCCCGGCTCGCCGATAACACCGAGGATTCCGCCCTGACGATTGAACGCGAGGTGAAAGGTCTTCTTCGCCTCCATCTCGTCCAGTGGCATCACACCGCCTTCGGCGTGCATCTGGCCGAGCAAGCGCATGATTTCGTCTTCGTCGGCGATCGAGGCAATGCGGACTTTCTCTTCAGTCATAAGAGCATTCCAAGAGTTTGAGCATGGAAAATGGGATCACGGGCCCCTTTTGTTAAATTGCAACTCACGCACGTAATCTGCAAGTTGTATCGATCATTTGTTCCTCCCTTGGATACAGGAAGGATGTGGTCAATATGATATTTCTTACCTAATTTTGTTCTGCAGTAAGCACACTTGTTTTTCTGCATCTTCTTGATGGCCGCGATATCGGCTGCAGAATGTTTTCCTGGAACGTTCTTCCTCTTAGCTTTTGCGTTCCGCTTACCCTCCCTAACTTTTTCTGGATTAGCAGCAGCCCACTTTCTTGCTTGAGCACGCGCATAATCTCTATTTATAGCACGCCATTCTTTATTGTAGATTGACCTCTTGACTTTATCTTTTCTGCCTCGTTCGCGTTGCTTGCGTCTGATTTCATCGCCGTTTAAAGCATACCTGATCTCAGATAGTTGTCGTGCTTTCTCTTTATTTTCTGGTTTAGAAAACCATTTAGAATTTGATTTCTTCTGAACTATCTTTGCCTTTTCTGGGTGGGCTATCCGCCACTGGCGACTCTTTTCCGCCACATGTTGATTATTTTCCCTAGCCCATCTTTTGGTATTTTCATTTCCGCACTCAACACAGCAACCGTTATACGTCCATCGTTTACTAATATGACCATGCTTACATGGCTTACCCGTGAAATAATATCTTTCTCCAGATGCCACAGCCAGTTTCTTTGGTGATGGAATTTTTTGCCTATAAACCATGATTAATCTCTAGCCGGCGGGTCAAGACGCTCGAGCACCTTCACGTGATTCTTCCTGTTTTCGACGACCCAGTTATCCAACAATCTATGGCCCAAAGTCACATCCCCGTCACCGATAATCTTGACTTCGTCGGGGGATAGGACATGTTCCCCGCCGGCAGCCACAATCGGGACCGGGTGCCCTACGTCTGGTTGGTCGTCCTTTGCGGACCCGCCGATCGCGCGCTTTAGCCTGTGCTTGCGGATGATGTCTGACGCGCCCTTTGCGGAATGAACCAGCTTGCGGATGCCGTGTGCGCCGATATCCCTGATGTGCTTCATGCCGGCCATGGTGTTGTCTTCGCCCATGGAGGCAACGTGAGAACTTGGAAGGACATAGCTCCCCGCCGCAACGTCAAGTGGATGCTCATCTGTCCGTCCCGGCACCTCAGACACGATTGGCCCTTCAAACACGCCGCCACCGTCTGCTCGACCGCGGCGCTTGGTCTCGTAGGCGATTGCAAGGGCCTGTGCCCGTGACTGGACATGAGGCGACTTGCCGACCTCTCCCATCAGCGTCTCGACGTTCTTCTTGAACGCGGGCTTTGATTTGGAATGAACGAGCGGCATGAGGTCCTCAGAAGAATTCAATGATTGTAAACGGTTGTGCAGTCCCTGTCCCCGCAAATCCGGAGAATCCGCAATTGATATTTGGATACTGGGCAGACGGGAACGGCACAGTGCTACCGCCGGCAACCGAGAGGGAACCTCCCAATGTCGACGTAGTCGGAGAAGTCGCCATTCCGGTCTGGAACACGTAGCAGGTTGCGGTGCCAGGGTTATGAAAGACAATGCCGTGCCGAATCGAGCTAGTGCTAACTAGAGGTGTAATGGAAGCGGTTCCCAGCGTGACCGCAGTGAACTTCGGTGAGGTCGTCGTGGTCGCGGCCGGGGTTGCATTGGACATGCACTGTACCCACGCGGCGAGCTGCACGGCGATGTTCTGGAGCTGGCTGATTACCTCGTCTGCGCCGGCCATCAGTTTCTCCCGCTGGGCGCCCAGCGATATCGACACTTACCGATGCGCCAGAAGCTACCTTGATCGCTCGATGTGACCGTAATCGACATTTGCCGTCCACGGAAGCGCACCGATATAAACTCAGTTGTAGACGTGACAACATACGGCCCGTAGCTTACCGGAGTATCACCGGGGTAGTTGACCACATTGAACGTCATCTGGATCTGAGCCGAGCCAGAGGCCCCGTATAAGGCCCATTTGAAGTCCGGTATGATAACGTCAACGAACGCGAAATCCTCCCCTTCGCCAATGACAAAATATCCAGTGACGAATGACGACGTCATAGACTGTCCATCCGCGTCGTTCGTGGTCTCCTGCTGATAGATGATTCCAGTTGGCGTGGCAGAGATCGGAGGGCCCAAGATGGTCTGATCCATCCATGCCGAGCGCGACAACGTCCCGTAGTCCCACGGCTTGGTAGGTTCCGTGACGTTCATCTTGACGTAGGAATCACATTCTCCGCTGACCGATGCCGACGACGGGAACAGCCAACCCACCTCGTTATAGGGCGTGTTCGGCATGGACCTGACGTTCTGCAGGAATGACGTATTGCTGTTCTGAAACACAAAATCCCAGACCGTGCAGGGGATAACACTGACCCCATTCGAGTCATAGGCATAGAAGTTGCTCGCTCCCATCCAGTAGACCGAGCCCCGAAATTGCTGCGCTGCATGGGAAGAGATCAGTCCTGCACCGGCCCCGATCTTGTTGAACCCAAACACCAGCGGGAATCCCTTGTAGGTCGCGGCCCACAAGTCCAGATCAGTCCAGAACAGGTTCTGGTTTGACACCGCCATGCCGCCGCGGATTTCAGATCCGATCGGAATCCGGAACGAACCGGCCTGGTTCGTGGTCGAGGTCTTGAACTGGGTGTAATCTCCCTGATCCGACCAGCGCACCAACATCGGGTCCTGAGACTGTCCGATGTTGGCGTTCGTGGTCGATCCCCATGCGAACAGGATTTGCAGGGAATTGGAGATGAAGATACCTCCATTGAACGGAGGCGCGGTCGGCACAATGGATGCCGTGTTGAAACCTCCGGTCGGATCGAACTGATAGATCGCTCCACCTGAAGGATTGGCCAGTGCTATCTCACCCCAGTTGTCACTCGTCCAATCGGTTGCAGTGATCGGCGTGCCGGTCTGAAATGAAGACGATGCTCCAGTGCCATAACCGCCAGCGCCATATCCTCCAGTCCCATATCCAGAGCCGCTGGAAGCCGGACCCAGGTTGATGAAGTATTGAAAGTCAGCATTTCCGCTGTTCATGAACCCGGTGGCCAAGGCCGTTGCAAGCGTATTCACGTTGATGGTGAACGTGTTGGCGTCTACCCAGATAGACGGATAGATTCCAAAGATGGTGACCCCGGCAAGAGAGGTAGTGGCCTGAAATGCTACGTTGATAAAGCCGGTGCTGGACAGCCCGTGCGACGTGAATGTAACACTGACGATGTTCGACGTGGTCGCTGTCTGAAACAGCGGCAAAGATCCGGCATTGTTGACCGTTGCTCCAGCGGCTGTTGCGAGGTTGATCTTGTAGGATGTTCCTCCTAACGTCGTTACCGTGTAGAGCCCGGATATCACCGTAGTGCCGATCGAAATCGGCGTGTTGATCATCACCGAGTCAAACGAACTCAGGTTATTGATGTTTGGATCGGTGATGGTGACCGTGGTAGAGTTTGCGATGGTCGAAAAGTTCGGAGGCGTATCCGACGTTACCTCTTGAGGCGTGATCGACACCAGAGAACCTGACGTAATCATGTCAAGGCTTCCCGTCGTTCCAGACAGGAGATGGTGGTTACCGTTCAGATCCTGCCATGCATGAAGATCGCGCGGCGTGCCAGCCACATTGAAGGCGTAGAACTTGGACCATCCGCCGTACTTTTGTACGAGGCCTTCACGAAAGCGGATCAACTGGCTCGACGAAATGCCAGCCTCATTCAACGTTGGTGTTTTTTCAACGTCAATTCCGGGGATGAGTTTGACACTGCCGTACGGCATCAAATCACGTCTTGATCAATGGAAGCGTGGAAATGAGAGATGGCTGAACAGATGCGAAAGGAGTGTTTGAGCCGCCAGAAGGAACGACCGCGCTTGCAAGCACCGTGCCACCTCCCTGACCTCCGATCAAGTCGCCTGTCCCGCCAATTGAACCTCCAGATAGAGTGGTTGCTCTGATAAAGCCTGATGAATTTGAGCTGAAATTGACGTTTGGAAGATTGGCTTGTGACAACACAGATGTTTGCGAACCTCCGCCGCTCGGTCCCAGCAGAGACCCTGTGAATCCAGATGCTGGGAATGTTATGCGCGCTGCCGTGGCTCCGGACGCCACTTGGATGGTGTCCACACCGAGACGCACCCGTGACCTCTCGTCAGGAACCCCAAACGTCGTGATGCCATTCCCGCCGTATGTCGAGCCAAGCAACTGAGCCAGAGCTGGGTAGATCGACGCCGTATAAACCGATCCATCTTTGACCAGATATGGCGCAACCGAACATACATTCATCCATGGCGGTAACGTCGTGGTGTTGGTGTGGAGATCGAGGGCTGAACCCGGCGTCGGCATGTTGACGTAATCCATGTCGGTCCCATCATAGAACACATGGATCTTCTGGCCCGGGGGAGCTCCAATTCTATTGCCCAAACCAACAGACGGCGAGAGTTGAACGTATGACGTTCCCGTGCATTTGTTGTGGATGATGTAGTACCCCGGAAGGGTGAACTGAACTGTAGCGCCGCCCGTCTGCGCCCCAGTGAAAACGATCAAGGAATTGACGCTCTGTGAAAGTGATCCGGGCCATACGCCAGTGGTCGCAGGAACCGTCAACAGCAACGTAGTAGCGGCTGATAGCGTAATAGTGGTGACGCCACCGAACAATGCGTCAACCGTCTGGAAATTGGGGTTGAGCGCGGAGGTTCCCCATGCGCCACTTAGGTCGCCGGTATTTGGGACTATAAGAGATTTTTGTGTGGTTACTGGCTCGACCATTATTGCTTTTCCTCGTTGTATTCCATCCCCCTCTTATATATAGGTAAGTATGAATTGGGAGAACTCTCATGCGAGAAATACAAAACCAACGGTTCGGGCGCCTTGTTGCTCTTGAACGGATAAAGGTGCCAAACGCCAACAACGCCATGTGGCGGTGCAAATGCGACTGCGGAAACACTACAATTGCTGCGGCGGCAAATATCGGTAGAACCACGTTTAGCTGTGGCTGCCTGGCGAAAGAGTCGGCGTCCAACCTGCTCAAGAACAACAAACATACGCAAACCCACGGCAGCACAGGAACGCCAGAATACCGCGCTTGGCAACTGCTTAAGCGACGCTGCTATAATCCTAATGACCACAAATATCCGCTCTATGGCGGTCGGGGCATTGTTGTATGCCCGCAATGGAAGAACTCGTTTGAGACGTTTCTGGGAGACATGGGAAAGAAGCCGTCGCCTAAGCATTCCATCGATCGGAAAGACGTGAATGGCGATTATGGCCCAGAAAACTGCCGCTGGGCTACTCCGAAAGAGCAAATGAGGAATACGCGACGAAATATTTTCGTAGAGATTGACGGCGTTAAGCACTGCGTTTCTGAATGGTGCGAAATTCTTGGCATTGACCGAGTCAGGCTCTATGACCAAATCGGCACACGAAAAGGCTACGTCAAGCCGTTCGCCACGGCTGAAGCTGCCATTCGCCATTTCTACCGCCAGAAACATCCCTAACCTGCCTTCGGCTGCGGCGTCACGTTGTGGCCGATGAGAAACTTCTTACGCGCTTCCTCGGTCTGGGCATCAGTCAGCAGGTCCTCGAGGTGCTGCTTCCAGCTCATTGCCTGCTTCGGATCGTCAGCCATTGATCCGAAGTTCCTTTGATAGCCAGAGGCAAAAACCAGGGAGGCCGCGAGCAACAGATCCGGAAAAAACACTGAGAGCGGCGATGTGGTCTGGCTGACGTATAGCGGCGTGAACCGCTGTGTTCCGACGACCTCCACCGTGTAGGCCTGATCCGGCCATGGCCCGACGATCGCCACGTCCTGATCCATCATTGAGTAGTAGACAGGGACTGTTGATCCGTTCGAACTTGGCCATAGGAAGTCAAGCGTATCGATCGAGGCCGGGATCAGAGGGTTTCGTGTGCCGCTTTCTGGATTGGTAGTTCCTGCCGGCGTGATGACGTTCAGTTGCTCGGCGACGATGTAGGTACCAAGAGATGTGGGCAGGGGAAAGTTTCGCGTGCTCAGAGTGAAGGTTGAACTGGAATCCCTGACGGTTGAATCAACGAGGTCAAGCTTGCGCTGCAGGAACAGTTCTGCATCATCCAGGCAATTCGGAATCATGGTTTGAAAGCCGGGGTCCGTCACCGGGACCACCAGCATATTAGCCAGAGACGTCAAATACGTGGCGTATGTTAGTGACATAGTAGTCCTAGTATTTTATGCCGTTGATCATGACGTCAGATGATCCAAAGATATTTATTGATGCGTTTACGCCCTGACCATATAGGTGAACGGCACCGGAGATCAGGATAGTGTTGGCATAGGGACCAATTCCGGTGTAGGCGCCGACATTGTCCAGCGTCCATTGCACAACATTTCTGAAATAGAAAGGTGCGTTACGAGTGTTAAAGACCTGAACATTCCTGAGCGTCGAGACGCGAACTCCCAAAGGAGATGTTCTGGCGATGCCTTCGACATGGAACCCATCCCACCAGTACGGTGCTGGTAGCACGGGGTCAGATTTGTACGTTATATAGAGGTCATCCCACGATGTCTGGTCTTGCTGGTGGACAGAGTCACCATTGATCAAAATCGCGTAGGAATTGGTATTTCCCAATCCGCTCTCGAGCAGGATGCCAAGACCACTCATCCCGCCCCCGGTCGCGAAACCGCTGCCGTTGAACGAGAACGCCGCATTGTTTGCGTTGTTGAAGATGATCTTGCTCGCCTGCGAGTGTGCCCCCTCAATCCTGTTGCCAGACAATAGAGACGCAGGGATTGGCGTGTTCATCAGCCAATTGCCGGGAGGGATTTTGATTGTCCCACCGAACACAAATTGGGATTGAATGGCTGTCAACCCGTCACAGATGGCAGGCCCGATGTCAGAGCCAACGCCAACTCCGGTGCGCTGCGTCCATAGACCAATGCCGTAACGGGCGTCCATCAGATCGCGCAAATCAAGAACATAGGCTGGCTGTGAGCGGCTGACAGATGGAGCGCAAAACAAAATCAATACAAAAGTCATGAACAAAACAAGCGGCCGGCGTCTAGTCATTTCAAAAGTCCTTTATGAGAGTCCGTATATCTTGATTGTACCTGTCTGAATGTTTCCAGAACTGAACGCGAAGTTCACTCCAGTGACTGCATTCAGCGCCCCATCGTACCATCCGCTTGGCATTCCAAGAGTGATTGTAGACGTGCTTATTGCCCCTGGAGTCGCCGACGATGTCTCCCCTACGAACTGTTTCCGAGCGGTCGTACTTGCAGGATTGAACAGCCTTACGCTTCCACTCATCCCCAGACCAAGAGTCGTTTGCATGGCTCCACTTAGCTGGATGAATGACGTATTTGTTTGGACAAGAGTTGTACCATTGTTGGTAAAGAGCGTCTGGCTTACGTAGCCAGAGCTTATGAAGTTTGATCCCGACGTTGCTACCGTAAGCTGGAACGTGGTCGTTTGAGTTGCTGGACAAACGTTTTCGAAAGTTATCAGGTAGCTCTTGTAGGTTGCACTGAAGCTTGACGTGTCATTTGTGGAAGCAACGTTATTTGGCGACAGCGTGTTGAGCAGAACAAAACTGCCAGCAGCAACCGTTGTCGCGGTAACGACTCCAGTCGCGCTAACAGCAAGGAGTCCAGCTCCCAAACTGCCAAGAACGAACGTTCCTGTGAAGTTTGAAGTCCCGACGACGCCAAACGCACCCGATGTAAACAAGGATGTCCCGACGACGCCAAAGTTTCCGGAGGTGAACAGAGCGGTGCCCTGCACGCCAAGAACGGCATTGCCCGTAAGCCCCGCCGTTCCGACTGCTACACCGCCCCCATTCGGACTAAGGACAATCGGGAAGTTTGTTGCGAGGTTTCCACCCAGTCTCGCTTGATGCCAGACATTCCCGCTCGCATAAATGCCGATGTCATACGCGACGTTCTGCACGCTGAACCGTACTGCGACAGCGGTATCCGTTGATCCACTTGATCCTGGAGCGCCGGTGTTAGGGAAGCCAACCGTGAGATTTCCTGACGTACCAGCAGCAGTTGGCGATAGAAAAAGAGCGTTCCCTGTTGAAGTGCCGATGGCAGACGTGCCTACTATATTCAATGTCCCGGTAAAGATTCCCGTACCGACAACACCAAAGGCTCCTGACGTGAACAGTGCTGTCCCGACGACGAAATGTGCGCCCGTAAAATTGGATGTCCCAACGACACCAAAATTTCCTGACGTAAACAGTGACGTTCCAACGACTCCGAAGGCGCCAGAGGTAAACAGAGTCGTACCCACGACACCATGAGTGCCGGTAAAGTTTGACGTGCCTACAACTCCGAACAAGCCCGTCATCAACGACGTGCCTACCTGGCCAAACGTTCCGGTGACGAGGGTGGTGCCGGCAACATTGAACGAGCCGGTGAACTGCGACGTTCCCGTGACCTGAATGCCGTTACCAAATACGGTTGTAGCGTTGTAGATCGCCGTTCCATTGAAGATGGCGGTTCCGCTAACCGTCAGGATTGTGCCGATGCTCAGCGAGCTTGCAATCCCGAGGCTGCTGGCGATCTGATTGGTACCAACTGCGTTGTTGGCGATCTGAGTTGACGTAATGCCCTGATTTGGGACGAAGGCCACGATTGACGTAGCGCTCCCAGTGGTCGCTAGAGCCGTACCGACGTTGACGAATGTATTGATCGCCGAAAACTGGGTTGAAAAATTCGAACCGCTCGACTTGTTCAGGATAGTCCCGGTAGCGCCACCTGTCGGGAGGCCTCCAATGATGGAGGTGATCATCTGGCCCAAGGAAAGCTGGACAGACTGGCCGACACCGCCAGAGGTCTGCACAGCCTCAAATAGCTCCGCTCCCGTAACCGTGGTCCCGAGAGGAAGGTCAACTACCCTGACGACAGCCGGTAAAGTCGTTGCAACCATTTATAATGACCTTATCGTTCCGTCCAAGACACCCGTTTGACCTTGCGGAAGGGTAACAATGAGATTGACGTTCGAAGCGCCATGATACTGCATCACCACCCTGATTCGCCCATCCATGGTGTAACGTGTAGAAACCGGATATTCATCAATAGCATACTGCTCCGGCCTTGCATTGATCAATGGCGGTGGATCTGGGCCGAGCAGGGCCGGCGAGCCCAGTTGACGTTGAGGAAGGTCAAGCTCATCCTCGTGCACCAAGATTTTTTTGTTGATGATGCGTGGCCCAGCCCAATCATGCTGCCATTGCATGTTGGCAAGATTACCCACCATTCCGTTCCTGTCCGACGAAGCCCATCCCATGGGCCATGACGGATCGACGGCGGCGCGTCGTGGATTCCGTCTCATGCTGTCCTCGCAAATTCGCCAAAATGAGCCGAAGCTGCAGCGGCGTAAGCCTGAATCGCCTCTTCAAGACTTGAAAACGTTCCTAAGTGGGACGCTTTTCCATCTTTCATAATGCGCGCAACATATTTCCCAGACCTTATGGCTCTGATACCTTTGGCTCCAATTTTGTTGGTCACTTTTCTGGGGGTATTGGCACAATTTCTCGCATGAGACGCCGCACGAAGGTTCTCCCATCGATTATTGGATTTGTTAATGTTGATGTGGTCAATTTCTGCCTCTGGCCACTCTCCAACCATCCAAAGCCATGCCAATCGATGGGCTTTATAAGTCTTCCCATCAATCATAATGCACCAGTACCCTTTGTTGTCAGGGTTACCAGCTTGGTCGCCTGATTTTCTATTCTGGTTGCAATCTTTCAACCAAAAGAATTTTCCGCTCTCCGGATCGTATCGGAGAACTTCGCGAAGCCTATCTAAGGTCAGCGCAGGAATCATCGGTAATACCCGCCAAACTTTGGGACAATACGGATAGGAGTATTTTCAATATCTTGAGTGGCGGCCACACGCCATGCCTCATCATAATCGGCCTTCAGCGCAACGGTTTTGTCGGGAGCATAAACCCTTGATACCCGATAGGCCAACCCAGCACACAATACATCCAACCACCGATTCGGAAGATCTGGCGTTTCCCCGCCAGGTATGCTTGCGTCCTGAATATTAGAGCAAACATACATATTTAACGTATACGGCCCTCCACTGTCTGGAACAGGGTAAAGCGTAATTTGCGGGGTGATCTGACGGTTGAAAAAGTACTGTGTCGGAGGTGACTGAGTAGATTTTTGCGGATAGGCCGCATAATCGTCCCGACTAATTGGGGTCATAAAGATGTCAGTTGTTACCCCCGCTGTAGTGGTCGAGCGATAAGCATCCAAGACCATTACCACACGCGCTGGTAACGTATAGGTTGCCGTTCCTTGCGTTAGGGATTGAGAAATAAGTTCGACTTTCCAAAGGTTTACTTGTCTGTTGTCGAACTCTATAAACAATAGATTCATCTGACGTCGAGCCGTATAGAAATGCGGCTGTTCGAGCTTTGCCATGGGAATGCCACAGCGTTCGAACGCATCTATAACAGCTTCGCCGTTCGTGATTTGGAATGCGTAGGTGCCCGAGCTGGTGATGGAGGCCTCCCGTTATCGAGGTAGCCCCGCCTGGACGAAGGTGGCAACAAATACACTGGTTGCCGTCGCCGTGACGACATTGATTCGCATGGCCTGGACGGGAGTAGTGTAATTGGCCGTTGCATTGACGCCAGTTAAGGCGACGATGTTCCACCATGTGGCATTGGCTGCGGCTGTGCCAAGTGTTCCCAGCGTTCCAAGATCAATTTTGTCAAATGTAACGTCAATGGTTGCGGTGCCGTTAACGCCGGTTGTGCCAGTGACAACCGAAATGCCAACCTGAAATGGAGAAATCGTCCAATCTGGGAAGTATACGAACGTTCCAGTACCATTGACTGTGGCGGCTACCGGCATACCCATCGCGCTATCCTATTTCCTGCGCGGCTTGTCTGCCCTCTGGCTTACGCAGCCGCCCTCCATCTTCATCTCAATGCTTGGAAACTTCCGGTGCACCTTGGCTTTGACCTTGGCTTTGAGTGCTGGAGACCCGTGCTGCGAAACCCGCGCCAGCGCATTTCTGGCGTGACTCTTGTCTTCCACCGGATAACTGCGGTCAGGCCCGGCAAAATCCTTTGTCGGGATTTTCTTCCGGGCCTTGGCCGTCAGCTTGGTCATTTCGGAGTGCCGCCGTATGAATCCTGGGGATTGGACGAGCCGGCGCAGCTCGCCGAGTTATGGGCGGTCGACAGCGGAGAGCGATTGGCGCCAACCGCGCCACCGGACTTGCGTCCCGGCCGGTCCAGACGCGCCTTCACGCCGCCGCCAGTCATCAGACCAAGCACCTTGCCGCCGGTCGCGCGCTTGTCCTTCTTCTTGACCTTGCCGCCCTTCTTGTGGCCGGTCTCCGCGCCGTCCTCGTCGTCATCGGCCTCGCGCAGCACCTCCGGATTCCCGGAAGCCACCATGCCGATCCGGCCGCCCTTCTTGCGCTCGGTCTTAACTTGCATACCGCCGTGCTTAGCCATCTAGGCCTCCTGATTAAACCTGAGCCGTGCCGAGGATCGGCGCCGTATTGAGCGGGGTAGCAGCCGCCGCACTGTAGACCGGCATGGTTACCGCCATGAACAGGCGCCGCGCGCCATCGGTCGGAACCGCAAACGCCGTGGATGCATTGAGTGTGCCGCGGACGTCAGCAGTCGAGGTCGAGGCAGACGTGCCGAGCGCCTTGGTCCACCCTGCATTGTTGATGACAGAGGTTCCACCAAAACGATAGTCAGCGTATTCCCACTTGTCCGACCGCAGATGGAACCCGAAGATGTCCGAGATTCCCACCACGACGTTTGCAGGCGTTACAGTGGTAGCGGCCGTCACCACCTTGATAGATGACACGTACTTGAAGGCCTTCTTGCCGTTGACCGTATTCGTTCCGTTCGCCGTGATCAGTTCCGACATCGCATTGAAATACATGTCATAGCCAGCAACCACAAGCGCCGTGGTTCCAGATCCGATCGACGCCGCGGTGACGGATAGCGCTCGAGCCGATCCTTCCAGAGGATTGAACGGCAGCGAGAACCCTGCCACGCGATATGGGTCGGAAGCATTGGCTGAAGCCGCTGCGGGGCCGAACTGAGTGGCCGGCGGCAAGAACTGGCTATACAGGTTGCCTTGGCCGATCGGCGTATGGCTGAGCGCGGTAGCCGCCACAGGGCTGATCGTAATCAGTGCGCTGTTCGCATTGGTCGATAGTGACTGGACCTGGGCGAACAGGGCTACGTTGGTCGCACCAGCCGAGCCAGCGCCGCCAATCACAACCCACTGGCCAACCGAGAACAGCGTGTTATCATTCACGATCACGGTTGAAGAGTTCGCCGCCGTCGTTCCAGTCGCAAACCCGAAATCGATCGCCGAAACCGTCGTGGCCACAGACGTTCCAACCGGGATGATCGGAATACCCGGTGTCCACACCGCAACGCCTGCAGCCGTGCCAAGCACGGCCGTGGTCAGTCCAAGCGCAACGCCTGCGGTCGTTGACGGCGCCTGAGCCGCCGCAACCGTTGTCGTCGAGTTCGCCGAAGGAATGACATCCGTCAGCACGATATAAGGGTTGTTGAACCACCCTTTCATCGCACCAGGCGCCAAACCGTCCTTGTTCGCAGGCGAGAACGACGGATTGGCGATCACGCCGCCCTGATAGTCGATCGACGGGCCGTCAAGCGGCTCGACCCGCCCGTCCATCAAGGACCCGACGTTCGCGACAGGCCCGCGGAATAGTGATTCAGCCATTTAGCCAGTCTCCTTGCCATCGCTCGCATATTCGCCGTGCAGCGCTGCGGAGGCCTTCAGATAAGCGGCGTGGGCCAACTCTGGCGTATCAAAGTATCCGAGATGCTGCCGCACGCCATCTTTGGTGGCGATAGCCCGATATCTAATTGATCGCCTTTTCTGCACAGCCTGAACGCCCTTTAAGTTGCAACTCTTGTTTCGGTATTTACGACAATTTGCCTTGTTCTGTGAACCCGTAGCCTCTCTTAGATTTTCCCATTTGTCATTCGCCGGATTGCGATCAACGTGGTCCACCTGATGTTTTGGCCATGATCCGGTAACAATCAGCCAGATTATTCTTGAGACCCGGTAAGCCTTCCCGCCGATCTTAATATAGCGATAGCCTTCAGGATGGTCTTGGCCTGCCTCTGTCCCTGACGGGATTCTCCCTGCTACTCCTGCTGCGTTTCTCCACCTTAAACATCCGTCATTGGGATCGTATGTGAACAAGTGCCGTACATGCGCTGCGGTTAGGTCTTTCAACATTGAGGTTTCTCCTTCTGTGAGAAACCTAACCGTATCATTTAGCGGAGTGAGTTACAACAAATACAGATCATGCGGTCGGAAACTCCCCCCACGCTGCTCGTGGGTCATTGATGCCGAATGAGTAACGTTCATATGCCTTGACAAGGAGGTTATCTGTAACATTATCCACCCACATGTCGCTCTCATACGGAATGCGCAGCATATGAATGAGTCCCTCGATGTTCGTGGTGAGGAACCACGCGAAGTTCGAGGTGAGGAAATCGAGAACGATGAATCCCTCGGGAAGGCCGCCGGAGAGAGACAGGATGGCGTTCACGTCGTTGTCCGCGGTGCCGGGGCGCAGCTCGGTCTTGGTGAGGCGAATCGCGACCGCTTCAAGGTTCGGCGGTACGACCAGCTTGCGGGCCCGAGCCAAGATCCTCATGCCGCGCTCGTTGACGAACTGAGCGCGCACGTTGGTCATGTTCGCAAGCAGCGTCGACTCGTTCAGAGACTTCGGCGTGCTGGACGTGTTGGCCCATGTTCCACCGTCGTAGGGATGCGCGGTGGAGAAGAATGCAACGCCGTCGCCGACCTGGCTCGCGTTGTATGTCGTGCCGAGGTTGAAGATGTTGGCGGCCTGAATTTCCTTGAACTGCGCGAACGCTTCCTGGAGCTTCAGGTTGGTCGGGTTGAACTGGGCCTTGTACAGGTTGTCGTCGATCGCCTTGCGCGTGATCGCGTAGCCAAGGGCCACTTCCACATGGATGAACGCCCATGTGAAGCGCTCGCCAGCATTGTTGTCGAACTGGGTTGCCGCACCCTCGTCCTTGAGGTACGGCAGCGCCACGAACGCCATTTGGGTGGAGCGCTCCACCGCCATTGAGGACTTGTGGGTCTTAAAGACCTTGTCCCATTGACGACTTATCATGTCGTACGAACCACGTACGTCAAACAATCCCGGCAGCAACTCTGAACGGACGTTTGCCAGACTAATCGGCATTTACGTGGCTCCTATTGTAAGTAGCGGAGCCAAATGCCATAATGGCGGGCCCGCCGTACGTTGCTGCGCGCGACGGGCCCTTGATCGTCGATCCGCTGTTACCGGAAGGACAACCCGTCGAATGGATATCACTCTCACAGAAGAATGGCGACCCGTTCCGGTCGCGAATCTCGGCGACTTCTATGAAGTCAGCAATCTCGGCCAGGTCAGAAGCCTTGATCGCGTTTGCTACGGACTTAAGGCCAGACGCGTTGATGGGAAAATTCTCAGGCCAAGCACGAACAAATTCGGATACAGAAACGTCAATCTCTTCCGAGATGGACAACCCAAGTCGATCCACGTTCACCGACTTGTTGCCATCGCGTTTATCCCCAATCCCGAAAAGCTGCCGATGGTCAACCACGTTGATGGGAACAAATCCAACAACGTTGTTACGAACTTGGAATGGGTGGACGATAGAGCCAATCGACAGCACGCCATCAACATCGGCCGCATCACTCGCTTCAAAAAGCTCCTGACTTCGGAGGAGATCACCGAAATCAGAGCCTTGGGTAGAACCATGAGTCAATCCGAAATAGCCAAGCGATATGGATGCACACAGACCAACATTTCGTTGATCCTGAACGGCCATACCCACGTTGGTTTCGGGTAAGATCATCACAGGATACCCGTGTTACCCTGGCGCTGGAGCGAGTTGTTGAAGCCGACAATGACCCAGTTGTAGTTCGTGGTTGGGTCAGAGCCGTTGCCAACGCCCGGGTAGAGCTGGAGAACCTTGAACGGCATGAGAGCCGCGGACGAGATCGAGGCGAAGTCGATCGTGTAACTCGAGAAGCCGCCGCCAACCGTGGTGCCGCCGGCCCCGGTCGTGAACCCGATGTTGTTGCCGATCGCCGTGGCTGGGATAGCCGTCAGGAGCGCTGCGACCTTGAACATGGCGTTGGGCGCGTCGATCACATAGGCCGTGGAGTCGGCGCCTGCGGCCGCTGCGGGATACCAGGGAAGCCAACCGGGGACGCCGCCCTTCGGGGTATACTGGCAACCTTGGAAAATACCGATAAGGCCGGTGGAAACGCTGGAGCCGGAGGTGCAGGGCTGGATGTAGGGACCGAGGGATGCCGACTTCTGAACTGCGTCACCGAAGAAAATGGCGGTCGCGTAGGTCGACTGGATCTGGTACTTGGACAACTGGTAGTCGGGAGCCCCGCCCGGCAGGTAGCCGAAGTGCGCGAAGCCGAACTGCGCTTGGGTGTTAGCCATGACAAGCCCTTGACTTTTAAGGCCTCGTCCAGCGCTTGCCGGGGTGCGATTGCCAGAAAGTCACAACGGCTTGTTGCGACAGAATGCCAAGGGACGATCTATCGTCTCGCTTGGCCGCTCAACCTCCTGCCACTGGCTGGAGGGAACTGAATTTCGGCAAAATGCTAGATAAATCAGAGAATGTCAAGTGGGTGTGGACTGCTCAAAGCATCTCAGAGCTGCCGCTGCTGGGCCCGGGACACTGTTTGCATAAATCCAGCGTCTAATAGTGGAAGTGTCGACTTCAAGGGCGGCAGCCATCTTTGTCTGCCACCCTCGATTACCATATAGCTTCTGACCTATAGAGATAAGTTCCTTAGCCGTCACGTTCGACCTCGTGAACGAAGCGCAACACACCTTCAGAAAACCCATCAATGTGGGTCCAAGCCCCATACCCAACGCCGTTCTTGTTCGACGCGACGTTGATCATATAGCCCTTGGCGAAAGCGTTTGGCACCGCATCGTGGCTCTGTTCGTCCGTGATGACGATCAATCGGTCAGCCCTCACATTGGCATTGATCCACGCCACCGCCGCGCCAAGATTGGTGCCGTTATGAGGCTGAGACCGCACAATAGCATCAACGCCAGCCATACCCCGTCGCGGGGGTACCTCAACAATTCCATCCGAGAACGTGAATAGCCTAATATCGCCTGGAATTATCGCGCCCAACGCCGCAGCCGCATCGATCCGCCTCATGTCCGATTTCTGCGACAATGCCCAATCCATCGATCCGGACACATCGACCATCACCACAGTTTTTCCGAGATAGACAGGAAGTTCCGTGATTGCCTCGCAAAGCGCCTGATCAAGATATGGCTCAAACTGTGGAGCAGCCCTCGCCGCTGCGACGTAGCGGAAGGGAAACACTCGCTGCGCTCCGCCCTGCCGTGCTACAATTGCCTGCCGAACCAGATCGCTATCGACGCCAGCAGCCGCCATATTACGCAGGTTTCGGAGTAGCGCCAGATAGCCGATCCCGCTCTCGCGTAATAGCCGCTCGAAAGTCTCTCGCTTGTCTTTCCCGCCGGAAAGCGCGACCTCCCAAGTGTCGGGAATCTTAAGCGTGCGATCCTTCACCCTCTTCCATAGAGCCGACTGCTCGTCATTGGCCGGCTTCGGCCGAGCAATTCGCAAAACGTCGCGAAGCTTCACGGCCCCGTCTCGATCGTACTTTCCGAGTTGGTATTCGTCGAACTTGGCGAAGGCCTGAGCAAGACCCTTGCGCATCTGCCGTGGTACGCTCTTACGGCCGTTGCGCCAATAGACGGTCAGAAGCTCTCCCATCTCATCGGCGCGGGAGATCACTCGTGCCGTGGTGTCCGCCATCATCGCAGGCCCGGTCTTGCTGAGGATATCGAGCAAAAGCAGGGGGACATGCCGCAGGTTGAACACTTTGCGCGCCTCGATCGCCAGCGCCGCTAATTCGGCCGGCTTCACCAGCGCTGCGGTTTCGGCGATTCGCTCAGCAATAGATTTGCCATCCTCGTAGAACTCGTTTTCCCACAATAGGCATGATAACACCGATCGGCGCAGTTGTTCGATCGGCTTGAGGCGACCGAAAGCCGGCGCTCCTTCAGTGGTCTTGGCGGTATTTTTCGGGGAAACATTCAAACGGGCCATCAGTATTCTCCCATGGCCTCACGGCTGCCTGCCGAATGATCTAAGTGAGACTGAGCAAGTGACGAAATCAGTACATTTCAGTGCTCTACCACTGAGCTACCGGGACTTCTCCCGAGTTGGATTCGAACCAACGACCCCTGGCTCCAAAAGCGAAGTAACTGATTTCTGCAGCGTCAATCCCACTTAGATCAACAACGGAAACTAGCAAGTAGCGAGAACGGGATATGGCCACTTAAGGCCGCTCTATTGCGAAGAAGTATCCGTTACTCTGCAGCGTAGTTTCCGTTGTTGCCCGGCAAGCAACGAACTCAGCATCATCGTTTCAAGAGAAGTAGCTGAGCCCTTCAGCGCGGGCAAATCATATATCGTGCATTATGCGCGGTTTGTCAATAACAAAAAGCCGCCCCGAAGGGCGGCAGTCGCGGGAAAACCCCCTTAGCTGACGGTCGCGAGGATCTGAATGCTGGTGAGGACCTGTGGCGCCGCCTCCACCGTCACATCGATCAGTCCCTTGAACTCGACACCTCCCACGGTAACGGCCACGTTGACCGTGTCGCTGCCGGCCGCAATGGCGAGTTCGCTTGCGGTCAGGCCGCTCGTGGAAGGCGTCAGAGTGCCGGTTTCGGGGTTGACGTCGGACCATACCGGAGGCGAATCCGGGGTCGGTGTGGTCTGCATCGGATTACCATTCTGGTCCAGAAAGATAATCGCGAAGTCGACTTTGTGGCCTACGGTGAGGGTTACTGCGCTCATGTGGATAATCCTTTGATGGCGGTGGTGATGGTGACGCGGGCGTATAATGGCGATCAGCAAGACGCTTGTCAGTCTTTGGTGACGATGCCGCATCTTGTACCTGCTGAAATTGACGTGGCCTAACAAACCGACAAGCGTATAGTTCCGACAGATGAATACCATGGAGAGATGACAATAAAAAGGCCGTTAAAAATGGCTCCTCGGGGCAGATTTGAACTACCGACCTTCAGACCGTTTCCGATCCGATGCTCTAACCGCTGAGCTACCGAGGAATATGGCGCCTCTGGCAGGATTTGAACCTGCGACCAGCCGAGTTAGAATCGGCCGCTCTACCAACTGAGCTACAGGGGCTTGACCTTGTCACTTTAGGAGGGGCAATCCTTTCGTGATTGATTTGGCTTCATTGCGGGGAAGGGGTCCGATGCCGATCGCAGTGACTATTTGCGAACCATCGAAGTGCGGCGGCATGACGTGATTTTCCTCAATCACCATGGCACATGGCAGCTTAGCAAGCTTAGCGCGGTGGAAAAGGTCGCACAGCTCGCGCTCGCCGGGGACGGTCAGAACAATCTTGGTGCCGCCATCTTCAAGATAGGCCGCTGTGTTCTCTGGAGGGGCTGTAAGAAACGAATCAAGAAATGCATGGCCGGCTTGGGAAGCCGCTTTGCCAGATGTCATTTCTAGGTCTTCACGGATAATCGCATATGCAACAGGCTGATTTGAATGGTCAATCTAACGCATTGATATCGTCCTTGGGTGAGGCTCCTGTAGGGCGAAACATAGCGTCGCCCTACAGGATTGCAAGTGGAAATTACGCCGCCGGCAGCATTGCAATCTGAGCTGCGTCCATGGGCGCCACAGGCGCCATCTGTTGCTGGGCCTGAGCCTCCACAACGTCGAGATACCGGCCGGCATAATCGAACGGACCGACATGGCTCATGCGGTGCCCGATGTTGGCCCACACCGACCCGCCGCACTGGCCCCACCGAATGCAGAATGACAGATCCTCGGAGATCAGGCCGCGGTCAGGCACGTCCATCTTTTCGAACAGTCGGAGAAGCCGATTCGTTCCTGCTTGGCGCAATGTTTCGCCGGCCGGGTGCAGGGTCAACCGGGTGTCGATCAGCTCTGGAAACTTCTCGACCATAGCGGCGATCGCGTCGCGCCTGATCAGAGTGACACCGAAACCCACTCCTTCGACCCTCATGAAATCACCGCGGCGCTCCGTAAGTGGCGTACCACTGCCAGACCCAGCCCACGAAAGTGGCATTTTGCGTTGAGGGTAGATGGTACCGACGATCGGCTCGTTGAACATCAGCATGTCGGTAACCAACTCAGGCGGCCAGCCCATATCGCTGTCGATAAAAAGGATGTGGGTGCTATTCGGAAGCGTATCGTACCAAATTGTCAGAGCCATCGACCGCAGTTCAGCAATATCCGGGAATGACAGAGTTGAGATCCCCCCGCCGATTCCCTTGCTCATCAAATGTTGACGAAGCGCGTGGGTGCTTAAAAATGTCGTCGCCGTGATAATCTGGCCAAATGCTGGAACAAAAATGAAGATGTCGGTAGCCATTATGAGGTCCTTCCATATTCCTTGTGAAGCCTGAGTGATGCTGTAACGTAAGCCGCATGAGCCTGTTCGGCCGTATCGAACATTCCGAGGTGTATTTCTTCGCCATCCGACTGGATAGTGGCTCGGAAACTGTTCTTATAGTCTCGTGTTACACCCTTGAATCCAGTGCTATTATCACATCGCCTCTTTCGATTCTTGGCGTTGTTAGCAGGGCTGCATTTTCTCAGGTTATCGATCCTATTGTCATCCCTATCGCAGTTTATGTGGTCAACCAACTCAGGCGGCCACTCACCATGAACATAGAACCACGCCAACCTCGCTGCAGCATATCGGCGATTATTGATCGCTATTTGACGATAGCCTCCGCTATCAAGTCGGCCTGCAATGCATCCCTTTTGTTTTGGCATATATTTTGATGGATTTTTCCAAATAAAAATCCCAGTCTTTGGATCATAGTCCAAAAAATACAAAATTTCTTCATGCGTCACTAAAGAGTTTGGCTTTCTCATCGCGGCATTCGGCTCCAAAAGATATCTGTACTTTCTCTGGACCGCTCCAGAGCCTCATTTAGGATCAAAGCATAGTCTCTTGGAATGTTGAAATCTAAGGGAGACTGCCGGTGGACTAAATTAATTTCATTGTCCCATAGATAATAGCTATTCCAATATTTTTCCTTACCTAAAAGGCCATCGATCCTCTCCGAGTCAAACCGGAGGTATTCAACAAACGGATATTTACTAATAAATCTCAATTCTTGGCCGACTATCCACACGATCCATCTATGGTGGTGATACCCATAGAATGGCGGCGATCCGCCATCTACGCCGCGACCCAGCTCAGCGATTGGTGAGGGGCATTCAATGTACCCAGCGTTGCCAACCCGAGACATCTCCTTGATAAGGAGGAATGGGTTGTACATGTCCTCAAGCGTGTGGCGGCAGAAGACGAAATCGAACTCCTTGTCTGCAAACGGAAGTGGCTGCGTACCGAGATCCACCTTGATCAGGTTGTCCACCCCAGGAACGTCCACAAAGTCAACGTAGACGTCCGCTCGCTTGAATGGCGCGTGGCCGGGCCCGACTTCCAGCACTCTTGCGTCTTTCGGGATGACTGTTTCGGTGAGGTAGTCCATGACGGACTGAATAGGAGCCCAATGCTTCTTGTCGTTTTGGGTGAGAGCCATCAAAAAGTCCTGTCAGAGAAATTCAGCGTGATCTGGCATCTTCGTTGTGGGAAAGTCTACCTTCCCTTCTTTCCAATCGAATAGCCATTGGTTCGTGTGGGTTTGCAAGCACTGGGTGCCACAGCGATCCCGAGGGTCGAACTGATCACTGGCGAGATAGCGCACCATTTCCCAGTATCTGTCACTGGCGAAGATGTCTCTGAATCGCGTGCTGACGATCGAATCAACATGGAATTTCTTGAACTTCTCGTTGAAGTGAAATCCGCAGCTCGTGATGAGGCCATTTCCGCTCATCTGAAGCTGGAAGGGAACGCCAAGGCATCGGCTGTAGTGCCGCTTGCCTTCATCAGCCAGCCGCGCCCATTTCACCACGACGCGGAACGTATCATCACCCATCTTCTCGACTTCTCGGAAGGTGTCGTACAGAGCGTCGTACTTCTTGTAATCGACGCCAAGGTGACCCTCATCGTTATCGCTGCAATGCTTGTAGATCAGATACCCGGGCCTGATCTCCTGCGCCAGCTTAGCCAGCGGCATGATCTGATCATGGAACTGTGGCATTGTGACCATCTGCATGTTCACGACGCACGGCAGGTTATCGCGGCGCACGATTTCCATAGCGTCCTTGACGTTCTGGATAACCTGCCAGTAGTCCCGCTCCTTGAGGCCCATAATCTCCTTGTAGCGCGGCATCTCACCGGCCGAGAAGTTGAACCTCAGATAGGTGATGTGCGGAAGGATGCGCTCCAAAACCTTTTTCTTGAGCCGCACTCCGTTCGTTCCGATGCCGATCTTGATGCCGAGCTTGGCGGCGTATTCGATTGACTCCTCGTACCACGGCACAACCGTCGATTCGCCGTCGCTGATGAGACTGATGCCCTTGACGCCGATCTCAGCGGCATCCTCCAAAAACTCGAATGCGTGCTTCTTGGTGATCTCTCCGCCATCCTCAGAAGCCTGCATCGTCGCGAAACAAAAAACGCACGCCGCATTGCACTTTCGCGTCCACGCTACGTCCATCGTGACCGGGGCTATCCGCTCACCACGATCCCACGCCAGAACGCGATCTTTCCACCAGCCGACTTTGCTAGCATCAAGAATAAGATCATTGACCGAGATGGTGGGAGACCCGGTGACGACGTGATCAAAGAACTCCGGTAGATTGCTCATATGCGCTTTCTTTCTTCCTCAGTCATGAGGTTTCGGAGTTTCGAGTCATCAGGCATCGTCTCTTTGAACACCTCGATCGGAAGTCCAGTGGACACCCGAAGATGCTTCTCCAGATCGAACATAAGCTTGGCCTGAAGAGATCCTGCGATCTTCGGGCCGAACTTCATGATGATCTCGTAGTCCTTGTTAGCCATTCGGGTACCTTGCCTTTTTCACGTCATCAATGCACTGCGCCAATTCCAACGCGGTCTTGTTCATGCACTTCTTATCGTAATCATCCCAAGGACGCGACATTGAGCCAAGCTCAGCTACAAGGAACAAAACGCCGATCGAAAAAACCAGAGCACCAACTCCAAATTTGGCTATCCGTCTGTCCTCTCGCGTCATGACTTAGCCCTCTGATCCTTATACCGATCGGTGTACTCACAGATGATGGTCGATCGCGGTGAATGCAACGCCGCTACATACGCGGGTACGATCTGGTCCTCTCGGTCAAGAGTGACCACGTCAGTTGTCCTCAACATAGCGCGGAATGGAGCGGTAAAATCGTCGTCATGCTGCGGGCCTGGATAGAACGGGGATGTGCTCGGGGTCGCCGTTCGGATGATCACCTTTGGCCGGTACTCGGAATACAGGCTAAGCCGGTCTAGGTGATTAACTATCTGATTTGTGGCGCAAATCAAGAAGTTCCATCTGGGAAACGTACATACGGGGACAAACCCCTGCAATGACATCCCAATCGCCATACCCATCTGCATGTCCTCGGCCACGGGCATCTCAATCCGCTTCTCTGGGGCGATGCCGCGGAAGGACGGCGCAATAGTCGTGCCATCGCAGCCGACTCCCTGACCCATGAAGATGACGCGCTCATCACTAGCTAGGGCTTGCATCGCAAGGCAGAGGTGATCGAAGTAGCTCATCATCCAATGCCCGGCTTGAGAACTTGAACAGAGAAATGCCCAGCTTGGCCTTCCTCTCGGACAAGGATGCCGCTTCCATCCCCAAAGCTTATATGGAGGACGTCGTATCCTTTGCTGTCCTGCGTTTTGCAGCAACCGACAACGGTCTTGCCCAAGACCGGGATATGTTCTTCAGAAGCTGACATGTTTTCCGATCCCGACATGAGGCCTCGTCAACTCATACCGATAGCTCAGATAAGGCGAGTGTCCGCATCGTCCCCACACTTCCTTCGTATCAGTGCAGACGGACTTTCCGTTGTCCTCCGTCACGAAGTTGATCGGAAGTTCATGCCCGTGAGCATAGCGCTCCGTCTCGCTGATGATCCCCGTCCTCGCCGTCATGTCGCCCATGAAGACCCAGACCTTGCCCGGTTTTCCGCTGCGCTTGAGGCCCCAGGCGATGCCCATCGCGATCGGAGCGATCCCGCCGACGATCGCGGAAGATATCACCCGATACTTCGGAAAGCAGAGGGCAATTGAATGACCGGCCAGGATGGCCGCTTTCAGTTCTTCAGGAGGGACGCCAGCCAATAACGCGTGGTAGTGCATACGCCAGCCGCCGCAGACCCAATCGTTTTCCAAATCGATACGCTTGAACAGGTCAATAAGCTGCTGCTCGTTCCCGCCGGCCAAATGGAGCGGGGAACGGATCTGTCCCGCCTCGAACAAGGCTGCCATCTCTGCCTCGAAGGATAGGAGGTCTTGCGGGGTCAATGCAGTAACCGCCTTTCATCTTGATCCATCGCAGCGTCAGCGCGACGCGTCAGTTCATCAAACGAGAGTCCGCGAGATACTCCGGTCTTATCGGCCCGGCCGTTGGCGAACCCATGTCGATACGAGGCGGATCGATTGGCGGATGGCTCAGGGGCATTGAGGTCATAGCCATCCATGAAACCTTGAACCATGTCGTCATCGGCTGGCTTCGTCATTTCACCATCCCCAGCGCCTTGCCGATCCGGTACAGGACCAAGTTGCGATCGATCCGCCAGCCTCGCTGCTCCAAGCGGAAGTGCAGGATGCTGTGACTGGTCGTGTCGAGGAGGTAGCTGGGGATTTTCATTTGGCCTTATCCTTCTCAATCACTTCGTCCAAAATCGAATGCAGGATGGCGAGGTGTGCGATCTCGACCGTACCATAATGATTCGATGGAACATAGAAGTTCACCTGGCCTTTGGTCCGTAGGAAATTGCCGACGCCAAACCCGCTTAGCGTGACCACATTCATCCGCATGCCGACCGCTACATCGGCCGCGCGCAGGATGTCCTCGCTCATTCCAGAACTCGAGATCGCGAACAATACGTCCCCAAGCTGACCATGCCGCACGATCATCTCGGAATAGATCCGGTCAAACCCGTAGTCGTTGCCGTAGCAGCTCATGAGGGCCGAATCTGGCGGGCCGAAAGTTGGGAATTGGCCATTCTTCTGCCAGTCGCAGGCCATGTGACTGGCTACCGCCGCTGAGCCGCCGTTTCCAATGAAAAACACTCGGGACTTTTGCAGGCCGTATTGAGTGATGAGGTTGTGGACGACTTGATAGCCGTCCGGCTCGACTTGGATGCCGCCCAGAGCAAAGCCCAAACTAGCAAAGCTGTCTCGCTCATAGCCCCATGGATGAGGAGCGGTTGTCAGGGCTATCCCATCTCCCATCACGACAGCAACTCCTTCGCCACCAGTTCCGCTATTTTTTGTCTCCCAGCGTAGTCATCATACGGAACACATAGCTGTGCAACCAACCTGTCGTATTCTCTGACAAACCTGTCCTTGATGTCGTCAGGCTGATCCCTGACTAATTCGTAGATTGATTTTGTCATGCCAACAACGCCTCCAGCGTCTGCAAAATCTCATCCCGCCCGACGTGTCGCTTGTGCCCGAGGATAGACACCTTGATCGCCCCGACGACATTCCCCACCAGCGCAGCGCATGCCAAGTCGAGCCCTGCGGCCACCAGCGGCGCTGTTACCGCCATGACGGCATCGCCAGCCCCCATCGTGTCGATGCCGCCTCGCGCCAGCGCTGGGGCATTGCCGCTGTGTAGAGCATGAAACCAGTTCGATCCGAAGCGCCCATGAGTGATCAGGAACCGGCCGCAGGATATCCGCTTGCCAAGCTCGTTCACGACCTTCGTCATTGGCTCTCTCTGCATCCCGGCCGCTAACCGCGCCTCCGGGTCGTCAATGCAGATATAGTCCGCGCCGAGATATTTGGTAACCAGATTGAACCCATAGTTGCCGGCGTTCGTCTGGCTGTTGAGGGCGAGGAAATTGGAGCGATTCAACAACTCCCGTTCTTCCTGCCCAATAAGCCCATGGCCGAAATCGTTGACCACCACGACATCCGCATCCTTGATGCCGTCGCGAAGCTTTGCACAAAACGCCTCGCGGTCGTTGTCTAACATCCTGATTTCGCGCGCCTGGTAGACGTCGAATATCTTGCGCTTGAAGTCCTGATCCACGTACCGGGTTTTCGAAATCCCAGTGCTTCTTGGGTGGCTCAGATACGAGCTGTTCGGCCACTCCCCATGCTTTGATGCGGCGATGACCCCACCTTCAAACGCATCCGTTCCTGTCTCAACCGTCGCCAGCATCAGTTCCTTTGACGCCCTTCCCAGCCCTTGGACATATCGGTAAACATCAAGGATAATCTCGCCGACGAACAGGACCTTCAGCTTGTCGGCCGCTTCGAAGGCCTCAAGGATCTTGTCCCGAGCGCCTATGTTCTTCATGAAGTCCAGGTATTGGCAAACGTCGTCGGAGAACGTCTCGCCCTTCAGTATCCGGGAAGACGACCACTTATGTCCCCCCGTGATCTTCATCTTCCCGCCGACCTCCGCAATGGCCTCGCGCTCCTTGGCAAGGCCAGGGTTGGTCGAGCCAGCATAGTCCACGCCCTTGACGTAGAAGTTTGGCCTGAGCCTGCGGATCAGGTCCCACGCCCCTTCCTCGTCATTGACGACAACCTCGTCCACACAGCCAAGCGCGCGGACTGATTCGGCCCGTTGCTCTGCATTGAAGTGAGGCCTGCCCATGCCCTTCTTGACGAACCGATCGGAGACCACGGAGACCACAAGCCAATCGCCGAACTTAGCCGCCTCCTGCAAATGGCGGATGTGGCCAAGGTGCAGGAGGTCCCATACGCCATGGCATAGGACAACGGTGCGAGGGTTGATGATCATTTCGCCGAGGCAGCCTGCATAGAGATCACAAGAGGTTCTACACGCAACCGTATTGGCTGATCACTGTAGAGATAGCCGCCATCCCACTGCCGGTAGACGCCATCTGTGTTCCAATAGAAAATGTAGGCTGAGGAACTACCCCACGTTCCCTCGTCAGATGCCGCCGCGCGGGTCACAGTGTTCTGTCCCCCTCCCCATGCTGAACTGGCACGGTCTGGCGGCGTTAGGCGTTTCCCGCCACTGGTGACCTTGCCCTTGACGCCTTCATAGAGGATCGGCTGTCCAGCTTGATTGAGCAGAAGAATGAAGCCATACTTCCCGGGATCGGCTGTCAGCTCAAGACGCTTCTTGATGTTGTCGATTTCAGCATTTTCGTCGAACTTGATCGATTGCGCAGCCGCAGCAGCTTTTTCGGCTTGCTGATTCTTGTTGGATTGAGGGAGGTCTTCACAGCCGACCAGAGCGAGGCAAGCAAGCAGAGGCAGCATAATGGCGCGGTTCATTCGCACTCTCCAGAATTGAGTTGATCGGGAAGGCTTCGCTCGCGGAAAATTCCGCGATTCATCTTGGCGGCGTTGGCGTTGTAGCGGCGGGATAGATCCCGGCATGACTGCTGGACTGCGGCCATCTCGATCCGAAGACGGGAGCGTTCTTGCGGGTCCTGTTCTGCGGCGCCCATTGCCTTGAATTGGCGGACTTGGGCAACGCGGGCCAAATAGTTGCCGTTGGCATCGTGGAACCATTCGTAGTTGTTGATGACATTGTCGGCGTCCAGCGTTTTGCTGATGATGCGGCCGGGCTGCATGGCGATGTTGACGCTCCAGCCCACACCGCCGAGCACAATCATCCCGACGAAAAGTCCGACTGCCACGCGAGGCATCGACCAATAGTATTCGGATTGAGCCTCGCGAAAGTCTTTTCGATATTCAGACATCGTTGTTTACCCCTTTTGTGGCAGCAGAAACTTTCGAAACATTTCCTGCTCACTCTCCGGCATGCCATAGTCCTCCAGCAAACGCGGAATCAGCGCAATGGCCCGCTGCTTCACCCGGTTATACCGCTCGTCAGGAGGGAGATTGCCGGCCCATTGTGAGAGCTGCTTGTCTTGCGCACGCACCCCGGAATTGATCATTCGCGACCGAACCTCGATCAGCGGATGATGGGTCTTCAACAGGTTGATTTGCCACTCAGGCGTGGAGGAGCGGAAGTCCTCGTGGTCCATGATGTCGTGGGCCTGCTTGCGCCGCATCAGATACGCGGCGTCAAAGAACGTAGCCCACCACCCCGGCTCACGCATTTCCTGCGTAATGCCAGGTCTGGACTGATCCGTGCGGATGTTGGCGAACGATATGCGCCCAATGATGCGCGCCACGTCGTCCGTCCAATGATCCACGAACCAGTACGGGAATAGCGGCGGGAAGATCACTCCGCCCATCAGATCGCAGAGCTTGCGCGTCGGCGCTACAGCTCCGGAGAATGACAGGTTTGCGAGATGGCCGTAGACCATTCCTGTGGAATCTGGGAATCGCTTCGCAGCCTCGATGATAAGGGTATCGTACCCAGGTGTGACGTAAGGATCGTCATCGGCTGCGACAAGATACACGTCTGCTGGTTCGGTGAGAGCGCGATTCCACTTCTCAGCGATTGTGTCTTCTCGCGGTCGTACATTCGGAACAACTCGCGACTCCCTGACACATGGGAGTGCATCCAAGAGTCCACAAGTCTGCTCCAGAGTTGGATCATCGTCATCAAGCTGGACCTGCATGACGGTCTCTGGGTGAGACCAGTTGGCATACGATCGTTGAATGGTATCGATGAGCCGATCCGGACGGCCTCGCGTAGCCATTGAGATAACTAAGCGCATGCTTTCCTCTATACGGCGCGCGTGCGCCTCAATCTCTTTTTGATTTAGGTGGTAGTGACTTCTTCAACGGATCGCGCACAAACAGATCACAAACATAGCCAAAACTAACGCGCCTAGTAAGATTTTCACATCTGCTACTTTCGATGTCGAGGAATTTGCAAACTCTGCAAAACTTTTCATGACTATAATTTGCTGACCTATAGCCAACCTCAGATGGCTTAAATTTATCTGGCATAGCGCACGCCTTCCTCGAAAACTTATTCCCCGTCGTCGACCTGATAGGATCGCTGATTGTTGATATTTAGGACATCCAGGCTCTTGTCAATCTGCATTCGGATACCTCCGCCCGTGCCGCGGTACTTACCGTTCATCTCGAACCCGTCGCCCAGATCCTTCTTCACACCGGCCAGTTTCAGGCTCTCATTGCGATCGCTAATGAGCTGTCGGGCGTTGCGGATGTCCTCGGCCTGCGCTTCCTCGGTCAGGACCGTTGGCCGCTCCATGAGCATCTGTTGGCCGCGGATGATGTTGCCCTTGCTGCCCTTGGGGACCAGTGTGCCGGCGTAGCGCTCGGCCGGGACAGGGCGCCAACCGTTCTGGTGCATCATGTGATTCTGGTCGAGCAGGATTTCAGAGTTGCCGGCGACACTGACTGAGTTCCACTGATACGACCATCCCTTCGGAATCATGTCCTTTGGAATGTCGAAGATGTCGCCGACCTGCGTGCGGGTACGCGACAGCACCTCGCCGTCACGTCCCGTGACCTCGATTCGCCCGTCTGGCCTCGTCCGGATTTCGCCCCGGGTCGCCGTGCGCGCCGCTGCTACGGGCTCATCCTGATAGATCGGGGCTTTCTTGACCTGACGGGTGACGGGCTCAGCCTGCGCTGCCCGCGCTGCTCGAGCAGCCTTGCTGCGGCCGTCGATCTTCGTCTCGCTGGATTTTACGATCTCAGGTTCGTCATTCATAGTCCGTCTCCTCAGTCTCGACCGAGATCAAATTGAACAGCCACTTGAGCCAGCCGTATTTCGCAACAAACCGTTTCGGCATCGTCGAGAACATCAGTTGGCCGCCTTGGCATCCCATGATGATCGACGGGTCTTTTTCTTCGGCAATCTGCCTAATGCGCCATGCCACATACTGCGAGCTGCTCAGACTCATGGACCTTGCCGTCTCGATTTCGAACGCAGACAGGTTGATGCGGAAAGCAAGATCGACAGCGATATCCCGGCCAGAGTTGGCGTTGACCACGGCTTGGTCCATCTCCTTGTCACGCGCGATCTTCGACACGTCGCGAATGCGCTCCATCAGGACCTGACCGCCGATCCGGATTTCATCTTCGTAACCTGGGCCGCCTTGATATTTGCCGCGGAAGTGACGTTCTAAGCGCTTATATGGAACGTTGGTCCATCCCGCGTCCAACATTGTCTGGTACTGCTTATCGATCCCGCCGAAGGTATTTTTCGACACCCATTGGTAAATCATCCCGGACGGGATCAGGTGACTGGGAATTTCGTAAGGGTCTTGATGTCTTACGGACGCCATCTGTCATTGCCCTTCCGTATAGCTTCGGTCATAGGCGCCCTGCTGCTGCAGCTTCAGTTTGCGCCGCGCAAATTCCTGCAAACCGATCGCGTCCCCTTTTTTGAATTTCCCGTTCGGGTCGTTGTAGTTCCAGACGTGGGTGCCGTCCTGAGCCGCTGCGGCTTCCCGCGCAGTCAGTGAAACCGTGGGGGATGAACCGCCGCCATTGGTTGACACAGCCGCACCAGGAGCCACGGGAGGCGCAGGCGATCTCTTCTGCTGCTGCGTGGTGACCTGTGACGCTTCAGTCGGATCGGGCGCCTTCTTGGCGATCCCAAGATACTCCTCAACCCGCGCGAAATACTCCGGCGTGTCAGGGATGAGATCTTCAGCCTGTGCCACGGCATCGGCCGCAGTCAGCTTCTTCAGCCCCTTCTCGCTCCGGACATATTCGGGATGGGCGCGCACCCATGCCGCGGTGGGAGGCGTGCGATTCGCCGCGAAGATTTCGACCGGGTCCGTCGACCTTACTTCTTCGGTCTCTCTTTTCGGGGCCTTGGCTCGCGCCTCCATGTCGGACTTGGCTTCGTCGAGCCGCATTTCCGTGGAACGCGCTTTGGCGAGACGGTCTTGCGCTTCGACTTCCGCATCAATATCGCCTGCCGCCTTGGCTACTCGTATATCACGCTTGGCGCGCTCTGCGTCTTCCTGTGCTGCGCTCAGGGCTGTGGTGATGGTGTTGAGATCGCTAGACGTGGCACGCTTGTTCGCTGACTCAGCTTCGCGCTTGTGCCTCGCGGCTTCCCGCTCTGCCTCGATCCGGCGCCGCTCCTGCTCGGCCGCGCGGGTCTCCAGATCCTTGTATTGCGCCATCAGGTCCTGGACGGCGGGATCTGGCTTTACCTCGATCTTAGGCTCTGTGGTCGTCTTTACGACCTCAGACGCGCCCTCAACGTTGGCGGTCTCGTCAGGGATGATGTTGATGGAGATTTCGTCGTCAGCCATCAATCAATCCTCTTGGTAAGAAGCTGCACTGGCTCATAAGCAGCGCCTTTGCATGAAAAGTTCTCATAAAGAATACACGGTCCCAAAACTATAGGCTCCATATATAGGCGCCTGCGTGTGTACTCGCCCACTTCAAGTCCGAGCGCTGCTGCAGCATCCTGCCACCGAGCCGACACCCTGACCTTTATGGTCACATCAACATCAATTGGCGGAGCGTCAGACGGAATGCTTTCATAAACCTTAGACTCTACAAAATTCGTGTCCGCTATCCTAATGCCGCCATGATAGGGAGACGGTTTGGAGCCGTCCATTCCAAACAATGCGCGGGCTTCTGCCATTTGCTGTTGGGCGCGACTCCTGCCAGCGTCGGCCTGCGCTTTAGCCACACTTTCAGGCGCCCACATCAGGGCTTGGCCATCTACTTCGCACCCTTGGACCAATTTCCATCCGCTGTTAAGCGCTTGCTGAACAAATGAACGCCCAAGAGGATGGTGAAGGTCGGCTTCATGCTCTCCCATGATTCGGAATGTGAACCACTGCAGCGCAACGCCGCTCGGTATCGTCTCAGGGTGGATAAAGAAGGGGTCTTCAAGCTTACCGATCTTCAACTTGAACTTTGGATTAGTGACTGGCCTTTTCTTGTGCAGCGCAGAGGCAAAAGCCTTCGCCAGCTTCGACTTTGCCGGCGGTCGCTTTCGCTTCTTGACAGGCTTAGCCATGTGCCGCCTCTGCCTGTACGATGGCAACCGTCTTGGACGCCGCGCGCATCTCCAGAACCTTGACGCGAGCCCGGTTGATTCGGCTCTTGACCGTGCCGATTTTGGCGCCCGTGATGTCTGCGATTGCGCGGTACTTCAGGCCGTCATTGGTGGCCAGCTCGAGCATTTCCCGGGCATCGTCCGAGAGCTTTTGCAAATGCTCATCATCGGTAGGAAAGAGCGCGAAGTCTTGGGCGGGATGGTTTTGGATGCGCCTGCGCATTGGGTTGTCCATCGCGCCCTCAATAAATCAGTGAGGGGTCTTTGACCCGACCGCGGACGAAGGTGTCCTCGATCAGCCGGCAGGACAGGCCCTCGTTCATCTTGCGTCGATCGCGGATATAAAGTTCGTAGCCATCGCTGGGACGGTAAACGACCCAATCCCCGGGCTTGACGGTAATACCGCCGAATTTGGCCACGCCATCGTCCTGAAACGCGATGGGGCCAGTCTTCAGGACCAAACCGATCTTCCCCTGAAAACGGTTTTCTTCCTGAGATCGGTCGGTCTCGTGAAACACGATTTCCTCGCCGTTCGGGCCCTTCATGACCTTCAGCGGCGGTACATAGGTGGCGATCAAAATAAGATTGTGGAAAACTTCGTAGTCTCCCAGATCTCCCGCCGCATCCCACAAGGGTTTGGCCGGGTCGTGCGCAGCCGCTTCAGCGAGCTGTCTCAAGTTCAACTTCATTCATCGTCCTTTAGGCCCGCTCGGCCTTTTCGATATCGTCGCAGACGTGCAACGCTTCATCGATTCCTTCCAAGACGCCCACTCGGCGCTGGTGGTCTGGCCAGTCTTGCGCGACGACCAGTTCGCTTACTCGATCCGCCCTGATCTTCTCCAGCTTCGCCTTGATGGTCCTCGCGGCTTGCGGGGAATCAAGAGTGAAGACTGAGAAAGCCCGGTCCGACATATCTTACCGTTCTACCGCTGGCTCCCATGGCTCATGTCCAGCCTTGTTCTGCATATGGGCCTTGGCTTTCCGAGCCTTACCACCGCCGGAACCAGAAGGCAACTTCGGCGCCATCTGGTGGCCCTTTTTACCATCGGAATAGATTGGGCCGCCCGCAGCTCGCGTGATGACCGGCCCGCGGCCGATGTTCTGGGTGTCGCTCTTGTTGCCGGAATGCTGGATGGGAGTCCGATCGCCAATGCCGGTCACGCCCTTCTTGTCGGCCAGAGATTTCTTTCCGACCGCGCCGCCGTCCTTGTAGGCACGTCCGCCTTCTGACCGCGGCGGCATTGGCGGTCCACCCGGAGGAGGCCCACCGAGGCCTGCCATGGGCGGAGCGCCAGCGCCAGGAGGGGGCGGCATCATGGGCGGCTTTGTGGGCATGGGAGGCGGTCCAGCCATCGGAGGTGCACCACCGGGCATTGGCGGATGCTGCCCGCCGCTCGGCGCCACAATGACATTCACGCTGGTCTTGCCGCTGCCCTTGTGCTTGACGTGGCCGCCCTTGGCACGCCGTACGGCCTTGTCCCCCCGGGATTTGGCCCCCTTCCCATCGCCCTTGAGCGCCGATCCCTTGACCTCCTTGCGGATCAAGGCGCGGTCTTCGGCCTCATCGGAATGAACCGAGCCGCCTCGAGCGTAGTGCTTGGGAGATTCACTGACGCCCGCAATGCGGCTGACGCGCTCGCGCTCGACCTTGTGAGCTTTGTGCTCCTGCATGGGGTGGGCCATTCAAGACTCTCCTGAGAGGTTGTCGCCATAACCGTTCATAATAGCCACAGAGACTGGATCGAACGGAAACTGCTCCTTATCTGAACCAATCGCGGCAGCCTGAAATTCCTTGGAGGCGATAATGCGCAGCCCTATCTCGCGTAGGCTGCCTTTCCGCAGTGACCTCCTGAAGTCGTATCCATAGATGATGTCACCCATCTACTTTCCCTCCTTCGCCTCATAGGCGGCCTTCTCCAGCACGGCTTTGTCGCCACCGTAATTGCGAATGGTGTCCGTCACGTCGGCGTCGGTCGCCTTCTCTACGAAGGGCTGGAGTCCTCGGAGCCATGAAGGGTCGCTTTTGTGCGCTGCGTCACGATACGGATGGGCCATTCTTGATCTCCTGTTTGATCTCGCGGAAGGATGGGCCTGATTGTCCAGCACCGGGAATGGCGCGAACGATTGCATCGTAAATATGCCGAGCATCATTGCCAGTGGGGCCGCTATAGAGACCGTCATTGTGGCGGCTGATATCCCATCCTTTTATGGCGTTCCAGATTGCATCGAATAGCGGATCGGCATCGAGCATTTCTGGCGTTGGATGTGGATATGATGTCATTTTTTGCCCTTCGTCGTAGGCTTAGCCGGCTCTGGCGGATTCAACGCCTGATGCGTCGAGATGGCCTGATCGTGCTGGTCCTGTCGGCTTTGCCTGACATGATCGGCGACGTTCAATTGGTGCTCTTGATGCGCCTGATGGGAGCCCAAGCCAGCCTTGATCAATTCTACTCCGGTCTTGCGGCGCGAATCCACCTCTGCTTGCGCAATCTCGTGATGTTTCTTCTGAGTGTCAGCGTTGGCCTTGGCCACGTCGGCCTGCGCCTTCTCGGCGTCTGCCTGATGGATCACCTGCTCTTTAATCAGGTCGTCCTTATGGGTCTGGACCTGAGTGACCAATTCCTGCTGCTTCAGTTGGTTCTCTGTCGAGTCGTTCGCAATGTCGGCATCAACCTTCTTCGCCTTGGTCTGGGCTTCGATGAGCTTGGCGGCGTCAGCCGGGGCCGGTCCCTGCTGTGGCGGTGCATCGCGGACCAAGCCTTCCGGTGCCTCCCGCATCGCGGCAAGCACGCGCAACAGTGCCTCTTTCGGATCAAGCAGCGCCTTGAAATCAGGGATCTGCAGCAACTGCACCAAGCCCAGCGCCTTCGCAACCCGGTGAATATGGCTCGGCACGTTCGGATCGGAGACCGGGACGAGCTTGACGTTCTCAAGCGCGGCCAGCAGCCGTTGAGCATCCCAGTCCGGTAGCTCGTCGCCAGCAGCGGCTAGCAAGTCCTCCGGATGCCGGCGGAACAGTTCCACTAGCATGCCGATTTCTTCGCTCTGAGCGGTGTGCATGCCCTTGTGGGCCGCGGCCATGACTTTGGTGGCCTGCTCGATCTGGGCGAGCATTGTTCCAACGGGAACGTTGGCGATGCCTTCCGCCGCAGGAATCTCCGCACCTTGCCCGAGCGCCTTGGCCTGCTCGGTGATCTTGTCGATCAGGGTCAATAGGCCGGGAGTGACGTCGCGGTAGGGGTTGGGGAAGATGACGTTGCCAATCGCCTGACCGTTAGTCTCGACCGGCTTCCATTCCCCAGGTCCAACCTGAAAATCGGTATTGATCTGACGACCAGCCAGCTTGGCGATCATCCCGCCCGGGAAGTTGGCGAACATGCCAGCGTCCAGCGCCTCGCGCCACGCAGCGGTCATCGCGGCTGAGGCGTTGCCCAGCAGGTTGAGCATGCCGGTTCCGTAGAACCCGGGCCCTGGAATGTAAGGATACCTGACATACATCCGCTGGCGGTTGCAGTGCTCGTCGTGTTCCTCCCAGTCCCTGCGGATTGAGAGGATTTCCTCGTTGTCGCGGTCGATCGTGACGAGATAGGGGAGCGGGATGCCCTGTCCCTTGAACTTGGACTTGGCCGGAATGAACTCGTCCAGATCAAGCTCGCACTGGCTTTCCCAGATCGTATAGGGCTTGTCCTCCGGGCGATCGGGGGTCGCTGTGGTGCCCTGGATATCAGCAATCTTGCTGTCGATCTGGTCTGGCGTCGGATTCGGAGGCGGTGCGCCGGTCTTGCGATAGGCGCCAAGCATGACCATGCGCTTGAACACCGATGGGCGCATTTCGATCTGGTGGGTGATTCGCCCGCAGGAACGCAAATCGGTCGATGTGTCGGAAACAATGAGGTCTTTGCCCTCGACCTTCTCCGAAACCGGCCGGCGCCGCATCGGGCAGCGGTAAATCTTCTTGAACCCACTCCCCCGGAAATACACACCCCACAGCAGCATGTGGCTGGTTTCGGGGTAGTACTCCACGGCCTTTTCGGTCAGGTAGCGATTGACGGCCCGCTCGAGCCTGTCCGCGTCGTCGTCCTCCTGATTGGTCTCCCGGCCGTCTGACTTGACCTTGACCGGGCCCTGCGCCGGCAGCAGTTCGGCCTCTGCATTAGCCCAGCCCTTGAGGCAGGCCTCAAGCAGCAACGGATTCCGGACCTTGGACATCACCGGCCCTTCGCCGGTAGAACTCACATCCGATCCAGGGCTCTCGATCTTCAGCCCGAGGATGTCCATCCCGCGGCGACCGTTGTCGAGCCAGCCTTGGCGCGATTGGTCGTCTGCCTTGATGCCGTCTATGAGGTCGTTTTGGATGACGGAAAGCTTAATTCCGTCAATCTTGTCAACGATATTGGCGAACCAGGCCTCTTCCTTCTCGCCGAATCCGGCCTTGGGAGCGTCGAGCCTGACAATGACGCCGCCGTCAGGCTGTTGTTCCGTTACAGTTCCCGTTTCCGGATCGACGGAAATTGTCTGGCTTTCGCCATCGTCCACGACGACATGCAATGATCCGCTTTGCCCGGCCACGAGCTGCTTTCCAGTTGGGACCGGGCGTCGGTCATGTGGGGCCTGCGGCGAGCGGGCCGGAACGTCTTACTACGGTTTGGGTAGGGCGTCCACGGAACTTAATATCCACAGGTCGGTTATGGCTCTAGCCCCGCTGCGGGCTGCTGGAGGCTTCAATGCCCGACATCATCATCCAATTGATCATCGTCATGCTCGTTTGCGGATTCGTCTATTGGGTGTGGCTGAAGCTCGCTCCACTGATGCCGATCGCCGAGCCGTTTGCTTCGGTCATCAACGTCCTGATCGTCATCCTCATTGGCGCAATCGTTCTATTCTACGCCATTATTCCGCTATTGCATCAGCTTGGGCATTTGAGCCTACGCTGATTTACTTCGGCGCTCCCAACCGCCTCAGCCTCTCAATATGCCGGATAACCGCGTCCCCTGACATCGGGGCTCCGTACCCCACCCAGCCGAAGAACTCATCCGCCCGGATTATGTGAGACCGCGAGTTTGGACCCCACACGAGCCTGATCTCCACATAATCAGGGAACTCCGTGTCAGGCTCTATGCACGGAGCTCGGTCTAGGTCACCTTGGGGTTGGCGGGGCATTCAGAATTACCTTTCTGTGTGTAAACGAAAATGCCTTCGCCACAAGAGACGCGCTGTCGCGGCGATTATGACAAGGCATATCACCAACCACGTCAGCAAAATCCAATCGTGATACGTTTTTGGCATCATCATTTAATCGCCTTGGGGATCAGCCCAAATGCGCGTAACACATAATATGTCGGTCCCAAGATGATGGTGACACCGACGAAGGCGACGACCGTAATTACAGCAGCGGCGATTCCGGCAAAAAGTATTGCCCCCAAAAACTGCGTCAAACACCATACTATTTCATATATCGTCATGGTATTTTCCTTTGCGGCTGAGCAGCAGAATCTATCACTGAATCGGCTTCAGGATCGACGACCGCCGCGAAACCCGCTCCGTCGTGCCAGACGTTACCGCGGCATGGATCTTGTATTTCAGGTCGTCGCAGGCAAGGTTGAGGTCTGCAGCCTGCCGGCCTGACATCACCGAGGCAAAGCCGTCCTTCATGCAAACGACAATTCCGATTGTGGAGAAGTTGCCTTCAAGGGCCTGAGCCAAGGTTTCCTTCAGCAGATCGACGATTGCGATCTGGTCTTCGTTGAGCGCGGGCTTGCCGCCGATGATGCGTGGTCCGGTCATGATTTGTTTCCGTCCTTTGTCTTCGGGTACACTGCCACTGGCCCGCGACGACCAAACATAGTGATGCTGTTTACAGCACCCGATATGTACAGATCCTCCAAGGATGTTGGCAATTGCTCCGTTCTTATCTTGCCGATTATCTTACCTCCTCTCTTGCGTTGGGCTTCGTCACCCTGCGTTGAATCGATCTCAGACATTTTTGAATCCTCTTTAGCTTGGTGAATAGTCAACAAGCCCACCAGCCCACTCAACAGCAGCGGCCCAAATCTCTTCGTAAAGCTGGTCTTGCGTCCACTTCTCTTCCTCGGCTCGTTTGACGAGTTTGGCTATGATCTCGTCCGGCTCAGTCATGCCGCTCGCTTCTCTCATAGAGATTATCTTGCAAGGCTCGCTCCGTTACCGCTGTTGCGGCGCGCATCCGCTTAAACAGCAGCATAGCCTTTGCTGGATTTTCTTTCCTAAGCCTGCGGTAGTCGGCGGCCATTTTGTTCCTTATGTCGGCCAAGTCGTCCTTCATAAGGTGAAGGACTCGCAAGCCTGTCATTTGAATAGCTCCTTGATGCTTTCCTTGGGGTCCTTCAGGCGTGACTTGTCTTTTATTTCAGTGCGCTCAGCTTCCAAGCGCTGCACATGCCGGAACTTAGGGCTCTTGGTGTTGCCACGATGGCTACCTGACTTGCCGTGTTTTTTCATGCCGACGCCCTTAGTGCCGCTCGTCACGAGAAATACCCCCCTGCCACCGATCCGCGCTTCAGCTTGGCCAAGTCGCGAATCTGTTCTTCTACCTCGATTGCCTTGCTCTCTTCGTCGGTGTTGGCTAGTCCTAGAGAGCGCAAATGCTTCACGGCCTGCGTGGCACTGTCGGTCAAATCCCGATACTTGTGCTTTGGAAACGATTCCATTTCGTCGATTACCATCTCCGCCCAGTCCCGAGCCGGCGCGTAAACCAAAAGCTGGGAGAACGTCGGCTGTGCCGCATAAGCCCTTGCTTCCTTGCTCCCCGCAACCTGACAGAGCTGCACCGCGAAATCCAGCCGGCCATATCGGTTTGATAGCTCCTGCGCCGCACTTATCCCGCTCGCCTTAGCTTCTATCAGAAGTTTGTCGACCCGGAAACGCTCGCATGTGTATTTCGTCCACTCCATCAGACCCCAGGTGGGCTGGGTTCGCTGGACCCAGTGCTGCTTGCTCTCGCCCGGAGCCATGTCCATGCGTGGACCAGAGAACTGCAGGTGCTTGCGCCAAGCGTGCACCAGCATGATACGGCTCTCACCCTCCTTGGAAAATACGCCCCAGATCGTCAGCGCGCTCGGGTCGTTGCGCTCCTGCTCGGTGAACGCCGAATCAAGCGATGCCACCAGATAGTCGAAGACCGGGAAGCGGCCGTCCGGGCTTTCCCAGAGTTGCCACCAGTCGCGTTGAAAGATACCACCGCCTCGAGGTGCCGGAGATTGTTGGTATTGTGATGCCCACGCCCATATTCCTATATCTGTTTGCAGCTTACCACAGACATCTTCAGAGAATCGCTCTGGCCACGCCAGCAACTTTTGGCTTTCGTCGTTTGGGTCGCATTCGTCATACCGCGGATCGTACCATCCGATCGAGGTACGCACTGGCTCATATTCGTTGTCTGTCTGTCGGCCATAGTCATAAAACATCGGGATCATCAAGTGATCGTAGGCCATACCCTTTTCCAAAATCACGCCAGAAACATCCTCTCCGTGAACGCGCTGCATGATGACAACGATAACGCCATGCTCCATGTCGTTCAGTCGGTTGGACATCGACTCTCTAAACCAGCGAATCGTTTCGGTGCGGACCGTATCCGACTCGGAGTCCTTAACGTTGTGCGGGTCATCAAGTACGATTCTGTCGCCGCGCTGTCCAGTTCCTACGCCACCCACAGACGACGCCAACTTCCAGCCAGTTGACGTGTTCGATACCAGTTTCTTTCCTAGACTTCTAATCCCGACATTAAACGTCTCTTGGTATTCTGGATTTGTTACCAGCACACCAAAGCGGTCGTTGTCTCTCTCTGTCAGGTCTACCGAATAGGAAAACGTCACGTACCTCAAATGAGGCATCTTCATGGGGCCCCACTCCCACGCGGGCCAGAAAACATCTGTTATGAGCGAGTTGTGGGTGGTCACAAGTTCCCTGCCGGCCAAGTAAAGGTTGCCCTCGACTTGAATGCATTTCACCCTACGAAGACCAACAGATTCAACGCTATCCACATAGCGATTTCTGGATCTGTCATTCATATTTCCACGAACGCGCGCTTGCTTGCGGGGAAGATTGAAAACAATAGCTCCAACCGGAGGAATAAAGTTGATGAACTGATATGGACCGAAGGTTTTACCTTCACATTGTGACCATGTCTCTGTCTTCCATGCCTTCAAACCGAGAGACCTAGCGAGCACCATGAACCCGTCAGCAATGGCCTTATTCTTGTTTACGAACGAGCACGACCCGTTCTTGGCACACATTCCGTCCGTATCCATCAACCCACGCAGCAACTCCCATCGCTGTTCGATAGACGATTCCAGATACTCTTGTGGAATATGCTTGTTCTGAATCAAACCCATTAGACGCAAGCGAACCCTCAAGCCTTCGATGGTGATATGATAGAACGCCGACTTACGAGGTGGTACTGGCGGAGCCACATGAGAGACACGGCCCAGCTTGCAAAAATGCTCAGCATCCTGCTCGCCAGCATAAATTATTCCTTCGTTGGACCCTCCGTCCCCAAGCCAGGCGCCGAGCACATAAGGATCAATCATCAACTGCCGTGGAGGGAACTTGATCGCTTCCGAAACCTTGATCCGGTCTGGCCTTTTTTCATAGCTAGACTGATGTTTATAGCCGCTTATCCTTAAGTCAGACGTCGGCACCACCATGCTTTTGCGGCCGCGCCTATACTTAGGCTTTACGCTAGGTACATCTCTTTCAATTTCCCAAAGATGATCACCGCTGGCAACAATCTCTGCTCCATCATCAAATTTTACTGCGAACGATTCCACAACACGGTCAGCCGTGCATGCCAATACTCTCTTTGGTGTTCCATCTGGCCCGAAGACAAAATCTCCCACAACCAGACCACCATGCTTTTTCCATCCCCACGTCGTCAAAATTGGCGTGTCATGATCCAAAGCCTTACAAAACCCTGGTGGAACGTTAATTAAAATACGGGTAATATGTCCATCAGTAACAGCCTGCAAATGATCGCAGACCGTGCGCATCGCCCAACCGTCCTTGAACTTCGTGTTGGGCTCAAGCACGTGCCAGAAATGCTTGATGAAGCGGTATAACCCGCCCTCCCCAACAAAGCTATTGCGCAGCAGCCGGCGCTGAGCTTCTTTCTGGAGTAGCTCGAGGCGTCGGCGGGTGTCGGGGTCTAGCTTCATCTGACTTTAGACGCCCTACCATCTCCATTGCTTGTAGGCGACGCTGCGCTTGATGTCGTCAACTTGCGTGGGCGTGAGTCGAATTGATCCTCGTATAACCACTGCATCCGAAGGCAAGGGAGGCAGATCGATATAAAACCACTCCTTCAACTTAGCTCGCTCGGCGTCTTCGCTCATGCCCTTGCTCCAGCCCGTTCAATCGCGGCGATACCTAGAGGTAAATCCGCGATCATGCCCAAAGCCAGTTTGTACGTGTCCACAATGGCTTCAAGCTGTGCTCGGTCATCTGCGTCCTGCTTGCGCATGCGGACAATGGCGCGGAGGGCTTTCACGTCGAAGCCATTGCCTTTGGCCTCAAGGTAAATCTCCGCAATGTCCTTCTGAAGCTCCCTCTTATCGGCTTCAAGGTTCTCTATTCGCTCGACGATGGATCGGAGTTGGTCGTGGGATACGGTGGTCATCTCACTCTCCCTTTTCTGCCTTGGCCTTGGCTTCAGCTTGACGGCGGTACCAGGTACGCTCGGACATGCCGGCTTCGATCCATGGTTTATCGCGGGACTCACCGAGCCGCGGGCGACCGCGCTTTGATTTGGCTTCTGACGGGCCGGGCGCTACTCCGGCTTCCGGGCTGTCGGTCCCGGCTACGCTGTCTTCCTGCCCCACGACAGAAGGCTGGTCGCAACGCGTTGCGTGTCTGCTTTCCACGCCGCCGTCAGAACTGTTCCGGGCGGCGCGCTTGGCGTCGCCCAGTGCTTTGAGTTGGTCTAGCTTACTCATCCGGCCTCGTTGTAGGCCTCAACAGCCTCAGTAACACTCTGGCCGCCATAGACAATCGTACCGCTCACAGCCACCTTGAATTGGTTACGATTGCTGAACTCCAAGGTCTTCACCCTATTTGCTGAGGCCGAGGACGCATATCTCGTCCACCTCTCTTCCTCAATATACGAGAGAAGTTCATCTCGGCTTATGATGTGAGAACGACCAGATTTGCTGCGGTTAGGATGGTTGACCATCTTGCGTTCCAGCCCCTGAGAAAGCGCGAGGCACCGCTGGCACTTTATTGGCAGGATTTTGGCTGGATTGCAAGCCGATTGGCAGAATTATTTCTCCTCCGGCTCGCTCTGATCCGTCAGTTCTGCGTGTTCCTTCTCTCGTCCTCGCGCCTGATCCGAGCAAAAAGCTGATTCATGCGCCCCACTTTACGCAACGGGTCATTGCTGTGGCCTACGTGCCAGCCATCACACCTCAAGCACTTGTAGACATTGAGAGAATTGTCTTTGAATTTCTTTGCGGCAATACAGGCTCCAACCTTGTTCTTGTGACGCACCTTGCCGGTTGCGCAAGCCATCTGCCCTACTCCGTTTCGTCCTTATCCGTCTGATCCGTCAGCAGTAATTGTGCCGTCTTCGCCAGTTCCGTCACCAGCTCAGCGTCACTCAGCTTGTCGAACTCGCCAGCGCGCCCGATCTCATGCCGGTGCACATCGCGCCACTGGTCTTTGCGGCGGTTCTTGAGCCAGAAGATCTGGGCTGTGACGTCGGGGGGGACGTGCTTGCGCACCTTGGCCCTAACTATCTCGCCCTGATATTGAAAAATCTCTTCAGCCTCAAAGGTGTAGCCTATGGCGCGGTGATACAGGCTGCGTTCGACCCGCTCGTCCGCCACGTCCTTCGCATTTATTATGGAATCAAGAAATTCGGGATACTCAGCTTTCCAATTGTTGAGCGTTACCGTTGAAACCTCAAAGAAATCAGCCACTTCTCTGTCTGTTTGACCGGATTTGCACAGCTTGCGAGCGAGATCCGCATACTCTGGCCGATAATCGGTGGGACGGCCTACTGGCTCAGGTCCCGATGTTCCCTCTTCACCAATAGCCACTGCCTTGCCCTCCGCACGGTCTGCAGCGCGTCTAACCTCGGCCTTGGAGGGTTTGCGGGGCTTTTTCATTGTTTATTCAATTTGTTAACGAAATGTTTCGAGCGGCGTACCACTCTTGATGTAAAGTGGATGTTTTGGGGCTCCGGCCTTTGTCTTGCCGAAACAATGTGCTGCTGGCTTATGCGACCTGATGTAACCCAGCAGGAAGTTGGATTTGCGAGCCGCCATCGGGTGGGCGCCCCATGCGCAAATCACGATATCGCATCGGCCGATCGCCGCAGATACGACACGCTCATTCATCGGTCCAAGTGGATCTTCGGCCTTGGCGAGTTCGGCAGGGTCGGTCGCGCGAAGGCCGAAGATATTGACGACCTCGAAGCTTCCGTAGCCCATACCCTTCGCCAAGCGAATGCAAGACCGGATCGTCGCATCATCTATCTCGGCATCTGCTGTTGACGGATTCAGCATCACATAGAGGCAGCGTGGCTTGTCGTGATCCCATGTTCGCCGCAACAGGTAGCGATACCTGCCGCAATCCGAAATCACTGCGTCTCGCTCAAGGAAGAAATCTGTAGTCTGCATTGTTGCCTCATCAGGCCAAGTTATCCCGCCACAGCTCGAGCCAAATCGCCGCGTTCAGTTCTGATTCGCTCGCGATCAGGGCCGGCGCGTGGCTCAGGAACTCCATTGCTTTGAGTTCCTCGGTTTCCAGCAGGGTTTTCGTCCTGGTGCGGGGGATGAACTGGATGATTTCTGCGGTCATGTTATTGATCCTTCAGATGTATTTTGGCAAACCTGCCGCGCCGCAAAAGCCTGTTGGAACACCCTCTCGATCCTGCTGGGACCATCGCCAGAACATACATTTTGCCGCCACACATGAGTTACTAATGATATCTGAGGCTGATCGGTTTACCGCGGCGGCCACCCATTCATACGTTTTACCGGCCCCAGCATGTTTGTCCTCAAACTCCAAAACCCGGACTAACGGGCACCACTTCGTCTTCGCCTCGTCCTCAGTCAGCATATCGCGAACGGTCATTGTCTGGTCCTTTAATTTGGCAGGGTTGGCCATGGCTTTATGGGAACTGTGACTGGTGACGCGCCGTAGATAAACGGCCCAGTACCTGTCGTTAGCACAATCGGGCCCGGAGTCGGCTTCCGTTCCGGCTTATCCTCGCCGAGCATGCGAGATCGGATATCAGGATAGTCAAATATGATGCTGGTCATTGTTCTTTCCTTGATTCGTCCTCGATTTCCCGTCCTCCGTTACAATCCGGACAGGGTGCTCCAGCGCCGCCGCAATCGCAAGCGAACGGGCCTCCCCATGGCTTATCACGGTGATATTCACAGACCCATCTGTGGTCATCGCAGCGTTGGCAGGTCATTGTGTCGCTCCGTGGTCGTGCCCGCCTTCGCGCAGCAATTTCTCTTCATCAAACGGCATCGGAACGAATGCATCTCGGCCAAGCATGGTTTCCATCCAGACCTTCCAATCTGCGAACCGTGCAATCAATGCCACATCAAAAACAGTTGCTACCTTCAAAAGTGTTGCCATGGTGCTGTGCAAAACCTTCTCTGGATTTTCCAGTCTCGCAACTACGGGCTGAGAGGTTTCCATCAGTTCAGACAGGCGAGCTTGGCTCCAGCCTCTGTGGCTTCTCATGGCTCGAATTTGCCAAGCCAGCGTCAAGCCAATGACAGCAGCCATCATCTTATGTCGTTCATCCTTTTCTGAGAATTCCAATAACTCCCAAAGAGATGTGTTATCATCGTGGACAGTCATGCGGTCCTCCCATGATCGTGCCAGGTGCACAGCCGAATCCCCAGCTTGTGGGCTGTCATTTGGTGGCCTTTCTGGCGTGATAATCCTTCAGCCATGCGCGGGATCGTTCGAGTTTTGCTTGCATCGCAGGCCTCGCCGATGCCGTCGGCAGGCCGGATGGGGTGATTTCCTTGGATGCTGGTTTCGCAGCCGAGGTGTTGATCTCATTGGCTTCAGGGGTGATTTCCTTCACCGAGCCGTCGGAGGGGTCGCGGATCATCCTGTCACCCTCATTGCGAGAATTGCGTGTTTTTCCAGGATCTCACGCGGACATTTGCATGCCGGAGATTCCGGATCGGGACCGGCCTGCGGCGACCAATAGCCGGTTTTGTGGTAGGTCCGCACGACAGCTTCCCAATCGAACGTGGGGGACTGCACCGTCGGCAGTTCCGGCGCTGGCGGTGGTTTGTTCTTCGCCTGGTAGTCGACCGCGCGCTGTACCCAGACGCGCCAGCGCGGTCCCCGTCCTCCCGGAATGCCTCGATCTAGCTCCCGGAACTTGGTCAGCTCGGATGTCGCACCGGCCTCTCCCAGCTTGGAGACTGCTTCCGTCCAGTCAGGTTCGGAAGGTCTCCAATTTCCGCGAAATTCCGCAGCCCCGTCCTCTCTCTCTTCTATAGAGTTACTCTTAGAGAGAGAGGCATCCGCGGAATTCCGCGGAATTCCAGAGTTTTCCGCGGAATTCCGCTTCCTCAAACGGTCCTTTTCCTTGCGTTGGTCAATGCGGAATTCCGCGGAATTCCGCGGAACGGAGACGATGAAAAGAGCCTCCTCGGCCGCCTGCACAGCGCGTGCAATCACCTGGGGGTCGACCTTCTGCTCGATCATTTCGAGCACCATGGAGGCAATAGGCGTCATTCCACGTCTCACAAAAACGAGATGGTTGGGCCGCCTAGAATGGTCTTGGAATTGTCGCGAGGGAATGCTAATTCAGCATCACGGGTCGAGGCTATTCCGCAGCCAATTCGGCCGGCGCCGACGAGCTGGTAACTCGGTCGGCCACCCCTTTTAAGACCCTTGCTGGGCATCTGGCAAGGGTCTTTCAATTTCAGCCCGTAGCGCGGCCACCTGTGCGTCAAACTTCGGATCCGCGGCCATCAGTGCCTTGATCGTCTTTATCGCATGTATGACCGTCGTATGGTCTCTGTTGCCGAACCTGCGGCCGATCTCGGGGAGGGATTTTCCTGTAGTTTCAGCGGCTAGGTACATGCCAACCTGTCGAGCCCGGACAAATGGCACAAATCGCCTATCCGAGAGTAGGCTGACCATGGTCACGTTTCCCCAGGCGCAGACCAGCTTTTGGATATTCCTGATCTGATTGACGGGAAAAACAGGGTTATCCACAGGATTTGGAGGTATTTTGGTCTCCGGAATGACCGGATAGACCAGAATCTCGCGCAGCTTGACCTTGGGTTTTGGGCTTGGTTCCGGCGATCGCTGGGAAGCCGAAGGGCATTTCACCCCCGTATCCACCTTGGCCTTGGCGGCAATGCTCAATTTGAGGGCATGGTGGCGGGCCTGGATCTCGGAGAGGCTGCGGTTCTCGAGTTCGGTCCATGCTGTCATGCTACCCTCATCTCAAGCGGGCGAAATGTCGCCGCGATATGCCGGCTCAGCGGCAGCGGTATCTTCGCGATCATGGCGCTGGCCTGCTTGCGGTTGATCTTAGGCCCGCCAAAATGTTCTCCAGCCGCAGTCAGGTGTTTTGTGTGAGGCGCACCGTCACGCAGATGGACAAGGGCAGCTTGCTGGAAACATCTCTTGCTTCCGTCAAACCTAAATCCAGTCACCTTGCGGTGCGTGCCAATCGGCATCAACGCCGGCACGTCGCCCCATAAATAGAAGCTACCATAGCTCCAGCGAGCTCTCCCGACCCACTTCTGTGCGCCGCGGACGTTCTCGACAATCAGCGGGATATGCTGTCCAGCCGCCTCGCACGCCTCGCGCTGGATGCGAAAGCAGGCATTAAACAGCCGCCGCAGATCAGCTAGCTCCTGGCCGCTGGTGTCGGCCCGAATCGCCGCAGCCTTCGCCTTGGCGCGGCTCCACGGCATCGCCATGTAGCTGTATTCCTGACACGGCGGGGAAGCGACGATCAGATCGGCGGTCTTGAACTGCGAGCCGTGCAGCGTGAGTACGTCCTGCACCACGAGCTGCGCCGGATAGCGGTGCTCTCCGTAAACATGCTGTTCGATGTCGAATCCGATCACGTCGTAACCCTCTGCAAGTAGTCCTTCCGTCCAGCCACCGAGGCCGCAGAATAGGTCAATGGCTAACGGCCTGCTCATGCGCAAGCCCTCACAATAACCCGCATCCCGGCCGGCGCATGGCCCCAGATCACATGCAGCCCGCGCATGTTCTTCTTGGCGTCGTTGGCGATGATCTCGATCCGCCGGAGATAGTCGATTACTGATTTGATGCCGTTGTCAGCGTCGAGTTCGCAATGGTCTTCGGATAGGATGATGGTCACGACGAAGCGCTCAAGCCGGTCGAACCTGGGCGGATTTGGCGAGCGCTTGGCGGCCATCACGAATCGATCGGCCTGCTCTTTCCACGCGCGGAGCTTGGGCTGGGCGGTCCAGTCGACACGACGGGTCCGGTTCACAGATAGGGGTGGCGGCAGGTCGAGCATAACCACGTCTTGGGCTGGGAGATCGGCAAGGGCGTACATCAGGACCGCCTTTCGATCGCATCCAGATAGCTTGCCGAGGGGGAGCGGAGGAATGAGGGCAGCGGCTCCAACTGAGCCCGCTGCTCTCTCGCGCGGTAATAGGCGAGATCGTCGCGCCAGCATTTCAGCTCGTCGATCGGCACCAGCACGTAGCCGGGAGGAATGTAGATGCTGGCCGCTGCAGAGTCCTCCCCTGCAGCGGCCAGCTCACCCACGCCAAATGCCATTGCCGGCACGCTCTCACCGGGGCTGATGTGAGGCGCTGAGGATGGCGCGGGTGAAGTCTTGAAGGGGTTTGCGAGGTCGAGGGCGGGGTGCATTAGGCTGGCTCCCTAAACCCAAAGACCGATGGGTCGACTCGCTTCTTTCGAGTCTTAAGGGCTTGGCAAATAACAAGATAATTATCCGACGGTATCTTTCCTGCAGCACGCCACATGCTAACTGCTGGCGCCCCGATGCCGACCAGTGTGGCTGCGGCGCCTGTCCCGCCCAAAGCCTCGATCACGTCATCGACTGTTTTCAGCATGCGACCTCTAAGTGCATGATTGGGGAGGCTTTCCCTCCCCTGGTATCATGCTAGTTGCTCCGGGTTTGAGGAGTTTTTCAACTCTAGTGCATCGCACCTTAGGATATACGATTTGCGGCCGTCAAGAAAATAATTCAGGTCGAATGAAAATATGCAATTGACAGACTTCATCAGAAGTGAAACAAGAGGGCATCAGATCGCTGATGGAGAGCCGCCATGGCCCGCAAGCCAACCCCTAAGACAGACGTTGATCTAAACCGCTGGTGCATCGAAATGGCGATGCGCTGGCCTGTTGTGAGCGTCTACAGCGCTGCTGGCGTCTATAGCCATGGCGGTGGTCTGCCACGACAAGAGCAGGACGCCGATGTGATCGGCCGCGCCAACAAGATCAAGGCGTGGGTGCAGTCATGAACACCGCCCGTCACCGCACCCTAGCCACGATCCGCGTTTGCTCCGATATGGCCGCGAAGGAGCCAGCAGCGCCCGTCGTTTACTTCGTCCTCGCGGACTTCGGCTATTGCCGCACCACCGGCCGCAAGATCGGCATGGAGTGGGTAGCCCGCGATCCCGCCAACATGAGCCGGCGCGAAACCCTGATCGACATCCGCTCGGGCGAGCTGCCGAACGTCGTCCAGATCATTGAGATGGAGTTCACCGCGCAGGGCATCAGCTCGCGGGACGTGACTGAGTCGATGCTGGAGGAAGTCGAGAGCGTCCGCCGGCCCGAGCATGCCGAGATCATGTCGAAGTTCGATCGGGTGCTGGCGCTGATCGACCATGATCGCGACGAACGCAAGCACGAGGCTGTGTGATGAGCGATCGCGTCGAGGTTGGGTCCATCGTCAGGGCCAAAGTCATGTCCAACATGAAGCTTATCGAGATCGATGCATTCCTGATTAGCCGTGTCGAAAGCTGGAAGTTCGGCAAATTTTACGTCGTCCAGCAACGATACCATGGCGACACAGAACCGAGAGAAGGTGCCCCGACACATCAATGCTCGCTCGATGACGTGACGCTGCTTTCGCCGGCTCGCAAGCACGAGGTAGCCAATGGCTGAGCCGACCAGCTTCGATATCACATGGCACCACGGCGCCTATTACGTGTCCATTCCGAACTACGGCGGCGGCACGGTCTACACGGCCGAGCATGTCGACCGCCTCACCCGCGAGAACGAGGCGATGCGGAAGGCGCTGGAGGGCATGTGCGCTGTATTTGTTCCCTTCAGGCTCAAGCCTGTTGGCGCGCCCGGGAGCTCTGCGAGAGCTGAGCAAGACGAACAAATCGCAGCATATGATAACGCCCGCGCCGCCCTTTCCTATCTCAAGGAGCCCAGCAATGCGCAAGACTGATCCGGTCGAACTCACTGCCATCTATATCCGCACGCTCGCTGAGTTCGTGGCCGCCGCAATCATCATCGGCGAGGCCATCCTGATCTGCCGACTACTGACCTGGGGGAACGGATGAAATTCACAGCTACGATCGCCCCGCCTCTCATGGCGGCACTCGCCGGCACGCTGTTCATGATCGTGGAGCACTATTACGTGGCTCCGTTGCTCGCAAGGTGGTTCGAATGACATTGGAAGATTGGAACCAGCAGGATACCGAAATCGCAGCAGCGATGGCAGTCCGAGACCTCATGAGCGCGGCAGCAACGCTCTCTGAACTGCCGGCTGAACGCATCAGGGCTGAGCGCCAAGATATCGAGTTGGTCCACCAACATCTTGTCAGACTTCTGACCCGCGCGGAACAGATGGAAGCAGCGCACTAACTTTCAACCCCAAGGAGCTACCAAAATGAATTACTCGACGGCCATTTTTCTGATCAACCCGAAGGTCCGCGCCATTCAGGCAATCTATGAGCCTGACACGGATCAGCGCAAGTATCCGCGCTGCACCTTCAAGACGTTCGACCAGAGTATTCAGGTCGGCGACTACATCTTGGTTCCGACCGAAACGCGCCACAAGATGACCGTGAATAAGGTCGTCGAGGTCGACGTTGAGCCCGATCTTGAAACGCCCCAGCAGATCAACTGGGTGATCGGGACGGTCGATCGCTCGATGTACGAGGAAGTCTTGGCGTCGGAAGCCAAGGCGATCGAACTGATGAAGGCGGCCGAGAAGACCCACGCCCGCGAGGAGCTGCGCAAGAAGATGATGGCGCATGTCGACGAGACAAAGCTCGCTGCGCTGCAGATTGCCCGGATGAGTGGCGATGGCGTGGAAGCGATCGAGCCGCCGAAGGCGTAACGGAATATGGCCGTGACCTGGTGTCCTAACCTCACAGGAGCGGCCATTCCTATCAGCGGCATTCGCCGCTGATAGTTCTCTATATACATAGAGAAAAAGGTGCACGGGGAAGGTTCGTGAGGTTCTTGGACGAAGAACCTTCCCCGGAATCCTTGGAGACGAAGTTAATGCGGTGTCTTCGCTGCGGACGGAAGATGAGACTCAAACCGGACGGCTGGAGACGATGCGCAAAGCAATGTTCGGAGATCATGGGGCTTTCTTTGCGTTGTAGTACCTTGCCTGCGGCGCGCACCGATCAGGCCACTGCAGAAACATCAAGTTGGATGCCTCGAAAAATAACTGTCGTATGGAAATCAGACCAATGACACCAACGCCTTGCAGAACCTGTGACAACGTCCACAGCACGACGCGCAAGCTGTCGTACACGCAATGGACGTGCGTTCGGTTCCCCAAGGTTGCCGGCCTCAATCCGGTCGATCCGGATGGCTGGATAGATCCTCCGTATATGCGTTGCATCGGAATCAATGGCGGCCACTGTCAACTTTGGACGCCAAGACGAGAACCGGCAAGGGAAGCACCGGAATCAAAGCTTCCTGACACGAACTGAAAGCACATGACATGCGAATCTCTGAAGAATTTCCCAGCCAATACCTGAAAGCTTCCGATCTGCAGGGCCGCGAAATCCGCGTCACTATGGCCCGTGTCGAGCGCGAAAAGATCGGAACCGATTCCAAACTCGTGCTCTATTTCAAGGGCAAGGAAAAAGGCCTCGTTCTGAACAAGACCAACGCCGGCACGATCAGCGATGCCTACGGCGACGATACGGACGACTGGTTCGACAACCCGCTGATTCTGTTCAGCGTGAAGACCGACTACCAGGGCAAGGTCGTGGATGCCACGCGCTGCCGTGTTCCGACCGCGAAGGATAATCGCCAGCAGGCTCCGCAGCGCCGGGCCGATCCGATCTCCAGTGGACCGGATATCGCCAATGGCGACGAACCTCCGGCGTACCACAGCGACGAAATCCCATTCTGAGGATTGAGCAATGAATCCGCTCGCCATCCGTGCAAGCTATGCTGACCTCAAGCTCGTGAAGACGCGCCAGGTCGCACAGTTGATCTTTGAGGTTCCGATCGAGGATTTCGACGCGGCTTACGAGGTGCTGGGCGGCTTGCCCAATCCTGCCAAGGAACAGTGGTTCGCAATAGCAGCTTTAGTTGCGGCGCCAGCGACGACATTCCGCTCTGTGGCGAATGTGATTGTGAGCGGAGAGAAGCGCTCAGGAGGAGATGATGACCAACGGGTAACCGCCGCGCGGCCCGAGCCGAAACAGGACAGGCCGGCTCGGGCCAAGCCAGGCGTTCGACCTTGGCGAGATATGCAGCCGCAGACACAGGCTGGGATTCGGTGCAATGACCCCGAGTTCATTGCCTTCCTTCGCGAGGAACGGCCCGACGATTGGCACGAAAGCATGGAGAATGCAGAGGAGTGCGTTCGCCTGATCTGCGGCGTTGCTTCGCGCAGGGACCTCGCGACAGACCACCGAGCGCGGGTGATCTGGCACCAGCTTGACGAGCTGTTTTTGACCCGCAAGGCGCTGGAGCGCGCGTCATGAGCCGCGCCATCCCTGAATGGATCGGAAAGACCGATGACGAAAAGGTTCCTCCCCGCGTCAAGGTCAGGGTATTTGAACGCCACGGCGGCCGTTGCCACATCTCAGGCCGGATCATTCGCGCGGGCGAGGCTTGGGAGTGCGACCACGTCATAGCGCTGGTCAACGGCGGGGAGCACCGGGAATCCAATCTGGCGCCCGTGCTGGCCGCCCCACATAAGGCCAAGACCGCGGAAGACGTAGCCGAGAAATCGAAGGTCTACCGCAAGCGCGCATATCATCTCGGAGTCGCACCGGAAAAACGGAAGATCGTTTCAAGAGGTTTCGCCCGGCGCCAGCGCACCCATGCGGGACGGCCTCCGGTTCAACGTTTTAGCTAAGGGAAACAAAAGGAAACCAACTATGAAGCCGAAGAACTTTCCGGGACGAAAGAACGATCGCCGCAAGGGAGCATTGGCTCGTCTCGGGTCAGATATCAGTCTTACCGGCGACGGGGAGAAAGAACGCGAGCAGCGCGCTCTCATGAGCCGCATCATCCCCGATGGGATCGCGCGCTCAATCCGCACGAAGAAAGACCGCAGTGCTCGCGGCAAGCTTCGCACCGCGTAAATTGGGAATTAGGGTAATCCATTGATGTTTTACGTCGGCCTACACCAGCCCAGCGATGCGAAGCACTTCGACCACGCTTTCGTGAGCGTAAACCGCATTCGCGGTCGCAAGAAGCGGATCGGGGCCAGCGCGTGGATCATGGATAGCGGTGCCTTTACCGAGATAGCCACATATGGTCGCTACCGCTCGTCAGTCTACGAGTATGCTTCGGAGATTAATCGGTGGGCCGATGATCCGACGCTCGTTGCAGTTGTCGCGCAGGATTATATGTGCGAGCCGTTCATCGTCGCCAAGACCGGGCTTTCAGTCGATGAACATCAGCGTCTCACGATCGAGCGCTACGACGCCTTGGTGAAGGCGGTCGACCCGCGCGTCTATGTGATGCCGGTGCTGCAGGGTTACATGGTCGCCGACTATCTGCGGCATCTCGCCATGTACGGCGACCGCTTGAGCCCGGGCGCGTATGTCGGCGTCGGGTCAATCTGCAAACGGAACACGGATATCCGCCAGATCGAGGAGATTTTGACCGCGATTAAGCGCGCCCGCTCCGATCTTCGGCTGCACGGGTTTGGCCTCAAGACTACTGCTCTAAGCTCGTGGGTGGTGCGCGATTGCCTTTTCAGCGCCGACTCCATGGCATGGTCGTTTGCAGCTCGCCGCCAAGGCCGCAACGCCAATGACTGGCGCGAGGCCAAAGCGTTTATTGATCGTATTCGGATCAAACCAACTCAATTGAGCATGGAGTTCGCATGAGACACCGAACCGATAATTTCGAGAAACTGTCGCGAGCGCTCCAATTGCATGAGCAGGGCGTGGAAACGGCAGCTATAGGCGAGCGCCTTGGAATCTCCTCGCGCGAAGCAGCGCGGTCAATTGCTCAAGCGAAAGAACGTCGCACGAAATCCAGCGTTAATTGCCCCGGAAGGGAAAGGTTGAGACATGAAGATCGATCCGCCTGAATGTGGGTGCATAGACGAATGCGAGCACAAGCCGGACTGCGTGTTCGAGAGAAATTATGACGGTGCTGGATGCGGCGGCGAAGTGAAGGCATGCACGTCTGACGTGCCATGCGCTTTTGGCGCGCTGGCCCAGATCGAGAACCTCCGCGCCCAGCTTGCGAGCGCTCATAAAGACCGCGTTGCCCTATGGCAGGCGATCAACGGGCATGGGCCGCGATGCAGGGACTGCGCTGATTTCCACGGCAGATGCCAAGGCGATGGGCCTCCCTGCGATCCCCAGGCGCGAGCCATGCAAGAAGCTGCCAAGATAAAGGACCGGCTTGCGAGCGCGCGGAAGGTCGTTGACGCCGCGCGAGCTTATTATCTCTGTGCCGTGCAGGATGAGGCCGACGATCTGGAATGCTGCTGCACGGAAAATCAACATGAACTCGCGAAGGCGCTGCGAGATGCTTTAACTGACGAAAAAGGCAACTCGTGAATGTGCTCGACCTCTTCAGCGGGATCGGCGGCCTTGCCCTCGGACTTGAACGGGCAGGCATGCACACGGCCGCATTCTGCGAACGCGAGCCCTATTGCCGCGCCGTCCTCCGGAGGCACTGGCCGGATATCCCCTGCTATGACGACGTGCAGACCCTTGACGCTCGACGGCTGGGAGCAGACGGAATTTCCATTGACGCCATCGCCGGCGACTTCCCCTGCCAGGACATCAGTTACGCCGGCTACGGTGCCGGCCTTGAAGGCGACCGATCCGGCCTATGGTATCAGTTCGCTCGTCTCATTGGCGAGCTGGGACCCGACATCGCTGTCGTGGAGAACGTCTCAGCGCTGCTTGATCGAGGGATGGGAGCCGTTCTCGGAACGCTTTCCGACCTCCGGTATCATGCACTTTGGGACACTGTTTCCGCATGCGCCATGGGACACCCACACATGCGACGACGAGTGTTCATTGTGGCCTACGCCCACCGCCTCGATGGATGGGAGGGGTTTCGGGATTCCTTTGCACGAGAATACCGGGCGCTACAAACTGTCGACCGTTTTGAGAGTGCACGCGCTCGTCAAAGAGCACGGCTGGCGAATCCATCCCAACTTTACGGAGGCGCTGATGGGCTTCCCTTCGGGATGGAGCGAAATCGAGCCATCGGAAACGCTGTGCCCCCGTCCGTCTCGGAAACGATCGGCAGGGCGATCATGACGGCATTATCTTCTGCAAAACGCGAGGATTCAAAATGACGGACCTCCTTCGCAAGGCAATGCAGATGCGCGATGCCATCAATGATGTCGAGTTGGCGCTTGCCGGCCTGGAGATCGACACGATCGCCCGCCGGTGGGAAGACGCGCATGATTCCGTCATGATCAAGGTCCCGCTCGGAGCCATTCGGCAGCTCGCCAATAGCTACCCAGCACTGAACTACATCATGAACACCGCCGAGTTCAATCCATCTGCTTTAACTGACGAAGAAAGAAAGTCATGACTTTCTGGATTTTCATGATGTGGGTGATCGGCGCATGGATAGCAGGATGGTGCAGCTGCATCGCATACGAGAGAGTTACCTGTGCTTCTGCGAAGGGCAAGACCGATGAGTGACGAGATCGTTGGCCGCGCAACCCGCATGGGTTGGAAACGCCGCAAGTCTGGCGACAAATTCGAGGTGGTAATCGAGATCGACGCGGCGCCAGGCTGGCCCATCGATGTCGTCTGGCGCGCAACGCCTATCACGCTTTCCATAAAGACCGCTTCAGGCACATCCAATGACTGACAAGAAAGAGCACGGCGGACCAAAAGCCGCATGGATTAGGCGCCACGTCAACTATCAGGACGTGGAATGCCTGATCTTCCCGTTCCCCCGCCACAAAGACGGCTACGGCACGCTCGGACTCGACTACAAAGTGATCTATGCCCATCGCTTCATGTGCGAGCTTGTGCATGGCGATCCACCGACTGACCAGCACCAAGCCGCGCATTCATGCAATCGCGGGGACGACGGCTGCGTAAACCCTCAGCACCTTTCGTGGAAGACGCCCGGCGAGAACCACAAAGAGGCCGTTTGGCACCCCAAGATCAAGGTTGGCGTTGAGGCAGCCAAAGCAATTCGCGACATGAAGGGCATCGAAGACGTGAGCGTAACGGCCGCTCGGCATGATATCGCCGAGATCACCGTTCGCCAGATCCAGGCCGGTCGCATGTGGAACGGAAAGGGACGAGCCGCACGACTGTTCACGGATGCCCAGGTGCAGCGTATCCGCAGCCTGAAGGGTGCCCGCGGCAAAGCCCAGGAATTGGCCGCCGAGTTTGATTGCTCGCCCCATATCATTTGGAAGATCATGAACCGGAAAACTTGGGCCCATGTGCCCGAGCTTTCGCTAACGAGTTGAAAAGGAAAGCAATATGAGCACCACTAACGTCTACAAACTCGGCAGCGAACCAGGAGAGATCGGCGAGTGTCGAAACTCTTGGCGCGGCGCCATGTACGTCTGGAACGATATAGCCAAGCGTTACTGTGGCATGTCCGGGTTTGGTTTCGACGAAAAGCTACACAAGAA